>JAABUK010006123.1_pt1 | contig 18187 bp, 15 predicted proteins | sample 5559141 | NCBI WGS metagenome assembly JAABUK01 (sample SAMN10711869, study PRJNA513367) | rock metagenome | isolation source: Antarctica rocks | place: Antarctica: Victoria Land, Pudding Butte nord | collected 2016-01-03 | reverse complement strand
TGCCGTCAGCCGTGCGCCGGGCCCAGTTGCTGACCTCGTACCACCCGAAGCCTGACGCCTCCAGCAGCTCGTCGGCCAGCTCGTACTTGGCCGCCTCGTCGTCATCGTCCGTCGGCGGCAGCAGCCCACGGCGGACCTGCGCCGCCAGCCGGGTGCCGTCCTCGACCACCAGCGCGTACGCCGACACATGATCCGGCTCCAAGGCGACCGCGGCGTCCAGACTGGTCCGCCAATCCGCCAAGGACTCCCCCGGCGTGCCGTAGATGAGGTCCACGCTGACCTCCAAACCGGCCGATCGAGCAGCGGTGACGGCCCGAGCCACTCCTGCCGGGTCGTGGGTCCGGTCGAGGGTGGCCAGGACGTGCGGGACGGCCGACTGCATCCCCAGGCTGACCCGGGTGAATCCGCCGGCGGCCAGCGTCGCCAGCCCGGGCGCGGAGACCGAATCCGGGTTGGCCTCGGTAGTGACCTCGGCGCCGTCGGCCAGGCCGAACCGCTCGCGCACTCCGTCGAGCACCCGCACCAGGTCCGCAGCTGCGAGCATCGTCGGCGTCCCCCCGCCGACGAACACGGTGTCCACTGCGGGGAGCGGGCAGGTGCGGCTGAGCACCTTCGCAGCAAGGTCGAGCTCGGCGAGCACCGCGTCGGCGTACGTGCCGATGGAGGCGCCGGTCACGCCGAGCTCGGGCAGGGTGTAGGTGTTGAAGTCGCAGTAGCCGCAGCGCACGGCGCAGAACGGCACGTGCACGTAGATCCCGAGCGGGCCGTGACCGAGCGTCCGCAACGCCGATTCGGGCAGCTCGCCGGTCGCGGGGGCGGCGTCGGAAACAGGCAGGGAACTGGGCATCGGAAGCGCGGGGTCAGCCGGCGTGCGTGTGCACGCCATAGCGCTCGCGGGTCCGCAGCGCCCACGCCGACGCGGGGATGCTCAGCACACCGGCCGCGACGACCAGGCCTCCCAGCACCAGCCACCCGGGGCGGCCCCACTGAATGCACAGGGCAACGATGAGCGAGGGTGCCAGGACGTTGGCCAGCGAGAAACTCATTCCTGCGAAACCCTGGTACTGACCCTGACGCTCCAGCGGCGCCAGGCCCATCTGCACGCCCCACTGGCCGCCCGAGCCGATCATCTCGCCGACCACGTGCACCAGCGCTCCGGCGCACAGCAGGGCCACCGCCAGCGGCCGGGCGCGTTCACTGGCGAAGGCGGTCAACGTGAACCCGGCCGCGATCCACAGGCTGCCGACGAGCATGGCGCGTGCGGCGGGGCGGACCCGGTCGGTGCCTCGCGACAGGCGGACCTGGAACAGCGCCACCGCGACCGTGTTGATCAGCACCAGGGCGGCCACCAGGGACCTCGGGGCACTGGTGTAGCGGACCAGCCACAGCGGGAGCGCCAGCTCGATGACCAGGAAGTGCATGGTGTAGACGGCCATCAGGACGCTCACCACCACGTACGGGACGTCGCGCAGCACCTGGAGCCGTGGCTGTCCCCGCGGCGGCGGCGGCGACGGCGGCAGATGTGGCAACCGGCCGGTCAGCAGCCCGGTGGCGATCCACGTAGCGGCATCGAGGACGAACACCGACAGATAGGCCCAGGGTTTGTCCACCGCGAGCGCCAACCCGCCGAACAGCGCTCCTAGGGAGATGCCCACGTTGGTCATCGACCGCAGGTATGCCCGGAACTGTGCCGCCTGCCCCCCCGGCCCACCGGCGGCCAGCCGGGCGATGACGCCGCCACGGACGGCCCGGGCGCCGTTGTCGAAGACCGCCTCGAGCGAGAGCACGATGACGAGCATCCACACGTTGCGCGCGACGGTCAGACCCAGCGCGCACACCCCTGCCGCGATGAACAGCAGCCGGAGCAGCTCGCGCGGGCCGCGGGTGTCGCTCAGGTGTCCCACCGGCAACTGCACGACCAGCCCCACCAGGGCGGCCGCGGATAGGGCGATACCCACCTGCGCGGGAGTGAGGTGGACGATGCGGGTGAAGTACAGCGCGAAGGTGGTCAGGAGCGCGCCGCTGCCGATGGTGTTGACCAGCGTCGACACGGCCATGACCCGCAGGACCGGGTCGGTCGGGATGCCGCGCCGGGTCAGTGGTGCGGGAGCTTCTGGCGGCTCGGCCGGTGGTGTCGGTGGCGCTGCGGCTACCGGTGGCTGCGGTGGGTTGCCAGACCGCTGGTGCTGGTTGGCCGAGGCGGGCGGCACCATCGCGGGCTCCGTCGGCGCTTGCCGGCCGGCAGGATCGCCGGCCCCGTGCGTCCCAGGGGTCCTGCCGAAGCGCGGCACGCCATCTCCGGCGGCGTGGCGCGCTTCATGCCTGGCAGCCTGCCTGGCGGCGTGGACCTCGCCATCGAGGCGGATGTCGTCGGTCACCGGTCAGCCCGGCCCATGACTCGGGCGAACTGGTCGCGGATCGTCTCCCCGTGGTCCGGCACCTGCACCACGGTCACCGGGGCGCCGGCCCGCAATACCCCTGGCTTCACCACGGCAAGATATGTGCCGGACTCGCCGTGGTCGGCGAAGCGCCGCAGCCAGCCGCGCACCTGCATCCGGTAGGCGAACGTGGCGCACGGAATACGGGCGTCAGTGACCTGCAGGACCACGTGCTGGGCATCCTCCTCGTCGCCGACCCGCCACTGCTCTCCCTGGACGCAGGACCCGAGGGCGATGCCCGCCGTGGTGAGGTTCTCACCGAAGAAGCCAGGCGGCATGTCGCGCTCCAGCTCGCCGGACCACCAGGCCAGGTCCTCCGCGGCGTAGGCGTAGACCGCCTGCGTGGGCCCGCCGTGGTGCTTGGTATCCATCTGCCGATCACCAGCCAGTCCCAGCGTGCCGACGGCGACGTTCCCTGGCACGGGACGCTTGTCGATGGCCGTCTGACGCACGGTCTTGGGAGTCGGACCGAGAGTGTGCAGCACGTTCACCGAAGTTATCCGCGGCTCAACCGGCATCAGCACCACTTTGTTTGGGGCGAGTGTGTTTCCATGTCATTTCTTCCGTTCAGAGCCTATGGCATCGTTGGACAGCGCGGCGATGAAGGCCTCTTGCGGAACCTCGACCCGCCCCACCATTTTCATCCGCTTCTTGCCCTCCTTCTGCTTCTCCAGCAGCTTGCGCTTGCGGGTGATGTCCCCGCCGTAGCACTTGGCCAGTACGTCCTTGCGCATCGCCCGGATCGTCTCCCGGGCGATGACCCGCGAGCCGATGGCTGCCTGGATCGGCACCTCGAACTGCTGGCGCGGGATGAGCTGGCGCAGCTTCGTCGCCATCAGCACGCCGTACGGGTACGCCTTGTCCTTGTGCACGATGGAACTGAAGGCGTCGACCTGCTCACCCTGCAGCAGGATGTCGACCTTGACCAGGTCCGCGACCTGGTCGCCGTCCGGCTCGTAGTCCAGGGAGGCGTAGCCGCGGGTCCGCGACTTGAGTTGGTCGAAGAAGTCGAAGACGATCTCGGCCAGCGGCATGGTGTAGCGCATCTCGACGCGCTCGGGCGAGAGGTAGTCCATCCCGCGCAAGGTGCCACGGCGCTGCTGGCACAGCTCCATGATGGCGCCGATGAACTCGCTGGGCGCCAGCACCGTGGCGCGCACCACCGGCTCGCGGACCTCGCCCACCTTGCCGTCGGGGAACTCGCTGGGGTTGGTCACCTCGACCTGCCGGCCGTCGTCCAGGGTGACGTCGTAGACGACGTTCGGCAGGGTCGAGATCAGGTCGAGGTCGAACTCGCGCTCCAGCCGCTCGCGGACGATCTCCAGGTGCAGCATCCCGAGGAAGCCGACCCGGAATCCGAAGCCCAGCGCCACGGAGGTCTCCGGCTCGTAGACCAGCGCGGCGTCGTTGAGCTTGAGCCGGTCGAGCGCATCCCGCAGGGTCGGGTACTCGGAGCCGTCGATGGGATAGAGCCCCGAGAAGACCATCGGCTTGGGGTCGCGGTAGCCCCCGACCGGCGTCCTTGCCGGCTTGCTGGCGTTGGTCACCGTGTCGCCGACCCGGGACTGGCGCACGTCCTTGACACCGGTGATCAGGTAGCCCACCTCGCCGACCCCGAGGCCCGGCGCCGGAGCCGGCTCAGGGGTGCTGACCCCGATCTCGAGCAGCTCGTGGGTCGCCCGCGTCGACATCATCACGATCCGCTCGCGCGGGCTGAGCGCCCCGTCGACGACCCGCACGTAGGTGACCACCCCGCGGTAGGTGTCGTACACGCTGTCGAAGATGATCGCCCTGGCCGGTGCGTCGGGATCGCCGACGGGGGGCGGCAGCTGGTCGACGATCTGGTCCAGCAGCTCCACCACGCCGACCCCGGTCTTGCCGGAGACCCGCAGGCAGTCCGCCGGCTCACAGCCGATGAGGCCGGCCAGCTCCTCGGCGTACTTCTCCGGCTGGGCGGCGGGCAGGTCGATCTTGTTGAGCACCGGGATGATCGCGAGGTCGTTCTCCATCGCCAGGTACAGGTTGGCCAGCGTCTGGGCCTCGATCCCCTGCGCGGCGTCCACCAGCAGGACCGCGCCCTCGCACGCGGCCAGGGACCGGGACACCTCGTAGGTGAAATCCACGTGCCCGGGCGTGTCGATCATGTTCAGCGCGTATGTCGTGCCGCTGCGGTCCCACGGCATCCGCACGGCCTGGCTCTTGATCGTGATGCCGCGCTCGCGCTCGATGTCCATCCGGTCGAGGTATTGCGCCCGCATCGCCCGCTCGTCGACCACCCCGGTGATCTGCAGCATCCGGTCGGCGAGGGTCGACTTGCCGTGATCGATGTGGGCGATGATGCAGAAGTTGCGCAGCTTGTCCGGAGGCGTCGACGCCGGCTGCAGCGCGGTTCGAGCCATGGGGGACACGGTGCGTGGACCTTCGTTCGGGGCTGTGGGTCGAGGTGGCGCCCAGATGACACCGAGAACCCAGTGTTCCATGCGCAGCGCGGCACTACAGACGTCGGCGCGACCGCCGCGGAGCCGGCCCCCTTGTTTCCCGGCCCGCGTACCGTGGCCGGATGGCTGACGGCAGACCAGGGGCATCCGGTGTCCGGCTCGCCCGGCAGGCCGGCCTCGCCGTGGGTCGGACACTCGGAGCGCTGGGTCGATCGAGCGTTCGGTGGCCGGGGCGTGCGTCCCGGCCGGCGAAGCCACCCGCCCGGGCGGACCGGCAGAGTCCAGTCGGCGCGCCGTACCCCGGCGACTTCGAAGGGACACCGCAGCTGTCGTACGCGCCGCACCCCGACGACCTGGCCGACCCCGGCGAGATCGTGTGGACGTAGGTCCCGTTCGAGGAGGATGCGGGCCGGGGCAAGGACCGGCCGGTGCTGGTGATCGGTCGCGACGGCCCGTGGCTGCTGACGCTGATGCTGACCAGCAAGGACCACGACGGTGACCCGGCGCACGTGGCCCACGAGGCGGCCGCCGGACGGCTCTGGGTAGACATTGGCTCCGGCGACTAGGACCCGCGGCACCGTCCGAGCGAGGTCCGGGTCGACCGGATCGTGCGCGTCGACCCGGGCCGGGTGCGGCGACAGGGAGCCGTACTCGACGAGCGACGGTTCGACATGGTCGCTGGAGCGGTCCGGTCGGCCGCACGCTGAACCCCAGACGTTCCGCAGGCTTCCGGAAACTGCGGAATGCCTGCGGTGACTGCCCGGGTATGCCGGCGGGCCGCCACCTCGGGAGAGGTGCGGCCCGCGAAAGGGCGGTGAGCTAGAGAGAAGCGGCCTGCTTGGCCATCGCTGACTTCTTGTTGGCAGCCTGGTTGGCGTGGATGACGCCCTTGCTCACGGCCTTGTCGAGCTTGGTGGAGGCCACCTTGAGGGCCTCACGGGTGGCGTCGGCGTCACCGGAGTCCGCGGCGAGCCGGAAGCGGCGGATCCACGTCTTCAGCTCGCTGCGGACCGCCTTGTTGCGTTCGGTCGCAGCGGCGTTGGTCTTGATCCGCTTGATCTGGGACTTGATGTTGGCCACGAAGACTCTCTCTGCACAGGGGAAACGAGGAGGGCGCACTATCGCTGCACGTGCGCGACCTGGCAATCTACCAGCGGGCACAAGCAGCGGCCAAAACGCGCCGGCTCGCGTCCCCAGTGCGCAAGCCCTTGGTCAGGCTCCCTGCCGGGCCTGGGTGATCGTCAGAATGGCTCGCTCTACGGCGAATACCGGGTCACGACCGCCGCCCTTGACCTCAAAATCTGCGGCGGCGACGGCCTTGATCGACTCGGCCAGCGCATCGGGATGCCAGCCGCCGACCTGGCGCCGGGCCTTGTCGACCTGCCAAGGCGCCATACCGAGAACCTTGGCGACATCCGCCGAGCGGCCGCCGCGGCCGGCCGAACCGACCTTGACCAGGGTGCGCAGGGAGCTGGCCAGCACCGCGACGATCGGCACCGGGTCGACGCCGGTGGCGATGGCGTGGCGCAGCAGCCGCAGCGCCTCCCCCGTCTCTCCGGCCATCGCCGCGTCAGCCACCCGGAAGCCCGTGGCCTCGACCTTGCCGCCGTGGTAACGCTCGACGACGCCCTCGTCCACGACGCCGTCGGTATCCGCGACCAGCTGCGCGCACGCCGCCGCCAGCTCGCGCAGGTCCCGGCCGACCGCCTCCACCAGCGCACGGACCGCACCCGGGGTCACCCGACGGCCGGCGGAGCGGAACTCGTACAGGACGAAGTCGCTCTTGTCGCGGTCACTTCGGACCAGCGGGCAGTCGATGACGCGGGCCCCCGACGTCCGCAACAGCTCGAGAACCTTCTTGCCGCGGACGCCACCCTTGTGGCAGACGACGAGCCTCACGTCGGGAGCCGGGTCGGCGAGGTAGCGGGTGAGGTCGGCGTACAGCTCGTCTGGCCCCTCGTCCAGATCGGCCACGACGACGGCCTTGGCACCGCCGAACAGCGAGGGACTGGTGTCCATCGACAACGACCCGGCCTGGTACCCCTGCGCGGTGACGCGGATGACTTCCGTCCCCGGGTCGACGGCGCGCATGGAGTCCAGGACGGAGGCGACCGCTCGCTCGGCGAGCACAGCCTCGGGTCCGGTGACGAGCGCGTATGCCGGCACCTCACCTCCCGCTGCGGGCACGCTCACGTCGCCCAGCGTGCCATGGGCCGGCGACATACCCGGCACGGACCTGAGCGGGGCGGCTCGGCGTCAGTCGAGCGCCAGCCGCGGGGCGTCGGTCGGCTCGATGCCGAGCAGAGTCATCCGGGCGCGGACCGCCGCCTCCGCCGCCTCGAAGTGCTCGGCAAGCTCTGCCGGCTCCAGACCCAGTTCGACGCCCTCGCGCAGCTGCTCGTCCTCCTCCGTCGTCCAGGCGCGCCCCCCGGTGACAGCCGTCCGAGACGAGGCCGCCACCGGCGGCGCCACAGGCAGCACCCGACTGGCGGCGGGAGCGGCCGCGGGGCTGGCGGAACTGCCGCCGATGCCGCGCATACCCGGTTCGCGTACCGGCATCGGCGGCTCGGCGGTCTCGTCCAGCCGGCGCAGGGCTGCCAGCACCATCGCCCGGTCCGTCGTCGGCCAGAACGGCGGCAGCGACGCCTGCAGGAACCCCGCGTAGCGGGCGGTCATCATCCGGGAGTCCAGGAAGGCGACGACCCCCCGGTCCTCGCTGCTGCGCACCAGCCGCCCGGCGCCTTGGGCGAGCCGCAGGGCGGCATGTGTCGCCGAGACCGCCATGAAGCCGTTGCCGCCCATCCGGGTGATCGCCTGTGCCCGAGCCGACGACAGCGGGTCGTCCGGGCGCGGGAACGGGATCCGGTCGATCAGGACCAGATGGCAGGACGACCCCGGTACGTCGACCCCCTGCCAGAGTGAGAGGGTGCCGAACAGGCAGGTGCGGGGATCACGGGCGAAGGAGCGCACCAGCGTGGGCGTCTGGTCCTCCCCCTGGCACAGCACCGGCAGCTCCGTCCCGTCCGCCTGGAAGCGGACACGCAGTTCCTCGCTGGCGGCGACGGCGGCGCGCATCGAGGAGAACAGCCCCAGGGTGCGTCCTCCCGCCGCCCGGACCAGGGCCTCGATCTCGTCCAGGGTGGCATCCGAGAGGCCATCACGACCCGGCGCGGGCAGGTGCTGCGCGACGTAGGCGATCGCCTGTCGTGGGTAGTCGAAGGGGCTGCCGACATCTAGTCCCCGCCACCGTGGGGCGTCCTCACCCCGCAGGCCAAGCGTGCCGGCGACGGCGTCGAACGTGCCGCCGAGCTCTAGCGTCGCGGAGGTCAGGACGACGGTGCGGTCGCCGAAGACCGCGTCGCGCAGGAGCAGGGCGACGCTCATCGGAGCGACGTGCAGCACCGAGCCACGCTGAGGGTCCCGGGTCACCCAGACCACGTCGAGCTGCCGCTCCTCCAGCACGCGGGCGGCGTTGTCGAACACCTCGTCCACGGCAGCGCGAGCCACCTGCCGAGCCCCGTCAGCGGCCTCCGGGGTCGGCGGCTTCAACTCGGACTGCACCGCCCGGGCCGTGTCCCGCACGCGGGTCAGCGCCAGGGAGAGAGCATCCGGTATGCCGGGCACGCGCCCCTCGACCTGGTTGTCCAGGACCCCCTGGAGCAGTTCGGAAGCGGCGTGGAGCTCGTCGGTGTCGGCCAGCCGGCTCGCCTTCTTCGCTGCCGCCGACACCATGGCGGCGGTGAGCTCGTCGGTCACCGTCGCGGTCACCCGGTCCACCAGCTCGTGGGCCTCGTCGATGACGAGCAGGTCGTGGTCGGGCAGCATCTGGCGGCCCTCGAAGGCGTCGATGGCCAGGAAGCTGTGGTTGGTGACCACGATGTCGACGTCCATGGCCGCTGCTCGGGACCGCTCGACGAAACACTCGGCCGCCATCGGGCAGCCGGCGCCGAGACATTCGTGCGCCGACACCGACACCTGCCGCCAGGCTCGCTCGGACACGCCCGGCACGAGCTCGTCCCGCTCGCCGGACTGCGTCACCTCGGCCCATTCACGCAACCGGACGACCTCCGTGCCGAGCGTGGAGTCCGCGCGGTCGCCACTCACCTGCTCGACTGACAACAGGGTGTCGTCGTCGGGGAACCCGCCGGCGAGCTTGTGCCGGCACAGGTAGTTGCGCCTGCCCTTGACCAGCGCGTATGTCGGCTCCCGGCCAAGCAGGGCGCCGACGGCCCCGGCCATCCGGGGGAGGTCGCGGTCGACGACCTGCGCCTGCAGCGCCAGCGTCGCGGTCGCCACGATCGCGGGTTTGCCGGTGTCGACCGCGTGCGCGACGGCCGGGACCAGGTAGGCCAGCGACTTGCCGGTGCCGGTCCCGGCCTGCACCAGCAGGTGCTCACGGGTACCGACCGCGCGCTCGACGGCACGGGCCATCTGCAGTTGCCCCGGACGATCCACGCCGCCGACCGACTCGACGGCAGCGCGCAGCATCGCGTCCAGCTCGGGCATACCAGGCAGGTTATGCGTTGCGCCGCCGCGCCGGGCTAAGGCCGACCCAGATGTGGACAGCGCGCCGGGCTAAGGCCGACCCAGATGTGGACAGCGCTGTGCCTGCGGCCCCAGGATCCCTGCTGCGGGACGCGGGACGGGCTCAGACGGCGAACGGTGTGAGCTCGTCGACCAGCGACGGTCCGACCTTGGCGGAGAGCCGAGTGCCCTCCGGCACGTGCTCGGCGTCGGTCACGTCGCCTTCGCTGTGCACCCGGCTGACCAGGTCGCCGCGGTCGTAGGGGAGCAGCACCGTAACGGCGATCTCGGGACGCGGCAGTTCCTGCGCGATCAGCGTGCGCAGCGCCTCGATGCCCGCGCCGGTGCGGGCGGAGACCACGAGGCAGTGCTTCTCGGCCCGGCGCAGCCGATCGAGGACCTCCGGGTCGGCGGCATCGGCCTTGTTGACCAGGATGATCTCGCGGAGGTGGTCGCCCCCGACGTCGGCCAGTACCGCGCGTACGGCGCTGATCTGGCCCTCGGGGTCGGGGTGGGAGCCGTCGACGACGTGCAGGAGGAGGTCGGACTCGCCTACCTCCTCCAGGGTGGACCGGAAGGCTTCGACGAGTTGGTGCGGCAGGGCCCGGACGAAGCCCACCGTGTCGGTCAGTGTGTAGACCCGGCCGTCGTCTGTCTCCGTTCGGCGGACGGTGGGGTCGAGCGTGGCGAACAGCTGGTTCTCCACCAGGACCCCGGCGCCGGTCAGTCGGTTGAGCAGAGAGGACTTGCCGGCGTTGGTGTAGCCGGCGATGGCGACATTCGGCACGCCGTGCTGCTTGCGACTCGAGCGCTTGGTGTCTCGGCCGGTCTTCATGGCCGAGATCTCGCGCTTGAGCTTGCCGATGCGCGTGTTGATCCGTCGGCGGTCGAGCTCGATCTTGGTCTCACCGGGTCCACGGGAGCCGATCCCGGCGCCGGCTGCGACGCGCCCACCTGCCTGCCGTGACATCGACTCACCCCACCCGCGCAACCGGGGCAGCAGGTACTGCAGCTGGGCCAGCTCGACCTGGGCGCGGCCTTCGCGGCTCTTGGCGTGCTGGGCGAAGATGTCCAGGATCAGCGCCGTCCGGTCGATGACCTTGACCTTGACGACGTCCTCGAGCGCGCGGCGCTGGCTCGGGCTGAGCTCCCCGTCGCAGATCACCGTGTCGGCGCCCTCGGCGATCACGATGTCCCGCAGCTCCGCCGCCTTGCCCGAGCCGAGGAACGTGCTGGCGTCCGGATGCGAGCGCCGCTGCACCACCCCTTCGAGCACCGTGGATCCGGCGGTCTCGGCCAGCGCGGCCAGCTCGCGGATGGAGTTCTCGGCGTCCTCGGCGGTGCCTTCGGTCCACACGCCCGCCAGCACGACTCGCTCCAGCCGCAGCTGGCGGTACTCGACCTCGCTGACGTCCTCGAGTTCGGTGGACAGCCCCGCCACCCGGCGCATCGCGGCCCGGTCGGCGCGCTCGAGTTGTTCCCCGTCGTAGCCGGAGGGCTCCTCGGGGTATGCGGTGACCGTTCGGTCGTCGTCGGTGCCCAGCGCTGAGGCGCGGGACTCGAACAGCTCGGGTCGTGTGATCATCTCTCCTCTAGGGTCGCATTAGCCAACCCCCTCGACGAACGCTTTATGCCGGCGCGAGCCGGTGCGGCGGCGTCCGCTGCGTACCTGCCGCCGCCTGGCCACTAGCTTGGGCGGACATGGGCGAGCATTACTTCTCTGCCCGGCCGCAGGCGGCGCAGCGCCGCCGGTCGCTCTCCGTCGAGCTCGCAGGGCGCCGGCTCACGCTGGACACCGATGCCGGTGTGTTCTGCCCCGACCGGGTGGACCAGGGCACAGCCGTGCTGCTGCGCCACGTCCCCCAACCGCCATCGACGGGCAACCTGCTCGATCTCGGCTGCGGGTGGGGGCCGATCGCGTTATCCCTGGGCCTGCTCTCCCCGTCGGCCGACGTCTGGGCGATCGACATCAACGAGCGAGCGCTGGAGCTCACCCGCGCCAACGCCGAGGCCGCCGGGATCGGCCGGCTCGAGGCGATACTGCCGGACGCCGTGCCGGCCGACCTGCGCTTCGTCGCGATCTGGTCCAACCCGCCGATCCGCGTCGGCAAGGCCGCCCTGCACGACCTGCTCTTGCGGTGGCTGCCCCGGCTGGAGGGCGGCGGCGCGGCATACCTGGTGGTCCAGAAGAACCTTGGAGCCGACTCACTGCACCGCTGGCTTCAGTCGACGCTGCGCGAATACGCGACGGACCGGTATGCCAGCGACAAGGGCTTCCGGATCCTGCGTACGGCGCGGCCCTGAGCGCTGCCGCTAGGTCCCCCCCGGTCAGAGGTGGACGACGCCGTCCGCGACGAGCTCCGCCGGGCCGGCGAGCTCGACCTCGTTCCCGGCCAGGGCGGTGACCCGCAGCGTCCCCCCGGGCACGTCCACGCGCCAAACGTCATCGACGTCTCCGGTCCAGCGCCGCGCGGCAAGTGCAGCGGCCGCCGCGCCGGTGCCGCACGATCGGGTCTCGCCTACACCGCGCTCGTGCACCCGCATCCTCAGGTGACCTGGCGCCAGTACCTCCACCACCTCGACGTTGGTGCCGTGCTCCGGCACCGGCCTGACGACCGGCGCCGTCGTGAGGTTCAGCGCACTGAGCTCGGTCCCGGCCGGCAACCGGACGACGGTGTGCGGGTTACCCAGGTTCAGCAGGGTCGCGTCGAGCGGCTCGTAACCTGGCAGGACGACGGTGGTCGCATCCGTCCCGGTGCGGTCGCCGCCGGTTGCCGCCGCTGGCCCGACGAATCCCCACCCACCCAGGTTGACCGCGATCATCGCGTCCGACTCGAACCGCACGGTCTTGACACCGGCTCGGGTGGCGATCCGCAGCTCGGCACCGGTCTCGAGCCCGGCCCGGCGCAGATATGCGGCGAAAACCCGCGTGCCATTCCCGCAGAGCTCGGCCAGGCCCCCGTCGGCGTTGCGGTAGTCCATGAACCACGGCGCTGCACCGGCCTGCGCGCGGACCTCCGGCTCGACGGCGGCGCTGGTCGGCACTACGCGGATCACCCCGTCGCCGCCGATCCCGGCCCTGCGGTCCGCCAGGCGCCGCACCTGCTCGGCCGAGACGTCGCGGGTGCCGTCCAAGTCGGGCAGCAGCACGAAGTCGTTCTCCGTGCCGTGACCCTTGGTGAAGTCACGCAGCAGTTCGCTCATCACCGACAGTGTCTCGCGCCCGCGGGTGATCTCCACTCACTGCAGGCTCGGGCGAGCTGGGCGATCTCACCCCCGTCGCGGGAAGTCCTCGATCGCGCGCAGGGCCTGCTCGAGCAGATCCGGCGCCTCTGCCCGCAGCCAGCTGATCCGGGGGTCGGTCCGGAACCACCCCGCTTGCCGCCGGGCGAGCCGTCGGGTGGCCTGGGCGGTGTCGGCGACGGCCCGCTCGTCGGTGAGGATGCCATCCACGACGGCCAGCGCCTGCCGGTAGCCCACCGCGGCCGGCGCCGTCCGCCCCTCACGCAGCCCCTGTGGCAGGAGCCCGCGCACCTCCTGCACCAACCCGTCGCGCCACATCCGCGCTGCTCGGCTTGCGATCCGGTCATCCAGCCGGTTCCGGTCCAGGGACAGCCCGAGCAGCACCGTCGGTGCGTGCAGCTCGCGGGTCGGCAAGGTGGCCGAGAACGGCCGTCCGGTCAGCTCGAGGACCTCCAGCGCGCGCACCACGCGTCGTGCGTTGCCGGGCAGGATCGAGGTGGCGGCCACCGGGTCGGCCGCCCGCAACCGCAAGTACAGAGCCTCTGCGCCGTCGCGTCGCAGATCCGCTTCTAAGCCCTCACGGACGGCAGGGTCGGTGGGCGGGATCGTGAGGCGGTCCAGGACCGCGCGGACGTACAGCCCCGATCCCCCGACGACGACCGGCACCCGGCCCCGGGAACGGATCGCCGCGATGTCCGCACGGGCTTGCCGCTGGTATGCCGCAAGGCTGGCTTCGTCGCGGACGCCGAGGACGTCGAGCTGGTGATGCGGTATGCCGCACCGTTCGGCGAGCGGCGTCTTGGCCGTGCCGATGTCCATGCCTCGGTAGAGCTGCATGGCGTCCGCGTTGACGATCTCGCCACCGAGGCGACCGGCAAGCGCCACCGCGAGCGCAGACTTGCCCGTTGCGGTCTGCCCCACGACGGCGATCAGGGTAGGGGGGTGGGCCGAGGAGGCCATGGTCGTCAGTCTCCCAGACGCACCGACGGCGCCTCCGTCACTGCTGCGGACCGAGTGCCACCGCTTCGAGGGGGACGGCCTGGGGGGGTGCGGCCACGGCGCGCGATTCGGTCAGGGCGGGCGGCGCGCGAACGGTCAGGGCGGCCGGCGGAGCAGTCACTCAGAACCGATGGAGAGGGAAGCAGATGGACGCGCAGCCCGGCGGGGAGTTAGATCGTGGCTGTCCTCATGAACTGTCGCAAAGGAGCATCATGAGTCAGTCCGGCGAACACCCCGTCGAGCACGGGCCCGAGCAATCCGAGCGGATCGAAAGCAGCAGTGACCGGGCAAAGGATGCCGCGGCTGCCCATTTCCAAAGGGCCACAGGCACCTCCGCCGGCGATACGACGTCCGACGACGCCGCCACGTCGGGGACCGGCGAGGCCGACACGTCGGCGGCTGCCCCGGACGTCGAGGACTCCGAAGGTGGGAAACCCTCATGAGCGAACATCCGGTCGGCGACTTGAGCGAGGTCGGCGACGACTCGAGCGACACGGCCAGCTCCGACAACTCCTCGGCACAGGACGCCGGCGTCAAGGGTGGCGGAACAGATGGCCCGACCCCCGGAGGCGGCGGGGACGACAGGTCACAGCGCGACAAGGCGCTGATGCCGGACCTCGCCGACAGTGACGATGCTGGCACCGGAGAATCCAATCCCAACTGAGCATCGCAACAGCGCCGGAGTCAGCGATCCAGCCGTAGCCGACCTGAGGCGGCGTCGGCGACCGCGACGCTGAGGGAGCAGCCGGTCCTGAAGGCGTGAGCCCGCAGCCGAAGACTGGCCTCCTCGGTGCCTACCCCCAGCTGGGCCGAGATCGCAGTCGTCGCGCGGCGCATGGCCATGAACCTGCCCCGTGGGTCCGACCATGGACCGAGGTCGTCGACGGCGGTGCCGGACTCGATGGCGTCGAGCAAGCCACCGGCCACGATGGCGCTGGCGGCAACGGCGGCCGCGATGTCGTTCGCGGTGGGAATCCGCGACCGGACGCGATACAGGTCGAGGACGCCGACCCGCACCGTGCCCACCTCCAGCGGAAACGCGTACATCGCACTTTCGCGGTCCGTGGACACCTCACCGGAGAACGCCTGCCACCGCTCGTCCGGGCTTCCGAGCTGGTGCACGAGCACCGGCCGGCGGGAACGGAAGGCCACCAGCGCGGGACCCTCACCGAGCATCTCCTGGCTGTCCTCGATCCGGACCGGCAAGCCGGGACTGGCGCAGACCGCGTGCAACGAGAGCCGGCTGGCGTCGGCAGCGAACAGCAGCGCGGCTCCGTCGGCCGGGAGCGAACCGCGGAAGGCGTCGTTGAGGCGGGCCGGAAGCTCGCTGCTCCAGGACGGGCTGCACCATACCGACGCGAGGGACGGCTTGAGGCCGCGCGAGACACCTGCCCCCTCTGGGATGTCGTACATGGCACCGCCTTCCCTCGTCCACGTCATAGGGGCCTGTGTCTGATCCGGGTTCTGTGTCTGATCCGGGTCCTATATTGATCCAGGTTCTGTTTCACATGTGTACCGCGCAGCTGGGTCCGGCGACAGCAGCAACAGCGCGCGCTCACCGGCACGGCCGTCCGCGAGACGTTTCGAGTGCTCAACTTACGGCAGGACCGGGTCGGAATGTCACTCATCGGCACAGCACGCCGGTTTGGGTGAGAGCGCGGCCACCCTCCGCTCGGAGGGAAGATTCCCTTGCGCAAGGCTGCAACGACGCACTCGCTGTGGTAAAACTACGTTTCCATCAGGAAACGCCCGGAAGCTACGCTAATAGGTCACTCGCTCCAGGTTGGCTATGCTTGGATTTGGTTCGGACAAGAGCCACCGCTGTCCGGGGCAGGTGTCTCCAGACCGATGGTGACCCGCTGACAGTTCGAGGCCGCTATGACCCAAGCATTGCAAGACGCGCCCTACCCCGGCGCCCCCCGTACCGGCGCCACAGTCGGGACCGAGGCCGGGATGCACGACCGGTCCTTCGCCCCGAGCACGGGGCCGACCGGCTCCACCCCCCCGCCGCCAGGCGCAGGTTCGGTCAATGGTGGCCACCCGATGCTGGTGAACCTGGTCCGCTCTGCGGATCCGGTGACAGTCTTCACGAGCCTGGCAGGCAAGCTCGTTGCGATGGGCTACCGCTGCCTGATCGAAATCGTGGAGCAGGAGCGCGGGGCGCGCCGGATCGTCAAGTCGCCCCCTGCCAGAGAAGCCGAGTCGTGGGCCGATCTGACCCTGCTGATCGAGTCCAGCCCGACGATGGTCTGTGATGGTCGGGTGGTGGGGGTTGGATTCGTCGGTGACGGTGACCTTCCCTTCGGTGGCTTTCGAACCGGTGCGCACGAGTCCGCCCTCGCCGGGAACGACAGCAGCATCCAGCACGAGGACAGCGACGAGAGCGGGACCCACGACCGCACGCAGCCGGGCGGTGTCCAGAGCGCGTTCGGGCACAGCGGGGCGCCGGGTTGGGAGACCCCGGGGGGTTACGCGGGAGCGCTGGTCGCGCGTCGGCTCCGTGGCGGACGAGTCACCGAAGCGGATGCCGAGGTGGTGCACGCCCTGGTCACGTACGCCGTTGGCGTCGTGGCTGCAGAACGCCTGCGAGGGCAACTGGAGGACTACCGGACCCGGGTAGAGCAACTCGAACGCGCGTTGCGTGATACGCGCGACGTCGGCCTGGCCATCGGAACCCTGATGGCCGCTCGGCGGTGCAGCGCCGAGGAGGCCGTGGTGCTGCTGCAGGCGGCGAGCCAAACAGGCAACGGCTCGCTGGCCGACATCGCGGCGCAGCTGGCCCGCACCGGCGACCTCCCCGCCAACAGTCCCCGCGCGGGGCGCACTGGTGGTGCGCCCGTGATCGGTGCCCCCGCCGCAGGGCGGTGACGGCAGAGAGCTCCTGGTAGCAAGCCTGCCCGAAGACACCCCATCGCCGCCCCTCAGACCGCCGGGCACCGCAATCCGCCCGATGGTCTCCGGGTCAGCGGCAGGAGGATGCCGGGGCGGGCGTCGGCCCTCGCGACGGCATGCCCAGCGTGACCACGGGTCGGCGATCGTCATTGTCGATCCGTTGCCCCTCGTCCAGCGCCACGGGGAACGGCTGGCCTGCGGGAGATGCGCCGGCTCCGGTCGCCTGCTGCGCCGCCTGCCAGGCTGCTCCACCCGGGGTGCGCACCACCTCGAAGAGGCCGCCGTCTCGGCCGGCATCCGCGACCAGGTGATGCGGGGCGGCATACGTGACCTGCGTCCGGATCAGGTCGCCCGGACGGGGCAGTTCCGCCACCGGCATGTCCGCAGGAGGCGCACAGTGCACCAAGCGGTTGTCGCGCGCACGACCGGAGACGCGCGCCGTGGCGGTGTCCTTGCGCCCTTCGCCCTGGGCGACCAGCACCTCGACGGCGCGTTCGGTCTGAAGCCGGTTCTGCGCCCAGGACACCTCCTCCTGGAAGGCGACGAGCCGCTCGTACCGCGCTTGCACGACGTCCTTGGGCACCTGGTCCGGCATCGTCGCCGCGGGGGTGCCGGCCCGCACGGAGTACTGGAACGTGAAGGCGCTGGCGAACTGCGCCGACTCGACTACTCGCAACGTGTCCGCGAAGTCACTCTCGCTCTCGCCGGGAAAGCCGACGATGATGTCGGTCGTGACAGCCGCATCCGGTAGGGCCGCCCGCACCTCGTCCAAGATCCGCAGGAACCGGTCACTGCGGTAGGACCGGCGCATCGCCTTCAACACGCGGTCGGATCCCGACTGCAGGGGCATGTGCAGGCTCGGCATGACGTTGGGTGTCTGCGCCATGGCGGCGATCACGTCGGAGGAGAAGGCCGCGGGATGCGGGCTGGTGAAACGGACCCGCTGGAGCCCCTCGATGTCCCCGCAGGCTCGCAGCAACGTTGCGAACGCGCCGCGGTCGCCGAATTGCACGCCGTAGGTGTTGACGTTCTGCCCCAGCAAGGTGATCTCGATCACCCCCTGGCCGACCAGCGCTTCGATCTCAGCCAGGATGTCGCTGGGCCGGCGGTCCCTTTCGGTGCCGCGCAGCGTGGGGACGATGCAGAACGTGCAGGTGTTGTTGCATCCGACGGAGATCGAAACCCACGCACTGTACGGGGAGTCCCTTCGCGTCGGCAGCGTGGACGGAAAGACCTCCAGGCTCTCCAGGATCTCGACCTGAGCCTCGGCGTTGTGTCGGGCACGGTCCAGGAGCGCAGGTAGCGAGCCGATGTTGTGCGTCCCGAACACGACGTCGACCCACGGCGCGCGCTGCAGGATGGCTTCCCGGTCCTTCTGCGCCAGGCAACCGCCAACGGCAATCTGCATCGCAGGGTTTGCCAGCTTGGCCGGCCGGAGCTGGCCGAGATTGCCGTAGAGCTTGTTGTCGGCGTTCTCGCGCACGGCGCAGGTGTTGAACACCACCACGTCCGCAGTCGCCGTCGGGGAGTCAGGCGCCTGGGGCACCGAGTCGGCGGCAACGTACCCCGCGGACTCCAGCAGCCCGGCCAACCGTTCGGAGTCATGGACGTTCATCTGGCACCCGTGGGTGCGCACCTGGTAAGTCCTCATCG
>JAABUK010006122.1_pt1 | contig 18188 bp, 20 predicted proteins | sample 5559141 | NCBI WGS metagenome assembly JAABUK01 (sample SAMN10711869, study PRJNA513367) | rock metagenome | isolation source: Antarctica rocks | place: Antarctica: Victoria Land, Pudding Butte nord | collected 2016-01-03 | reverse complement strand
AGTTGGGCCTACTGCTGTAATCCCAGGTGCTTGTTGTGCTGCACACAGGATCCCAGGCTCATTCTATTCTTTTGTTTCTGCAGTTTGCCTTGTCAGCTGTCCTGAGTATTGCGCGAAGCATTTCAAGCAGAGGAAAGAGAGACGACTTCGATGACTTCAACTAAGCACCAAACTGCTTGGCGTGCACAGGTTTAGAAACCTGACCCTCTGATGTGTATGATTTTTTGTTGTCGGCTTGCAAGTCAATCAAGTGTGTGTTGCAATGTGTCCAGATTTTGTTCTCATTCTTAATCACCACCATAAACAAATAGAATTACATTCAGACTGTTGACTTCAATTGTCAGTGCTGGACCTACATATGGAACTGTGTCAGTGAGTGCAAGTTATTTGCTTTTACGTTTTGAAAACCGGTTGTCTCATAATTTGCAAGGCGCATCACAGCCGGCTGGTCTGTGCATATGGTCATGTGCATACAGCAATTCATTGAGAAGGTAACGCACAGCTTGATACATTCTGCGAAGGGGGCAATGATGTCCAAAACTTGATCTTAGTTGAACTGTTGTGCCGCTCTCACAAGCAGGTGCAGCAGGATGCAAAAAAATAGGTCCTGAGCCTCTTGCAGTTTCTAGCGTACTCATGGAGTTGCTGAAAGGTTACTCACCTCTTTGCAGGTACCTGGAGTGCTTGTATCATAGGCAAGTGCTGCGACTTCTGATATCATGTAACATGCTGGCGTTTGTAGGGCAATGATGATTTTGGATTGCTGAGAATTGATATCTGAACAAGTTACCGCTGTCAAGCCCCAATCTTTTTTGGGGTGCTGGACTGCAGGCGACATGTGCTAATGATGTGTCAAGTCTGAGCCCATGCACTCAAAAGTTGGAGCGTCGGTAATGGCGGCAGTTCCATTTCGATAGTTGGTGAGATACATTTTGACAGATTGAATCAGTGACATACATGACAAATGCAATATGCTGTGATACTGCTTAAGTTACAATGCATTCTTGTTCCCGTGTAAGCTAGATCCTTGCAATCCTTGTGTGACAATGCTCATATTATAATCCATACGTCACAAGTGTTGTTGCGCATGCGGACAGCTACTATCTGAACTGTCTCTGATTTGTTAAGTTTGGCAAGACCCAAATGGAACAGGTATATACCTGCGAAACTGTTGAATGGCAATGTCAGCGCAACACTGTTGCTTTGCCAAGCCTTTAAAGTTTATAAATCAAAGCAGGGTGTGGCCACATATGTATGCATGGACCACCCAAATCTGCGTTCTGTGACTGTCACACTGTGCAGCTGAGGCCTGCTGCGCATCAGCCATTGCGCCACTCCCAGCAAATTGATCACGTCTGAGCAAAGTGCTGTTGTGGCTACTGAAGCTTCAGCTGTAACAGTGCAGGGAATTAGCCTCCTGTTACCTCAGCTCAGCTGCAGAAGGCCTCCAACATGTCATAAAGACAGCATACATATACTTGCACAGGGCTAATAGATGGTGTCACAAAGGCTTTTAATTCCTGCGTTGACCGCCCTGACTCAGTACAGTGTATGTAAATTGCAGTTTGCTTCATGTCTGTCACGGAGAGCGTACGGGGCCTGTGTGCAGCGCGCGGTTGACGGTGACTAACGCCTTTCCTGTAGCTACGAGCTTGCATAGGCGCATGCAGATGGGATGGCACGATCGCGCATTTGCTCGTGCACGAGAGCGTGAATGGTGGTCACGCAAGCTGAGCGTAGTCCTGGCAGAATGCCGCGTGATGCAAAATCCCCAAACGGCTTACCGCGAGGAGCTTTGAGGTAGCTTTGCTGATACGTTGCTTTCACTGGCCGCTTGCTTTGGTCGTGCAAGCGGCAGAACATCTGCTAAGCTGTCTTTGTTTTCGCCGCTGTGCATTCATAGTGCTGGCTTGACTTGGACGGTGCATGTGCTTCGATCTGAGCTGGTACCTGCAACCGCGTCGCCGCTGCAACCGGTGTGATGGTCAAGCCAGCAGAGCTTCCAAGATTTCATTTGTCGCAACATCACACGACATGCTGCTTGCAGCTCGCACCTCCAAGTCTCGCTCTCAGACCCTTCCATCGGGGACAAGTTCTCTGTAGAGAGGCTGGGAACTTCTGGTCGAGGGTTAGTGTCTGTGCCATCAATTGTACATGGCGCGCCTGAAACCGCAGAGGTATATTTCAGGCTTCGATGCTTCTGACAGCTCTGGTTTGGTAGCTGTTAATTTGAACAACACACAGATTTTCACTGATCTTGCATACAAAGACCTGACTCTCTCTTGGGTCATGCAGGAGAGCAGGGAGACACTGTTCAGACTTCAGCGCATGGCAGGTTTTGAGTCTCAAAACTTTGATCCTCAGGTAGCACTTCTGTGCACCTGCATCGCGCTGCAGTAGCCCAGACAAGACAATGATGAATAAAGTTTGCTGATGATTGTAAACGCATAGTCAAGCAATGCACTTGCATAGCAGGCAGAAGTTCATGTTTTTCACAACCATCTATCACTCACTGCAGGTGCAATGTATGGCTGATCCACCTGCAATTTGATTGAATCTTCAAGTTGTCTTTGACCCATCTCATCGGGGTTCTGCAACACCAACCCTGCTGTTCATGTAGGACAACGATCTGGAGCGAGAGTTTCAGGTCCACAGAACTGACTCAGACTATGCCTTGGCCGAGTTCTGGAAGTGGGCCATATCATGCCTGATTGGCTTGTCCATGGGCTGCATAGGATTTGCTGTAGACTGGGGCATCAATCTTCTGAACGATGCCAAGTATCAGAGCACAGCAAATGTACTCCGATCGCATGGTGAGGTGCTGCAGCTTGCCTGTGAATACAAAAATCATACGAGTAATGATGAAAACAGTAAACACGATGATGACGATGATGATGTTAACAACGATGATAACTATCAAATGCGTTCTAACTCATGATGAGCTAGGTACGTGCAGCATGGCTTTCATTGTGTGCAGTGATGGCAGTCTCAAGTGTAGCTACGCTGCTCACAAAAGGCAGGACTTCTGTACATTGCTGGCCCACAAACAACTTGCAGTGACACATGCATTCCAGTATGATCAGCTTTCATGCAAAATGCCACCAAGTCACAGGAGCTTGCACTAAGTCAGCAACAATGTTGAACTGCTACACTGATTGCTTCATCATGCGCGACGAGTTTTCATGTCTCTCATCATGGCTGTGCAGCTCTTCTGACATGGCGCTGCATCAATATGTTGCCCTTGTTGGACTCTCCTGACATGGCGCTGCATCAATTCGTTGCCTTTGTTGCACTCTGTTTATGGCAGCCCAGTTTGTGAGGCAGTCATTAGCAGCTTTGCTGATGTCGCAGGCGGCTTTTGGGCCCCTTTTGCAACATTTGTGAGCATTAGCATTGGATACGCTATAGTGGCTGGCTCTCTTGTGGCATTTGTAGAGCCCCTGGCAGCTGGCAGCGGCATTCCTGAAATCAAGACCTACCTGAATGGCATACATATCAAGGGCCTCCTCACGGTAAGCATCTCCGTGTATGGGTCAGACTAGACCCTAGGACTGTAAGCCCTACATTCCTTGCTTGCCACGATTGCATCTACAAGTGCAAGCAGATTGCCTTACAGCAGGTGGGTCATGTGGTTGTCAAAAGAAAGAGTCACCTTATCTAATCATACCCCAATATTAGCTTGCAGTTCTGACAGGGACGTATCACTGCTATTGCTGCAATGCCAGTTAAAGTGTTCATCTTGTTGCATGCTTGTTTCCAAACTCAGCCTGGAACATGCACCTTGATATACACCAGCCTTTTCACATGGGATCCCTTGGAAGCCTGTCTGATCTACTCAGCATGACTCAGCGTGACTCAGCATGACTCAGCATGACTCAGCATGACTCAGCATCTGGCACGGCTGCCTACAGGTGAAGACTCTGGTAGCTAAGCTGGTGGGAGTTGTGTTCTCTATTGCAGCAGGGCTCATAGCAGGCAAGGAGGGCCCCTTCGTGCATGGTGGGGGTATTGTAGGGGGTGGCTTGGGTGGCATGGGGTCACAGTGAGTCCAGCTTCTGCCCTAGTTCACTCCCTGGCATGCATGTTCTGAGCTTGCAAATGCAGTCGCAGTTGTACTGTCTTCAGGGCGCCGTTCAGCTGCAATCCATGCTGGCATGCGTAGTGGTAGCTCATGCTGAAGGGCCCAAAGGGGAAGGCATATGTTCAAAGAACAAATGAGTGCATGAATGAATCAACAAGCAGTTCAGCAAAACAATGAGTGAATAAATGGACAAGTCAGGTCGTGCATGCATGCATGCTGAACAAATGAACACATGAGCAAACCAGCAAAAGAGCTAAAATGGCGGGCATGAACAAACGGACAGATAGTGATGAAGGTGTACTTGGCTACCGCCCACCTCCAGCAATCACGGCCAAATGCACAGGAGAGTCCAGTCATAGCCTACATCTGTGCTTAGCTGGGTTCCCTGTCCACTCACATTCACTTTCCCATGATCCACTGCAATCTTCACGCCATGAATTAAGCGCAACACTTGTAGCTGTAGTGGCGTTACGACACTTCAGCAAGATGACATTGCCTTGCCCCTTCAATTGCTTTAGACAGCAGAACCCCCCTGCAAGAACGAAAAGGAAAGAAAAGACTACGCCTTTCAGCGTCAATTTGATGAGAAGCGAAGTATGATACCGGGCCGCCCAGGCTTCCCTTTCACTCGTTAGGAAAAGGAAGATTCATAAAAGTTGGCGTTGAACCTCGCTGCAATTCTGGTTGAACAGAGGACACAACAGTCCACAGAACAGAACACTTTTTTGGCTGTCAGATGCTGCTTTGCTGCGGCAGAACTCCCAGGGAACTCTGCCCATCAAACAACAGCACCTCTCTTGCCCCACGCAACAGGCAGAAACGCTGCAAAACAACTCACAAGACACATTTTGTTGTTGTGGCAGGACTCTTTGGGAACTGCTGAGAGGCAAGGTGGTGCCCAAGGCCCGCAGGAAGTGGGGTGGCTTCTTCCACAACGATGCTGAGCACCGGGACTTCACTGCAATTGGCACCGCTGCAGGTCGGTCCACACTTGTGTGCTAGGTGCTTGCTCTTGTGTTTGTGTCATGTCTGGGTCTCCTAGGACTGTTTGAATGATGCCAAGCACAGGGACTACACTGCAATCGGCACAGCTGCAGGTCGGTCACACTTGCTGTGCTGAGCGCTTGCCTGGTCTGTAGTCTTGTCTACAGCTTGTCTGTGTCATGTCTGGCTCTCCTAGGACTGTTTGAATGATGCTGAGCACAGGGACTTCACAGCAATTGGCACCGCAGCAGGTTGGTCAGACTTGCTGTGCTGAGTGCTTGCCTTTGGGTTTGTGTCATGTCTGGTTCTGCTGGGACTGTTTGTAACAATGTTGTAGTCTAATGTGCACAATTCGAAAGTGAACTACATGATACTTTCCTCACCTTATCCTCCCCTTGCCCCCCTCTCCCCTCTCCCCTCACCCCCAACCCTTCCCTTCCCTCCTCACCCCTTCCCTCCCCTTCTATCATCACCCCATCCCTCCTCATCCCCAACCCTCCCCTTTCCTACTCAACCCTTCCCTCCTCATCCCCTCCCCTTCCCTTCTCTCCCCTTCCTGCAGGACTTGCAACAGCCTTTCCTTTCTGAATTATAGGGGTGGCAACAGCCTTTGCAGCGCCCATAGGGGGCCTGCTGTTCACCATTGAGGAGGGGGCCTCCTTCTACAGCACCTCCATCTTCTGGCGAGGCTTCCTGTCCACCTGCATTGGCGTGCTCACCCTTCACTTCCTCGTCTCTTGTGCGGTATGCCTGCCTTCATCTCTACTGGCTATTGTTCTGTATTCTCCTGTGGCTGTGACAGTTTGCGTGTGAAGACAAGCTAAGGTTCAAGAAGAAGAAGAGAAAGAGAAGAAGAGAAGGAGAACAAGAGCAGGAAAAGAAGAGGATGAGAAGAAGAAGAAGAAGATTGTTTTGTCACACACTAAGCGTGTCTTGCTGTGGACTGCTATACTGGGTTCTGCTTTGGACTGTGACATGTGTATCTGAGGATATGCCTTGTCTGGTACTGTTTCTCGCTTACACCTGCTTTCAGTTTGGCTGTGCAGCCATGCAGCTCTGCCTCTGGTGTCTGCCTATGCAATTGTGGTATAGAAAGAAGCTGCCCTCCGATCACAAGCATGACCAAATCAGGCTGCCGGTTCAGCTGGTGACTTGACCACCCGCAAATGTGCATCCATTGCTGATGCATAGCCAGCTTTGGCAGCAGTTACAGTGCATGCAATAACTGTCAGTGCTCTCAGTGTTGTTGAGTCTTCTTGATTGTAATCCCAGTCATGTAAGCCTGAATCTGCATTGCGTCTGCCACTGGTCATATGACTATGCCTGATGCATTCAGCTACAAATGCAGCCATCATGATGGATCATGCTCTGCCCTTGTCACGTCATGGGTGTTACTGATGCTGTTGGTGGACTCTTGCAAACAGTCCTACTCAAAATCTTTGTAGACTTGCAAACTTAAGGAGCCAGCGGCGGTGTTTGCCTTTGTCTTGTCAGGTAACTGAGGATACTTACGATGTTTTGGGGTCTGCAGGAGCACCCAGGGGAGGTGCTGACAACCCATTTTGGGCGGTACAGGGACTTTGGGCTGTACACTGACAGCCTTGCCTTCTATGGCTCGCGCATGTTCTACTACGTGTGGGATCTACCCATCTTTGTGGGCATGGGCGCCATGGGGGGTCTCATGGGGGCCCTCTTCATCAAAGTCAATGTCAAGATCACCCAGTTCAGACATGTTTACATCCCTGTCAGGTGAGTCAAGCTGGCACAGGCAGATAGTTTAGTGTCAGGTCATTTTCAGATTCCAGGTGTTCATCTAAACTGGGTTGGCATGCTTCATGCAACATGTTGTTGGCATGCAGCGCACTGCTTTCTGGTCCTTATCAGATTCATCATGACCAGGCACGTTTGCATTTGTGTAAGCTTAATGGGAACCACCCACGAAGTATGTTTTTGGCATGCACAGCATAACTGTCAACTTTGCCAGGTTCAGGTGCATCTACAATCATGTACGTATATATAGGATGGAATCACTCCTGCAATATATTCTTTGCATGTAGAGCATTATTGTCAAGTCATTGTCAAATTGCCAACTCCGGCATGTTTGCAGTCATGTAAGCCAGGTGGAAACCACCCACGCAACATCATCTTGGCATGTGAGTGAATGACAATGCAACAGCAGCAGCATGTTGAGCAGAAGCCACTGCTGCCCGCTCTGCATGCTCAGCTCAGCTCAGCTCAGCTCAGCTCAGCTCAGCTCAGCTCAGCTCAGGCTCTGTGCCAAGCCATACTCATCATGACCTTTTCAGTGTTGATAGACATAGACAACATCAACACGTTGCACCTTGATATTGGCAATCTTTAAAACGCTTCAAGCGCCCTGATCTGTTGGCTGTCCTTACGTTCATGCAGGTCCCCCATTCGGCGTATCTCAGAGGTGATGCTGCTGGTATTTGTCACCTCCAGCCTGTGGTTCCTTGTTGCCTACGCTTCCCCTTGCAAGGACCTTCCCCCAAAGGTAACCGCAGCCCATTGCATCACAGCTTTTTTCAAACTGCTTGTGACATGTGGATCTTGCATGAGTTGATTGGCATTCTCATGAGGGGCCGCAGCTGCACCACAGCTGCTTACCACAGCTGCTTCCAACTGTCTGCGATGCATGAATCCTGCAAGGTTTTAGTTCATCAGTTGTATGAGGCTGCACATCTGCAGATGGTAGATCTGCATCCTTTTGTGTCGAGTCCCAGCTTAGAACAAGCCATAGGCTTGTATACAGGATGCCTGATGGCAGATTGCCCAAACTGCTGCGGCTTGACGCAAATGCGCGCAACTGCTGTTTCAGCAACTTTTTGAAACTACAGGACCAGATGACGTATCTAGAGGCGGTTGAGGACACCTCTTCATACGCGGGTGCTGACGAGAAGAGTGAGGACTTCTACGGCGGTGGTGGCCAGTTCAGGAAGGGTGGCAAGGAACACTTCCCACAGCTGTGGTGCAGCAACGGTACCTACAGCAGCTATGGCCAGGTAACTGCTTGTATGATTCCTGTTTTGGGCTTCCATTTTCCGCCTGGTGGACCCTCTGTTTGTCTGTCTGTCTGTCTCTGTTTCTTGCTGTGTGTCGCAAGGAGCTTTTCCCTCAGTCTCTGTTGAGCGTCACCTGTCTGTTCTGTCTGTCTGTCTGTCTCTGTTTCTTAGGCACTTCCCCAGTCGCTGTTGAGCGTCACCTGTCTGTCTGTCTGCCTGTCTGTCTGTCCGTCTGTGTCTCGTGCACTTCCCCAGTCAATGTTGTCAACACAGCTTTTCCTGACTTCAGCAGAACAGTTGATTTCCTCGTCATCACAAACATCTCTGTGTCAAGAATTGCAGCGATACATACCCTACAGACCAACAGAGAAGCTGCTTTCCATCCTTGGGATCTTCTCATGTAACATTGTGCGTCATGGTGTACAGGTGTTCTTCACCCCCCTATCACAAAGCCTCCGACTGATTATCCACCTTGGAGAGCCCTTGCCAGAGGGAACAGACTTCCTCTTCGACTTCGGCGCCCTGACCTGCCTGTTCCTCTTCTCCTTCACCTTGATGATGTGGACCAATGGCGTGGGAGCCTCCACCGGCATGTTTGTTCCAGCCCTGGCTGTTGGGGCCGTTGGTAACTGCCCTGCCCCTCTGCATTCATTTAGTCATTTGTCCACTTGATGATTCTGATTGTTGTATCACAAGACTCAAATGACAGCTACGATGGTGTCATCAGCAGAAGAATTGCAGTGCATGCTCATTATTATGGTTTGCTTCTTCTTCTCCTTTTGTATGACCCTTGTGATGTGAACTGAGGGCGTCTGCATCTTTATACCTGCCCTCGATTTTGAGGGCTGATGCGCTGTGCCCCTGATCCTTTTCCAGGCATGACAAAGCTTGACATTACTCATATGGCAGCTGTTCTTCCCTGTGTCATTGTTGGTCTGAAGCATTGTCCAGAACAGCAGCCCTTCTGTGAAACACATGTGTACTACAAGCTGCTGTTGCATTGAATGGATTGTGTATCGATGGATTCCTGCTCGCACCTGGCTCGACGTGAGCTGAAGAATTACTACTACTATCCTGATACAAATTGTTATTGTGATTACTATTACTATTAATGTTACTATGATTGTTGCTATTGATCAGCAGCAACAACAACATGTTGTTGCTGCTGCTGCTGCTGCTGCTGCTATTTATAAAATTCTCGCCACTCTGCCTTTATTTATCAACACCAGCTTACCCTAAGATGATGCAAGCTCTCAACTCTCAAGCCTAACAGCTGCCCTTCACCTGCCCCATGCTCTGTACTATATGCACAAAGGCAACACCCATCCATGCACTTGTGTCTCAGGTGGCAGAATGATGGGGCAGATGATACGGGCGATAGTACAGCGCAGCGGCAGCAACCTGCCAGTCAGTCTGTCCTCATATGCTGTGGTGGGGGCTGCAGCCTTCATGGGGGGGGCCACCCGCCTCACCCTCACTGCGACGGTCATGGTCATGGAGACCACCGGCAGCCTGCAGCTCATTGTGCCCCTCATGCTCACTGTCTTTGTAGCCAAGGTCAGCATCTGCCAACAATCCTAGAAGTACTGCCAATAACCCTAGAAGCTCATTGTGCCCCTCATGCTCACTGTCGTTTTAGCCAAGGTCAGCATCTGCCAACAACCCTAGAAGTACTGCCAATAACCTTAGAAGCTCATTGTGTCCCTCATGCTCACTGTCTTTGTGCCAAAGGTCAGCATCTGCCAACAACCCTAGAAGTACTGCCAATAACCCTAGAAGCTCATTGTGTCCCTCATGCTCACTGTCTTTTTAGCCAAGGTCAGCATCTGCCAGCAACCCTAGCTGTACTGCCAATACCCTAGGAGCCCCTCATGCTCACTGTACTTGCATCCCGGGTCAGCATCTGCCAGCAACCCTACAAGTACTGCCAGCAACCCTAGAAGCTCTGCCAACAGCCCTGGAATTTCAGCAAACAACACCTGAAATACTGTCAATAGCCCTAGAAGTTTGTGTACATTGCTAGTGAATCTGCTGGGTATGTGTGTTTGGTCTGCCTAATTGGACTGGCATTCAGACGCGACCTCTAGATACTATGAGACGTGTCAGGCTACCCCCCCCCCCCCCTGTCCCCACCCCACCCACCCTCACCCCTGTGGTTCTGCTTGCAGGTGGTTGCTGACTACTTTGGGGCTGGGATTGATGACACCCACATCAAGATGCGAGGGGCTCCTGTGTTGGAAGAGCCCTCCCTGTCATCCCACCAGAAAATGATAGCAGACAAGCTGACGGTGTCTGAGCTCATGACCATGGCTGTCGTGGCCTTGCCACCTGTCGTCAAGGTCTGCTTCCCTCATGCACCGCCACTGGCTCTCTTCCTATTTTTTGTGCATTGCGCCAATGCTGTCTACATGCAGCTACTGGCAGTCCCTGTGCAAACTCTCTTTCTGCAGCACAAAAGGCGGTGGCCGTGGCCTACAGCATGTGCTGTTCAAATCGTCTGCACTACGCAACGTTTTACCAATGACTCATTTGGTGGAGATCCGGTAACCTCTCTCCCGCTTGTCTGCTTGGTCTGACCCAAAATCCCAAGCCCTAGTCACAAACCCTCAACCCTAGTATGAAACCCTACTCTGACCCATATAGGGTGTGATCCAGGTGGCGCAAGTGGTTGATACCCTGAGAGGGTGCACCCATCAGGCCTTCCCTGTCACCCCAGACACCGACAAAGCCTTTGAGTCTGCAGAGCCTTTCGACCTCCACGGTACCTATCCACGCAATCTGCCTTTCTATCGTCCCCAGTTGCAAGCCTTGACGCGCAGAGCGTGGACTCATGGCTGAGCTGTGAAGCCTGTCTGTGCCTTGCTGAGTCTGTGTGCAATGTCAGCACAATCTGCCTTGCTTCTGCATTGCCCAGCTTTTCCCTTCAAGAATTACGAATCTACTCGATTCTTCCAATGCACAGCAGCTTGTTGCATGCATCTTGTTGAACTCAACCTGAATTGAGTTGATCCGTCTGTAGACAACTCAGCTCAGCTTGAATTTTGCTCATGCAGTAGCAATCCTCACACCTGCTTGGCCTCAAAGCTCTCCTGTTGCACGGGCTGCATAACACTGGGCTGTGACACATTTTGAGTCGTCATTGGCCTACTGTACATGGCATGCCACGATGAATGCCGGCGTGAAGTATTGTGACACTCAAGCACATGTTGCAATACACTGACATGCCCTGTTGCTGCACAGCCCCCCAGCGTCGGCACAACAAACCCCAAATTTTACTGCCTGCTAGGTTTTCCCCCCAACACTGCCCCAGTCTTGGCAGGCCTCACATCATGCAACGGCAAGAAGTGCACCTACATGCATAACAAGCTGGTCACACAGCTGCCGTCAACCGTGTTTGTATGACATATTTCCTGGTAACCAATACAAAGAACGGTGAAGATTCATGCCTTTTTTATCACCCAAAAAATCCTGCATATTTCTCAAAAGTCTGTGCAAGTCTCAAAAATGACCAATTGCATGCTATGTGTTGGCAGGCATGATTCTGCGGTCCACCATAGTCAAGCTGCTGCAGCATAGGATAGGCCTCTTTACACCAGATGCAAATGGGGACATACCGCCTGCCAAGAGTCACATACCAACCACTCAACAGGTACTTCTTGTCATGTCTGCGCTTCTGCATGTGCCACTGTTGCAGTGACAAATCCTAGAAACCCTAAAGGCTCTGCCACGGCAATATTTAGAAACCTAGAGGTTCTGCCCCAGCAAGTCCTGGATGCCCTAGGGGCAGATTCAAAGCACTGCTTAGGACAACGCCAACTGTGCCTGAACCTTCTGGTAAACTGTGCTCGGACACTCATTTTGTGCATCACACAGACTCTGTGACAGCATTTGTCTGCTGTGGGGGCAGTTGATTTTGCTGGAGCTTTTGGCCTGGTCACACACACACTCTGTGACACCAATCTTCTGCTGCAGGAGTGACTGACTCTGCTGGAGCTTTTGTAACAGCATCACACACACTCTGTGACACCAATTTGTGCTGCAGGAGCGACTGACTCTGCTGGAGAGATTAGAGCAGCGGCCGCTGAAGGTGCGCCCCAAGGAGGACTACGAGCGCATTGTGCGCAGCCTGACTGAAGAAGAGCTGGAGTCCATGATGGACCTGCGCCCCTTCATGCAGCGCAACCCCTTTGTGGTGCAAGCGGACGCCAACCTGTCCAGGACGTATCGCCTGTTTAGGACCATGGGGCTGCGCCACCTCTTCGTCGGCCCCCCACAACCCAAGGCATGATTGCCCTGAAGCCCTTGTCTGAAAAAGCCCTTGTCTGAAAAAGCCCTTGTCTGAACAAGCCCTTGTCTGGATGAGTCCTTGAGATGCATTTGCTCTTTGCTTGTAGTGAAGTTCAGGAGCAGCAGCTGTGCCTGCAGTCACTGTGTTTTGATGTTTGATGACTGCCTCAAAGCCTTGTGTGGACAATCCTTGTTCATGTTCTCATGGCCTTTTGCTAGCTTCCCAGGTGCAATGCTTCCTTGCCCACTTGCACTCCCGTTTCTGCCGAGTCTGCCTCATCTGCACTTGCTTTGCATTTTAGTTTCTGCATTGTCTGCACTTGCTTGCATTGAGTTTCCTGGCCCTTTGCTCTACCGTTTCTGCCTTGTCTGCACTTGCTTGTGTTTAGCTTCAAAAGCAGCAGAGTTGCCCAAAGTTCATGAGTCTCTCAGCATAGACCTCTGCTGAAAGGCTTGACAAGTTGCAGCATCTCTGGTTCATGTTGAGGCTGATGCCTGTTTGCTCTTTTGCAGAACAGTGACTGGTCACTGTTCTGTTGCACCGGCTTGCGCTTTGCACAGTCTTTAGTTACAGCACACCGCTACAACAGCCTTGAGAGGCTGCAGGGTTATGGGTCTGCTTTAGGGTTTGTCTCAAGGTCGCTGCCTTACAGGTCATTGGCGTGGTCACAAGAAAAGACGTGGCGGAGGCAAACGCTAAGCTTGCTTTAGGCCGAAAAGCCAACTTGGGTCTGACGACCAACTCTGATAGCCTGACTAGACCCGATTCCCTCCCTTTCATACCCTACGGTGCATATGATCCCACAGTGGGCTCATCCCAGATGAGTCATATGGAGCCGATCGATGAGCGGGAAGCACATGATGGGATCGAAATGAACTACACACTGGATGGGGAATGGCAGAACAGCCGACCACAGCCTGTAGAGCGAAGAAGTGGAAGGAGGGGAAGGGATGATACCGACACTGAGCATTCCCCATTGTTGGATCGTAGTCCTGGCAGTGGCAACTTGACAGATGCCGTCTAACTTGTGTTTGTTGCGTGTAAGTGGTCAGTGTATGTGTCAAATCTGGAATTCTTTGTTGTGTTGATATGCTGCCTGCAGCGCACATGATGACATTGTTTCATCACCATCATCAGTTACACTAACCTAGCACTTCGTTGCCTCCTTATCAGCAACTCTGCAGTCTCTTGTGTATAGTATGTGGCAGCTGCTGCAGACCGATGCAATGCCATAAGTATGGCAGCGTAATCTAGTCATTCAGTTTGATGCTGACGGATCAAGCACTTCAATGCATATGAATCTGTTTGACAATCGGAAACGGTCAACACAGGACAGCCAGAACAATGTGCCTGTAACAATTGGATTGCAGTTCTACAGTTCATACAGATATGCATGCTGGCCACTTAACATGTACCACCGAAACGAAATGTACACAATATATCATGCTTCAACAAGTAAGCACTCTCAAAAACATGCACATGCATATATGTCTTGGTTTGGCATGATTGGCATTTTGCCAATCACAACATCATGAGTACAAACACAGCTCGATCCTGTCCCAAGGACAGAGCCCATAGATCTGACAATGAGGGAAAATGACATGAACGTCACCAAAAAAAACGCTATGCCAAGCTGATCCTGTCCCAGGCCTTCAGGTGACATTCATATAATCATGGCATTGTTATAGTTGTAAGGGAATCCTCACGTCCTCAAGTGACTGTGACGACGCTGCTTGCTGATACTGGAGCTCTGTGATGACTGCAGAACCATGTTGATACACAAGGGAGGTTCTGCGGATAGTGGCAGCTGCAGCACTTCTGGCAGCTTCACTTGGACAGACAGAGCCAAGCTGTCGTCCCTTTTCGAACACACAGCTTTGCCATGAAAGGCTGTATCGCTGTACGCCTGCCTGCGCTCCGACAGGCTTGTTGGAAAGATCTGGCATAGCTGGACCTTTTCTGATATACCCTTGTAGGTGAATAGTCCCATGCGATAGACCTCGACCGCGACAAGAGTGGTTGGGGTGTCTGTGGGGACGGTCTGTGAGGCCACTGGGGCTGTCTCCTGGGGATTGCTGACTTTCTCACCTTCTGCAGATTCTCTTGCCATTGCTTCTTTGATACCTGCTTTCGAATCCTGACTCTGCAGCACTTCTTCGCCGCTTCCGGTTCTTCTAAAAGCTGCGTTGTCGTGCACCTTCATGCCTGTTGCTGAGTCAGCATGAGGGGTTGAGCATAGGCTGCTAGAGCCACTCTTGCTCCACCACTCATCAAAATCCCTGAGCAATTCACATTGTAGCTCTGTCATAGGATAACATGGCAGACTCAGCAACATATAACAGCACAGTGCAGCATACCTGGCATGACATAAGGCAGCACAGCATAAGGCAGCACAGCATGATGAACATGGCATGATGAACATGGCATGATGAACACAACATGATGAACATGGCACAGCATGCATGCCGCAACATAGCCAGCATCACATGAAAAGCGTAGCATGAACCAACATAGCTTTCATAAGCATAGCATGAACCAGCACAACATGACATATCATAGCATGGGTCTGCACAGCATGCTCAGCACAGCCTGGCTGCCTCAAATTGGACTCCAAGCCGTGTTGCAGAATGGGCAGCAGACTACACATCAGCACAGTCCAAACAGCACACATAAACGACACAGCATACATAGCGCAGCATGCACAGCACAGCATAGGCAGCGCAGCTTACTTGACATCCCTGGATACATCTTGACCCCTGGACATCAGCCTGAGCAGGCCCACCCTAGACCTAGCGGTCTGACCCATGGACATGCTTCTTCTCCGCATCAGTGCAACATCACTGCCAAGGGGTGATGTTACATCTTCAAACTGCCCGGGTACAGAGGCTGGATCAATTGACAGCCCGCGTGGCAGGCTTTGCGAATGCCTGGCCATTGTTGAAGACCTCTTGCTGAGTGTCAGCTGCCTTCCCACAATGCCTGCACAGCGCTTGATGGCTTTTGCAACAATATACATACACCACTGCAGGTTTGAGGTAAGGAACTATCCATATCAACATTCTCTGGTGCGCCATTTGAGTGCGTTAAATCTAGCCCAACTGAGAGCCCAAGTGGATGAGTACATCTTACAGCACAAAAAATGGCCAGCCAACCTGACAAGGAGGTCCTGGAGCAGAAGGACTGAGAAGCTGCCCTATCAACTTCCTGGCGATGCACCAGCAGAGCATGGTTCCTGAGGGCAATATGACTCAATGGGGCTGCTGGCAATGGCCCCAGGCCAGGAGCCCCTGTCCACTCAAGCTCTAGTGCGTCTACCAATGACTGCTCCACCAATATCTGCAACACCCCCGAGGCTGCCTTTGAGCACCACATGGTCCTGTCCACATATGGGCAGACATGACAATGCATTCAACGACAAAAGGTTGTCAAGCTGCTGTACAGCAACAACAACAGCCTTCAGCATGTAATGTGGTGAGCACACCGTGAGTATGTACAAAGATCTATGCATATTAATGCATGGCATTGACTTTCAAGACTCTTTTGAATGCTTTGCTGCTCACAAGCTGTGAACGAAGTCTGGGCCATAAGCAGCTGGTGCTATACTGTTACAGGGCAGGAGCCAAAAGTCTGGTGCCAGCCATTCCAGGTGCTTATGCTTCATCCTGTCACAAATGCAGTCGAGGCTGCACACATGAGGTTCAGTCACAGGCAGCCTTCTGACCTGTCCAGCACTACAGCCTGCCCACAGTCTAGATGCTCTACTGACCGGAGAGCCCAGATACTCAGCGCGGCCTGCAGACATACTTTCATGTAAATGCGACGCGCCGCCTGACACAACCTTGCATGATTGCAGACTCTGGCTAGTGTGTCTGTGGTCCAGGCATGTGACCAGGCTCTGCAGGGTAAAGCATCTTTGGCAGCATGTATCTCAGGTCCAGGATCCATCATTTTCTTCTTCTTCCCCATTTCAAATTTCATTTATCTATCAAGGATACATGAAGAGGGAGCTGTGCATTTTCATGCAGGCTGCCGGTTGCATTTGATCTGAGTGGTGGCTGACAAGTCAAGCTTTCAAAGAAGTGCATGGTCTTCCTTGAGAATCGGGCGCGTTCATTCTGGTCAGTGGTCGTCCATACAGGGACACGCCCAGCAATAGCAGCAAGGATGTAAAAACGTGTACAGCATGTGCCCACATGAGCAAGCATGGGTCCTCAGCACAGCGTGGCCATGTGGGTCAGGAATTTGTCATGATGGGCAGTGTAAAGCAATCCTGTGATGAAATACTCGTGTCATGCATGCATGAGCTAACTAAGCAGCACCAAGAAGGATGCCACAGGAGTGACACTCCAACGCAATCCTAAGACAGACAGACTGCGAAGAGCTACGCAAAAAGCAAATGTGAAATGCATAGAACGATACACAGTCACAAATCTGCAAACACACAAATGCTGTGAGCTGAGCTGGCAGATGCGGCTATGCTGCTTGTGCTGAGCTGGTGCTGAAGCTGCTAGGATCTCAAAGACCCAGAAGTCCAGCTTGCCACAAACAGCAGCAGTGCAGCTGCAACATCAGCAGGACTGCACCAACACAGCAGACACAATCAACAGACTCTGCTGCAAGCCACCAAAAGGTAGACTCAGTAGCAAGTGGGGATTGGCAAGAGCTCACCAGTGACAGCATAGGGACAGAGTCTGGTGATGGGGCCATGGAAAATGCCCACCCTGGCTGACAGCCCCCTTGTCAGGACCTGGCCGTTGGTGGGGTCATGCTTCTCCCTTGCGGGCTCCAGACTCAGCAGTGCCTCACCCCAAGGCACCCTGCATACCCCATGGCATAACATAGCATTGCACTGCACGATATAGCATGGCATAGCAATGCACGATATGGCATAGCATTGCACAATATGGCATAGCATAGCAGAGAACAGCATGACACAACATGGCTACATAGCATGGCCTGACACAGCATAGCATAGCATGGCATAGCGCAGGGCAGCATGGCACATATTGGCATCGATTTTCTTCACAGTATAGTACACTGTAACGGAGTTATTGTTGTATGACACTGCGTCACAAATGGCTCAGCCCAGCACAGTAACAAATAATTCAGCATGGAGACGTGCAGCATATTGCAGTGTGATGTAACATAGCACAGCATGACACAGGCATGACACAGCTTGAACAAAGCATGACACATGATAGCAAAGCATAGCATATTGCAGCATAGCAGGGCAGTTTTTGAGACTACCTCATAAGGGCAAGCTGCAAGGTGAGGGCCCATTCCACAGCTGCCCTAGGGCTGGCAAAGGCAACTAGGAAAGTGCCCTCCTTCTCTTGGCATTCATATCCATCACACAGAAGCAGGCTGGTACGCACACACGACTTGAACCTCCCCAGCGCTATCAGGGCCTGCTGTTTGTCAACGCTAGCAATCTCCTGTGCAGAAGCAGTAGGATTGCAGGTATTGTTGCTTGGCTTTGCAACAAGCTTTTTTGTCATCTGAGCCTTGCAGCAAGTTCAAGCTTTGCGCACCCCCACTCTCCCCCCTGAGTCCTGTTTGCTGCCCTCCCTCCCCTCGTTCTATTGTGCAGCCCACAATTGATCATGAGAGGCGTGAGAGAAATATATCAGATGACCGAGTGCAACATGCGTTTCATGGAATGACGTATGTCCAACACTGTTGGACACGATAGGCCATGACCCTTGCTAGGTATCAAGAGCTGTGCAGCCATAGTTTGCTGTGTTGAAGGACAGATGCTGAGCTCGACTGGCTAGCGCTGAGCTGCAGGCTTGCATTGCATGTAGGCACATAT
>JAABUK010006121.1_pt1 | contig 18191 bp, 19 predicted proteins | sample 5559141 | NCBI WGS metagenome assembly JAABUK01 (sample SAMN10711869, study PRJNA513367) | rock metagenome | isolation source: Antarctica rocks | place: Antarctica: Victoria Land, Pudding Butte nord | collected 2016-01-03 | reverse complement strand
CTCCGACGCCGATCGTGACCACCACCCAGGTGTTCACGATCAACCGGAAACCACGTTCAGGATCAAACGGAAACCGTGTTCACGATCCACCGGAATCAGCGTTCACGATGGACCGGAATACGCAGCCCATGTCCCCGCGCGCTTGTTTGCCGGGGGTAATACCGTCAGTCCCGGGTCGGTTGATCGAGGTGGGGCGATGACGCCCCGGTTGCCTGCCCCGGGCTGCGGAGCCGCCGGACCCTCGGCCCGAGCCCTGGCAGGCCGATGATCGCAGCGAGGATGATGACGCGTGAGATCATCAGGCCGCAGCACCTTGGGTTGGGCCGCACTCTCAGCCAGGCCGCTGATGCCCAACCAGGCCAACTGCTGTATGCTCCGGGATAGACCTGCAGAGGGAACAAGCGGTGAGCGGCTCAAATCTCCCGGACCCTAGGGCCGAAGGCAAGCTAGCGGCCTCCAACCAAGGGGCGACGACGTCAAATCCCTATCCGAAGGACACGGAGGAGCACTCCAAATGGCTGGAAGGGTATGAGGATGCGCTTGATACGGAGGACGACGGGATGGCTTCAGACTTTGCCTGAGAGGCCGAAATGCACTCCACCGACGTGATCGGCACAGCCCTTTCAAACTGAGATGCCACTGGCGGGATGGCGAGTAACCCCGCCGAACGGCGCATCGCGCCGCTCAAGCTGCTTTGTCGTCAACGCGTTGCCGTCTGCGCGCATGCGGCAGCCTCGTTGGCCGCAAGCAGTTCGTCCAGCCTCTCCCGCCCCGCTCCAAGACGCGGCATCGGTTGCTGCTCGCACCCGCAACGAAAACCCGTGGCCTCCGACCGGATGACCTTGCGCACCGTCTCCGCGATGCCCGCAGCTCGCCACAGATCGCCTTGATCGATTTACCCTGGACGAAATGAGCACGGCGAAGGGGCCGGGCTCGTTCACAATTGGTAGTTCAGTCGAAGCCCCGGTTCCGGCCACTCCATCGACACCAGCTGGCCGACTCCCGAGAGGGTAATGAACGCGGTGCGCAGGTCGGGGTCGCCGAAGCAGATGTTGGTGGGGAGGATATCGGGCATCTTCACTTGGCGAAGGACGGCGTCGTCCGGCGCGATGACGGTGATGTAACCGGTCATCATGGTGGTCACGCAGATGTTGCCAAGCGCGTCCAGCGCCAGACTGTCGAAGCGCTGGAATCCAGGCAAGCCGCACACCAGTCGTCCCCCGTAGGGTGCCGGGATTGGTCTCTTCTCGACGACGCCGGGGGCGAGCACGTCGAAGGCAAAGAGCCGCGATGTCTCGGTCTCGGCGACGTACAGGATATTGTTGTCGGCGGAGAGGCCGATGCCGTTCGGGGTGAGCATGGGATGGACGACTTCGATGATCTTCGATCCGTCCGGCAGCGCGTAATAGACCCCGCCCTCATCGCGGCTCCGCACGCGGCGCTTGCCGAGGTCGGTAAAGTAGAACCCGCCGTGCTGATCGAAGACGATGTCGTTGGGGGCGGAAAGCTTGTGCGGCCCGACCTGCGAATAGAGGCGTACGGTCTCGCCGGTATGCAAGTCGACGCGCTGGATATAGCCGCCGTCGTAATCCTTCGCCGGGCCGGTGGCGACAAAGCCGCCCTGCCGGTATTCGTTGCCGCCGTTGTTGCAGACGTAAAGTGCGGCGTTCGGCCCGAGCGCCAGGCCGTTCGGACCGCCGCCAACGTTGGCCACCACCGTCTTGCTGCCGTCCGATCCGATGCGCGTTACGGTTCCACCGGCGATCTCGACGAGGATCACCGACCCGTCCGGCATGGCGACCGGCCCTTCCGGGAATTTCAGGTCAGAGGCTAAAACGCGCAGATCGGTCACAATGCGACATTCTCCCGTCAGCGCGCCCCCGCTCGGGTCTCCGATGACCACGAGAGGCGCCGCTGGATTACCGAGACGCCCAGATCGAGGACGATCGCCAAGGCCGCCATCAAGGCGAGCACCGCGAACGACTCCGCGATCGAGAACTGGTTGGTATACTGGACGAGCAGTTGGCCGAGCCCCTCGTTCGCGGCAACGATTTCCGAGACCACGACGCCGAGGACGGCGTAGACCGCTCCCAACCTGAGGCCGGCCACGATGGTGGGCGTTGCGTGCGGCAGCTCGACGATCCAGAACCTCTGCCAGCTCGTCATCCCGAGCGAGCGGGACAGGAATAGGATGTCGGCGGGCACACTGCCAATGCCAGCCATCGTGTTGAGCACGAGGACGAAAAAGACGATTGTCACGGCGACGGCGATCTTCGGTAGCGCGCCGAGCCCGAACCAGAGAATGAAGATCGGCGCCAGCGCGGGACGTGGGAGTGCATTGAAGATCGTGAGGTAGGGGTGAAACGCTCGCCAGAGAACAGGGCTCCGCGCCATCAGGATCCCGCTCACGATGCCGAGCAGCGCCCCGACCACCAGACCACACAGCGCCGCGACAAAGGTCGCCTGGACCGCGGCCCAGGTCGACATCTTGCCGAGCAGCACGATCACTGCCCTGGCGACGCTCTGGGGGTCGCTGACAAAGATTGGCTTGATGAGCCCTGTCGCATGCACCAGTTCCCAGGCGCCGAGAAATGCTACCAGGAATGCGAGGCTCAGTGCTGCGGCCAGGTTCGTTTGGCGCGATTTCGCGCGGCGCCGCTCCGAGACGATCAGGCGGTCGAATTCGGCGTCGCTTCTGTGCAATGGCTCCGGCGCAAAGTTCATCCCACCTCGTCCTGCTCAGAAGCGGCCTCGATCGCTCGCACCTCCTCGCGCAGCCGCGTCGAGAGCAGCTTGTGGTACTCCTCGAAACCCTCATTCGTGTAGGGGAAATCGAGATTCCGGGGGCGTCGCACTCCGATTTTGATATCGGCAATGATCTGCCCCGGGCGCTTGCTCATCAGGACGATGCGGTCCCCCAGCAGGATTGCCTCCGAGAGGTCATGGGTAACGAAGACGACGGTCTGCCGCTCACGTTCCCACAATTCGACGAACTCCTGCTGGATCAGCACGCGCGTCTGCGCGTCGAGTGCCGCGAACGGCTCGTCCATGAGAATGCATTTGGGGGACATCGCCAGGGTACGTGCGATTGCCACCCGCTGCCGCATGCCTTGCGAGAGCCGCAGGATGCTCGATCTGCCGAATTCGGCCAGACCGACCCGACGCAGCCATTCGTCGCTGCGCCGGAGCCGTTCCGACCTGGCGCGACCCTGGACCCGCAATCCGAGTTCGATGTTTTCGCGCGCAGTGAGCCAGGGAAGCAGGGCATCACGCGCAAGCATATAGGCGACGTCAGGAGAGGTCGTTAGTACCGCCGTGCGGTCGCGCTCGACGGTTCCCTCCCGGGGTATCTCCAGTCCCGCGATCATCCCGAGCAGCGTGGTCTTGCCGCAGCCGGATGGACCAATCAGGCAGACAAACTCGCCGGCCGGGATCTCGAGGTCGATATCCCACACCGCGCGAATTACCTTGTCACTGTCGTGGACGAACCCATGCCGGATGCCCCGCAGTGACACCTGCATTCCCCCGGTCGGGGCTGATTGTTCAACGTCCGGCGCACCACCTCGCGGCACGGTGTGCAAACGCTACTGTCCTGCCTCCAAAGTTCGTACCGCCTGGGTCGAACTTTGGAGAACAGCATGCCACTGAAAACAAATAGCTGGTGTTCCGATTCCACCCGCAGCGATAGGTGACGAACCTTGGAATTGGAACACTAGTCGTGATCTTGAGCGCGCGGTATCACGATCTGATCGTAAGCCGGCTGCTGCGACGCGCTGACAATGCCGAGTGCCGTCGCTGCGTTGACTGCGCCCTCATATTGCCTGCGGGACATTTTGAAGTCTCGCGGTGTGTTGGCGAGATAGGTGAGGATGAGATTCGGCAGCACAGCCTTGGCCAACGCGATCTGGTGCCCTCCAAAGACGTATTTGTCCAGGATCACGGCGGCGTCGTCCGGATGCGCCTTGATCCAGGCCACCGCTTCTCCTTCCGCCGCGAGCCAGTTTGTCACACCCTGCGGATCCTGGGCGGCGAAGTCGGCCGATACCGCAAAGCTCGCGCCCGGGACTGCACGAACCGAGGCCGGCACTTCTGGATCCTGCGTGCTCATATACAGTCGGGCGCCGGTCTCACGCTCGATGATCGCGTCCCCCGAAAGAGAGAATGACACGAAGGCATCGATGCTGCCCCCCTGCAACTGCCCAATCGCTGCCTGCTGCTGACCGATGCCAATTCGGTGAATGTCGGCTTCCGCCAGACCGGCGGCCTTGATCATCAAGACGAGCGCGTTGTCGGTACCCGCCCTGATGCCGGAGACGCCGATCGTCTTGCCCTTGAGGGCGGTCATCTTCTCGACGAACGATGCATTCGCAGGCGGCCATTTCCCGTCCTTCGACACCAGAACGCTGTAGGCCAAGGTCGGAGCCGACAACCCGGCGATCTTGATTGCCTGTCCCTTGCTTGCCGCGGTGATGATGATCAGCGGGTCGGTGAGCCAACCCTGGACATTTCCGGCAAGCAGTAATTGCGCGGCCGCAGCGCCACTGGCCGGAGTGACGAACTTGAATTCCAGACCGTGCTCCGCGTCAAAACCCTTCTCCTTGGCGACGAAGTCACCGAGGTAAAGTTCGCTCTGGAATACCGCCATTGTGAACGGCGCCGGTTTCCCCGACGTCGCTTGAGCTTTCGCCAGTCCGGGGGACAGCAGCTCGATAAAGCACACCACCGCAGCGAACACGCTTTTCCGGCAACGATCCATCAGCATCTTCCTAAGATAGCGGCTCCCCACGACGTTCGTCTCGGCAATTCCCGGTCAACCCAGGTCATCGGTTTCGTCAATTCGGGCGCAGGAACGGCTTATCGCCGCAGATCGTTACGCGATGCGCAAGGCGCCGCAAAGGGAAATAGTCCCACATTGCGTGATGCATGGCCGCCCTGTTGTCCCAGAATGCGACCGAGCCCGGCGACCACTTGAACCGGCACTGGAACTCCGGCGTTTCGGCGTGGTCAAACAGCATCTTAAGGATCGCCTCGCTCTCGTTCTCGCGCAATCCCTTGATCCGCGTGGTGAAGCCGCGGTTCACGTAGAGCGCGCGACGCCCGGTCTCCGGATGGGTGCGCACGACCGGGTGTTCGGACACGGGGTGATCACGCCCCTTGTCAGCGTAGCCGTAACGGCCGCGGAACACGTAATCGCCGTCATGAATGGCGGTCAATCCCTCGACCAACCGCTTGATCGGGTCCGACAGGGTTTCATACGCGAGATACATGTTGGCGAACATCGTGTCGCCGCCACCATTGCTCGCCGGCTGATGCATATAGAGGATGGACCCCATTGGCGGCTCGAGGTCACAGGAGACGTCGGAGTGCCAGACCTCGCCGGCGACGTGCTTGGAATTCTCGTCCGCCTTGATCACCAGAACCTCGGGATGGCCGTCCAGGCTGGGTGCGGCGGGATGGATGTGCAGCTTGCCAAATTGCCGCCCGAAGGACTTGTGCGCGTCGGGAGTCAATTTCTGGTCGCGGAAGAAGATGACGACGTGCTGCAACAGCGCGTCATGGATGGCCTCAAATTGCTGATTGCTGATCGGGCCGGCAAGATCGACCCCCAAAACTTCGGCTCCGATAGCCGGTGTAAGTGTCCGGACCTCAATCGACTGGTCGGGCATCGTTTACCTCCCATTCCTTTCGTACAATGTGAGCATTCCTGATATTGATTGTCAACGCCATTGCTGGCAATTATGTTCTCAATATGCGAGCGAGGAAGCCTGCCTCGTCGTCGGACGGGGTTCGAGACGCCGATACTGAATCGCCCGTCGGCGTTGCCGATGTGCTGACCCGCCTGCGCGAGCGCATTGCGAGCCAGGCGATACCGCCGGGGTCATGGCTTCGCGAATGGGACGTTGCAAACGAGTTCAAGGTAACGCGACCATTGGCGCGCGAGGCGCTGGACCGTCTCGCCCTGCTCGGTTTCGTTGACCGGCAGCCTAACCGAGGCGTGGTTGTCCATCGGTTCGAGCGGGAGGAGATCCTGCAGCTTTACGAAATTCGGGAAGTGAACGAGGGGTTGTGCGCCCGTCTGGCGGTGCGCCACGCACAATCGGAGAGCTGGGACGATCTGATCGCGTTATTCGGCACGACGATGGAGAGGGCCGTCGAACGGAACGACTTCGACGCGTATTCGACGTATTACGAACAGTTTCGGACACGGCTGATCCACGCCGCCGCCTGCCCCCGGCTGGCAGAGCTCCTCGAGAGATTTAACGATATGACCCGGACTGCGGGTCGGCGAATGCTTCTGGTTTCGGACCGGACCAGGCATGCCCTTCTCGAGCACCGTGCCTTACTCACTGCCCTGCGCGCCGGCGACGAGGACACGGCCGAACGGCTCCGGCGCACGACGATCAGGAACGTGAGAGATGCGGTCCAGCGCTACCACGCGTATCTGCTGTGACCCGCTTGCGGGGGGTAGCGGTGGCATGTTGATGGGTAACGCGACGAGGCCGGGCGCTGCCCGGTTTGTCAGCGGGAGCGGACGGCGGGGAAGATTTGATCCTCCCGCAAACATGGTGCAGGGCGGGCTGTCATCCGGCATGGAGCACACGAGCGCGCAGGAGGGAGAAGCCAGCCCGGACAGCGGCCGAAGTCGGACCGCCTCGCGCCCAAGGTGCTGGCCCTCATCGCCCAGGGCCGCAGCTACCGTTTGGTCGGACGCGAGGTCGGAGTGAGCAAAAATACCGTGGCCAGCATCGTCAAACGGACCCGAGCCACCCTTGCCGGATTCTAAGCCGTCATCCGTTCACGGCCCATTCGGCTTAGCGTGAATCCAGCACCCGCCTTATAGCGTGACCCCAACTCGGCCGCCAAACTGTCCAACAGGACGGGACCAACTCACACAGCCTGATGCTTTCCCCTCCTGCCGATCACTTTCGTCATGGATGCAGCATGGCTTCGAATAAACAGTGATCATGGGCGCCTTCAGCTTGGCAATAGGCCTCGCGAGCCCCTACGCGCTGCTGCCGGCCGGCGCTTGCCGCGACATACTCGAGCGAGCCCTCAAGCCAGGCGGCGAACATATAGCAGAGCTTGCGATTGCTGCTGCGGTGAGCCTCGTTCACCATGGCCGAGTTCCTGAGGCGCACGTGAGCGCTACCGACCTCGGGATCAACGTCGAGTACCTCGAACTGACCCCATCCACGCTGCGTGATCCGTCGCATGTAATGGTGAAACACTTCGATGCCGGTCATCCCGTGATGAACGGCCTCCTTTTCGCACCAGAAAAAGGCGGAGTTGCGACCTGCCGGGCGCAGGATGTCTGCCAAGGCTTCCGGACCGAGTGCGGCCTCGACTGCGAAGTGGTTGTTGAGGAAGAAATGTTGCGGCACGAGGATCATCGGCAACGCATCCACCGACCACCTGCCGGTGGCGTCGTCGACCTCGATGTCGAGTTGGGGCTTGCCCACCGCTCAGGCTCCCCAGATAGTGTGCAGAAGATTGAGCCAGTTCCGGCCGATCACGCCCTCGATGCGGGCGGCCGTCCAGCCGCGCCGCTCCATGGCCGGGGTCAGGTTCGGCCATTTGCCGATGGTGCGCAGGCCCTCGGGGTTGATCACGTCGCCAAAATCGGTGAGCCGACGGCCATAGCCCTTGTCATGGGTGATCCAATCAAAGAATTCCTGTCCATACCCCTGCGTGAAGTCGGTGCCGATCCCGACGCTCTTCTCGCCGCAGATGGCGATGACATACTCGATCGCCTCGACATAGTCGTCGACGGTCGCGGCGGGGCCACGCTGCAGGAAGGGCGGGAACATGGTGACGCCAACGAAGCCGCCGTGCTCGACGATGAACCTCAATTGCTCGTCGGTCTTGTTGCGCGGATGCGCCTTCAGGCCAGCGGGCAGGCAGTGCGAGTAGGCCACCGGCTGCTTCGAGGCGAGGATAACGTCCTCGCTGGTCTTTGCCCCGACATGCGACAGGTCGCACAGGATGCCGAGCCGGTTCATCTCCGCGACGACCTCGCGGCCGAAGTCGGAGAGGCCGCCGTCCCTGCTCTCGTAGCAGCCGGTGCCGACGAGGTTCTGCGTGTTATAGGCCATCTGCATGACGCCGATCCCAAGCTCCTTGAACAGGCCGAGATAGCCGAGCTGGTCCTCGATGCCGGTGAGGTTCTGCCAGCCAAGAATGATGCCTGTCTTGCCCTCCTGCTTGGCCTCCAGGATGTCGGCCGTGGTGTAGACCTGCCGGATGAGGTCGCCGTGCTCGCGGAACCAGGCTTTCCACCGCATCACGTTGCGCATGGTCTCGGTGAAGCCCTCCCAAACGCAACAGGTGCAGTTCGCCGCGGTGAGGCCGCCGCGCCGCATGTCCTCGAATACTGGCCGGCCGAAATCGGAGATGATCAACCCGTCGATGACGATCGACTTCGTGTGCAGGTCGGAGGGCATTCATTCACCTTTTGGGCTGGATCGTGCGGTGTCGCCGGTCGCGGAGAGGCATTGATGCAGGCCCGGACCATCATGCGTGCTAGCGTGATATTGCACCCCCGCCCGGCAGAAACTTTCCGGAGACGAAGCAATGGCTGGACTCACAAGGCGAGCTTTCATGATGCTGGCCGCCTTGGCAATGGCGCAGGCCGCCGGCGGGGTGAGTTCAGTCTGCGCGAAGGAGAAGGTCAAGATTGCCTTCGTCGGCCCGCTGACCGGGCCGCTCTCGCCGCATGGCATCGGCGGGCGCAATTCGGCCGAGCTCGCTGTAAAGCTTATGAACGCCGATCCGCAGGGGAAATACGAATACGAGCTCGTCGTCCTCGATGACGAATGCAAGCCGAACATCGGCGTCCAGGTGATCACCAAGATCGCATCGGACCGCTCGATCATCGCAGCCATACCGCATTACTGCTCGGCGACAGCGATCGCGACGGTGGACGTGTTCCATCGCTTCAAGCTGCCAATGGTGGTCTGGGCGGCGGTGCTGCCCGAAATCACCTATGCCCAGAGCTATCCGGAGATACACCGCGTCAGCGGCATCCTGGTCGGCCAGAACCGCGTCGGCGCGCAGTTCATGAAGGAGCGCGGCTATAAGACCTTCGTTTCGTTCGCCGACTCCACGGACTACGGCAAGTCCATGAACAAGTACTTCACGCAATTCACCTTGGAAAACGACAACAGGATCCTGGGCAGCTTCGCCGTGCCGCCGGACCAGGCGGACCTTTCGGCCGAGCTCACCAAGATCAAGGAACTGAAGCCCGAGGTCATCTATTTCGGCGGCCTCACGCCGCTGGGCGCGCGCCTGCGGACGCAGATGGAGAAGACCGGCATCGTCGCGCAGCTTGAAGGAAACTCTGGCATCATGGGGGACGCCTTCATCGCCGCGGTCGGCCCGGAGTTCGCCGAGGGCACGCTCACCTTCTTCGATAGCCCGCCGATCTCCCGCATGCCCGGCGGCAAGTTCTTCGCCGATAGCTACGCCGCCGCCGGCTATCGCGATCCGCCCGAGGCCTACGGACCCTTCGCCTTCGTCGCGACGCATCTCGTGCTGGAGACAATCGAACAGGTCGGCCCGGACCGCGCCAAGGTCACTGCGGCGCTGGGCGACGTCAGGGACCGCGCCTCCATCGTCGGTCCCGTCACGTTCGACGACCACGGCCAGAACATTACTCCCCTCACCACGAAGTATGTCGTCCAGGACGGCAAGTGGGTGGTCTGGGAGGACAGCGAGTATGCCACCGGTCAGCGCAAGCTCAAGATGATCCCCTGAGCTTCGTGCCCGGCAAGAGGCGACCATGGGCCTAATCGGCCAATATTTGCTCAACGGCTTGATGCAGGGGACGATCTACGGCCTGGTCGCCATGGGCTTCACCATCTTCTTCGGGGTGATGAACGTCATCAAGTTCTCCCATGGCGACGTGCTGACGGTCGGCGCCTTCGGGGCATTGGTGGCCGCCGGGGCAGCCCGGGGCCTCGGGCTGCCGGTTGGCGTGCAGCTCCTTGGAGCCTTCGCGGCGGCGATGCTGCTGTCCGCGGTGGTCGGCGCCGCGATATCGCACTTCCTCATCATGCCGCTGCGTAGCGCGCCGCCGCTCAACATGCTGCTGATGACCATGATGGTCGGCACGCTGCTGCGCGAGGCGATCCGGCTGTTCTTTCCCAACGGCACGAACTCGCAGCGCTTTCCCGAGCTCCTGCCCGTGGGTGGCTTCAATGTGGGGGAGATGTTCGTCCGCTATGACGGCCTCATCCTGATCCTGGCGGGCGTGGCGTCCATTGCGGCGATTCATTGGGTGATCAACCGCACACGATTCGGTTTGGCCATCAGGGCGGTGGCTGAGGACGCGGAAACCGCCGTGACAATGGGCATCAACCGCGCAAGGATTATCCCGTTGACGTTCGCGCTAGGCTCGGTCACAGCCGGGTTCGCAGGCACGATCTATGGCCTTTATTACAGCGAGGTCAACTACAGCATGGGGCTGCTCCTGGCAGTGATTGGCTTCAGCGCGGCCATCGTGGGCGGGCTTGGCAACATTTGGGGCGCCATCATCGGCGGATACCTGTTCGCAGGCCTGCAGACCTTCGTGGTCGCCGCACTGCCCTCGATGAGCGACTACAAGAACGTTTTCGCGTTCGTCCTGGTCATCCTGCTGATCACCTGGCGGCCCACCGGTCTGCTGGCGGAATGGGGAAGCGAACGGGTTTGAAGGCCCATGATCGACTTGGCCATCCGGCCCCAAGATGGCCGCTTGCCGTCAGCATCGTGTTTGCGGCCATCGCTGTGACAGCTATCATGCAGGTCGAGGGCCAGGCGCTGCTCGGCGTCGTGTTGGCCGGCATTGTCGCCATCTGCCTCGCTGCCGCACGCTTTGGTGGCGTTGCGGCCATCGAGGCGGCTGCGTCCGAGTATCCCTGGCTGCTGCGCGGCCTGGTCGTGGCCGCGGTCTCTGCCGTCGTCTTCATGCTGCGGGACGACAACTTCGGCCTGCTGATGCTGGCGACGATCCTGATCTACTCCACCGTTTGCATCGGCCTCACCATCCAGATGGGCTATGCCGGCCTCATCAACTTCGCCGCGGCGGCCTTCGTCGGCACCGGCGGTTATACTGCTGCGATGCTCGGCCAAGCGCACGGCATACCGGATCTTGCCGTGCTGGCCTGCGGCGGGTTGGTTGCGGTCGCGATCGGCTCGCTGCTCCTGCTGCCTGTGCTGCGCACGCGCGGGCATTATGCGGCGCTGACAAGCCTGGCATTCGGGGTGCTGTTCAATGCCGTCCTCGACGCCAACGACGTGCTCGGCGGTCCGCAGGGCCTTAAGCTTTCCGGGCTCGACCTATTCGGCTGGGATTTCTCAAACGAGGTGGCCATCGGCGGCGTGACGTTTTCATTCTATGCGAACTACGTGATCCTCTGCAGCGTGCTTACGGCGCTGGCGATAATTCTCGCGGGCCTGCTCGACCGATCGTGGATCGGCGTCTGGCTCGACGTCGTGCGCTTGGACGAGGTCGCCGCTTCGGTGTTCGGACTTAAAGTCGGATTATGGAAGATTCTGGCCTTTACCACCGGCAACTTCCTGGCCGGCGTGATGGGCGCAGTCTATGCCAAGATGACCGGCTTCATCGCCCCTGGCAACTTCACTTTCGGCGACTCCCTGGTCATGGTGTCGATCGTCATCCTGGGCGGCATCGGCAACCGGTGGGGCGTGTTGCCGGCGGCCTTCATCGTGGTCCTCCTGCCCGAGAAGCTGCAGTTCATCCAGGAATACCGGCTGCTGCTCTATGCGGCCCTCGTGATTGTCATCCTCATCGCCCGGCCAAACGGCCTTATGGCGCGCCGGGTGCGCCAACTCCGCGTCGCGGCGCGGCCATGATGGAGCTGCCGCTGCTGGCATGCCGCGGGCTGACCGTGCGCTTCGGCGGCCTGCTTGCGCTCGACGCGCTCGACATCGACGTCGGCCGCGGCGAGGTCCTGGGGCTGATCGGCCCCAATGGTTCGGGCAAGACGACGTTCTTCAACGTCGTCAGCGGGATCTATGCCGCGGGTTCCGGCCTGGTCCGCCTCGACGGCGCTGATGTTACCTCTGCCAGCGCCCAGAGCCTGTCGGCCCACGGGCTCGCCCGCACCTTCCAGCGCTCGCGCCTGTGCCTGCCGCTCTCGGTGTTCGACAACATCGCGCTCGGCGCGCACCGGCAGCTCAACAGCGGGCTATGGCACAACCTGGTGCACCGCCGGGCCTTCGCGGCGGAGGCTGCGGCCATGGCCGCGATGGCGCGCGAGCTGCTGCACGTCTTCAGTCCGACGCTCGCCGACCGGCTGTTCGAACCGGCGATCTCGCTTGGCATGATTGACCGGCGCCGGGTAGAGATATGCCGGGCGCTGATAGGCCGTCCCAAGCTCGTGCTGCTCGACGAGCCGTCCGCCGGGATGACCCATGACGAGACGAATCAGCTCATGGACGAGATCCTGGGCGCACGCAAATCGCTGGGCGACCTCACGATCATCATCGTCGAGCATGAGATGGGCCTGATCGAGCGCATCACCGACCGCTGCGTCGTGCTCAACTACGGCAAGAAAATCTGTGAAGGGCCGTTTCGCCAGGTAGCCGCCGACCCGATGGTGCGCGAGGCGTATTTGGGACAGCCATGACCGGCCAGTTTCCATGACTGGCCAACTCATCGTCGAGGACGTTTACACGGCCTACGATCGGGCCGATGTGCTGTCCGGGCTGTCGATCGCCGTGATGCCCGGGCGCATCACCTGCATTCTGGGTTCCAACGGCGCCGGCAAATCGACGCTCATTCGCTCCATTCTTCGCCTGACCCCGCCGCACGCCGGCTCGATCTCGTTCGATGGACGGACGCTGGACGGGCTGCAAACCCACGAGGTCATCGGCCTGGGTATCGCTTGCGTTCCCGAGGGCAGGCGCATCTTCGCCAAGATGACGGTTGAGGAGAACCTGCGCATCGGCGCCTACTTGGTCGCTTCCGAGAGAACCATCCGCACCCGGATGAGCCAAGTGTTCGAAACCTTTCCCAGGCTTGGAGAGCGTGCCAAGCAACTGGCCGGGACCATGTCGGGTGGAGAGCAGGCGATGGTCTCGATCGGCCGCAGCCTGATGACCGAACCGAAGCTGCTCATCATCGACGAGCCGTCGCTGGGCCTGTCGCCATTGTTCGTGCAGCAGAATTTCAGCATCATCCAGCGCATCAACGAAACCGGCGTGACGGTCCTGCTGGTGGAGCAGAACGTCAACCAGACCCTGGCTGTCGCCCATTATGGCTACGTGCTCTCGCAGGGGCGGATCGTTGCATCCGGCACGCCGGCTGTCCTCGCCGCCGATATAGAGGTGCAGCGGGCTTACTTTGGCGGAGCGCGTTGAAGGTCTCGCTCCGTTGCTTGCGTGGTTCCGGCAGAATGGGGCAACGTATAAGGAGCTACAAAGCACCCAGCACGCATTCCGAGCCTTTATAAAATTGCAGTCGCAGGACAGCGGCAGGCGGAGCTATACGCGCGCTAAAAGGGGCGGCACTTTGCAGCGCCGCCCAAGTTTAGGGAGAAGCACATGCAGCACCAAACTGCATGATGCTAACTTGCGGTTGAAATAGAATAATTTGCAAGTCGTAACGTCGAGACTTGCAACTTTTCGGTGTGCAGGACACACGGAAAGGTTGTAGATGAGGCGATCCTTAGTTGATGGACTGGCGTCGATCCGCAGTGGGGCCCAGTGACCGCGAAGGTGTGCACAAAACGGCCACTCTTAACAAATCACGCGTTCTGTCAAAAGTCGGCTACGCTGCCCCTAGCGGCAGTAGAGGATTGCGGCCATGCCGGAACGGGCGCCCAAAGGGCGAAGTGTAAAGAGTGGGCCAAAGAAGGGCGCGGCCGGCGCCGCGGACGGACATGAACGCGCCAAAGATTTCCTGACAGGGGCCGAACTCGCCAGCCTCTTGGATGCCGCCAAGGCAGGCCGGCACGGGACGCGCGACCACCTGCTGCTCATGATGATGTTCCGCCACGGTCTGCGGGTCAGCGAGGCTATCAGCCTGCGTTTGGATGAACTGGACCTGGACCGCTCCATGCTGTGGGTGCATCGGCTCAAGGGCGGGCTGTCCGTCCAGCAGCCTGTTGTCGGCGACGAACTGCGTGCGATCCGGCGCTATCTCGCCACCCGGCAGGACGAGTTGCCCTGGCTGTTTCTGTCCGAGCGTGGCCAGCCCCTCACCCGGCAGGCCGTCAGCTATCTCGTAGGTCTCGCGGCGCAACGCGCCGGCTTGCAGGGCGTTCACCCGCACACACTCCGACACTCCTGCGGCTACTACCTTGCCAACAAGGGCCACGACCTGCGTCTGATTCAGGACTACCTAGGCCACCGCGACCCCAAGCACACCGTCCATTACACCCGAACAGCAGGCCGGCGCTTCGAAGGACTGTGGCAATGACGCCAGATGGCCAAATCGCACAGCTTCGCGGTCACTGGGCCCACACAGTGCGAAACGGCCCCATTGGAACGGCGCGGGCGCGTGTGACAGGGTGTGTCGTGATAAGAGGGACCAACATGGCAAGCGAATCGGACACGGACGTTTTGAGGCTGACGGCGAAGGTCGTCTCCGCCCATATCGGCAAGAACCAGGTCGCGGCCGATGCGCTGCCGAAGCTGATCCAGTCCGTCCATCGCTCATTGGCCACGGCCGGCACGGCCGAACCAGCACCAACCCCAGCACCAGCGCCACTGACGCCGGCCGTGCCGATCCGCAAATCAGTGTTCCCAGACCACATTGTTTGTCTGGAGGACGGGAAGAAGCTGAAGATGCTCAAGCGGCATCTGCGTGTCAGCTACGGAATGACACCTGGGCAATATCGGCAGAAGTGGGGATCGCCAGTCGGCTATCCCATGGTGGCACCGAATTACGCCAGTCACCGCTCGAGCCTCGCCAAGCAGAACGGCCTTGGCCGAAAGCCAGGAAGCGCTGCTCCGGAACAGACGAACATGGCCGAGAAAAGTGAAAAACTGGACTTGCCGGCTGAGCCCCCGGTGATACAGGGTCGGGCACGACGCGCGCGTGGGTCCAAAGGCTAAGCTCTCGACCTACTTTCGGTCATACTTCCGACGCATCCAAGCCGTTGAGATACTTGGAGGCGTGCGACCACCCGAAAGTCTTAACTTATCGAACGTTGATCCCGATGGGATGCCAATCGTTGTGGAAGGGCGTGCGACACTGCGCCTAAAAGCGCCTGGCGCGTTCGAGCGCTTCGTGCAAAGCTAGCTTATGATTTTGCTGGCATTCTGCGTTGCCGTCACAGCTCTCAGCTACTACATGGGAGTAAAGACCCCTGGGAGAGGCAATGGCACTGTCAACGGGTGGACGACCTGCATAGTATTGGGCGTACTTCTTGCTGTGTCATACTTCGCCTTTTCTGCATATGGCATGCTATTCTCGTTGGACTCGTTGCTGGCAGATTTCTAATCCTTCTATCAGCATGCGCCATCCACATCCGCCGGCGATGTATCATTTTGGCAAACGGTCGGACCCTGTTGGCGAAGTCGAGGTTAGCTGTTTGTTCACGCGATAACCGCCCCAGCAAGCCCGCCCTCACCCAGGCTGGAAGCCCCTCGCACCAGCTCCTGGTGAGCGATGGAGCGGGTCAGCCGACTTCGCCAACAGGGTCCGGTCGTTTGACGAAGTGGTACACCGGCCAAGGGCGTTGGCGCCTCCTGCCACGCTGCCCACGGCAAATTTTGTGCCGCAGCGTCTCGTTAAGCGAGCATCCCTCCGTCCACTAGGATGTGCGCCCCGGTGATGTAGGCCGCCGCCGGCGAGGCGAGGAACGCGACGACTTCGGCGATCTCGTCCGGCTGGCCGTAACGGCCGAGTGGCACCCCGGCCTTGATCCGGGCAGACCAGCTCGCCCTCGTCGGGGTTCGCTTCGGTCTCAATCGGCCCAGGCTCGACGGTGTTGACGGTGATCCGGCGGCCGGCCAAGTCGCGCGCCCAGCCCTTGGTCATCCCAGCCACGGCGTGCTTGGTCATGCCGTAGGCGCTGGCGCCGGGAAAGGGGATGCGTTCGCTGAAGAAGCTGCCGATATTGACGATCCGGCCATCCTCGCCGAGGTGTGCGACCGCAGCGGAGGTCGTATGCCAGACGCCGCGGATGTTCACGTCCACCATTCGTTCGAAGGCGGTGTCCGGCAGCACGCCTACCGGCCCATGCTCGGCAATGCCGGCATTGTTGACGAGGATGTCCAGCCGCCCGCCTAGCTTCTCGACCGCTTGGGCAATGCCAGCCCTGGCGGCATCGGCGTCGGCCGCATCGGCTTTGATCGCATAAGCCGCGCCACCGCTGCCGGTTATTGAGGCCACAACCTTCTCAGCCTGTTCGGCACTCTTCGAGTACGTCACGACGACGGCCGCACCGCGCGCTGCAAGGAGCCTGGCGCAGGCTGCGCCAATGCCCCGGCTGCCTCCGGTGACGAGTGCCGTCTTGCCGCTGAGATGGAGCTTGTCGGTGGACATGGGAGAACCCTCCAGGTGGGTGATGTGGGGTAGCAAAGCGAGACCAGTCAGCCCATCTGGGCAAAGCGGAACCGCATTCCGTCTTATATGGAACGTTGTTCCGTTTGTAAAGAGAGTGGGGGAGCATGTCCGGCGCCGTGATTGACAAGGATGAGGCGCTGGCGCGCGGACCCCAGAGCGGTCGCCGCCAGCGTGCCGACGCGCAACGCAACGTCGGCAGCCTGCTCGAAGCGGCTGCCGCTGTGTTCGCGGCGTCGGGGGTCGATGCGCCGGTGCGGGAAATCGCCGATAGGGCCGGCGTCGGCGTTGGCACGGTCTATCGTCACTTTCCGCAACGGGCGGAACTGGTCGCCGCCGTGTTCCGGCGTGAGATCGACGCGTGCGCCGACGCCGCCCAGGTACTCGCGGGCGAACACCCGCCGTTCGAGGCGCTGGCGCGCTGGTTGCAGCGCTACGCCGACTTCATCGCGGCCAAGCGGGGCCTCGCCAAGGCGCTGCACTCGGGCGATCCCACCTTCGATACCCTGCCGGCGTATTTCGACGGGCAACTCAGGCCCGCACTGCGCGGCCTGCTCGCCGCCGCGGTGTCGGCCGGGCAGGCCCGCACCGACGTCGAGGTCGAGACGCTCCTCCATGCGGTCGCCAGGCTGTGCATCTCCGCTTCGGACCATGACGGTGGTGAGACCCGACGCATGGTCGCTCTCCTGAGTGATGGCCTGCGCACCGTCCGGAATACATGACGGTGGCGTGGGCTCCTGCAGGATGATGCGCCACCCGGAACCGGGCGCAGTCACCTTTGAGGTACCCACGTCCGCGATGCACGATCGCTCCGACTTCGCCATGGATCCTGGCGGCCTGCTCACCCGGGGCATGCCGAGGGGGAGGGCGTCACTGCCGACGGCTCAGGGTTCATGAGCAGGCGCACCATGGCTGCTGCTACCCCAAACCGCGCCGGAAGCGAACTGTCAGGCGCCTAGTAGATACGCCCGCTGTAGCTGACCGGTGCAGCACAAGATGCCTGTCCGTCAAACGAACCGTGACCGGCCACCCCGGATGTGTCCGCCAGCCCTGGCAGAGTTTGGAGTTGACCCCTGAAGTGCGACAGGTAAATTCGGACAGCTCCCAACGAGGAGAACGTACCGATGTCCCTAAACGAGTCCGGGCGCCACAGCCGGGAGTTCATGCTAAAGGCTGTTGAACGGCTGGAGGCTGGCGAGCGCGCAAGTGCCCTGGCCATTGAGCTGAACTTGAACCGAACGATCATCTATCACTGGCGTGACCGGTTCTGCGCGAACGGCGCGGAGGCGCTGACGAGCAAACGTGGGCGCCCGCGCACACCGGAGGTCCTTGCGGCGGAGGGCGTGCGCGCGTCGCGGGCCAGGGCGGACGGCTTGGTTCAGGCACGGGCTCAGATTGCCGAGCTGGAGCGCAAGGTTGGCCAGCAACAACTGGACTTGGATTTTTTCAAGGGCGCCTTGCAGCACATAGAGGGTTCACGCCAGCCGAGCAGCGAGCCTGGCGTGACAGCGTCTTCGCCCATATCCAGGCAATGACGCGCTTGCAAGGCGAAGCAGCAATTCTAAATGGCTGATGAGAGGGGTGGGTTTCGCTTTGGCTTGAGGTGTGATTCAAGCCGGCATGGAGATGCTTGAGACCCTTTTGGAGGGCGTTCGCTCGGCCTGCGCGGCCTTTCCCG
>JAABUK010006120.1_pt1 | contig 18192 bp, 24 predicted proteins | sample 5559141 | NCBI WGS metagenome assembly JAABUK01 (sample SAMN10711869, study PRJNA513367) | rock metagenome | isolation source: Antarctica rocks | place: Antarctica: Victoria Land, Pudding Butte nord | collected 2016-01-03 | reverse complement strand
CTTATGTCCATTGGGTTGTTTCAGCAGGGCTGCTGTTCTCAGTAGAGGCAGCCGGATATATGCTTGTTGATTGTTCTGGGACCATACTTGGCGGAATAGTTGCTTACCATCTTGTGGCGGACACACAGTTCCACTCAAGCATTGCAGTAGTTGGTCTGATATCTGGCTTGTCTCTAGCATCGTTCCCCATAGGTGAACCCAATGCAGTTTGGTGCTCTTGGATGTTCGATCTTGCATGCAAACTTATGCGCCTCAACGAATTCAGCAAACACAACGAAGCAACCTGTGCATTTTGGTATAATATTGCAGCTTTCTTAGTAGTCATGTCTATTACTCAACTGCCAAATCTGCAAAACCTCTTGAGCGCGCAATGGCTTCAAGCAACTGGGACTGTGTCATTTGCACTGTTTCTTGTACACCCTGTGGTGTTTTGGACTGTTGGTGCTGCGACATATACAGTCATTAGTGCAAGCTTGAGCACACCATTAGGTGAGGTGTGCTTGCCTGCAGCAGCGGCCATGTTCACAGCCTCAATTGCAGTTTCTTGGTTTGCATCTCAGGTCTGGCACAAATACATTGAAATCCCACTATACAATTTGGTGCGCGGTTGGCTGGTGGACTCAAAGGAAGCTTGGACAATAGACTTATAGTAGACAGCTTAGCTCATTGTGGGATGTGTTTGGTAGGAGATATTGGCAGGAGCAGGAGGACACCTTTCTTGCAGCTGTAGAGTTTATATGTGATTCTGTGAAGAGTGTGAATCCACAAATGCTTTTTTGATTGCTGGCCATGGCTACTGTGTTGATTAAGTTGAAAAGCAACCTGTACTGGAATGTTAGGGAACCACGCTCAGTCTCTGCAGTGTACTACGGTGTTTGCATATACACCAAGGATGCTGATCATGTCACATAGAGATTGTCTCAATCGTTGGTTGGTGTATCATAGTCCTAACGTCTTAACTGTGTATATGTCTGCATATTCTGTGCTTGCCCTTGTTTACAATGCTGAGCATTGCCGTGGCGGCATGTACCGTTGCTACTCAACCTCGCTAGAAATGCGCCGCATTGATCCGTCGATCAGCTGCTATGTGATCTTTTACCTACAAATAAGCTCAGGTTCCCCTGATCATAGCTGGTACCACCAGCATCATATTGTTTGATCTGCTTTACAAACCCTGCGTCAATCTCTTGCCTGGTGTAGGACTTGGGTATGCTGAGAAACAAACATGACATTCTGTAAAACATAGCTGAGACACATCTGAACAAGAGGACAGACTGCAAGTCAGAGATAAGCTTCTCCCTGTGTGTCAGTGCCATTGTAATTACAGCCAATTTGTGCATGGCAGGCGTCAGAGCTGTTTGCACAAACAGATGGGGTAAGCCAGCAACTGCTTGTCTGCTTTCTCTGCGAGACTTTGACAAATCGCTGATTCTGCATGACATGTTCATTGTGCAAGCAAAGGCAATGTGATGAGGTAAAGGAGTTAAACAACATATATACACATGCAATGATGTACCTTTGCAGAGTGACGAAGGATGCTGATGATATATGTAGTACAGACAGCTTGGCCATGAATGTCTTAAAGATCAGTATGCTTCAAGCTACAAGACATGCTGCCAGATTGGATGCAGATCAGACACAGAACAGATGTTTCAGTCTATTTGCTTTCAGACAGATTGTTGCATACATCTAATATGGCCAACATACTTTGTAAGGGAACGGAAGCCAGCCCATCAATTGGCGGCGACATGACAGTAACTGCCTGCACGTCCACCTCACACTATTGCTTGCAATGATGGCAGCCTGATCAATCCTTGGGCAAGGCATTCAACTGCAACTTGCCACGCATGCTATACATACCAGACCAGAGTTCCAAGTCTAGCAGCAGTGCCAGTCATCACTGCATGGGCCGAGTGAGTTGCCAGGTATATACACACTGCAGACACTCTCACAGCAAGCGCTGCTATCATGTAATGTTAGTGCACAAAGCATGTAGTTGGTGCTTGAGACAGGCCCATTCATCAACTGCTTGCCAGCACTGGAATCAGCATGCTTTGACTGATCCCTTGCTCAGATGACACACAACCACTCGCTGCACCCAACACCCCTGCCAAGCAAGCGTCCATCTTCTGTCCAGACAGTCAAAGCCTTCAAACCCTGATAAACGTGAAGCAACTGCTCAGCTTGCTGGACATAAGCATGGACTCTGACAGTAGTCATTAGTGAATGTTCAATAGCTTGGGCAGGGTCTGCTTGATGTTGTGGCCCGGCAGAAGCTGCGTCAGCGCGCTTTGAGCAATTTACTGGCACTTTGAGCATGGGAACCATGTATCTGCACGCTATACCTCACAAAGGACTCTGACTCTGTAGATGAAGGCATGCCTTGACAGATCAGGCCCCCTGTCAGGTGACACAACACTTGGATCAAGGCACCACAAGGATGGTCCAGAATGCAGGGCTGAAAAACACAGCAACTGCCAGGGCAAAGTTCAAAGAGCAACGCATTACTTTGTTGCATTGCATGTCCTTTGTCAGTACTCATGGGGGCCAATTAATCGGCAAACACTTAGCTCAAGACTTATTGCATTGGTGCAGACATGCAATTTGTACTGCATGCAAGAACTGTGACCAGCAAGTCTGCTCTGTGAAGCAATGAGGCTTGTATGATTGTAGCATGCATCTTGTAAGTCTATGGTATCATTCTTCAATGTCCTGCTCAGTCAAAGACAGTTGTCTTGTGTGCATGCTCTACATGACCTGTGGATCCGCAACCGCGCTACTTGTTATAACTTGAAAACAAAAGAAAAGAAGAGTTTATGCCTGTCAGCAACCATACAGAGCTAGGTAGCCCCGGAATGCAGCTCGAGCCTCCTGAGGCAGCAGCCCGGAGGATGTGCTGTGTCAATCAAGCTGCAGGCCCTGTGTATGTAGCATTGCCTAAGCTTGCAACCAGATCATAGCAAACTATGCAGCGGTGTATAGCTTTGTAAGTAAGGTATGACCAGCTGTCAGCTGTGCATTGCAGTGTCACCCCTGTTTGTTTGTTTTTGTAGTGCACCTAAGTCCTTGCCGTAACACAAAGCCTATCCAATCCTCAGATATAGCTATGCGGGACCCGCTGCAGAGGCAATAATCGGGCATTTACATGATTTTAGTAGATATTTATTGCGCTTTGACTAAGATATTACTTGTAACAATTGATCACACTGCACAGCACGTGCTGATTATATCGGTTACCCGTAGGGCCTGACAGCCTGCAGGGCTGCTTTAGCTGAGATTTGCTAAGATGTTATGTGCTTAACTTCATCAGATTGTTGCGCACATTAGTATGCTTTGTTTTCATTTGTACCAGAAGAAACCACGCACACATGTGGCCTTGTCAAGTGGGATCGACCCTGCAGGCAAGTCGGGATCAACTCCGAGACTGTGAAAGCGTTTATATTGGTAATTCACCTCCCCCTCTTGCCTACCTCTTCGATATGTATTCCCCCCTGAATTCAGGGGTAACTCCGAAGTTACTAATGCCAAGCCCGCGGGCACGTCGCAATGTATCCTTTGGTATTTTGTTCAAAACTCAGTCAGTCGCCACGGCCAAGCGGACGACGTACTTGCAGCTAAGCAAGTGCTAACACATCTAGCTCTCTGACCAGAGGTGTCACCGGCTGTCGGAAACATGATGCGCATGATCGTGGCTCTGACAGCTTTGACTATTGCCATGCCGGCTGTAGCCAAAACAGTCACTCGCTTGCCGTCAGACGTTCCGGTCACCGATGGCTTTCAGAACAACAACGTCTGTGGCACATGCTGCCAAGATGGAGCATACTGTGGGGCCGTCCCCGAAGATATGTTGCTGGCCGATGCGACAAGGCCGACAACAAACTTACTTGTCCCTAAAGGCACCAATATGACCTGTATGTTGCGTGCCCGAAATGTTTTCGGTGCGGTTGATGGCGGATTGTGCGTTCCGAGCTTGCTTCCGAGACACTTTCCCATCGAGAACTTGTGCCGCGCTTTCGATCAGGTTTGTCGCACGCCCCAAGTCGGGGCCCCTGATCGCACCTCCACGTCTTGTGACTTCCGTCTCTGGCTCACAGCTTTATCAATTGCAGGCCCTCGCTCCATCTCACACTCTCACCAACGTTGTATATCAGTCCAATTTGGTAGAGCAAGAGACGTGCGGCCAGTGTTGCGAGGGGTACCATGTCTGCGGTGTCTCTGATGTCTGCCGACCCATTTCAACAAGGGAGGCCTCATATTGCGTCCCCAGCAATGCTACTACGCATGACTATTGCGGCGTGCCAGTTTTGATGAAGCAGAAAACTTTCTGTGAAAGCTGCACCGAGGCTAGCCCTGCTGCCGAGGCGTTTGAGGCCCAATTCAACGTTGCACCTGAGATCAGCTCTTCAAGGCGGCGCCTGCTAAGCACCAGTTGGGCAGCAACTCCATCAAACGCCCCATCATGTTCGAAGGATGTCCCGTGTAAGGTGAGTGAAGCTTGTTGTTGCGAGCCAACTTCTTGCAAGCCTGATGTTTCCCCTCGACCCAAGGTGGTCTCCCTATTCATGTCTAGCATGCATTGCAGCCTTGGGAGGCATGCAAGTGGGGCTCATGCCACAAGAAACCTGGCTTCTGCGAGGACAATAGGCATTGCAAGGTATGCTGCTAATATGCTGCCGCTCAGCGCACAACTAGCTGTACGTATGTGTTGACTTTTGAATGTGCAAATCCTTGTTTGTCGCTCTACAGCTGCTCTCCAGCACTGTTGTTCCTGCTGACCACTGCCTTCTGTCTGGTTTGAAATTGCAACCAAGTTTATGTTGCTGTATTGCAGACTACATATAAATGCGTGAACCACATGTGCTCCATGCCGCCAGCATCTCCATCCTCTCCAGCTACTACATCAGTCACACCTTCACCCATGCCAACAACATCTGCGCAGTGGGTACCAGCACAGAATGCACCCACCCAGAACCCACCAGCACAGAACCCGTCAGCCCCAAACACCCCCTTGCAGAATCCACCGATGCAGAACCCATCAGCACCTGCACAGCCACCACCTGTACAACATTCATCCCCACAAAGCCTTCCAGCAGCTGTGCCTACAGTAGCGCACCTCACATCATCACCTTTGCCACCTACAACGCAAGAAGAAGCATCTTCAGCAACAGAAGAGGCTCCTGCAGCAGCAGAAGAGCAACCTTCAACAGCAGAAGAAGAGCCACCTGCGGCACAGGAAGCAGTGCCATCACCTGCAGCACAGGAAGAAGTGCCGTCACCTTCTTCACCAGCAGCAACCCCACCACCTTATGGCTCGCCTACGCCACCTAGACTAAGGGGGGCAACCACCCCAGGCGCTCATGCACCTGTGCATGCACCTGCTCGTGCACCTGCTCGTGCACCTGCACATCCAACTGCCACATCAAGGGCAGCAACCACTGTGAAGCCTACTCCCACATTTAGGTCTGCCACCTTGTCAGCAGCCAGCGCCACACCAACGTCCACAGCAAAGGCCACACCAGTGTCAACAGCCAAGGCAACGCCAGCGTCAGCAGCTTTGCCCACTCCAGCGTCAACAGCTAAGTCAACACCAGTGTCTACAGCAAAGGGGCCCCCAGCTGTGCCCACGCCAGCAGCAATGAGCAAGGCCAGCTCAGCGACAATTGCTGTACCAACAACAGTGGCAGTATCCATGTCCACGCCAGTGGCAGCAGCTCAGTCATCTCCAGCAGCTAAAGTACCATCAGCGCGAACACCCAAGTGATTGTTGCAACCAATTGAGGTGCTGCTGCAAAATGTCCAGTACAAGTGTCAGCAGCAGTTGGTGCCAACTTGTTTTGTCATGACATCAAGGCGTGTGCTGCTGCATGGATCCAGCACCTGCTTCTAGCGCCATCTTCACGATTAATCATCATGATTGTTGGCATAATGCTGGGTTTAAGCAAGTACGTCAAAGCCCCATCTGAAGTCTCCCAAGCTCCTGGCAATGATTCGTGAATCTTTGTAGATTAGTTGTGGCATGCAATTTGTCACATATGACAACTGTTCAATTCTGATTGGAGAACAAACGCTGCAGTCTGCACAACAGTATGAATTGTTTTGTATGCTAGAATAGCTTACTTTTGGTCAGTACAGAAAACCACAATTTCTAACCTTTCCTCATTCGTGTTACAATCCCATGAGTAGGTACTTTACCCAGTGATCAAGAGTTGCAAATACCTTTAGGTGGATACATGCGTTTTGCTTTTGCTCATGGCGAGCTGTCACAACTCTCAGCCATGACCTGATAGTCAGCATCAGACACTTTGAATGATTCTCAACAGCTTTCAAGCCAGCTCTGGTCGAGCGTGACTGTAAAAGCAGCTTCCAGATGCATCTCAGCGCGCAGCAGTTAAACACAGTCTTGTCTGACTGCATACTGTACCTGACACAATGTCTCTATAGCAATGATCCAGGCAATTTACCAGAGTACCAGACTCTGCAAATCAGTAGGCAGTTCTCAGCACCATTCTCTTGCATGTGTCAACCTCAGCATGCCATCCCTGGTGTACACATGTGCAAGCATTGATGCACAAAGCTGCAGGCAAATGCATATATTTTGCCTGCCTTTTGGGCTTTCCCCTACTCCAGCAGTTGCTCTGCTAAAGGCAAAAGACTTCTTGAACTTACACGAAGACCAAGACCACATCTAAATTTGTTGCTGAAACTTTGCCTCTTGAAGCCCTTGACTGCTGAAAGGTGCTATGACACATGCATGTTCTTGCTGCCCGGGTTAGTGCCTAGCAGCATTGCTGGATGTTTGCCTGGCGTATATATGAGATGCACATGTCATCATGATGTTGGGGATCTTTACTATAATGTGCTGGCAGAACAGCAACGACTGTGGGCAAACCATATTCAAATGTCAACAAGTGATGATAGTCATGTTCTGTCTGTATGGTAAGACCAATGAGTTTGTAATGGGTCTGCTGACTAGTCACAGTACTGTCAAAACAGGACCTCATACAGGGAGGGTACTCAGGACTGGTCAGCAACATGCTCCAGGGGGGCAGGAAAGCTGGATAACCAATTGCAAACTGCAACCTGCAACAGCCACACCACAATGCAATGGTCAGTGCAAACAAGGTCTCAGGTGTAGCAAGAATTCAGCTAACAAGTGGTTGGAGAGCCCATTTTGATCTGTGGCCAGCGTGTATTGAAATTCTTGAGCTTAAAAACTCACTCTCACGTGCCTGCTACAGTCGAGTTCACTGAGAACATGCAGAGACTGGAGGCTTATGCTGACATGGGACATCATGATGTCACATACGATGTTGGTGAGCATCTTCTCTTGAATGCTAAGAATGTGTGCAAAAGGGCCCTAGCACCCCAAACTAGTGCCTAGATGAATGAGGTGTAGACAGACCTGTGGCTTACCTGCTTGCATACATCTGTAGAGACGCAGCCCATGTTTCACTTATCCTTGTTACAGCCCTGGCATGATGGTAGTTGCTTGCAACCGCCTTTGCCCAGGTTCCTTCACAGTGGGGAGGCCTCAAACAACGGTTGAACAGGTGTTGGATCAACACACTAGCAAATGTAGGTTCCTCAAAGACCAAAGAGAGAAGGGCATGACCCTGCAAATGACTGGTGGGAACCTGAAGCAAACATACATGACCCGACTCAAGTGCAAGATTATTGAGACTATGTTGCATCATGTGAACAGCACACTGCTGCCCGTGAGATCAGCTACCTCATCGAGGCATGGTAAATGCCACCATTGTGGTGCATAGTGCCTGTGTGATCTTTGCTTGTATGCGCCTGTGCTTGATACACATTGAGCATGGCAGCCATGTTTGATGTTTACAAGTAAATGGTGGACTGATCACCCACTCTATGCTAAGCAAGCGCTGTTTTGGCAATGTGCCAATCTTCTGCTATCATCAGTACCAGCCAATCCCACCGATGTCTCTGTGTAGTCCCACATATGGACAGTACTGTGGCTAGTGTCATTGCTGGTGTCATTGCAGCTCTGGCTCTAAATCTGGCTGAGAAAAGCTGACATGGACTTGAGCTACTCAAGGGAACATGTTTGCTCTGCTGGCAATACCCAGAGGCATACTGTGGTAGCATACAGACAGACAGGCTGAAGGGCTGAGACACAACACATTGGCAGCACACCATCATATGCTCGGTTCACATTGGAAATTGTATTTCACGACAACAAATTGCCAGTGCACACTGCAGTCAGATGGTCAGAGGCATGCAGGTGCCAGATGTGTGCCTGCATGGCCACCTCTGCCCTTGTTGGGGCAACAAAAACCCCCCCATGCTGGCTATGGTGAAGTGGTGTAGGGTCCACTGGGTTCGGACCCAGACCCGCCTGAAGGCACACTACTACAGCCTGTGTGCGACACCCATTACCCCCTGCGTAGCCCCAAAAGTGGAGAAGCCAGAACGTTTCACCCTGTATAGCAAAAACATGACAGCAGCAAGCACTGTCGTCACAAGAACACAGGTTGATGACGCCAAGCATTCTGCAGACCAGTAAGGAAGCTGCAACACGGCTGGCAGAACGGCTGCTGACAGTCAAGGCAGCAAGACGCTACAGACCGTCATTCCACTGGACACTCTGGTGCGTACACACTGCTTTGACTGCCCAACCATGCTTGGTCAACAACCAAAAAAGGCTCGTGGCAACACCAACCAACTCACACCTAGCCTCTCGGTTTGAGCTGCTTGGTTGCATAAGAGAATGGGACCCAGCATTTACATGAACAGCAAACTGAGCAAACATTAGAATTTACTTCCTTGCACCCCTGCTGTGCCGCATGACCATTGGGAGCAACGCAGGGCGGCAGGACAGGCCAATTAATTGCAAGCCCCAACCATGTTGCCAGCTGAGTTTGGTTGCTACGCTCAACTGCAGCTGCAGATTGCACAGCAAATTAGTATCACATCTATGAATTCAGTCATAGCTATGTATGTTCAAGACACGCTTGCCTCCAAAGGCTGACAGACATGTGAGTAGTTTCAAGCTGTACATACGTAGCCAGCTGCAGACAGCAGCACAGTGAGCAGCCCTTGGGGCCATCTTTAAGTATGTTTGCAAGTCCTGCTGCTTTTGACATGTATTCTGCTCTTCAGTCGTACAAAGCATGGACAATGACATGTTGGTGTTGCTCGCCACATTGCTAAGCACCATGGAATTGCCTCTTCAACCCTACAACACAGCAGTCAGCCTCAGTAGCTCAAACAACCCCTGCTGAACCCTTGTTGGCAGCCTCTTGCAGCCAACTACATGCTGTTGATGTAGCACCAGAGCCAGACAGCCAACTGGCTGATGAATAGCTTACACCTCCATCAAAGCATATCAAGCTGGCAAGAGGTTAGCTGACCTGAAGCAGGAGCACCAGCTTACATGACCTTGAGCAGATGCAATGTGTTGGGGCTGCTGGCTTGAGCTGACAGGCATCCTACAATGAGGCAGTCTCATTTCTTGCAGCAGCAGCACCAATAACAGCTTCAGCCTGTGCTTTGCCATCAGCTTCCCCTCAGCCTTCTCAGTCCGTGACTGTACCTCAGCAGCAGTCATGGCAGCAACAATTTATTGTTCCTGTGGCTGGCTGGCTATCTGGGACCGCAACTCGATGTGAAAGTGCAATGGCTAGTATGTGACTACACTTTTGATGTTTATAATAGTGCAATAGCCTGGACGCAATGTACTTATTTGATTGTAAGTATGGCAGCGATTTTTTGGTTGTTGTAAACAGAGCCACCGACCCCAAAAAAAACTGGAGAAACATAGATGCTGTAACCATAAACAGGCAAGGTGGCCAAATCCACCATCAGATGCTTCATCTGTGCTCAGCAGATGCAACATCTGTAGCACTACTAGACTTTTCGGCTGTGCAGGTGCAGCATCTGGAGAGCTGGTTTGCGTACAGTACAGATGCAAAAACAACTTATGCACTGAGAAATTGCATCTGCTATGTTCACAGATGTCACAACTGGTGTCAGTGTAGATATTGCATCTGCACACAGCCAAAAAATCTAGTGGTATTGTAGATGCTACGCCTACAGGGCATAGATGCACTTGGTACTATTCACAGTTCACAAATCTGGTACTAGGGCAGTTCACCAATCTGGTACTAGGGCAGATGTCACAACTGAGGCCAATGCAGATGTAACATGTGATCTGCTGTACAGATTCTGCATCTGCTTGTCTATAAACCATAACAAATCCTACTGTATCAGCATGCAAGCTGTACTTAAGCTGTGACTAAGCTGACCACCATCACTGAACCCTTGCATTTCAGGCAGTGCTGGCTGGTGCGCTGACTTGTCTGTCTGACTTGTCTTGCGTGTGCACATCCTGCTCTGCCTTTTGGTGGCAGCTGGTTGATTAGTGAGTTCAGCAAGCACTTTGCCTCCTGCACCCTTCTTGCCAGGCTCCTTGCCCTTGCCGTTCTTTTTGTTGGCTGGATCGTCTGCAGGTGCATGTGCCTACAGCTACTCTGCTGGTAGTACAGGTACACAGTCAATGAGCTGTCCGGTTTGCTGCTTTGCATATAAAGAACAGAATGGTGCAGGCGAGCGTCACAGCCCCATGTATCACAGTGACAGATCAAACGTCTTCATTTTGAAATCTGTCACCTCCTCTGGGATGTGCTCTGACATATACTTCACACAGTGCTCAAAAGGCAGAGCACGCATCATGTGTATTGGGAGATCCTTGACCATGGCACTGCCTGGGCAGAACACAGCACAGCTCTGCACACACATGGGCAAAAGTCTGCGCTCATGTTTGATCATGCAGAAAAGTTAACAAGCAAATGGGCCAGCTACACCACTGGCTTGCTGCTGCATCTGTTGCAGCAGTCGCCAGGCTCGGCATTGCTGGGCAAGTAGAAAAGGATAATGTAAGCACAATGAAGGAATGCAAAGGGTCAAAGTAATGACAATGAATTACAATCAGCATATGATGGTGCACAGGGTGACATTCAGCCTGACCTGCTTGACTTCATCCACTAGCTCTTGCATGGCAAATGCGCAGTCGCTGTCTACAAAGGCCTCAGCAAACGGCTCTCCAAGCCAAGCAAAGCTGCTGGCTTTAGTCCAGCCTGCGCCTTTGGCAGTGCCCAGAACCGTGCATGGTATGTACTGTGTGTCTCGCCCAGCCTCCTGCAGAACAACATGTTCTGCTGCAAGCCTTACAAGTACAGTGTTGCACTACTGGGAAGAGAGAATGCAGAAATGACCACAGAAGCGTGCAGTGCGACTTGGGGCATATAGTACAACCGATGACAACAGCATTTCCTGGATAATGCTTGCAGACTACGACAGCAGAAAGCAGCATATATTTATCACCACAATGGATAGCGCAATTGCATCCAACTGAATCTCAAATCATGTCCTCAATGAGGCAGCATATGTGCAACTATCCAATTGTCACAGCACATCATTCATTGACATACAGACAGAAATTTCCCGGTGCAAAGAGCTGCAGCCAGTGCTGGCAGATCTGCCCCCGCTGCAGTCAATGTTTAGTACGGCTGGCTATTTGTGACAGGAGATGTTGCTGTCTTCCAGCTTGATGCTAGCACTGATGTTACATTCCCACCAGCATGACAGCTACTTGACAAGCCGAACTTCTGCCTGCTTGGTGATTTTTGCAAGCTTCACCTTTGAGGTATCGTAGTGGACCACTGGCCAGTGCAGTCCTTTCCGCCACTGCCTGGTTGGCTGCTGTTGTGGCCTGCCTTTGAAGTCTGCCGCAGTGCTGTCTCTGCAGGATGCAGGGCAGCCATCATGCAGGGGATGTATATAGACTAGCTAGTGCTGTAGCTGCATTGACAGCAGAGCTTGAAGCAGCTAATGCCTTCATGCGGAATGGAGCAGAGCCTTCTAGGTCCTTGCTCTCATGCCCTGTATCTCTGAAGGTAAAATTTGGTTCAGCTATGTTCCATGAGCTTGCTGTTGTGTAGCCACACAAAAGTTGCATGCTTGTGGACCACATGCAATGCAGTGTTGTAGTATTGCTGTGCATGCTGCAATTTTGTTGACCTATGACGTTTGACTGCAATGAGCAGAGGCAAGCCCTATGGCTGTTGCACGCTCAGCCTAGCTCTCAATTGATCATATTATGCATCTACATAGAGCATCATACCTGATTCAGAAGAGTGGCTTGCTGCCGCAGCTGCTCATCCGCCTCTGCATGCGATCTGGCGACGCTTGCAGCCTTGCCTTGTGCAGTGTGCGGCTTCTTGGAGAGCTGGCTCAACTGATCCTGCGACTCACATGAAAACTACCAGGACTCGGCTACTTTAGCCTGCATGCAACGGCAGCATGGAGTCTATTGAACAAGTGTACTGCCTTTGACAAGCAGCCTTGCTGACATGATAATCAGGCAAGCTTGACAGCCTGTTAACGCGTTGCTAGTCACTCATTCTATGAGGTTGCACACCTGAGGCCAATAGACTGCATTGGAACAAGTCAGTGACATCACCTGCACAGATTGCTGTTGTTGCTCAAGCTGCTGAACGACGTCATGCTGCTGATCCAGAAGCTCTGCTTTTGGGCAGTGACAGTGTGAACATCACAGTGGATCCAGACATGCAAATGCACAGTGTCAACAGCAAATTCAATAATGTTAGGAAGTGACTGAAGTGTTAGAATAGAGCGGTGAGAAGAAGATGAACAAGACTAGATGCTGCATCTGAACTGCAATGACAGACCAGAAGTATCCAGAATCCATAGTAGCCAAAAACAGATGCAACATCTGTCTAGACAGACCAGATGCAGGCCACTGTAGATGTAATATCTGTCCTGCATGCAGTGCTGCAGAAGGCACAGATGCAACATCTGTCCCTCAGTAGTTGTGACATTGTGCTATTCCAGCTCCTAGTTGTACAGATGTGCCCATTTTTTTTTTTGGGGTCTGTGGCTCTAGTGTCTGCCCCAGCCTGCAGCCCTGATTCTGGCATCAGATACGGCACTGCAGTTTCACCAGTTCATAGCAGAACCTTACTTAGTCTCAGTGCACCTGCATTGAAGGCCCTGAGACATGACTGCCACAGCATCCCAGCCTTTGTCAGTGGCACTGCTGCTTTCTTTCGGTAGCGCAGCTTGGTGGCATGATTTCCCACAGCCTTTCAGCATGGTTCCAACCTGGACACTGAGGATGGGCTTGCCTGTCTGATTGGCTGAGTTCCAATCACCATTGCGGCCTAGCTTTTCAATTTTGATGGAAAGGTGAGATTTGGTGCATGCTATACACTCCCCATCTGCTGTCATGGATCCTGCATGATTGGGAAGCCAGTGCTGCGTGACGTATATCAATATGTCTCCCAAAATGACTGTGGCATGGCAGTTGCATTCAACAATTGCCACACATGCTGTACAGGCTTCATGCTGTTTAGACTGATGCTCCTTTGAGTAAAGAATTTGACAAGCTCAACTCCCAAATAGCTTGCAACAAGTCGCGTTTCATCATGACAACATCATTGACAACAAACCACTGACTCAAATTCATGTCCCCCCTGATGTTGCCATTGCCGTCTTGAGCCCGTGTCATGTCCACGTCTAGTTTGCACACGTGGTTAGGCGCTACCAGATGAGTGTACCAGTAATACTGTAATAGTATATTCTAGTATTTAATAGTATTTAATAGTATTTAATAGTATTCAATAGTATATAATAGTATACAATACTATAATAGTATTTAATAGCATTTAATAATGAATGATTTAATAATGAATGGGCGAGCCCGAAGGGCGTGCCTCTCGAAATACTCAAAAGTAATATGGAACATTCATTATTAGCCCCACAAACAAATCCCTACCTTATATAAGTGGTGCTTAGTGGATAACCGTTGTGCTTAGTGAATAAATAAGGTGATTTTGTTGCCATCTTCTTGGCTCCCTTGATGACACTCACAAACCTTGTTCCCAACCATAGAAAGCACGCCTGGTAAAGCTGTGCTTCCCATTGCATTCTGCACTGCCCTCACTGCGGCTTCCTGCATGCATCATAAGTCAAGTTGTGTTGATCTGCACGCCATACGCCCATGAACTTTTTTCAGCAGCAGACATGAGCACAGTCCTGTTGCATACAGTCTGCTTGATGTGCAACCAGCTGCCAGCTCTCCAGTTGCTGCTTGTCTGTCTTTCTGCTGGCTTAGCCGAGGGGTTTTGGAGCTCATGGGAGTTGCACACAGGCTGGAGTACCGCTGAGTGAGGCTGCCTGCATCTAGACTTAAGCTTGAGGGTGCCTGCTGTGTGTGTATGGAACAATCATGTGAAATGTAATATTGAACAGATTCACAAGGTCTGTCTTGACGTGTTGTGACCCCATAAGAAGCACTGCAGCCCATGCTCTGACCCTCTGCAACTCCAGCTCAGAGTACTGTAAGTTCTGAGTGCAGAAAAGGAACAAATCGGCATCCAAAGTTTTACAGCTCTGGGGCCGCAGAAGAAGGTTCTAGAGTTTTCTGGATGATGATAGAGTTTACTTGTTTTCTGTGGGAGTTCAAGGGTACTACCTAATATGGTATGTGGCGGGAAACTCAAACACACTCTTGAACTCAAGGGCAAGCATGGGGGTCAGGTGTGTCAGGCCCTAGCTGCCTAGTAACATCATCCTTTGAACACTTTGTGAGCAGCCAATGTACTAAGCTTTCTTTGTTCTTTTGTACAATTCCAGGACAAAAAAAACCTGATTTAGAGTATATATATTGCACCAAGTACTAGAAGGTGAACTGGGCTTAAAACCCTAGCTACAACCTGCAGGTCAGGATGAATTAGCTGGCTTGATTTCATGACTTTCAAGCCGAATGGGTAGGTTATGGGGGCTTAGTTTACGGGGGCTTAACGTAAGGACTGTACGCGCCTCACATTGTAACCTCCAGCATTGCAATCCGCGACCTGAATTTATCACTCCAGCAGTTTATGTCTATTCAGCTTGAAGCCAGATTTCTGCTTCAAAAGATTCATAATTTCTGGCTGTAAAATTCGTGATAGTGACATGTGCGTCACGGGGCACCGCTGAGAACCCAGTCGCCAGCGGTCCCGTGTTTCACATGTTCTTCTGATTGTGAAACACGTGAGCCGTGAACGTGACTTTCAGTTGTAAGCTGACTCGCAAGGAATCAAATCGTTGTGGTCGCCGCTGTGCCGCTGTATCGATACGCTGACTCAAAAATCGTGTGCAACAGCCATCTGCGAGCGACCGTCCCAGCTTGTTTTGTAGTCTTCCTTGTGATTTGAAGCTTGGCGTTCAAAGCAGACCTGCGATGGGCACAACGACTCAGACTCACTGGTGCCTCACGCCAGAGTTCTAACCTCACCGACCGTCAGCAGGAGTCACAGGGCGACTCAGGTGCAACAAAGCATTTGCTTTCATCACTCGCACACGCGACGAACCTTTCGCTGGTCGCATACCCGGCCCGTGTCTGCACGTGCGCTGAAGTAGCTGGTCTGCAGGGCTTATGCAGTTAGTCCAGATACTATTAGTGCTTTTGCTCGTTCGCGGCTGTGAAGTGCTGGGAAGACCCATCGACATTCCCACCACTGAATCTTTGCGGTGGTTTTCAGAAGACACACAGCTTTATAAGGATCTGGGCTTCTTGGCTGCCCATAACACTATTCATGTGTTGCAAGTCAGCTCTACAGCCCTGGAAAGCTCAGATCTGTGGGTTGAGCAGCTTCAGGGTCAGAATGTCAGTAACTTTCTGTTGGTGACGCTAGACTCACTGGCGCAAGCTTGGTTGCAACAGAGGCACCCTGGTCACGCACAGCCATTCAGCAGCTTTCTTCAGCTGCTGACGTCTGCCAGCAACTCCAGTGCTGAACACACAGCGAGTTCTATCCCATCATGCACTAGACCTCTGATCATCAGTCTTATTCTGGCTGGAGGTTTTGACGTAGTCTGGACAGATGCTGTATCACAGAAACTCCCTGCAAGCGCTGTTCCAAGCCTGCATGCACCTGTGCACTTCAGAAGCTTGCAGGCTGCTCTTCCTGGGGACAACAGCAGGAACGCCAGCAATCAGACCTGTACCTGTCTCATGAAGCTGTCTGCTAGCAGCAGCATGTCCATGGTTTCCAGTCTTATGCATGACTGGCATAATAAGTGCTTGACAGTACCCATCCTTCAGTCAGCATCTTTGCATCCAATCAAGTCAAAGCAACTAAATGCCGACCACTGCCATCGACCAGACTTTGATTTGCTTTATTATCGGAGGCCAATGAGCCTGGCAGGTGACGGCCCCCTGGTGGTTGATGGTATCAATGCTCAGACCTGGTGGTCCCCCAAAAGTAGTGTGCTTTGTCAGTTGTGCAGTGATATTTGATTGTGACTGCCATCATTGGCACACGTGTGACAAGTGCAGATGTGGCTTACAGTCACCATCATACTGTATGTTCCCCCAAGTTGATAAGGCAGGATGACATTCTGACGACATACATATGTCAGAAGCTGACTACCACTGAGTGACGTCTTCTTCTTGAGTACCAGTGCGCTCCAAATGAGACATAGGTGTTGGAAGTGTGTTGAAAAGGGTGTTGAAACCTCTGAAGAATTTTTCGCATTCCACATTGTGAGCTCTATTTTGGGGATATTTAATGTTTGTAGCAAATATCATGTTTTGTGTATCACGTGTAGAATAGCAGGTGATTTCTGACGACCAACACTCTTTTGCAGCAATACTGACACTTTCATGTAATTCTAGGGTGGTTGTGCCATGCAGCATATCTTCCATTGGGATCACACCTGAGGATTACAGAGATCTTGCTGCAAAGTGCTTTAAATTTTACACGCTGGCAAGGAAGTGCAATGGAGCGCGTATGTATCTGGCGTATGTATCTGTGCGCACAATCTCTGTGCCAGACACACATAGTCTGGGCTGATAGTAAACATACATGTGAGTTGCAAAATCAACTGGGGAGGTTCGTCATGCTCCACACTGGGCATTTGCAAGCAAGGCTGTGCCCTCACAGACACGCTTCAACGGTTGCAAGCATGGTGATAATTGCTCACGCTTGTGAATTGGCAGTATGTGCTCAGCAAACTCTTAAATGGTTGTTTGGGTAGTCCCCACCATACGGCTGGCCGTCAGAACTGCCTGACAGCCAGCACCAGACGCTACGGCTACCCAGCAGCTTTGCAGTTCGACACTTTTACCGACTGTAAGTATAGCTTCAGGTGCATCAATGCATAGCGCAGCTTAACACAACCTTTGTTTGACTGCATGCTGTATCTGACACAATATCTCTATGATCCAGGCATTACAATTCAGGCCTGCTCTAGCGCCAGCACCGCGACTTCCGGGCTCTGCATTAGCGGCAGATGCTTGTCTACTCATGAATACGTCAGATGGTCGACCTAGGCATCATCGCTATCTAAACTGCCCGCAAATGCCCTGTCGCTCGCCTATGGCAGATGGCCAAGGGCGCATGCGGCTTGGGCCCTTTCGCCGGCGCTATTTCGCCTTGCACACTATGCAAATTACACTACATAATATATGGAAGGCAAGGAGCAAGACCCCCCCAGTAAACAAAAAGTACAACCACCGGCAAATGCCGCACGTCTGGGGGTGCAAGAAGCAGATGTGCAAACTTGTGTTGATGTGCACATTGGAATGTATGCCGCTCATTCGATGGATAGTTGCCAGAGCGCCACAAAGACGTAAAACGCCTGATATAAGCAGAGGCGTGCACTGAAGAAGGAATCATCGCGGGTTTCCATCGAGAATGGCACATGTGTGCAACAACTCATCAGTGAAAATGTGCAGCAAGTTGCAAGAAAGAAGGGCTGCTAAGAAAGAAGAAGAAGAATAAAGAAGTGTTTGGCAATGCACAGTGGGCTGGACGATGGAAACATGCATGAAAGGTGAAATGTAGAAAATTAGGGCCACAGTCCAACACAAAGATTGTTGGATGCAATTTGACAAGCTCGGGCTCTCTCAACTTGAATTGCATCTAGACATCACCAAATTTGCTGACCATCACATATGATGTATCAGGTGAAACATAACGCCTGTACCCAAAGTATGAACCTCCTACAATGACAGTCATCAGAGCTGTCAGTGCCGCCAAGGCGCCCCATCCTGTCAAGGTAATAGCCTTGATGCCAGAGCCTCTAGGGTTCACTAGTGGTGTCTTTATGCCTGCTGCATTTTGCAATGCCATGAACTTGTCCGCCATCGCTGAGGAGCTC
>JAABUK010006119.1_pt1 | contig 18194 bp, 12 predicted proteins | sample 5559141 | NCBI WGS metagenome assembly JAABUK01 (sample SAMN10711869, study PRJNA513367) | rock metagenome | isolation source: Antarctica rocks | place: Antarctica: Victoria Land, Pudding Butte nord | collected 2016-01-03 | reverse complement strand
CCGTAGAGGGGGACGACGACCTGCCCGCCGTGGGTGTGCCCGCTGAGCATCAGGCCGACCCGGGGGTCGCGCAAGGTCTCGGCGACGTCCGGGTTGTGCGAGAGGACCAGCGTCGCGTCGCGGTCGGTCGCGTCGCCGAGGGCCCCGGCGACGTCCGGGGCGTCGCACCAGAGGTCCGCGACCCCGCCGATCCGCAGCCTCGACCCGGCCCGCTCGACCCACTCGCCCGAGTTCCTCAGGTACGTGATCCCCGCCGCCGCCAGGCCCGCGACGCTCTGCTCGAAGCCGTCCCAGTAGTCGTGGTTGCCTAGCACCGCGAACCGGCCGATCCGAGCCTTCAGGCCGGCCAGGTCCTCGTGGACCGGCGCGACGTAGCGATTGCCGTGCTGGGTGAAGTCGCCCCCGAGCAGGACGAGGTCTGGCTTCAGGGCGTTGGTCATCGCCACGACCGAGCGGACGTAGGCCCGGGGGACGAACGGCCCGTGGTGGACGTCGGAGAGGAAGGCCACCGTCGTCCCCTCGAAGGCCGCCGGCAGGTTCGGCAGCGCGACCGCCCGGCGACGGAGCCGGCACCACTTCGCCTCCAGGAGCGGGTAGGCCCCGCCGAGGGCCATCGAGCCGATCGCCGCCCTCTTGATCCATTGCCGACGGGTCATGGGTCGAATCCTCCCTGGGGGTTGCCAAAGGCCCGGGTCCGGATCGCCCTCATCCGGGCTCCCTCCCCACCGAAACCCTCGAAATCCGGGGGACACGGCCGCCCCTCCGGTTCTAGCTTACGATAAGCCGGCGGGGGGGGCCACGGCGGTTGACGGGGGGCTCTCCGGCCGTTTACAGTCCGGGTCGAGGTCGGGCCGACCCGGCACCCTTTCCCGAATCCCCGGGGTCCTCCAGCCGTGCATATCCTGCTGACCAACGACGACGGCGTCTTTGCCCCGGGGCTCCGCGCCCTCCGCAAGGAACTGATGAAGCTCGGCGACGTGACCGTCGTCGGCCCGGCCCTGGAACAGAGCGGCGTCGGCCATTCGATCACCCTGCTGGAACCCCTAGTCGTCAAGCCGGTCGACGACGAGGACGGCACCAGCCTGGGCTACATGGTCGAAGGCAGCCCGGCCGACAGCGTCAAGCTCGCCATCTGCGAGCTGATGCCCAGGCCGCCCGACCTGATCGTCTCGGGGATCAACGCCGGGAGCAACGCGGGGATCAACGTGCTGTACTCCGGCACGGTCGCCGCCGCGATCGAGGGGGCGTTCTTCAAGATCACCAGCATCGCCGTCTCGCTCGAACTGGCCGAGCACTTCGACTACCCGCACGCCGCCCGCAACGCCGTCCAGGTGATCGGCAAGATCCTCGCCAACAACCCGCCCCCCGGCTCGCTTTACAACGTCAATCTCCCCGCGCACTCGCGAGGCGAGCCCAAGGGGATCCGGGTGGTGCCGATGGGCGTCGGCCGCCACGGCGAGGGGTTCGAGAAGCGCCGGGACCCCCGCGGGCGGACCTATTACTGGATGACGTACAACCCCCCGTTCCACCTGGAAGGCCCCGAGACCGACGTCACCAGCCTCTGCGAAGGCTACATCACCGTCACCCCGCTCCACTTCGACCTGACCCGCCACGACCTCCTCGCCGAGGTCGGCCGCTGGGACTGGTCCGATCGCCCCCCGGGCGAAGAAAGGCCCCGATGACTTCCACGAAGCGATGTCTCGCCCTGGGCCTGGCCCTGGGCCTGGCCGGGTGCGACCAGCCGACCGGGGCGACCCGTCCGCGGACCAAGCTGGTCGTGGAGCCCGAGACGACCACCCAGGCCCCCGCGCCTGAGCCGGCCTCGCCGCCCCCGGTCGCCCCCCGGCCGATCCTCGGCGAGAAGACGCAGGACGTCCGCGACATGGCCAAGGAGCAGAAGGCCGGCGGCGTCGCCACCCAGCCGAGGATCACGGCCAAGGACCCGATCCTCCTGACCGGCAACGCCTACGTCAGCATCGTCAGCCAGGCCGCCAGCCTGAACATCAAGCTCGCCCTCGACCTCTACCAGGCCGAGACCGGCGAGTTCCCCAAGACCACCGAAGAGTTCATGGAGAAGATCATCAAGGCGAACAACGTCGCCCTGCCCAGGCTCCCCTTCTACCAGGAATACGGCTACGACGCCCCCAACCACAAGCTTGTCGTCATGGAATACCCCGACCGCAAGGTACAGGCCAACGACCCGAAATGACGGCAGGGATCGGGCCCGCCGACGGTCGCCCCTCGTAGGGCAGGACTCGTCCTGCCGATTCAAGCGCGACCGGCAGGACGAGTCCTGCCCCACGAAGATCGCCAGTCCTCGGTCTCACCGCCCGAAGAGGGTCCGGGAGACGTCGATCGGCAGGCGGAGGGCGGTGATTCGGTTGACCTTCCAGACGCCGGGGGCTCGCTCGGAAAAGCCGAGCGACCACTCGCATTGCGAGGCGGCGACGCCGATCGGGACCTCTCCCCCGCCTTGGCTGAACCGGCCGGCGGCGGAGACCTTGAACTCGGCCGAGCCGCGCTTGGTCTGGCTCCCCGTGGCGGCCTCCAGGTGGCTGACCCGCACGAAGTCGAAATGCGACTGGCGGAGCATCGGCAGGGCCATCCGCAACGTCAGCGAGCCGTCCATCGACCGCCCGCGCTGGCCGAATGTCACGCCGTCGTCCAGGTGCGACTTGATCCGGTCGATATCCGAATGCTCGACCGCGTCGGCGAGGTCGTAGACCACCGCCTCGACCCGCTCCGCGTCGGTGACGTAGAGGCGCTCGAAGCCGAAGGCCACCGCCGCCAGGGCGGCCAGGGCCCCCGCCCAGACCAGGAATTTCCCCTGCTGCGTCAGCTTCAAGGCGAGCAGGCAGCCCAGCGTCGCCAGGGCCAACCCGGCCAGCAAGTACCACGGGTCTTCGGTCAGGTATCGCATCGGGTCCGCCACTTGTCCGAGGGAGGGGTCGAACTTCATTCTAACCGCCCGAGGGGTCGCGGAAAGCCTCCGGCGGGCGAATCCGGGGCGATCGATCAGGGGGCCGGCGTCGTGCCGCCGGCCGCGGCTCGGGAGAGGACGAGGTGGGCGAGGCTCGCGGCATCGCGGACCCTCCCGTCGGGGTCGGACCGGGCGAGTGCCTCCAGGGTCGGCCGGGCGAGGGCGGCCCCGGGGCCGAGCTTCCCCAAAGCCTCGGCCGTGACCCGGCGGACCTCGGCGTCGCCGTCGCTGAGGGTCTTGAGCAGATCGGGGACGGCCCCGGCCGCCCTCGGGCCATATTCCCCGAGCCGGTCGGCGGCGAGGGCCCGGGTGATCGGGTCGGCGTCGCCCAGCTCGGCGATCGCCCCCGGTAGGAGGGTCGAGCGGAACGCCTCGGCCGCCTTCTCGATGCGGGCGATCGAATCCGAGGCCTGGTCGGCGACCTCCCGCGCCGGGTCGTCGGCCAAGGCCCGGAGCGCGGGGAGCAAGGCTTCCGCCTCCAGGCCGCCGATGCGCCCTGCCGTTGCCCGGCGGACCCGCGGGTCCGGGTCGCCCAGGGCCCGCCCGAGCGCCGCGAGCAGATCCGGGGAGGGGGGCCCCGATCGCTTCCAGCTCAGGAAGTGGGCGGCCATCATCCGGACTTCGGCGGCGGGGTCGCCCAGGGCCCGGATCACCTCGGGCACCTCGACCTTCTGGCGGTTCCCGATCGCCCCGAGGGCCCGCGCGACCTCGGCCCGGACCGGCGGCGCCGGGTCGTCCGCCATCGCCAGGATCGCGGCCCGGATCCGCCCCAGCAAGGGCTCCGGCGCGAGGCCGGGGAACGCCGCGCAGTGGCCCAGCGCACTGACCGCCACCCGGCGGACCAGAGGATCGCCGTCGTCGAGCAGGCCGAGCAGGGCGTCAAAGGCCCGCCCGTCCCCCCGGCCGAACTGGCCGAGCAGCGCGGCGACCTCGGCTCGGTGCTTCGGGTCCGGGTCGTCGGCGAACCCGAGGACGACGGGGATCGCCTTCGGGTCGTGGGCGAGGTAGGTCAGCGTCCGGGCGATCTCCAGCCGGGCGGCCGGGTCGGCGTCGACGAGGGCCGAGGCGAGCGCGGCCCGGGTCCGGCCGGACTCCTCCTCATCGTTCATGTCCACCACGACCATCAACGCCCCGGCGGCCGACTTCCGGGCCCTCGGGTCGGGGTCGAACAGCAGCTCGATCAGCGGGGCGATCGCCCGGCGCTCGCGAGGCCGGATCGACCGTGACTCGTCGGCGGCCCGCGCCCGTTCGCCGCCGTCGAACGCCCGGAGCCGACGGACCAGGTCGTAGCCCGGGTCCTCGACCCGCCAGCGGAACTGCATCACCGAGATCAACCCCGCGCAGGCCGCCACCAGGCCCAGCAGGTGCCACGTCCGAGGCTTGGGGATGACGAGTCGCATCGCCGGTTCCGATCGCCCGAAAGGCCAATCCGCCCGCCGGATCATATCGGGATCGCGGTCGTCTGACAAGCGTCCGAAGCCGACGTTGCATGCGAGGGCGAAACGTGGGCGGTGGCATGTCGTCTCGGGGGCCTTGTGCGGCTACAATGCGGTGTCCCGGATGCCCGGGCGTTCACCCGCCCGATCGATGGATGGCCCGCGCCCCGAGGAATGGGCCGGGCTTCGGACTAGGGAGGTTTGCTACGATGCGGAAGACCCTGTGCTCGCTCGGCCTGATCGCGACGCTGCTCGGGCCGGAGGCGGCCTCGGCCGACGAGGCGGCGATCCGCGACTCGGTCGTCAAGATCTACTCGTCGTTGCGGGCCCCGGACCTCGTCAAGCCCTGGCAGAAGCAGACGCCGCAGGAGGCCACCGGGACCGGGATCGTGATCGAGGGGAAGCGAATCCTCACCAATGCGCACGTCATCAACCACGCCAGCCAGGTCTTCGTCGAGCCCAACGGCTCGGGCGAGAAGCTGACGGCGACGGTGGAATACGCCGCGCCGGGGATCGACCTGGCCGTCCTGAAGCTGGAGGACGAGTCGTTCTTCGAGAAGCGGCCCCCCCTGCCCCGGGCCGAGACCTTGCCGGAGATCAAGTCGGCGGTGACGGTCTATGGCTATCCGACGGGCGGGACGAGCCTCTCGATCACCAAGGGGATCGTCTCGCGGATCGAGTTCGTCGGCTATGGGGTCCACACCCAGGGGCTTCGGATCCAGATCGACGCGGCGATCAACCCGGGCAACAGCGGTGGCCCGGCGATGGTCGACGACAAGATGGTCGGCCTGACCTTCAGCGGGATCCGGGGGGCCGACAACATCGGCTACATCATCCCGACCGAGGAGGTCGACCTGTTCCTCAAGAACATCGCCGACGGCCATTATGATTACAAGCCGATGATGGCCGACCGGCTCCAGACCCTGGAGAACGAGGCCCTCCGCGCCAAGCTCGGCTTCCAGAAGAAGTCGGTCGGCGTGGTCGTCCACGAGCCCACGCAGGGCGAGGAAGGCGACCCGCTGAAGAAGTGGGACGTGATCACCAAGATTGGCGACCACGACGTCGACAACGTCTTCATGGCCAAGGTCCGCGACGGCCTGCGGGTCGACTTCAAGTACTTCATCCAGGCGCTGGCGAAGGACGGGAAGGTCCCCCTCACGATCGTCCGCGACGGCAAGGAGCAGGCCGTCGAGGTCCCCGTGCAGGTCAAGGCCGACGAGCTCCTCCAGCCGCTCCAGGGCAAGTATCCGTCCTACTTCATCTACGGCCCGCTGGTCTTCTCGACCGCCACGGCCGACTACGCACAGGCCCTCGACCGCAACCTCCAGGCCTTCCTCAGCGCCATCGGCAGCCCCCTGGCCCTCCGCCGGGGCGACAAGGCCGCCTTCCCCGGCGAGGAGCTGGTCATCATCTCCTCGCCGATGTTCCCCCACCGGATCGGCAAGGGATACAGCAATCCCATGACCAAGGTTGTCAAGGACATCAACGGCGTCAAGATCAAGAACCTCAAGCACCTGGTCGAGACCCTGCGCGACGCCAAGGACAAGTACATCAACATCACGTTCGACGACAAGGCCTCCGAGACGATCGTCTTCGACCGCCTGGAGACCCTGAAAGCGACCGACGAGATCCTCTCGGACAACAGCGTGAGGCAGCAGGCCTCCGAAGACATCGCGCCGGTCTGGTCGAAGAAGGATTGAGCCGGGATCGAAATGAGGAGGCACCCGGGCCGGGTCCGCCCTCGCGGACCCGCCCGGCGGTCATGCCGGGAGATCGGCGCGCAAGGGCGGACTCGACGAAGCCCCGTAGGCTGGGTCGCGACCCAGCTATCGCGGCCTGCTGGGTCACGTCCCAGCCTGCGGCATTGGAGTGCAACCATCAGGTGAAGCAACAGTAATACCAATGTCCGCCGAGCGGCTCGCAGCTCCGAAGGTCTCCCCCGAACAACAACCTAACTTGTTGGAGTGTCGGGTCGCCGAAATTGGATAGGTCCGGCTTGAAGATCCTCGCCTTCAGCACGAGCCCCGATGGGTCATAGACCACGCCACACCAATTGTCCGTAATCCCGCCCGGCCAGGGGAACGCGACTCGGAGTGGGATGCCCTTCTCGATGATGTAGCGATGCCCCCCCGGCGGAACTTTCCCGGCTTGGATGTCAGCGATGATCGCCTCGTAACGTGGCCTGATCGTGTGGAACCGGGCGAGAAGGCCGATCCTCTCCCCAGCCAAGCCTTGCAAGGTGCCGACCGAGGCCAATGCCGCCAGGAGGATCATGGGAGCGGCCCAGGCTCGATCTTGGAAGCCGCTAACGGCGATCGAGCCAGCCAACCCCGCGTACCCAAGCCACAAAGGAACGGGCAGAACGAAGGAGATGACCCAGAATCGATCACAGAGGTCGATCCAGAATAGATCGAGGAGCAGAGCAAGCAGTGCCCAGACAGCGATAAGGGCCCACCCATGCCGGCGATTCGTTCGGCCACCGACCCTTGCCTGCTCCATCTGCCGACCCCCGAATCGCTTCGCGGCGATGATAAATCTCGCCTCTACCCCACCCATCACAATCTCGATTTGACATAAGTCTCGATCGGAGACTTCTGTTTTATTTGGGGAAAAACCCATCTTCAAGCCCGAATGATTCGTGCCGGACTTCGCGGCCTAGCCGGGCAAGGGGCCGGGGGCCGGGATGACCGGCAGGGGTTGGGTGGGGTCGAGGTAGACGCGGCTGAGGAGGATCAACTGGTCGCCGGCGAGGACCGGGCCGGCCTCGTCGCCGATCGGGTTGAGCATCATCTCCTCGCCGCGCTGGATGCCGATCAGGAGGCAGGAGCGGCGGTCGTTGCGGTGGCGGCCGAAGAGGGACAGCAACTCGACGAAGTCCTTGCCGATCAGCTCCTCGGGGGCTTGCAGGAGGAACATCTCGTTGGCATCTCGGCCGACGGTGAGGAGTTCTTGATAGACGCGGGTCATCCCGTGGAACAGGGCGGTCCGGGCCAGGAGGCGGAGGCCGAGTTCGTCGGAGGAGATGATCTCGTCGGCCCCGGCCTTCTTGAGGTGGTGGCGGTTGTTGGGGTTCCGGCACTCGGCGGCGACGTTGGGCTGCTGGTCCCCTTTGCAGATGTTCTTGATGGCGATGCAGGTCAGGATCGACTTGCCGTCGGCGTGCTTGCCCTCGCGGTCGTCGGTGAGGATGACGACGGAGTGGGCCCGGGGGACCTTGGCCCGGCGGAGGACGACCTCGCTGGTGGGGTCGCCCTTGACGATGTAGACGTCGCTGAAGGCGGACTCGTCGGCCTTGTCGGGCAGGTCGATCTCGTCGGTATCGTCGTGGATGATGACCACGGGGCGCTTCTCGGCGATGATCTTGGAGTGGACCTCGCGGATCCACTCCAGCCCCCGAGGCGACCAGTTGCAGAGGACCAGGTGATCGGTCATCTCGAAGGTGGACACGTCGCGTCTCCGCAGGTAGCGTTCGATCAGGAGTGAGGCCACGCTGGCGGTGAACAACCCGGCCAGGCCGACGCCGAGGACCAGCAGGATCATGGCGATGACCTTGCCCGCCACCGTGTCCGGGGGGTTGTCCAGCCCGCTGAAGAGGAGGACCCAGACGCCCCAGAGGGCGCCGGTCCAGGTGGCGAAGCCCGAGGGAGGCGTGTCGTCGCCCGGGGCCCGGCCGCCGCTCTCGGCCAGGTAGAGCGCCAGCGAACCGATCAGCCAGGTCAGCACGACCGCCCCGGCGATCCTGGCGACCTGGTTGCGGTTCCAGCGCGAGAGCGTCGAGAGGAGCAGGTCGCGCCAGCGGCCGGACTTCAGGACGTCGATCAGTTGCTTGCGTCGGCTCATGAGCGGGATGGCCTCGGGACCCGGGGGAGTCCCGGCGACTTGCAGACCTCGCGCCCGAGGCGATCGGCCATCTTACCCGATCCGGGCGAAGGATGCGGCAACCCGCCCCCGGTCAGCGGCGGAAGACGACGGCCGAGACGGCGGGGACCTCGATGCGCATCGCGCGGGCCTCGGCCGAGGCCCGGCCCTCGCCGTAGGCTTTGGCGAAGCCGGCGGGGTCGACCGGCAGGTCGAGGGTCGCCGGGGCGTCGCCGAAGTTGAGGGCGACGACGGCCCGCTCGCCGCCCCCTTCGCGGAGGTAGGCGAAGGCCGAGGGGGTCGCGGCCAGCTCGGTCGTCGTGCCGCCACGCAGCGCGGGGGAGGCCTTGCGGAGCGCCAGCAGGGCGCGGAAGGCGTCGAAGGTCGCTCGCTCCTCGGGGGTCCGGCCGGCCTGGGCGAAGGCGTCGCGGGGGTCGCCGGGCCAGCCGCCGGGGATCGGCCGGCGGTCGTCGCCGTGGCCGGGCAGGCCGACCTCGTCGCCCCAGGTCAGTTGCGGGATGCCTCGGGTCGTCAGCAAAAAGGCCGCCGCCAGGCGGTAGCGGGCCGGGGCGAGGCCGGGGGTCGCGGCCAGCCTGGGCATGTCGTGGTTGTCCAGGAAGGTCATCAGGAGGTCGGGCCGGGGGTAGAGGAAGTCGCGGCCCAGCGCCTGGGCGAGCCGAGAGGCCGGGGCCTTGCCCCGGGCGACCTCGGCGAGGGCGGCGTTGAGCGGGAAGTCGAAGACCGACTCGACCCCCGGGTCGACCCCGTCCCAGGCGACCCGGCCGCCCTGGAAGAAGGAGAGGTCGGCCGGGTCGGTGGTCCACGCCTCGCCGATGGCCAGCCACTCGGGGTGCATCGCCTTGCGGGCGGCCGACCAGTCGCGCCAGAAGGCGCGGTCGACCATCGGGTAGGTGTCCAGCCGGATCGCGTCGGCCTCGAAGGTCTCGGCCCACCAGAGGCTCTGCTGGGTCGCGTAGCGGCGGACGCGGTCGTTGGTCAGGTCGAGGTCGGGCAGGATGCCGAAGAACCAGCCATCGGTCAGGCCTCGGCGGAGCGACTCGGGGGCGTGGGGGTTGGTCAGCGCGTCGAACCGGAAGTTGCAGGAGGGGGGGTGGTCCATCGGCCCGTGGAACCAGCCGGGAGCCGGAGGGCGGGAGGCCCAGGGGTGCTGCGGGCCGACGTGGCCGACGACGTGGTCCTGCACGACCTTCAGGCCGAGCCGGTGCGCCTCGTCCACCAGCGCCCGGTACTCGGCCCGGGTGCCGAAGCGGGGGTTGGTCTCGTAGAAGTCGACCGGGCTGTAGCCGTGGAAGTCGGCGTACTTCCGGTCCTTGGTGGCGTGCCAGGTCGGCGCGGCCTTGTAGATCGGCGTGAGCCAGAGGGCCGTCACGCCGAGGTCGACCAGGTACGGTAGCCTGGCGCGGAGCCCGGCGAAGTCGCCCCCGTGGTAGGCGTGGGGGTCGGCCCGGTCGAGCATCGGGTCGGCCATCCCCGCCCGGTTGTTGGCCGGGTCGCCGTCGGCGAAGCGGTCGGGCATGGCCAGATAGAGCACGTCGTCGGGCCCGAGCGTCGCCGGGCGCCGGTCGTGCCGGGGCTCGACCGCCCAGTCGACCCGAGCCCGCCCCCCGGCCGCCTCGACCTCCAGGGGCGAAGGGCCCGGGGCGACCCCGGCGGCCAAGGCCAGCTCGACGAAGAGGGCCGAGCCGCCCGGCGACGGCGACTCGACCCGGACCACCTCCACGCCGGGTCGCGAGGACGTGACCCTCGCCCCGGCCAGGCCCGAGCCCTCGACCAGCAAGGTCAGCGACTGCCGGGCCGGTGCCGACCACCACGAAGGCGGCCCGACCCGCTCGACCACCGGGCCGGCGGCCCTCGCCGGGGACGGCACCAGCATCGCGAGGCAGATCAGCAGGGCGCGTGGCCGGATCATGGGAGGGCCTCGGGGGACGATCGACCTGTCATCTCTGATAAATCGGCAAGTAACGATACTCGACCGCCAGGGCCAGCACGGCCATCGACGTGCAGTAGACCCGGCCCCCGGAACGGTCGTTGCCGTCGCCGGAGAGCCACGAGCCGTCCTTCTCCTGGTGCTCCAGGAGGATCGCGACGAGCTTGGGGTAATAGGCGTTGAAGAAGCGGTCGCCCACCTGGAAGAGGGCCTGCGGGCAGTAATAGACCTCGTAGAAGAAGTACTGCGAAGCCCAGCGCGGGGGGTGCCTGACCAGGTACTCGGCCCCCAGCACCGCCTCGGGCGTCTCGTGCTCGCCGCAGATCTCCAGCGCGAGGATGCCCGTGCCGGTCCTCGGATTATTCGGCTCGCCCCCCGGCTGGTAGCCGAATCCGCCGCCCTTGGAGGCGCACCGCTTGAGGTAGCCCACGGCGCGGTCGATGTTCTCCGAAGGCACGGCACACCCGGCCGACTTGGCGGCGCGGAGGGCCATCACCTGCCAACCGGAGACGCTCAGGTCGCTGTCGGTCGACGACGGCTGATACCGCCAGCCGCCGTCGGACCGCTCGTCCTTCCGCTTGCCGGGCACGTCCTGGGCCTGGAGGATCAGGTCGATCGCCTTCGAGAGGGCCGATCGGCACTGATCGGCGAGCGCCGAGTCGTTGGTCATGCCGACGACCTCGGCGAGCATCAGGGTGCTGATCCCGTGGCAGTACATCGGCCCGTGGCTGGTGTTCGCCACGAGCATCCCGTTGGCCTTCTGATGGGCCAGGACGTAGCGGACGCCCCGGTCGATCGCCTCGCGATAAGGCCCCGGGTCGCCCGGGACGTGCCCGGCGGCCAGGAACGACATGACCGCGAGCGAGGTCACCGACGTCGCCCGCCCGAACCCCGCGTCCCACCCGCCGTCGGCCTTCTGCGAGTCCTTCAGGTAGACCAAAGCCCGGCGGATCGACTCGTCCGAAGGGGTCGGAGCCGCCGGCTTCTCCTGGGCGAGGAGCCGGGTCGGGAGGGCGAAGGCCATGAGCAACAGCAGGGCCAGGATCGGCCGAATCATCATCGCGTGGGCTCCGGGGCATCGTGAGGGCCGTCCCAGGGTAAGGCACCCCCGCCGGGCGGTCCAGCCGTCGCCGACCGGACCTCGGGGCGACCCGGTCAATCCGCCGCCAGGCCCGCCGGCCGGACGGCCCGGCCGGCTTGCTTCCTCAAGCCGTCTCCCAGTTCGAACCGGATCGCGTCGGCCCTGGCCTGCAAGGCGCGGACGACCTCGGGGTGGTCGCTCGCCAGGTTGGACGTCTCGCCGAGGTCGGCCCGGAGGTCGTAGAGCTCCAGGCCGACCGGCAGGGGCTTGTACTTCCCGGGGGTCCCGCCTTGGCCGGGGGCCTGGCCGTTCATGGTCCGGGCGACGTGGGGGAAGAGGAGCTTCCAGCGGCCCGACCGCATCGCCTGCAACTGGCCGTCGGCGTAGTAGAAGAAGAGGGCGTCGTGCGGGTCGCGGGCGGGGGGCTCGCCGAGGAGCCAGGGGGAAAGGTCGACCCCGTCGATCGGCCGATCGGGCCGGGGGGCGTCGGCGAGGGCGGCGATCGTGGGGAGGAGGTCGATCGTCGAGGCGGGCTCGGGGCGGGTCGAGCCGGCGGGGACGTGGCCGGGCCAGCGGGCGATCATCGGCACGCGGATGCCCCCTTCGTAGCTGGTCCCCTTCCCCTCGCGGAGCGGGAGGGCCGAGCCGGCGTGGTCGCCATAGCTCAGCCAGGGGCCGTTGTCGGACGAGAAGATCACCAGGGTCTTGCCGTCGAGGCCCAGCTCTTTCAAAGTCGCCAGGACCCGGCCGACCGCGTCGTCGATCTCGGCGATCACGTCGGCGTAGACCCCCCGGCCGGTCCGGCCTTCGTGCCCCCTGGCGACGAAGAGGGGGACGTGCGGCATGTTCGGGGCGAGGTAGAAGAAGAAGGGCCGGTCGCGGTTCCGGCGGATGAAGTCGACGGTCCGGTCGGCGAAGCGAGTCGTCAAGGTCCGCTGGTCGTCGGCAGTCAGGCCGGAAATCGCCGGGCGGTCGCCCTCGATCAGCGGGAGGGGCGGGTAGGATTTCGGGGACTCGGGATGACCCGGCCACATATCGCCGGAGTAGGGGAGGCCGAGGTACTCGTCGAAGCCGTGGTGAATGGGGAGCTGCGAGGGGCGGCAGCCGAGGTGCCACTTGCCGGCCATCCCGGTGGCGTAGCCTCGCCCCTTGAGCAGCTCGGCCAGGGTGGTCTCGGAGTGGTTCAGCCCCTTGCGGTCCTTCGGCCCGAGCGCCCCCCGGATGCCGACGCGCTCGTGGTACGCCCCGGTCAGCAGCGCGGCCCGTGAGGCGGAGCAGACGGCGCTGGAGACATAGAAATCCGTGAAGCGGGCCCCCTCGGCGGCCATCCGGTCGAGGTTCGGGGTCCGGCAGGTCTTCGATCCATAGCACCCGAGGTCGGCATACCCCAGGTCGTCGCAGTAGATCAGCACGACGTTCGGCGCCTCGGCCCCCGGGGCAGGTCCGGGCCAGGAGACGGAGAGCCCAAGGAGCAGAGCGACGAGGCGGCGGATCGGGCGGTGCATCGCGGGAGGGCTCCGACGTCGCGTGGCAAAGGACCCGAACCCCGGCCACCCGGCTGCGACTTCGCGACCGGATCGAGCCCCAAGCCGTGAAGCGATGCCCCAAGCCTCATCCGTTGCTAACCATGACGGGAAAGGCCGCGCGACGACCGATCAGACGAGAGATCATTATTTACAAAGACAAACAAGCAGATTTCAGATCAACACAAGATGTTCAACTGAAAAAGCTTGCGCTATCCTCATGCCAACCATTCGTTCCTGACCCTTTTCGTCCTCAATCACCCATTACGCGTTCAACTGGTCCTAGGCCGAAGTCTGACGGGAAGCTCGGCATTATTCGTTGGATGGCAGCAAAAGACGCTTACGAAGAACATCGGCGCGTGACCATTCGGCCGATTGAGGTGGACGTAGTTCCCAACCTCTCCAATCGTTGCGCTTGCGCTCTTGCCCTAGTATTGTTTTGTATGCGTCTGCAAAAGAATGGAATGGAGCCCGATTTCCGAATTTGAGTTGGCTTTGAAGTAGAATTCCCTCGTGAATCTCACCATCGATCGAAATGCGGCACTCAGTCCCATTCGGGAGTTCGGGGAAGTCCGTAGGGCCCGGTCGATCCGTGAAGAAACCGACTCCGGGACTTTCAGAGCCAATCACTCGGATGCCCTCCGGCCCCTGACACCGACCTTGCGAACGTGCGGAACGAATATCCTCGAGGAGTCCTTGAAGATGATGCATGAGCCATTCGGGTCGATTTCCATCATGGAGGCGAATTACCCATTCATGATTGCCTCTCCCTTTTCGCCCGATCCGAACTTCCTCCACAGCGGCGGCGTTGTAAAAGAAATTCACGACATGGCGGAGATATTGGACCCATAGGTTGGCATCTTTCCCGAATCCTTCTTCCGGGATGAGGAGTGTGGGAAGCTTTGATGGGCATTCGCGCAAGCTCTCGTCGCAATGGACAAGGAAGCTGACCGATTTGATCCCTTTCTCTCGATTGCAAATCTTGCAAAGGGTCTGGAGGTTCTCCAGGTCATTCGACCCCCCAAAGTAACGAGAGGTGATGTGGTCGACTTGGAGCCGTCGCGGTTCCGACTCCCCGCAACAAAGGCAGCAACGACCATCACGGTTTTTTACAATTTTCTTCAAGGCCGATGAGACTTCTTCCCTCGTTATGTCAATCGTTGATTCATCGATGAGGGGCCCCTTCGAAGTGTTCGGGGATGGTCCCCTGAGTAGGCGACGAACGCATGCATCGTACTGGGTCGTGAACAGCTCAAATATTGGGTATAGAGCCGTCCAGAATCGATCGGGACGATGGAATTCAGCGAAGAGTGCTTGATGAATCGCAAGGGTGCCTAAGTTTCTCTCAATATTTGTTCGAGCCAAGGTATCGAGGTCATACCCTTTCCGTTCCTCGAAGGGGAAGAATCGAGGGACTTCACCATCGTTCTGGGCGGCATGCCTTCCGATCGCGAAAAGGTCTTTCGGATCGACGCGAGTAATCTCGTCAGTTTGGGCCGAGAAAAAACGATTGATCGAGTCATCGAGTAACCGTTGACCATCGGCCAACGTGGCATGTTCCGAGCCCAAAGGGCTCAAGTCGACGCAACCAAGATGCTTAAGGAACCGCTGATATCCTTGGACTTGATCGTCGAACACCATCACCAGTCGTCGGACCGTCTCGATCTCCTCGGTGCCTTCGATGACCGCCTCGAATTCGATCTGATACCAACCGACCGGCAATAGTCGACGGAATTCGGTCGGAGCAACATTGACGCCCGAATCCATCTGCTCCGCGAGGCGTCGCACCAGGTCGATCGAAATCATCTGTACCAGCAGGCGCTTGCGTTCGATCCTTTCCTCTTCATCCGTCGGGCCAACAACCAACTGATCGAATCCAGCCCAGTTGATTTTTTGCGACCAATTGTCCTCGAACGAAACGATGAAAGCTTCCGCCGTACCTCCCGCCTTGGGCCCACGTAGGGCCCGACCGACCATCTGGGTCAGCAGGGTCGTGCTCGTGGTCTGCCGAGTCAGAAAAACCGTCTGGGTCTTTGGTACGTCCGTGCCTTCTGTGAGCATCCTGACGTTGAGAAGGACATCGATCTTGCCCTCTCTGAAAAGTTCCAGGGTCTGGTGATTCTCGTCGGAAGTCTTGGTGTTCCTCGCCTCGACCGTCGAAGGCGAGGCGTCGACCTTCGAATAGACGGCACCAGCCGGAACTCCACTCTGTTTGAGGAATGACACGATCTGTTCACATTGATACCATCGCTCGGCGAAGATGATTGTTTTGCCGAAGCGTTCCCGATTTTTGCTGTAATAATCGGCGATCAGGTCGTTCCGAACGCGATTCTCGGCAAGCGATTTGATGATCTTTTCCGGGAGGTCACGATACGTCTCGACCCATTTCTGATACTCATTTTCATCGAAATTCGGAGTAATGTTCGTCGGGATTTTCTCGAAATTTGGCCGGGCGAGGATGCCATCGGCGATCAATGAACTCATCTCGGACTGGTGGATGATCCCTTGGGGGAACAACTCTTTCATCCATCCCGATTTTTTCGGGTTGCCGTTGGTCGGGGTCGCGGTTAGGCCGAGCAATATCATGTCTGCATGTTCGGATCTCATCGCCTTCAAGAGGTTTCGGTAGCTGGGTGCTGGGGCGTGATGGGCCTCGTCGAAAACGACGCAGAGCCGATCCCCGGCCTCCTTCAAGAACCCCATCAGGGCCTGATGGCGAATTTGAAAGGCCAAGGTGATTGTTTGCAAGGTAGCCACCACGACATCATCCGTCGGTTCAATTCGGTGGATCGGATGATGACTCGGCGTCCCGGAGACGACTCGCGTCGAGAGGGATGCTTTAGGCTCTGGGATCTTCTCGACGCTCTTCTCGAAGGCGAGGAACGCTTGATCGAGCAAATGGTGAGTGTGAGCCAGCCAAAGGATTTTGTAACCCTTTGGGACGACGGACGTGCAAAGAAAGCGGATCGCCGTGAAGGTCTTACCGCCCCCGGTCGGCAGGACCACGATCCCGCCCGTGTTCAACTCATGCGATCTGTTGCTGATCCATTTTTGGATCTTACCCAGAGCTTGATTCTGGTGCGAAAAGGGAATCTGAGCGAAATCCGACCGCCGGGCTTCAGCAAGATTGTATTTGCGAAACGGATTCTGGACTTTCATCTATAAACACCCTGCTAGGGTCGAGGAATGATGCGGTGGCTCAAGCTTCGTTTCCACTCCCCGCTCATCGAACCGTACGACCGGATTTCCCTCATACGGCTCTTGGACAAGAACTTACGCCTTCGCCCACGGAAAGCTCCGAGGACGGTCACTTAACCGGATAAGGCTGGCTCCGCATCGGTGCCATTTAACGAGGATTATGATCGCCGGATCGAACCGGGTCAACAACCCGGATTTCAGAGAATAGTGTGTTCGAACGCTCGCAAAATTAAGGAATGTATCTGACGAACGCCACGTCGAGACTTCCACCCTTTCGCGAAGGACCCGGACATGCCCGCCACCTCCGAAGCCCGGATGATTGCCAACCGGAAGAACGCCCTCCGATCGAGCGGGCCGAAGACGGCCGAAGGCAAGGAACGCTCGCGGCGGAACGGCCTCAAGCATGGCCTGACCGGGGCGGGCGTCGTCCTCGCTGAGGACGACCGCACCGAGGTCGACCGGCGCGAGCGGGACCTTCAACGGGAACTCGCCCCGACTTCGACCCTCGGCTCGATCCTGGTCGGGCAGATGGCCATGCTCTCGGTCCGCATGGAGCAAGGAGCCCGGCGTGAGGCGGCGAGCACAGCCACCCGGGTCCGGCACTCGGGCGAGGCGTTCGACCTCGAGCGGGTGGAGCGGGCCGGTCGGATTTTCGCGACACTCGCGAACGACCCGCGCGGGGTCGTCGCCGAGCTTCGAGGGTCGAGCGAAGGGGTGGACCGGATGCTCGTCGCCTGGGGCGACCTCCGGGCGAACCTGACCCACCCGGTTCGGATCTACTGGGCGCCGGCCGATCAAGAGGCGGCGGCACATCTGGCCGGGCTCCGGGCCGAGGAGGCGCGGGCCCTGCCCGTCCGAGGGCTCTCCAACGCGGCCCGGGGGTCCTTCGTGGGCCTCGCCCCGCACCAAGGGGCCGGGTTGGAGCCGGAGGCCCGCCAGGCCTGGGCCCGGGACCGTCTGCTCGAATGGATCGACGGCGAAGTCGCCGCGCTGGAGGCGCACCGGGCGACGCTCGACCTCGAAACGGTCGCGCTCGACCGGCTCGACGCGGCCGACCTGGCGCTGTTCGACCCCTCGCGCGAGGGGGCTCTCGCCCGGCGTTACGAGTCGGCGGCGCGTCGAGGGTTCTTCAAGGCCCTCCAGGAGTTTCGCAAGGCCGAGGCCGAGGTCGAAGCTCCGGCGGTGGAAGCGGAGGCGGTCGAAGTCCCCGGGCCGTTGGGTTCGTCTCGGGGTCGGGCGATGTCGGCCCCTCGCGAGCCGGAGCCGGCCGCTTCGGAGGGGTCGAGGCGGGCAACCTGGGCGGGCGAGGGGGGCCTTCCGGGGCTCGACGGGCGGGTCCTGGCGTCCGGCCGAGCGGTCGTGGTGCCCGGCTGATCGGGTCCGGGTGACTCATCGGGGACTCGGAGGGATCGGCGTGCGCGCCGTTGCGGTCGGGGTGTCCCCTTCGATGCCGGAGGCGGGGGTCTCTCCGAGGTTGCCACGCATCCCGGCCCCTTCGGCGAGGATCCAGGCCGTTTCGGGCCGCTTCGGGGGTCGCTACAATCGCCGGGGGCCGATGGGGCTCGGGGGTTGAATCCGAAGGGGCGGGCATCCATGAGTTTTGACCTGACGGGCGGCCGGAAGCTCTTGCTGGCGGGCGGCGGGCAAGGCTGGCTCTGGCTCGCGGCGGGCTTGGCGGCCGTCGTCCTCCTGCTGGTCCTCTACCGCGAGGAGCGGCGGCTGGTCTCGCGCCGGGCGGGCCTCGGCCTGCTCGGGCTCCGCTTGGTGGCGGCGGCCGTGCTGGTCCTGGCGCTCTTCGAGCCGATCGCGTCGAGGACCTGGCGGGAGGCCGTCCGGGGCCGCGTGCTCGTGGCCGTCGACGACTCGGAGAGCATGGCGACGGCCGACCGCGTCGGGCCCGGCGATCGCCCCTCGCGGCGCGAGGTCGCACGGGGCCTGATCGACGGACCCGCCGCGCCCCTGGCCGGGCTGGCGGCCGACCACGACGTCCGGGCGACCCGGTTCGCCCGCGAGGCCTCGCCCGAGGTCCCCCCGGCCGACCTGGCCAGGGGCCTCGGCCGGGCCGACGACCCCGGGCGGTCGACGACCGACTGGGGCCCCGCGCTGGCCCTCGCGCTGAAGGGGGCCGACGACGCCCCGCTCGTCGGCGTGGTCCTGCTGACCGACGGCC
>JAABUK010006118.1_pt1 | contig 18194 bp, 13 predicted proteins | sample 5559141 | NCBI WGS metagenome assembly JAABUK01 (sample SAMN10711869, study PRJNA513367) | rock metagenome | isolation source: Antarctica rocks | place: Antarctica: Victoria Land, Pudding Butte nord | collected 2016-01-03 | reverse complement strand
TACCGCGACTACAGCCGCAAAGCCGGGGAATGGGTGCCGAACCAGTATGGCGGGCGGGAGAACCTGGAGTCCGTAGCCTTCCTACAGGACCTCAGCCGAACCGTGAAGGAGCGCTGCCCCGGCGCGGTGCTGATCGCCGAGGAAAGCACCGCCTGGCCCGGCGTCACCCGCAGCGCCGACGAGGGTGGCCTAGGGTTCCACTACAAGTGGAACATGGGCTGGATGCACGACACGCTGCATTACATGCACGAAGACCCGATCAACCGCCGCTACCACCACGGCGAGATCACTTTCGGACTGGTCTATGCCTTCACTGAACACTTCACCCTGCCGCTGTCCCATGACGAGGTGGTTTACGGCAAGGGTTCGCTGATCCGCCGTATGCCGGGGGACCGATGGCAGAAGTTTGCCAACCTGCGGGCCTATCTCAGCTTCATGTGGACCTACCCCGGCAAGAAGCTGTTGTTCATGGGCGGCGAGTTCGCCCAGGACCGGGAATGGAACCACGACACCGGACTGGATTGGGAACTGCTGGACGTGCCGGAGCACAAGGGCGTGCAAACCTTGCTCCACGACCTGAATGCGGCCTACCGCGGGATTCCGGCGCTGCACCTGGGCGACTGCGACCCTGCGGGCTTCCGGTGGGTGGTGGTGGAGGACGCCAGCAGCTCGGTGTTTGCATATCTTCGCCTCGGTCAGGGAACGCCGCCGGTGCTGGTCGTCTGTAACTTCACGCCCGTGCCGCAGCATGATTACCGTGTGGGGGTTCCGGTCGCCGGCAAGTGGACAGAGGTGTTGAACTCGGATGCCGCCCTATATGGCGGGTCCGGGGTTGGGAATTACGGCGGAGTTGTGGCCGATGGGGAACCGTCGCATGGTTTGCCGGTTTCGTTAATCCTTACTTTGCCGCCGCTGGCGACACTCATCCTTCGTTTGGATTGACATGGCCGATTTCCGGGTTTCAACGCTGCGTCACGCTCATCCGCTTCCGTTCGGTGCGGAGGTGCAGGACGACGGCACCACCCGCTTTCGGTTATGGGCGCCAACGGCGGAGCATGTCGCGCTTGAGTTGGACAACCGAGATCCTCTGCCGATGCAGGCCGAGGACGGCGGATGGCACAGCTTGACCTGCCGCGCCCCGCCTGGGACATGCTACCGCTACCGTATGCCAGACGGCCTGGCGGTGCCCGATCCTGCGTCCCGTCAACAGTCGCCGGATGTGCATGATCCCAGCGTTGTCGTAGATCCACGATCCTATGAGTGGCGGAATACGGGCTGGGTCGGTCGGCCGTGGCACGAGTCGGTGGTGTATGAACTGCACGCCGGCGCGATGGGTGGTTTCTCCGGCATTCGCCGTCGTTTGCCTGAACTTCGGGCGCTAGGCATCACCGCCATTGAGATCATGCCAATTTCCGATTTCCCCGGTTCCCGCAACTGGGGATATGACGGAGTGCTGCCGTATGCTCCGGACTCCGCCTATGGCACGCTCGACGAGTTAAAGGCGCTGGTGGATGAGGCGCATGGACTGGGCCTGATGGTCATGCTCGACGTGGTATATAATCATTTCGGTCCTGATGGGGCCTACCTTCACGCTTACGCCAAGACGTTCTTCCGTGAGGAGGTCCACACCCCCTGGGGTGCCGCGATAGACTTCCAGCGCCCCGAGGTCTGCGATTATTTCATTCAGAACGCGTTGTTCTGGCTGCAGGAATACCGCTTCGACGGGCTTCGGTTCGATGCGGTCCACGCGATCTCCGAGGAGTCATTCCTGCACGACCTCGCCGGGGAAATACGCTCGGGGGTTGAGCCAGGCCGGCAGGTCCACCTCGTGCTGGAGCATGAGAACAACCGCGCGGCGCTCCTCCGGTCCGCACCTGATGCGCCAGGCTTCGACGCGCAATGGGCCGACGACTTCCATCACTGCATGCATGTGCTGCTGACCGGCGAGTCCGAGGGCTACTATGAGGATTTCCAGGACGCGACCAACTTGCTGGCGACCTGCCTGAGGGACGGCTTCGCCTATCAGGGCCAGATATCGCCGCATCATCAGCACCCGCGCGGCGAGCCGAGCGGCCATCTGCCGACCACAAGCTTTGTCATGTGCCTGCAGAACCACGACCAGATCGGCAACCGGGCAATGGGCGACCGGCTGACGACACTGGCCGATCCCAGCAAGCTGCGTGCTGCTACCGCATTGCTGCTGCTGTCTCCGTTCATACCGATGCTGTTCATGGGCGAGGAGAACGGCGCGACCAGCCCGTTCCTGTTCTTCACCAGCCATAATGACGAGTTGGCCGGGCTGGTCCGCGAGGGTCGCCGGGCGGAGTTCAAGCATTTCGCGGCGTTCCAGGACCCGGCACGGCGGGATGCAATCCCCGATCCGAACAGCCCCGCCACCTTCGAGGCATCGGTGCCAAACCGGGGCGACACCGGAACCGCCGCTTTCATCCGGGCGCTGCTCGACATTCGGCGGGAGCGCATTGTTCCAGGCTTGCCGGGCTGCCGGAGCGAGGGTGTTGAAATTCTGGGCACGGGCGCTCTTCGCGCGACATGGAGGCTCGGCAACGGCCAAAGGCTGTTGATCGGCTTGAACCTCGGTGATGCGCCGGTTCTGTCTGGCTTGCCGGATGCAACCCCCTTGGCCGCCGTGCCGCCCGAGCCTGCGGGTACCACGTTGCCACCAGGCAGCTTCGTCGCACACCTCCTTCCGGCATGACGGATGAGGCGTTGTCGTCGCTGGCCCTGGCGGCCGGCGTCGCGCCACGCTGGCGGGATGTGCATGGCGGCTGGCATGACGTGGCGCCGGATACTCTGCGCATCGTACTGGGTGCGCTCGGTCTGCCGGCGGATACCGATGCTGCCATCGCAGAGAGCCAAGTACAGCTTACCGGCGTAACAGGAAAGCTGCCGCCGCTGATAACCGCGCGGGTTGGGTTAGCCACGTCCATTGCCGTCCATCCCGGACGGTTCAAACTCGTGCTGGAGGATGGCACGACCCGGACCGGCATGCTGACCGAGGCCGGCAGTGGCGCCGTCCTCCCGCCGATTAATGTGCCGGGCTACCACCGGCTGACGGTGGCCAATAGCCAGATCACGGTCGCCGTCGCGCCGGAGCATTGCTACCAGGTGCAGGACGCAGCGCCGGGCCGGCGCCTGTGGGGACTGGCGGCACAGCTTTATTCGCTGCGCCGGCCGGGCGATGGCGGACTGGGCGACTTCGGTGGCCTGCAAGATTTGGTCGGCGCTGCCGCGTCGCATGGGGCTGCTGCAATAGCGATCAGTCCTGTGCACGCCCAATTCTCCGCTGACCCCGACCGTTTCAGCCCATACTCACCATCCAGCCGCATGTTGCTGAACGTGCTGCATACCCGGCTGGACATGCCGGATACCGGCGACACCGGCCTGGTGGACTGGCCGTCGGCCGGCCGCGCACGGCTCGCCGCGTTGCACGCCCTATTTGCCGCGGCCGATGCAGATACACTGGCCCAACTGGATGCGTACAGGCAGCGCGAAGGCGACGTGCTGGAAACCCATGCAAGGTTCGAGGCGCTGCACGCCCGCATCTTCGGTGCCGATCACACGCGATGGCACTGGCGCACCTGGCCCGAGGAATACCGGGACCCTGCCAGCCCCGCCGTAGAAGCCTTCGCCCAGCAGCACGCCGAGGCCGTACGTCTGCACGCCTTCATGCAGTTCATGGCCGACCGCAGCTTGGGCGACGCGCAACGCGCTGCCCTGGAGGCCGGCATGCCCATCGGGCTGATCGCAGACCTGGCCGTCGGCGCGGACTCCGGTGGCAGCCATTGCTGGAGCCGGCAGTCGGAAACCCTGCTCGGTCTCTCTGTTGGCGCACCGCCGGACCTGCTCAGCATTGAGGGGCAGAATTGGGGCTTGGCCGCCTTCAACCCCCGTGGCCTCGTGCAGAACGGCTTCGGCGCGTATATCGAGTTGCTCCGCAGCGCCATGCGCCATGCCGGCGGCGTCCGCATAGACCACGCGCTGGGGCTTGCACGCCTTTGGGTCGTCCCGGATGGCGCTTCGGCCAAGGAGGGCGCTTATGTCGCCTACCCCACCGCCGACCTGCTCAACCTGATCGCGCTGGAAAGCCATCGGCACGAGGCTGTCGTGCTGGGGGAGGACCTTGGCACAATTCCGGAAGGCTTCCAGGAGCGCATGGAGGCGGCGGGAGTGCTGGGAATGCGCGTGCTATGGTTCGAGCGGGACCAACTGGACCGCTTCACTCCACCCAGCACTTGGGATGCCAGTGCTACGGCAATGACCAGTACGCATGACCTGGCCACCGTGGCCGGCTGGTGGACCGGACGGGACCTTCAATGGCGTCGCAATGTTGGGCTGCTCGGCGACGAGGGTAACCGGGCGTGGGAGTGGCAAGCGCGGGAGCGCGACCGTCATTTGCTGTGGCAGGCGATGCAGGAAAGCGGCGCTGCCCAGGGCGACCCGCCGGCGGATTGGGACGCACACCCCGTTGTTGACGCCGCAGTCCGCCATATCGGTGCATCCGCCTGCGAGTTCGTCATCCTACCCATCGAGGACGCGCTCGCGCTGCCGGAGCAGCCGAACTTGCCGGGCACGATGGACGAGCACCCGAACTGGCGCCGCCGCCTGCCCGGCAACGCCGCGGACTTGCTGGACGGCCCAGGCGTTGCGCAGCGTCTTGCCGTCCTGAACACCTCAAGGACAACGGCATGAAGCCACTTTCCGCCACCGCGCGGCTGCAGTTCCACAAAGACTTCACGATGGACCAGGCGGCGGACTTGGTCCCCTACTTCGACAAGCTGGGCATCAGCCACCTGTATGCCTCCCCGTTGCTGAAGGCCCGCGCCGGGTCCACCCACGGCTACGACATCGTGGACCACAACACGATCAACCCCGAATTGGGCGGCGAGGACGCGCTGCGCCGCATGGTGGCCCGGCTGCGCGAGCACGGCATGGGGCTGATCCTAGACATCGTGCCGAACCACATGGGCGTTGGCGGCAACGACAATGCCTGGTGGCTGGACGTGCTGGAATGGGGGCGCAGCAGTCCCTATGCCGAATACTTCGACATAGACTGGGACCCACCCGACGCCTCCCTGCGCGGACGCCTGCTGGCGCCCTTCCTGGGCAAGTCCTACGGCGAGTGCCTGGATGACGGCGAACTTGTGCTGAAGTTCGACGAGTCCGATGGCCGGCTGTTCGTCGCCTATCACGATCACCGCTTCCCGATAAACCCGCGCGACTACGCCTCCGTGCTGCTGACCACCGGCGGCCCGCTGGAAACGCCTGCCCGAGCCTTCGCCGACCTGGACGCTGGCGGCAGCGAGGCCGTAAGGCAGGAAGCCGCGGCGGCGCGGCTGGAGCTACTGCAGCCGACTTACCGCAAGGCGCTTGCGGAATGCCTGCACGCCTACTCGGTCCATCTGCCGGAGGGCAAGGAGCGGCTGCATCGGCTGCTAGAGCGGCAGAACTACCGCCTTGCCTGGTGGCGTGCCGCGACGGACGAGATCAACTGGCGCCGCTTCTTCGACGTCAACGGCCTCGCCGGCGTACGGGTGGAGTTGCCGGATGTGTTCGAGGCGACGCACCGTACGGTGCTGCGCTTGTATGCAGAGGGGCTGATTGACGGCGTACGCATAGACCACGTGGATGGCCTCGCCTACCCGCGCGAATATTGCCGCAAGCTGCGCCGCCGCCTGATGACCGCTTCGGAGCAGCGGCCGGAGAGCCTGCGCGGGCAGAAGCCGATACTCTGGATCGAGAAAATTCTTGCGCCGCACGAACGGCTGGCATCCGACTGGGCGACAGACGGGACCACCGGCTATGACTTCATGAATGACGCCTCCGCGGTGCTGCACGATCCCGCGGGTGAGGCTCCGCTGACCCTGCTGTGGACGACGCTGACCGGCCGGGCCGCTGCGTTCGATGACGAGGCCATGCCAGCCCGTCGCAAAATCTTGACGGAGAGCCTGAGCAGCGAGCTGTTCGCGACCGCCAACGCCCTCCACCGGATTGCCCGGCGCAGCCTGACGACCCGCGACTACACGCTAAGCGCGGTGCGGGCGACGCTGGTCGAGTTGCTGGTGCATTTTCACACTTACCGCGTCTATGCCGCGGCGCCGGGTATTTCTGCCGTGGACCAACGGGTGATGGATTGGGCGATGGCCGGCGCACGGCGCACGGTGCGCTCCGCCGACCGGCCGTTGCTGGAGTTGGTCGGCACCTGGCTGGCCGGCGCCGGCCTGCGTGACGTGCCGGCCGGCACCAGGCGGCAGGAATGGCAGCGGGCGATGGTGCGCTTCCAGCAGCTTTCCGCCCCGACGGCGGCCAAGTCGGTGGAGGACACCACCTTCTACCGCTATGGTCGCCTCTTGTCCCGCAATGAGGTCGGGTCGGAGCCGTCGCAGTGGTTCATTACTCCGGCCGCCTTCCACGGCGTGATGAAGGAGCGGCAGAAACGCTACCCGAACGCCCTGCTGGCCACCGCGACCCACGACCACAAGCGCGGCGAAGACAACCGGGCGCGCCTGGCAGTGCTGAGCGAAGTGCCCGGCGAGTGGGAGACGGCCCTGGCGCGCTGGATGCGCCTGAACGCGCCATTGCGCCGCGACCTGGCTGATGGCCCGGCGCCAGACCCGGCTGACGAGATCATGCTCTATCAAACCCTGGTCGGCGCCTGGCCACCCGGCCTGCTGCCGCAGGACCGCCCCGGCGTGAAAATGCTGGAGGACCGCGTCGCCGGCTGGTTGGAAAAGGCGCTGCGTGAAGCAAAGCGCCGCACCGGCTGGGCCGCGCCAGACACCGAGTACGAAGGCGCCTGCCGCACGTTCCTGGCCGGTCTACTCGATCCCGAGCGGTCGGTGGACATGACGGGGGAGCTGGCAGCCTTTGCCGCACGGATCATTCCGGCGGGCCTAGTCAACAGCCTGGCGCAGACGTTGCTGCGGCTGACCTGCCCCGGTATCCCCGACCTATACCAGGGTACGGAATATTGGGATTTCAGCCTCGTAGATCCGGACAACCGTCGCCCGGTGGATTTCGCTCCTCGCGAAGCGTCGCTGGATGCCGGTAGAGCACCTGCGGAGTTGATGGAGGGGTGGCGCGACGGCCGGGTGAAGCAGGCCATCATTGCCCGTACGCTCGCCCTCCGGGCGGAAGGGCCGACGCTATTCACGGAGGGCGCTTACGTGCCGTTGCAGGCGGAGGGGCCGCACGCAGGCTCCGTTCTTGCATATGGCAGGGTGCATGAGGGCCGGGCCGCCGTAGTGGCAATCAGCCGCCTGCCGATTGCGGTGCAAGCAGAAATGAATTATCCGTTAATTCAGCCGGATTTCTGGGGAGAAACCAGCCTGATATTGCCGCAAAGTATTGCTGATAGGTCACTAAGTGATATCCTCGACGACATGGAGAATGTCATGGGCAAGGATCGGATTCCGATGACGAAGCTGTTTGGCCAGTTGCCGGTGGCGTTGTTGGCACTCCGATGAACCGCCTTGTCGTCGTCAGCAACCGCGTTCCGGCGCCGTCTGCCGCCGGAGCACAGGCCGGTGGCTTGGCTGTTGCATTGGAATCGTTGATGGAACGCCGTGGTGGCGTCTGGTTTGGCTGGAGCGGCCGCATCGTTGATGCTCCGTCCAATCAGGCAAAGATGCTGGACTCTGGCCAGGTTCAGTTCGCGACGCTTGACCTCTCTGCTGACGAGCATGACCGCTACTACAACGAGTTCTCGAACAGCACCTTGTGGCCGCTGCTTCACTCGATGCCTGAACTCATGACCTTCGACCGGCGCAACGCGCTGGCTTACCGTGCAGTAAACGAGCGCTTCGTCGAGGGCCTGCGGCCGATGCTGCGGGCCGATGATCTCATCTGGATACATGACTATCACCTGATGGCCATGCCTGCCCTGCTGCGGGCGCGAGGCGTGCTGGCGCCGATTGGGTTCTTCCTGCACATCCCCTTCCCGTCCGCCGACATGCTGGCCAGCGTGCCGGAGAGCGAAGCGCTGGTGCGGGACCTCCTCGCATGCGACTTGATCGGCTTCCAGACTGCGAACGACGTCGAGAATTTTGCCGAGGCTGCGGCGCGGCATGGAGATGCCGTGCGCCTGGATGCCGGGCGGCTGCAGGTTGGACGGCGCCAGGTGCGGCTGGGCGCGTTTCCGGTCGAGATCGAGGCACAAGAGTTCGCTGCCATGGCAGAGGATGCCTGGCTCGCCGCCCCGACCGAGCGGTTGCGGCGCAGCCTGTCTGGCCAGCGCCTGATCCTGGGCGTGGACCGGATGGACCCCACCAAGGGTTTGCCGCAACGCCTGGCCGGCTACCGCCGCCTGTTGGAAACCCGGCCGGAATGGCACCGGCGCACGACGTTCCTGCAGATTGCTGCAGAGTCCCGGAAAGACGTGGTCGCCTACCAAGACCTGCGCAACGCAGTGGAGCAGTCGGTTGGCGGGATCAACAGCGCCTACAGCGAGGCTGACTGGGTTCCGGTGCGCCTGGTGGCGCGCGCCGGGGCGCGCAGCACGATGGCCGGCTACATGCGGGAAGCCCGGGTCGGGCTGGTAACGCCATTGCGGGACGGCATGAACCTGGTCGCCAAGGAATTCATTGCCGCACAGGACCCTCAGGACCCTGGCGTGCTCATACTATCCCGTTTTGCCGGCGCGGCGCGACAACTTGGCTCGGCGCTGATCGTGAACCCGCACGACGCCGACCAGTTGGCGGACGCCCTGGACACGGCGCTCCACATGAGCCTGGCAGAGCGCCAGAAGCGTTGGCAGGAAAGCTGGGATGCGTTGGGTAGTACCTCGGCGCTGGCTTGGGGCCGGTCCTTCGTAGCCGCTTTGCTGCGGGCAGCGGCAGGTGGCCCGGGCAGGGTCCGGCGTACGGCCGTTGGTGGCGGTGTCGCTGGTGTGCAGTCGCTCCTGTTGGGGACCGACACAGCGGGCGCACGGTTGAACTAACAAAGTCCCAAGCCTTGAACCAACCAGCCTTGGCGCGTGAAGCCGTAGCGCTGTGTTGGTTCTTTATATGGACAGCGAGTATTGTACCAACCTCCCGGCGCTCTGGCCCTTCCGCAACCGAGCCGTCAACGGGAGTCGCTTACGGCGGGGAAATCCAGATTTCCCCATGACGGCGCCAGGGACTCCTGGGTTGCCGCGTCTCTCCGCAATGACGGGAATATTCAAGACGGGTGATACCGACTTGAAAATCAGCGCCGCCTTGGATCCAAAGCGTCGCGAAGGCCGTCGCCGACCAGGTTGAAGGCCAATACTGCCAAGAAAATGGCGGCCCCAGGAAACACCGCGAGCCATGGCGCCTGATCAAGGAATCTCTGGGCGGAATTCAACATGCTGCCCCAGCTCGGTGCCGGCGGCTGCTGGCCCTGACCCAGGAAGGACAAGCTGGCCTCGGCAATGATGGCGGCGGCAATGGCCAGCGTCGCCTGCACCAGCACGGGCGGCACGATGTTTGGCAGCACGTGGCGCGTTGCGACGCGCCAAGGCGGGTTGCCGGTGGCACGGGCGGCCTCGACATACTCGTGCGTCGCTGCGTCCATCGTTGCGCCGCGTGAGACGCGTACGAAGATCGGCGCCGCAGTGATGCCGATCGCGATCATGGCATTCGTCAGCGACGGGCCAAGGAACGCCGCCAAGGCGATGGCCAGGATCAGGAACGGGCAGGCCAGCATGGCATCCACTACCCGGCCGATCACGCCGTCCACCCACCCGCCGGTAAAGCCCGCCAGCAATCCCAGGGGTACGCCGACCCCGGCCGCAATCAGCACCGACACCACCCCGGCCAGCAGCGACGCCCGCGCACCGAACACCACACGGGACAGCACGTCGCGCCCGTTCTCGTCCGTGCCCATCCAATGCTGCAGTGACGGCGCCTTACGTATGGCCGTCCAGCTTGTGGCAATGGGATCGTAGGGCGCCACCAGCGGCGCCGCGACGGCGACCAGCACGAACACCGCCATCACGATGAAGCCGAACACCGCAGCCGGCCTGGCGCGGAAGCGGTCAAGCGCGATGGCCGCCGGGCTGCGGGCGCCTGCTGCGCCAGCGCGGCTCATGCCGTACGCAGCCGCGGGTTGATGACGACATACAGCACGTCCGCCAGCAGGTTCAGCAGGATGAACAGCGCGGCGGTCACCAGCACGACGCCCTGCACCACCGGGTAATCCCGGTTGAACACGGCGTCCACGACCAGCTTGCCGAAGCCGGGGATGCTGAACACCTGCTCCGTCAGCACCGCGCCGGACAGCAGCGTGCCCAGCTCCAGCGCGCCCAGCGTCACCACGGGAACCAGCGCATTGCGGAAGGCATGGCGCAGCACCACCCGCCATTCTCGCAGGCCCTTGGCCCTGGCCGTGCGTATGTAATCCTGGTCCAACGCCCCCAGCATGGCGCTGCGGGTGTGGCGCATCAGGATCGCGGCGATGCTGTTGCCCAGCACGAAGGCCGGCATGATGGTAGTGGCCAGCGACTGGCGCCAGTCCTCGCTGAGCGGCACGTAGCCGGACGGCGGCAGCCAGCCCAGCTTCACCGAGACGAGCAGGATCAGCATGATCCCCAGCCAGAAGTTCGGCGTGCTCAGCCCGGCCAGCCCGACCAGATTGGCGATGTAGTCCAGCGGGCGGTTGCGCTGGGCGGCGGACAGGATGCCCATGGGCACGCCAATCATCAGCGCAAACACGAAGGCCATGAAGCCCAGTTGCAGCGTCACCGGCAGCTTCTCCGCGACCAGCGCCGCGACGGGTTGGCGTATCCGCCAGGAGAAGCCGAGATCGCCATGCAGCACGCCGCCGATCCAGTGCAGGTATTGCACGGGGATGGAGCGGTCCAGCCACAGCTCGGACCGTATCTGCGCCAGCACCACAGGGTCTCCCCGCTCCTCCCCGGCCAGCACCACGGCGGGGTCTCCGGGCATAAGCTGCTGCAGCGCGAACACGAGCATGCTGACGAGCACGATGGTGGGGATCACCTGCAGCAGGCGTCCGGCGAGATGGCCGCGCATGTCCGGCCTACTTCGCCAGGCTGACGCCCTGCAGGCGTATCATGCCATCCGGCATCGGGCGGAACCCTTCGACCTTGGTGGACAGACCGACGATGTTCTTCTGCGTCCACAAATAAAGGATCGGGAGGTCCTGACGCTCGGCGGCCCACATAGCGGCATAAAGTTCGCGCCGCTTTGGGATATCGGCGGTCAGGCGGGCGTCGTCCAGCGCCTTGTCCACGGTGGGGTTGCTGTAATTCATGGTGTTCAACGCGCCACCGGTGTGCAGGAAGCTATACAGGTTGCCATCCGGGTCCACGCGGCCGGACCAGGCCAGGATGAAGCCGACGTAGTCCCCGCGGGACTCCGCCTGCAGCGCCGAGGCGAACTCGGTCGCGGTAATACGCACGTCGAAGCCGGCCTCGGCCGCCATGCTCTGGATCACCTCGGCGGCCTGCCGTATGTCAGGGTTGTTCGGTACCATCATGTCCACCGGTACCGGACCGGTCACGCCGGCCTCCTTCATCAGCGCCTTCGCCTTGGCGACGTCGCGGGCCGGCGGCTTCACGTCGGCGATGAAGTAGGGGCTGCTGGGCGACACCGCCTGCGCCGTCGGGGTATAAAGCCCGGCATAAACCACCTGCACCAGCGCGTCCCGGTCCAGCGACAGTTCGAACGCGCGGCGCAGCCGAGGATCCGACGTGATCGCTGCCTTGGACCGTGGGCCGTTGCCAACGTTGAAGGTGAGACCCTGGTAGCCGAGGTAGTCGGTGATCGCGATTTTCAGCTTGGGGTTCTTGCGGACGGCGTCCACGTCGGTCGGCAGGATGAACTCCACCAGCTCGACGCTGCCGGCCTGCAGGTTCGCCAGGCGGATGCTGCTGTCCGGGATCGGCTGATAGACCACCCGCTCCAGCTTGATCCTGTCGGCGTCCCAGTAGCCGGGGAACCGCTCCAGCACGATGCGGTCCTGCGGCACCCGCTCCTTGAAGGCGAACGGCCCGGCGCAGACCGGATGCAGGCCGAAGTCTTTGCCCGCCGCCTCTGCCGCCTTGGGCGAGACGATCATGCCGGAGCGGTCGGCCAACTGCGCCAGGAACGGCGAGGACGGTGTCTTCAGCACAATGCGGACCGTCTGCGGGTCTACGGCCTCCACCCGGTCCATCGTGCTCAGCTCGCTGCGGCGGAAGCTGCCCTGCATCGCAACGTGGCGCTCCAGCGAATACTTGACCGCCGCCGCGTCCATCCCGGTGCCGTCATGGAACTTCACACCCTGGCGCAGGTGGATCACCAGCGTGGTCGGGTCGGTCCACTCATAGCCCGTTGCGAGCTGGGGCACGATCTCCAGCTTTTCGTTGATGTCGAACAGCTTGTCGCACAGCCCGGCAAACACGATGCGGCCGACATAGGTGCGCGCCAGGGTGGGGTCCAGGATATCCGCATCCTCCCGCAGCGCGATGCGCAGGGTCTGCGCGGCGGCGGCCTGGACCAGCAGGGCGGCACAGGCGGCGGCAAGCAAGAGTCGTCGCATCGGGGTATCCCATTCCGTCAAACGCCAGCAACACTGACCGGCTTGGCTTGCACGCGCAAGCCGGTGGTGGCACCCCGGAGGCAACACCGGACAGGGATGCCGCCAAATGCGCCAACACACCATCGCCTCGATCCCCGCAGACGGCATCGGGCCGGAGGTCGTGGCGGCCGGGCTGGAGGTGCTGGATGCCGTCGCGGCACGTGACGGCGGGTTCCGGCTGCAGGTGGAGCACCTCGACTGGGGCTCGGACCGCTATCGCCGCACCGGCGCGCTGATGCCGGCGGACGGGCTGGACCGGCTGCGCGGGATGGATGCCATCCTGTTCGGCGCGGTGGGGGCGCCTGACATCCCGGACCACGTGACGCTGTGGGGATTGCGGCTGCCGATCTGCCAGGGCTTTGACCAGTATGCCAACATCCGCCCCACCCGCATCCTGCCCGGCGTGCAGTCGCCGTTGCGCGGCGTTGGGCCGGGCGACCTGGATTGGCTGATCGTGCGGGAGAACAGCGAGGGCGAATACGCCGGGCACGGCGGGCGGGCGCATCGCGGCTTTCCGGAGGAGGTCGCGACCGAGACCGCCATCTTCACCCGGCGCGGGGTGGAGCGGATCATGCGCTTCGCCTTCGACGCCGCGCGAAAGCGTCCGCGCAAGCTGCTGACCGTCGTCACCAAGTCCAACGCGCAGCGGCACGGCATGGTGTTCTGGGACGAGGTTGCAGCGATCGTCGCTGCCGACTACCCGGATGTGACCTGGGACAAGGAGCTGGTGGATGCCATGACCACCCGCATGGTCCGCAAGCCCGCCAGCATAGACACCGTGGTCGCCACCAACCTGCACGCCGACATCCTGTCCGACCTGGCGGCGGCGCTGGCCGGATCGCTGGGCATCGCGCCGACCGGTAACGTGGATCCAGAGCGCCGCTTCCCCTCGATGTTCGAGCCGATCCATGGCAGCGCCTTCGATATCACCGGCAAGGGGATCGCCAACCCAGTGGCGACGTTCTGGACGGCGTCGCTCATGCTGGAGCACCTGGGGGAACCTGCGGCAGCCGCAGCCCTGATGCGGGCGGTGGAGGGGGTGTGCGCGTCTGGATTGGTGACGCCGGATTTGGGCGGGACGGCGACGACGGCGGAGGTCACGCGGGCGGTTTGCGAGGCGGTGCGGGGGACGAACTGAACTTCAGCTTCAACCCGGCAGAGGACTGGCATCCGCCGCGTGAGCTGCCCGTCCCGTCGCTTGTCCCGTTGGGAACAGCAGCGCGTTTATGCAGCCGATATGCTGCAATCCCTACAAGCACGTCGAATCTTAACGGCCCCTGACGCCAAATTGGCGGTGGATCAACAGGGTGCGCCGCGCCGCTCCAGGCCGGCTTGTCCCAGGGATGAACGTCCGTCCAGCGACGGCAATCCCTGTGTGATCCAACGCTGCACAGGAGCTGCCTCTTGGAACATAGACCCGGCCTGGCCGCCACGGCCGTCGTAACGACGGGCATATTCGGTCACGGACTAGCGGAGTTGGACGGCCCAGAAGCCGCCTTCATCCGGGTGGCCGACGCCGCCCTGGACAGCCGAATCGTCGTCCTCCTGCCCGGCGCACTGGAGCTGACCTGCGCGCTGATGCGGCAGGGCTACACCGATGTTACAATGACCCGGCTGACCGACCGCCCCCGGGCGGAGCAGGCCGACATCCTGATCGTCCCCGAAGTCGCGGCGGACGGGCTGCTCGACCGGGTGGTGTCTTATGCCCGCCGTGTGCTGGCCCCACTTGGGACGGTCGTGCTGTCGCTGAATGCCGGACTGCCGGCCGAGGCTGCGCAGCAGGCCCGCTGCCGGCTTCGGACCCTAGGCTTTGCCGCTATTCATGCTGAGTCCGCATGCGGCAGCACCCTGGTCCGCGCCGACCTGCCGCTGATCGGGCGGCTGTCATGATGCACCTGATCCGCCCCCCCGTCTCGGATAACGGCGTCGCATTCTGGGCCACGGCGCACGGTCTGGCCGGGCTGAAGGGCTCGGTGGTGGCGCTCGTCACGCCCATGCACGGCGGCAGGGTGGACGATGACGCGCTGGCCGCCCTTTGCGACCGGCAGGTTCAGCGCGGCAGCGCGGCCCTTGTGGTATGCGGCAGCACAGGCGAGGCCGCCTCCCTGCTGCCGTCAGAGCACATGCGCGTCATCCGGATCGCCGTCGAGGCGGCTGCCAGCCGCGTGCCGGTCATCGCCGGCTGCGGCGCGCCGGCGACGGACGCGGCAACCGCGCTGGCCGGCATCGCCGTGCGGAGTGGTGCCGCCGCTCTGCTCTGTGCCCCGCCGCCTTACGTCCGGCCGACGCAGGACGGGATTGCGGCGCACATCCGGGCGGTGGCCCATGCGTCCTCCTGCCCGGTGATCCTGTATGACGTACCCGCTCGTACCGGTGTCGCCATAACCGACGAAACCGTGGCACGGCTGTTCGAGCAAGGCCTAATCGCCGGCATCAAGGACGCTGCTGGCGACCTGTCCCGCCCAGGCCGGCTACGGCAACTCTGCGGCGAGCAGCTGCGCCAGTACTCCGGCGACGATGCGACCACCGCGGCCCACCTGGCCATGGGTGGCCACGGCTGCATATCGGTCACGGCCAACGTGGTGCCGGCGCTGTGCGCCCGGCTGCACCGAAGCTGGATTGTCGGGGACATGGGCGAGTTCGTCCGCCTACGCGATCAGTTAGCCCCGCTGCACCAGGCGCTCTTCAGCGAAAGCAATCCCATTCCCGTCAAGGCGGCGCTGTCCCTGGCGGGTCTGTGCCACGGCGACCTGCGCCTGCCGCTGACCCGTGCCGGCGAGGTCACGCTAGACCGGCTTGGGCTGATGCTGCCTGCCCTAATCGGAGCTGAGGAGGAGGCCGCGAGCCTGTCCCGGCTGAGCCTGGTAAGATAAATGCAGGACGAATCCGACCGCACCGGGCATGCGTTGGCGACCACAGCGGCTGCGCTGATCGCGGCCATGTTGATCGCGCCGATCGTACATCGGATCAATGTTGAACTGAGCTGCCACCTTGGCGGCGCCACTCCCAATGCCGTCGGCCGCCTGCATGCCCCACCAGCTCCGCAGTGCGACGAGGCCAAGCACTGGGCTGCCGGCACGTCTCGGCGGGCCGGGCTTTGAGCGCGGGAGCGGCATCTTGAGCATGCCCACGGAGTGTCCCCGCCCCCGGCGGCCCCAGGCGGAACCGGCGCCAACAGCAGCGGCGCCGCATCGCCCAGGGTTGGCCTTGATTGCGGACGTGCTTGCCCGGGAGGCCGTCGTCGGCGCGGTGCTGTGGGCGGGACGAGCCTGGGGCCAACAGAACGGCGCGTTGCTGACCGGTGGCGTGTTTGCCCTGGTCATCATGGGCACACGGTGGTTCGGGCTGGCGCAGCGCCGGGGATGGGGGCTGACCCTACGTGAAGCCTTGCTGGTGTTTACCGGGGGCATTTGCCTGGCCAACATCATCGCCTCCGCCGCGGGTCAGGCGCATTAGCAAAGCGCGGGCGTTGGTGAGAAGAAAGGCCAGCGCGAGGCTGGCAGTCACCTTTCTAGCCGTCCAAGGACCCAGGCCGCCGCCAGGCCCAGCAGGGCGGCAAGGACGGTGGAGGTCACGCAGGCGGTTCGCGATGCAGTGTGGGCAGCGAACCGAACGTTCAACGTTGCAAACGTCCTGCTGGTCCGACCTAGGCGATCATCACCAGGGCGGGATCAGGCATTGCAACATTGTGGCCCAGAAGGTTCGCCGCTTATCAGCTGGATCCAAGTCCTTTGTACAATGCCGATACCAGAGAATTGCTCCCACAAAGGCGGCGCTAAAAAGCAGAAAGTTAATCAGAGGTTCAAAAGGGGACATCCTCGCTCGGTGATCCTGGTGATCGCTGTTGCAGCAACATGTTGAAGCTTCTTTCTTAACGCCATCCCAACCACCACCGCTCTAGCCGTCCCAGCACCCAGGCCACCGCTAGGCCCAGCAGCGACAGCACCACGATCCCCGCCAGCAGGTTGTCGGTGTCATACAGGTTGCCGGCTTGCAGCACGAAGGCGCCGATGCCCCGCTCCGCCCCGATCATCTCCGCCGCCACCAGCAGGATGATAGCGATCCCCGTCGTGACACGGAACCCGCCCAGAATGGCCGGCAACGCGCCGGGCAGCACGATCTTGCGCAGGATCGCGCCGCGCCCCAGCCCGAACGCCTGCCCCATGCGGATAAGGTTGCGCGGCACCGCGTCCACCCCGGCCGCCGTGTTCAGCACGGTGGGAAAGAACACGCCCAGGGCCAGGGTGGCGATCTTCGAGCCCTCGCCGATGCCGAACCAGATGATGAATAGCGGCACCAGCGCGATCTTCGGGATCGGATACAGCGCCGACACCACCGCCATGCCCGGCGACCGCAGCAGGGTGAACAGCCCGACCCCGAACCCCAGCACGATCCCGCACACGGTCCCAAGCGTCCAGCCGATGGCCAGCCGCTGCAACGACGCGCCCAGGTGCAGCCACAGCTCTCCCGACGAGATCAGCGCACCCAGCGCCCGCAGGATGTTGAGCGGCGGCGGCAGGAACAAGGTCGGGATCACGCCGGCGCTGGCGCCCACCTGCCAAAGCACGACCAGCCCCAGCAGCGTGCCGGCAGCCGCCAGCGGCACCAGCCGGGGCGCAAACCCCCCGGCGCGGAACGGCACGGCACCGGACAGCCTACGCAAGCACCCGCTCCCGCTCCGCCGCCGCGGCGTCGTTGCGGATCATGTCCCACAGGCGGGCCTCGATCCCTAGCAGGTCCGGGTCGGCCTGGTTGCGCCCGCTGATCGGCCGGTCAATCTCCAGCACCGCCCGCACCCGGCCGGGCCGGCGGGACAGGACGGCGACGCGATGGCCCAGGCGCACGGCCTCCCCCAGGTTATGCGTCACATAGACGGTCGTGGTCCCGGCCCGCTCGATCAGCGCGGCGAACTCGTCCAGCAGCAGCGCGCGGGTCTGCGCGTCCAGGGCGGATAGCGGCTCGTCCATCAGCAGGCACGCCGGCCGGACCGCCAGGGCGCGGGCGATGCCGACGCGCTGCCGCATCCCGCCGGACAATTGCCGCGGCCAAGCCCCGGCGAAATCGGTCAGCCCGGTCATTGCCAGCACCTCCGACACCCGAGCGTCCCGCTCGGGCCGGGGCAGCCGGCCCTCCAGCACCAGGGACACGTTCCCGGCCACGCTGCGCCAGGGCAGCAGCGAGAAATCCTGGAACACGGGGGTCAGCGGGTTCAGGCAGTCATCGGCCACGGTACCCTCCATCAGCACGGCGCCGCGATCCGGCCGCAGCAGGCCGCCGATGATGCCCAGCAGGGTGCTCTTGCCGCAGCCGGAGGGTCCGACCAGCACCAGCACCCGCCCCGGCTCCGCCATCAGGTTGATCCCGTCCAGCACCGGCAGGCTGCCGTATCTGTGCCCGACGCCCTGGACCGTCAGGCGGACCGACGATCCCTGCATCAGCCCGGCAGGGCGCCGATGAAGCTGGTGTCCATGATGTCAGCCGCATCCGGCACGTTCTTGACCAGGCCCTGGTCCGCGAACCACTGCAACTGCGCCGCCACGTCCCGCACGTCCAGACGCCCGCCCTCGTCGTAGTAGCCCACGCCCTCGCTGATCCTGCGGGGACCATCGAGATCGCTGGTGTAGACGTATTTC
>JAABUK010006117.1_pt1 | contig 18195 bp, 14 predicted proteins | sample 5559141 | NCBI WGS metagenome assembly JAABUK01 (sample SAMN10711869, study PRJNA513367) | rock metagenome | isolation source: Antarctica rocks | place: Antarctica: Victoria Land, Pudding Butte nord | collected 2016-01-03 | reverse complement strand
TTGTCTACTAGTCTCAATCTTTTCACTCTCACTTCAATCATATAGAAAGTTTTCTGCTAAATCTGTCTTGAAACTCTTTGAATTCGATTCGACATTCAAAGATAGTCACATGATAGTATTCTGTATTTTACGTCAAGCTCAATCTAGAGTTCTTGCTTTCGCTCTGATTGATAGTGAAGTCTTCACTTATGTCTTTATGAATAAATTCTTCGCGCAACAACATCATCTTTTCTTGCATCAATTAACTCATTCTTGCAGACTTCAAGAATTTGATGATCAAGTCACTTTAATCGATGACATTACTCATGTCGTTGAAATCACAATGATTCTCGATGAACACATCGAAAGACTATTCTTCTATGTCACTGAATTAAGTCAGTACTTCATCATCATGAATCTGTCATGACTTCGTCATCACGTCATTGATGTCAATTTTGAGCACAATATTCTCATCTTGTCTTTCTTCTTCTGTTTTAATCATTGTTGCTCATTTCTCATCAAGATCTATGATTTTAATCAACAAGAAGAAAATTTCTCGTTCGAAGTTAACAAAGTAGCTTTCTCTCAGTCTCGCTCTCAATTCACTCACAAGAAGCAACTCAGTTCACGAATCACTCACAAGAAGCAATTCAGTCTACAGATCACTCACAAGAAGCAATTCAGTCTACAGATTGCTCACAAGAAGCAATTCAGCATTCAATTTGCTTGCAAGAAGCAATTTAGTTTCTCATTCACTCGAAAGAAGCAACTCAGTTTCTCGTCTGCTCACAAGAAGCAATATAATCTCTCGTTCACTCACGAAAAGTCAACTAATACTCAGCTCGTTCACAAGAAACAAATCTTGTTCAGTCTTGTCTCTCGTCTGAAATAAGAAGCTTCTAGTCATATTCTTCAAGTCATTCAAAAAGAATACTCATCAAAAATCAAGTGTCAAAATTCTTCTTTCTTTAGAATTTCTGTTGTTCTTCGAGCAGATCAATTCGATTGATCTTTTATACAACTTGACATAGTCGAGTTAAAAGCTCAAAGCTTTGATCATGCTGCTTGTGTTAAAGACATTGAAGTGTTTAGCGTCACTTTAAAGAAAATCAATGTTTTCTTGAATCTTGAGTTAATCTCGTCTTCTAGTCTAGACTCTGACGAGTCAAAATCGCGTCACGCGACTTTGACTGTTTATTCAAAGAACAGTTCAACTCTTGCTCAGTTCTTGTCTCGTTCTCAAGACAGTATGTATGATAAGAATCATCGTCTGAATCTTCATCAAATGAAAAAGAAATTTCATTTGACTGCATTCACGACACAAGAAGATCTTGAAGTCTATCGACAAAGTAAGAACGTTGATTCAGTCACAATTCTATCATTCAGATATTTCAAGTTTCTAGACGTCTTCTTCAAGAAGAACGTCGATATCTTGTCTTTGCATCAAGCTCATGATCATGTCATACATCTTAAAGAAGATGCTCAATTCTCAGTCTTCGCTTTGTACAACATGAGTCGTGACAAAATTCTAGAACTTCGTCGTTATCTGAATGAGAATCTGAGCAAAGATTTCATTCGAGTCAATCACTTTCAGACAATCATCTTTGTTCTCTTCATCAAGAAACTCGAAGAAAAACTTTGCTTCTGCGTGAACTATCAAGATCTGAACGCTATCACAGTCAAGAATCGATATTCTCTGCTTCTGATCTCAGAAACGCTGAATCATCTAAGTTGAGCTAAAATCTTTATCAAGCTGAATATCATTTCTGCGTTCAATCGACTTTGAATCAAAGAAGAAAATGAAGCTCTCATCGTCTTTCGCACTCAATTTGAATTATTCAAGTATCTAGTCATGCTCTTTGATTTATGTAATGAATTTGTCTCATTTCAGAAGTATATCAACAATACTCTTCGCGAACATTTAAATAAGTTTTATACAGCTTATCTGAATGACATCTTGATCTATTTCAACAATGAACTCGAGCATGAGATTCATGTCAAGCTCATTCTGCGAAAGCTGCAAGAAGCAGATCTTCAGATGAATATAATCAAATGCAAGTTTCACGTCACTCAAGTCTTGTATCTAGAATTGATAATCATCATCGAAGAGATCAAGATGAATTCTTCTAAGATAAACATCATTGTCAACTGACTCATTTTGATCAACGTTAAAGACGTTCAAAGTTTTTTAGATTTCGCGAACTTCTATAGAAGATTCATCTATGACTATAGTAGAATAGCTACTTCGCTCACTCGTCTCATCAGAAAAGATGTACTCTTTGTCTGATCTCAGAAATGTCAGATTGCATTCAACATTCTTAAGAAAGTCTTCACTTTCAAGATTATTCTTCGTCACTATAATTCAGATCACAAGATTGTGATAGAAATCAATGCTTCAAACTATGTGTTCAAAGACATTCTTTCTCAGTACGATGAGAACGAGATTCTTCATTCAGTCGCTTACTTTTCGAAGAAGCATAACTCAGTCGAGTGTAACTACGAGATCTACGATAAAGAACTCATGATCATTGTTTGCACTTTCGAAAAATGATGATCAGAGCTCGAAGACTCTATTTACTCTGTCGAGATGATCACGAATCACAAAAATCTTGAGTATTTAATGTCAACTAAGCAGTTGAGTCGTCATCAAGCTCGTTGAAGCGAATTTCTGTCTAGATTCAACTATCACATCGCTTATCATTTCAACAAGATCGACGATAAGTTGAATGCTCTGACACGTCGCTCAGAAGATCTTTCTAAAGAGAAGAATACATTCGATTCTCGACATCAATATCAACATCAGATATTCTGAAAACTCATGTTTTAGATCTCGATATTGTTGAGAATCTCGTCTTCAATGTCTTCGACATCAAAGTCATGAAGCTTCAGTCACAAATCATCGCTTTAGATTCAGTTCAGTTACATCTGTTCTCAGTTACTTCAACATCTTCGCAAATTCTAACTCTCATGAATCTAGAAATTGAAGAATTCGACGTTGAAAACATCAAGTCTCAGCTAGATCAAAACACTCTGAATCTTGATGAAGATTCTGCTGACACTCTCACTCAGACATTGTGAAAGCAAGTCAAAATCAATGACAAATTTGCAGCTCAGATAATCGAAGTGCTTTGCAATGAAGCACGACATCACAACAAGATTTCTCTAGTTAAGTATGAAGAACACGAGAATCATCTGTACTTTCAAGAAAGAAAGTACGTGCTCAACTCAGATAAACTACGCCTTCGTATCATTCAGCTCGCTCATGATAGTGTCGTCAATGATCACTCAGAAAAAGCAAAAAGCTATGAACTGATCAGTCGAGTCTACTGATGATCAAACATTTATAAGTATGTTCAACGCTTCGTATGAAACTGTCACGTGTGCACACGTTTCAAGCTCTCTAAACAATGAACTCAAGAATGATTGCATTTTCTTTCAGTCTTCGAACGTCGTTGATGTGATGTCTTCATGAACTATGTAAATTCTTTATCGCTCAGTATCTTCATGAGTATCACATATAAATATGTTCTAGTCTTCGTCGATCGTCTTATCAAAATGAGACATTTAGTTCTCATCACTTCTATGAAAGTTGAAGAAGTTATCAACTGCTTCTATGCTCATGTTTGAAAACATCATGATTTACTTGAGTTCTTCGTGTCTGATCGAGACACACAATTCATCTTCGATGTCTGAAAGCATATGTGTAAAATGTTGAAGATAGATGCTAAGTTATCAATGACGTATCATTCTGAGATCGATGATCAAATCGAGAGAGTCAATGCTGTCATGAAGCATTATCTTCGAGTCTTCGTCAACTACATGCAGAATGACTGAGCTAAGTGACTTTCTGAAGTCAAATTCGTCGTCAATAACACATCGTCATTAATCACTCTAGCATCACTCTTCTTGATCAATTCGAGTCAAAACTCACGTCTAGACTTTGAACTCTTTGAGTCTTTGCTTAAGAATCTTACGTTTCAAGCTCGAGACAAGTTAATCAATGTCGAAGAGTTCATCAAGAAGATGAAGAAACTAACTGAGCATCTACGTGATGAGATGCTTATAGCTCAGATCATCTACGAATTTCATGTCAATCTCTCTCGTCGTTCTTGTTCTAGATACTTCGTCGAAGATGAAGTCTGACTGAATGCTTGCAATTTCAACATTGCTCATCTCACTGTCAAGTTAAACGATCGTAACGTTGATTTCTTCAAGATCAAGCATGTCTTCAAGAACAACTCTCTAGTCATCGAGTTAAATCTTTCAGTATTCATGAAGATTCACTCAGTCTTTCATGTCATTCTTCTGAGTCATATCGCAAGTGACTTTCTTTCGAGTCAACGTCAGAAATCTTGAGAACTCGTTGTCATCAAGAATGACGAAAGATTCTGATATGTAAACAGCATACTAAACTTCAAGCGTGATAGATGCTATAACTCATCTCTGCTCAAGTATTACGTCGATTGAAAAGATCATTTCTTTACTTGAAAGTCTTTCAATCTTCTGAATAATTGTGAGCAAGCGCTCGATGAATATCACCTCGTCAACTCTGTCGCCAAAGAATCACATGTACTGTCATGTGTGATGTCTCAATGTCAATGTCAAGAACTTTAAGTTCAATCTTCATCGTCTCAACTCAGCTCAGATCTGACTCAGATCTTGTCTAGATCTGTCTCAGACATCTTGTTTAAATCTGACTCAGATGTGACTCAGATCTATTTCAGTTTCATCTGTGCATCATCACATTAAAATGCGTCTCATCTCGCTTCGCTCTTCAGACATCTTGCTCAGATCTGACTCAAATGTGACTCAGATCTATTCTAGTCTCATCTGTACTTCATCACATTAAAATGCGTTCACATCAATTCTCGTTTCATTTCAGTCTTCGTCTTCAATTCTTTCTCATCTCATCTTGTTTCTTCTCATCATCTCGCAGAAGCTCAGTCTTGAAGAGAGAAGTTACTGTCATGATGTCAAGTCATCAATCTAGTCATCGTCATTTTAATCTAGTTTCAGCAATTCTGTTTCAATCATCTCAGTTGTGTGCGCGAACTTTTGCAATCTTAAGTCAATAAAACTACTGTCTAGTCTTGATTCTGCTCGATTCATGTATATAGAAGTCAAACTCTCGTTCTTTTTTTTCGCTCTTTGTTTTTCATCTTGTACATTATCTGATGTATTGTTCTGTATCTAGTTCAAGTAATATAATAATCAATTCTCTATATTGATAGAATCTCTAGTTCAGTCTAGTCTTTGACAGCAATTAATGATATGATTTGATTAAATGCTTGCAATCTGATGATTCATTGACTCAGCAAGAAGTTATCTAATAAATTCAAGAGATCTTTCAGAATCATCAAAATTGTTAGTTCTCATTCTTATCAGCTAAAGTTGCTCAATGACTGATTCTGTTTTGACATCTTTCATACTTATCTGCTTCATTCTGTGATCAACGATCTCTTATCTGAACAAATATCTTTCACGTCGTTTTCAATAGTTTTCGTTGAAGAAGTGCTTAGCTGAAAGATGAACAAAATATTGAACTTTCAAGTAAAGAACTCTCAGCTAAAGTATTTAATTAAGTGAACTGAGATAGAAGAAAACAGTTGAGTAAAGTTTGCAAATGTGATGAATGTCATCGAAGTCATGAACGTTTATCACGCTCGAAATTTCGATCGTTCGAGTAAGAATTCATGAATCACTTACGTGCAAGAAAGCAACGACTCTGAATATGAGTCAAAGAATTAAAAGTCTTGCAGAAGCTTTGACTTCAAAAAAAAAAATCTATTGTCACGATTTTAGCATGTGTTACTCGAAAGATGTTAAGAAAAGAGATGTTAGATCACTTAGATGATGTTGAACAATATTATAGATGATGATAAATGTGAGATTATCAGTGATGTTATGAGAATTTCTCGATATGAATGATACTCAGCGTTCATGAGGTATAAGAATCTCTGAATGATCTCTTTCTTTTCTTTCTTCTTTGTGCAACGTCTTGTATTTAAAATCTAGTTATTAGAATTTCATTCTGATTTCATTCAGCTCTCAGTTCGTGACACAATGAATATCTTCTTCAAGATCATGAAAACTTCGTCGATTAAGAATTTCATGATGATTCAATTTTGCAAATAAACATCTGTTTTTGCAGCTTTTGCTCAGAATTCAATGAAAAGTTCAGCATTCTTGATCATGACTTGCATCAAGTTTTTTATGATGTGTATGATTCTTTCGACTACTTCATTTTGAATCAACATATGTGAAACAATGTATTAAAAAACAATGTCAATTGATGAGCATCAATCATTCAAGATGACTTTAAGTTTTGTGACGTTGTCACTGTGTACTGAGAGAAGTTTGACATTGCTGTGAAGCTTTACGCTGAGTTTTCATTTTTGCAGAGCATCTGATGCATTGAATCGTTGCTTCAAAGAAATGCATCAAGTCTTTCTGAAGTGATTGTCAATTATCTCTAGAAAGTACGACTCATTATTGAGAGACGATGATAGTAATTCACAGATGTTTATGAAAATGAAAGTCAAGATACTTGTCTTTTGATTGCTGACATTGTGTTCTCGTTTGTTAATGAACTTGATGAATGCACATATTTCACACACATTCTTGTGACTGTTGTTGATGAAAATAGATTTTTTCAGAGTGATGATCTTATGAAGTTGACAAAGCTTTGCTGATTCAAGATGAGCGAAACGACGATGTCACAGCTTGTACAACTTGAAGCTTTTGTCATTTGCAAAATTAAGTTGATCGTGATCAACTTCAATCTTGTTCTCATGATGAATCACGTCAATGTGAGGCGTGAAGTGATCTAGATTCATTGAATTGTCAAGATTCATTGAACTGTGCATCGCTGAAAATGCTGATGAGACGTCACGCTGCATAACTGATAGTAATGCAAATTCATCAAGATCATTTGCAATTCTCTTTACTATGTAAACATCTTCGCATTCTAAAGTCTCAATCATTTGCTTTTCTCACTTGTCGTGCATGTACAGATCTTTATCGTCAAAACTCTCTTGCAGATCTTTCTCACACATTCTTCTTTCAGAAAGAAGATTCATCTTGAGCTTAGAAATATGAAGAACAGAAGACAGCTTGACTGAGTTTTCATGACGATCTCGCATGACTGCTGTGTCACAGTGATTGACATACAATTTTCTCTCTTCAACTTTGATGATGCATCTCTTAATGCAAACTAGAGAATCACTAAAAAGTCGAAGTTGATCAATCATGTGTGAGAAGACATCAGAATCTGCAACTCAGTTGAATTCAAAAATCTTACTGACAATGTTCTTTGACAGAGCTGCAATATTCTCGCTCTTCTTGTTTTCATTTTTTTCATTGTTATCAGAGATTTCAGAATCGTTGCTTTTTGCGTTGTAAACTCTGTGTTTCTTGTGCTTGCTCTTCAGAAGCTCAATGAGAGTTTGAAAATCATCAACGCTCTTGTGCTTTGTTTTGTCTTTATCTTTGCATTTCTTCACAAGCTTTTGAGCTGCAGACAGATGAGAGCAATCGACTAAATGATGTTCATCTTCACAGAGAAAACATTTTAAAGATCATTGCAACTGATGATGACGTGATTGATCGTTGTCGAAGCTTGAAAGACTTTTGCAACGATGATTGATTTTATGTTTATTCTGCTTATGATTAATGCACTTGCGTTCGTTTCTTTGCTTGACTCATAGCGCAGTCTTTGTTGTTTTCAATTATGCTTTTTTCTCTTGTAGCTTTTGAAGTCTCTTCTCAACGTTTGACTTATTCTGCGCATCAATGACATCTTGAATGACTGTATATTCATCTGACAGTGATTGAAGTAAGACTTGAAAGCGACATTTTGACTTGAATAAATCGCTTATGTTTTTCTGTGTTGCAACGATCTTTCAAGTCAACTTGACAAAATGTGTTCATGTCTTTTCAATGAAGATATTCGTCGACATTCTGTAGTTGATGAAGTTCATCAGATATTGTCTTTCAGTGATTTGTAGCTTCTTTTTGTATTTATAACTCAGAGCATCTTAAATCTTTTTTGCTGATGTCTTGTCTGCAATATATTCTTGATCATCGATGATGATGCAGATGATCAGTCAGTAATGAGCTTTTGCGTCGATCTTTTGACTTTCAAAGTCGAAAGATTGAATTTCGCTGATGATGCTGATGATGCTGATGATGCTGTCAAGTGTGTTCAAGTCAGACTTGTTTTCAATAACAAATCACAAGTCTTTCTCAATGAGTCATTTTTTCATGAGAGAAAATCATTGATTGCAGTTCTTGCGAGTGAGAATGAAAACAGATCGTCGTTTGACGAAGAAGTCGTTGAAGTTCATGATGTGCAATGTAAATTCAGCTTGTTGTTAAAATCGAAGAAAAAAAATAAAGATATTAGATAGATTGACGAGTGAAGTGAAAAGAATTTAATCTCATCAATGATGATGAAAGTTTATGCGTTCTTTGATGCTATTAAATGTGTTTATTTTTTCGCTTTCTTGAAAACTCGTAGTAGACTGTTAACTTGATGTGAATGCTTATTTATCTTCTTGTGAGATGCGTAGTAAGCTGTCAAATTTCATTGAACTTCTTTAAGTCAATGTACTTATTTGTCTTCTCATGAGACATGTAATAAGTGATCACTGATTGCTCATTTGAATAAATTTCATATCGAGTTGTCGAGTTTCAAATGCTTAAAGTGTTTCAATCTAATTACATTGAAAGCTTCTTGCTAATTGAACTCATAATCTATTGAAAGAATAGAGTGAACAGTATCACATATGATGAAATCTATCTAGATTGTGAAGAGAAGTCACAAACTGCTCTATTTATATACTGTCATGCATGACAAAGTCGCGACATGCAACTTTATCTTTGATGCTAGTCTAGAGAAAGCTGCTAGAAACAAGTCTGACTGAATTCAGACTGAATTCAGAGTTATTGCAATAAGCTGCTAGAAACAAGTCTGTCATTGCACTTTTCAATAATTTCAATGAATCAGATAGAAATGAATTTCTTTTAAAGAATCAAATTGAACTAGTTGATTTACTTAAATAAATTGAAAACAAGAGTGTATTTTATTTTTCAGATCAGCAATCAGTTGCTTCTTGTGATAGTTTAAATAGAAAAATAAACGTTGAAACTGAGTATAAAATTCATTGAATTTCTTGAATTCTTGAATCAAGTTGTAGTATTCTTTATGAAAGTTGACTTTCTTATTTGAGTCATTAAACAACTGAGCTAGCTTTTTCAAAAAATCGTCGATGATTTTATAAAGATTGACACAGTCATGTTTGCATTTAGCTTAAATGATCTCAGCTATGTCATTGAATAATCTAGAATGTATATAGCTCAATTTGATTTATTCATTAGAAAAAAGATCAACGTTAATCTCTAGTTTATTCTGAATTTTTTTGTATCAATTCTTTCAAGTAGAATTCTTTTCATCAGTAAACAGTGAAGAATCAGATATTTTTTGAGATCTAGAACGTTCAGAGTAAATGAAATCAAAAGAAGTGTTTTCTTTAACTTGAAGTTTAATCTTTAGCTCTTTGATTTCGTCTTCTTGTTGTTTATTTAACTTGTAGAATCAATCTATTTCTTCATCAAGAACTAGACTTTAAGTCTTTCAGATTTCATAAAACATGAAAAGTATTATCATTTCAGCAAATGATTCATCATCTTCATGAATGAATAATGCTGTTGAGATCATGCCTAGAATCTAATCACACTGCAGCGAGATAATGCATAGCTGAATAAAATGTTTGATCAATAGAAATAGCTTTAACTAGAAAACTAAGAATACAGAAGAAAGAAGACGATTTCAAGCTGTATCTATAGTAAAGTGAACAAAGAGATGAAGTAGTTAATTTGTCAGAGCTCAAATAAATGAAATGTTTCAGCATATTTTAATTTGAAACATCGTTGTTTCTTGTTCACATATCGAAATTTCTAGAGTTTATTGACTAAACTCTATTTCATTTCGACATGCTTCGTAACATTATTCTCTTTTTTTTAAAAGTCATGTTTCTATGACTTGTAGTGTAGTTCATAGCATTGACGTAGAGCTCGATGCTCATCTTTCTATCAATCTTTCTATTGATCTTTCAGATCATCGAAATGTCTATTATAGCAGACTCACTATGAGAAGAAAAAAGTAATCATTGTAGCAGACTCACTATTTGACGTAGAAACACGAGATAGATCGATTCACTGATAGATAGAGCAATTTGAGTAAATAAATCATCACATTGACAGCGTCTTTGTAGCAGACTCACTAATAGAAGATTGACTAGCTCATCAAAGAGATTGATTCTGATCGTGTCATTGAAGCAGACTCACTAGTTAACACAGAAACATGAGATAGATCAATTCATTGATAGATAAAGCGATGTGAGTAGATAAATCATTGCATTGACAGCATCTTTGTAGCAGACTCACTAGAAGAAAATTGACTAACTCATTAAAGAGATCAATTATTGACTTGTCTTTGTAGCAAACTCACTAAATTGATCTGAATTTGAATTGAGTTGAATTGAATTTGATGACACAGATTATTTTAACTTGATTGATTCATGAACTTTTTGAGAAAAAGAGAAAAGATTTGTGATTCTTTAGCAATCAACGATCATATGTTTTCGTTGATTCTATTGATTGAGTGAATCGATGCTACTGAATGAGCGATAGATTCTCTAGCAATTCAACAATCTTGTCGTTGATTTTATTGACTTTCTGATGTTGTTCTGTCTTTTGAAGTCGTTGATCATCAGATAAATAAATTTCTTTAGACTTGTTTCGTTGTTCATTGAATGTTTTGAATGAATATTGATACTTGTATCGTAGAGTTAATGAATTCTTAGTTTAATGTTGAGATCATGTCTAGAATTTAATCACACTGCAACGAGATAGTGCGTAGTTGAATAAAATGTTTGATCAATAAAGATAGTTCTAACTAGAAAACTAAGAATACAGAAGAAAGAAGATGATTTTGAGCTGTATCTATAGTAGAGCGAACAAAGAGACGAAGTAGTTGATTTGTCAGAACTCAAATAGATGAAATGTTTCAGCATATTTCAATTCAAAACATCATTGTTTCTTGTTCACATATCAAAATCTTTAGAATCTATTGATTAGATTCTATTTCATTTCAACACACTTCATAATAGATGCAGCACTTGATGATTTCGTTCATGATTTTGATGAATCAACATCAAAGATTTGAGAGAAATGATTTCAAAATTCTTTGAAATGCTCTTCAATAAATGAATGATTAAACATGATGAGATTTGTTTGAAAGAAAGTTGAATGAATGATGATGCTTGATGATTGAAGAAGAAAAATGTATGAGATGAGATTCAATCTTCAACAAAGAAGATGAGATTTATTTATTGATTGATTTAATTGATTCTTTAACAAACAATGAAGATTCTTTATCATTGAATCTATCGATCAATTTGATTCTTGAGCAATTCATGAAGATTTTTTATCGTGATTCTTGTAATCGAGTGAACTTTGCATACTTAATGAGTGATAAGTAGTTTAGCAATTCAAACAGTTTTATCATTGATTTTATTCAATTCTCTAATGTTGTTTTAACTTTCGATTGTCATCAATCATCAGATAAATGAATTTCTTTAAACTTGTTCTGTCTGTACAAATATGTTGAATGAGTAATGAAATCAATATTGTGTGATTAACGAATTCTTAATATAATGTCAGAATCATGTTTAAATAATACAATCAATGAAGATCAGAGTTGATAGTGCTTGATCTTTAAAGATAATTATAACTGAATATTAAAAATACAGAAGATGATTGATACAAAAGCTTTTATTTATGTAATGTTCAAAGACTGTGCTAGACTCGAAAGAAATGTGTTTGTGATACAAGAAGAATGTGATGTAGATGAACAAAATGTTGATGAAAGAAAAAAGTGTTGAAAAAGAAAAAGAAATTAAGTCATATCTGAGTCAAATCTGACTAGCTCATTGATTAGTTCTAATCATTATGCAAAGAACTCGCTAGTGTTCACTGCAAATTGATTAGAACTTCAGTCTTGTTCAGTCTTATCAATCTTGATATGCTCATAACAGTTGACATTATGAAGATGATGATGTGTAAATCATTCAAGTTCTCAATGAAAACTTAAGTAAAAGTTGAATGATTTCTTTTCATCATTTCAACAACTTGCAGAGTTTTAATCTTTGATTGAATAGCTGCTAACTTCTGTTTCTTTTGCAGTTCATCACGTCAAAGCATTACTTGAGTCAGCTGTTCATCAATATCTGTTAGAAGTCAGCATAAAGCAAGTCATATGAATATCATTTAACTAGAAGATAAATGCTAAGAAAGAAAGTGTCAAAATCATGTCTAAATGAATCAATCAACGAAAGTCAGAGTTGAATAATGCTTAATCTTTAAAAATAATTATAACTGAATATTAAGAATACAGAAGAAGATGAGTACAAGAACTTTTATTTAAGTAATATTCAGAAATTGTGTTAAGTTTGAAAAAGATGTATTTGTGACACAAATAAAATGTGATGTAGAAAGAAAAATGATGTTGAACAAAGAGATGTTGATGAAAGAAAATAAAGACTGAGTCAGATTTAAGCTAAAGACATTGACTAGTTCTATTCAATCTTGATACACTCGTAACATTACTCTTCTCTTTGAAAATTCATGTTTGCATGAATGTCACTCATTTGCTTGCTTTCTTATTGAGTTATTTCAATACTAGCGTGACTTTCTTGAGTATAACACATGAAATTCATTCAAAACTTTCTTGAAGTCATTGAATTCACTCTTATCGACATAGTATTATTCATTGTCTTTATCTAGATCTTTTCATTTGATCTTGTACTGTATTCGATCTCGATAGCATCTGAAGTTCAGAATGTCATTTATCTTTCAATGTTCATCATCATCATCATCAATAATGATGAGTCTGAAAGATTCTGCATGCTGTTCTGATAAAAAATCTTCTGAATACAATTGCAGTAGCTTCAAGCTGAACATCGAATGCAGATGCTTCATGCTGATTGATAAACGAAGATGATAGAAAATCTTCGCTTTGACAGTGATCTGATACAATTTTAGTTGTTTGTCTTTCAAATCTTTGCAGAGTCTCGTTGTCTTGATGTTTCTGAAAGATAGTCAAACTCAGTCATCTACTTCATAAATGACGTTTCGTCTATGTTTATTGACTCAAACTTCAATGATCAGCTTCATCTTTTTCAATTGTTAATGATTGAAGCTCAGTAGCTCTTTCATTTGAATGACAATATCGTCTGCTTTTCAGCTTCAAGTTGTTCACGAGTTGTTTCATAGTCAGTCGTATCTGAATTGAAACTCATTCAAAAGTGAAATTCTTTATTGAAGTAGAAAAAAATCTCTGAGATGATCGAGAAAATATTGAAATTGTCGCTGAATTTCATCATAGATATTCATTTGACTCAGTCGTTCTGCATGTAATTGCAGTAGATTCTAAGTTCACGTTCAACGTCTTAATTGACTCGTTTCGTCTGATCATCAATCTTTGAATGATAGACTGTGAATAAACTAATTGTGATTCTCAGTTGCTTGCAAAGACTCTTTCACATAGTTGATATGAATTGAGAGTTTCTGTTCGAAACAATAGAACTGAGTAGATCATGCAGTCAATAGACGTTTCATAGCATAATTCAAATCATTTCTTCGACTGAAATGTCATCGTCTTTTCAATGACAGAGAACATAGTGATGTTCTTTGATGAGATAACATATGATTGTGCAAATGATGTTATAGTCTTCTGACAGAGATAGTTCAGTGATGAAGTTCATAGCTATATCTTTTCAGCGTTTCTGTGAAATCAAAAAAGAATGATGAAGTTCATTGATGTTATTTTTAGAAACTTTGCTTTGCTGACAAGCATGACAGTTTTGAATGTATCATCAAATAGTAGCTCGATGATCTGATCAATAGTAGAAATGCTGAACTAGATCGATGATTCATTTATTGTCGAGATGAGAGATTGAAGATTGATCATGCACTTCTTGTAGCAGTTTCGTATGCATATTCTTGAAAACTCACAGTAAGTTTTTTCTAAAGAGAACGCTGTCAATGATTTTGCAGTTCTTCAATTTAGTGATATGAAATTTGAGCTTGTTCTCATTCATAGCTTGTTTATATTCATTGTAGAACTCATTCATTTAATTGATCATATACATTTGCTGATAGAAATTTGCTTTCGATTCAACGAGTAGAACATCGACTCTATCAAAAATCAGAATAGTCTGAAAACAATCTTCAAGTCGTTGAGCTGATTCAGAGATGTTCGCTAGAGACATTCGAGTTAGAGCATCGACTTTAGTATTCATTTTACCTGATCTAAAGATGATCTGAAAGTTGAACTTCAACAGAATGTTCAGATAGTTGACTTGTCGTTGACTCAACTGTTTATTTTTCATGAAGATCTTTAAAGCTTGATGATCGATGAATATCTGAATGAGTAGTTCAATGCACTTCAGCTTGAATCATCAGTGTTCGAAGCATTGAATAATGACTAGCAATTTCTTGTCATAGATGTGATAATTGATTTCAGCGAGAATCATGCTTTTACTGTAGAAGATCATCGAATGAAGAACTTTCTCATCATCATACTGAGATAGTATTTCATCTTTTACATAGTTTGAAGCATTGATCTTCAGAATAGCTTGTTGTTTAAAATTGAAGTGACGAAGTATTGAGATCGAGTTGACTTGTTTCTTTAGATTGTCAAAGACTTGAACACAGATCTTGTTTCAAACAAAAGATGTATTCTTTCTTGTCAGCTGAGTGAATAATTTGACTAACTTCAAGAAGTTCTTAATGAAACGACGATAGAAGTTAACAAATCTCATGAAGTTCTGAATTTCTTTTAAATTGATCGAAGTGATTCAGCTGACTATGACTGTCACTTTGCTGAAATTCATATGAAAATCTAATTCTGATACAATGACTTCTAGAAAAACAGTCTCTTCTACATTGAATTTGCACTTTCAAATATTCATCTGCAGTTCAGCTTCGCGTAGTTGACTCAATACTAGTTTGACATGATCTCTATGTTTCTTTCTCATTTTGCTATAAATGAGAATGTCATCTAGATAGACTTAACAAAAGTCGTTCAGAAAGTTTCATAGAACATCATTCATATATTGCTGAAAGAAGATCAATTCATTAGTCAGTTCAAATGATAACATCTTGTATTTATATGCTTCTAAAGCAGTGATAAAAGTGATTTAATTTTTGCTATCAAAATGCATTCAAAGTTTGTTGAATGCTGATATGATGTTTAATCTAGTCAGATGCTTGCAACTCATTATTTTATCAATGATTTCATCTATCAACGATAGAGAATATCTATTTCTTTTGAAAATGACATTTAGCTTTTGATAGTTCATGCAGAATCAAAAATCTTCATTTGCTTTAAGAGCAAATAAAACGAAAGAGAAATAGAGAGTCTGACTAAAAGTGATGAATTTCTTCGACAGATTCTCGTTTAAGTACTTCTTTATCTTCAGAAGTTTAACAAAGAACATTTGATAAATTCAACAATGAGAAAGCATTGAATCATTGATGAGCTCGATTTTATGATCATAGAAGCGATGAAAGAATAGTTTATTTGATTGAGCTCGATCAAAAACATCTAGAAACTTTTGATATTTCAATGACAGCTTCGCTTTAATATTTTTCAAATTCTGAGTCGTTTCATTGATTGAAGAGACGTTTAAAACGTTCAAATTGCACTGAGTATTGTACGCGATTTTTCTATTGATGTTTGTCATGAATAGAGCAAAAACTTCAGTCTGATTCTTCTTTGAATGATTCAACAATGTTTTGAATGAAGCTGCGTTTATGCTTTGAATCAAGAATGACTCTTTCTGAGCAGTGATTAAAATGAGTCGTTTGAGCATCATAAAAGTCTTAGTCTGAGTGATTGAAGAAAACGAAGTTGATCGCGATCAATTTGAGTGCTTTGAATTGAGAGAGATTGAAAAAATCGAAATAGAAGTATTCAATTGATTCAAAAAAACAATGACGTTGTTTTGCATATTCAGTAATATTTCGTTTTTATTCATTCAGAGCTTACTCAATATGACTTCATGATGATCGATATCAGCTATCAACATTGATACAGTCAATTTCTTATGATTTTCAATGATGAGATTAAGTAGAATTTTATGAGTGATGATCTTCTTAAATATCTTTTCATCATAATCTTTTATTAGCTTCTCTTTTGTCAGAAATATAGATTGAATTTCTAGTTTCTTGCATACTCTATTGACTAGATTAGCATGTATGAGCATATGAGTGACTGAATCACTGTTTATTAGTGAACGAAGACTGAAGAATTGATTTTGCAAGATGAGATGAGCATCAATTAAAAACGACTTTTCAAAGTAATTTTCTTCTGATAGAATTTCGTCTAATTTACACAAAGATATAATTTTTATTTCTTTGATAACTTTTGAAGAGATAACTAGTTTTTTGAATCGAAATTCGAATTGAAATTGAACTCGAAACAATCGTATTCATTGTTCACTACATTGATTCTGATAAATCGATCAGAGCATTCTTTAAAGCTATGATCTGATTTATGACATATAAAACAGGTTTCGACTAGAACATTTGTTTCTTTGACGTTAGTTAAAACTGCGTCATGCAACTTTAGATGATCAAATTTTGAATGATCGACTGATTGAGTAACAACAGCTCTATGAAAGATGATTTTTAACAGATCGTTGACACATTTGATGAGATTGACTTTGTTCTTGATTTTTCAAATGACTCGCTGATCATTATTCAAATGAATCAGGTAGAAATGAATTTCTTTGAAAGAATCGAGTTGAACTAATTGATCTATTCAAATGAATCGAAGACGAGAGTTTATTTTATCTTTCAGATCGACGATCAGTTGCTTTTCATGATACTTCAGATAAAAAGATAATCGTTGAAACTGAGTGTAGAACTCGCTGAACTTCTTTGATTCTTGAATCAAGTTGTAGTATTTTCTACGAAAGTTGACTTTCTTATTTGAATCATTGAACAACTCAGCTAGTTCTTTCAAAAGATCATCGATGATCTTATAAAGATTGACACAGTCATGTTCATGTCTAGATTGAGTGACATCAATTGCGTCATCGAATAATCTGAAATGTACATAGCTCAGTTTGACTCGTTCATTTGAAAAGAGATTGACGTTGATCTCTAGTTTATTCTGAATTTTGTCGTATCAGTTTTTTCAAGTAAAATTCTTTTTGTCAGTAAATCAGAAAGAATCAGATATTTTCTGAGATTTAGAACATTCAGAGTAGATGAAATCAGAAGAAATGATTTCTTTAGTTTGAAGTTTAGTCTTCAACTCTTTGATTTCGTTGTCTCGTTGTTTACTCAGCTCGTTGAGTTGATCTGTTTCTCTGTCGAGAATCATGCATTGAGTCTTTCAGTTTTCGATAGAAACAGAGAGTATTACTGTTTCAGCAAATGACTCGTCGTCTTCATTGATGAATGATTCAGCACTAGAGAATTTCAATGAATCAGTCTCAGAAATTTGAGAAAAGCGACTTCAAAATTCTTTGAAATGTTCTTCAATAAATGAACATTTTGACATGATGAAATTTGAAGAAAGAACGAAATCGAGCGAATGACGATGCTCAACAGTATTAATAAAGACGTATGATCAAGTGTTTAATCTTCAGGAAAGAATGTTGTTGATTAGAAAGATATTTTTGATTTGTGAGTTTTTGAATGATTCTCAAGCAATTCACGAAGATTCTTTATCGTCGATTCTCTTAATCGAGTTGAACAGCTTATTTTCACTCGTCTGTTTCATGAGAATGAGTTGATTCTCTTGATCGAATGAACTTTGCGTACTTAGTGAGCGATAAGTTGTCTAGCGATTCAAACAGTCTCATCGTTGATTCTATCAAACTTTCTAGTGTTGTTCAGTCTTTCGATTGCGTCGATCATCAGGTAAATGAATTTCTTTAGACTCGTTCTGTCTGTACGAGTATGTTGAATGAGTAATGAGATCAGTATCGTGTGATTAATGAATTCTTAATATAATGTCAGAATCATGTCTAGATGAGTCAATCAGCGAAAGTCAGAGTTGAATAGTGCTTGATCTTTAGAGATAGCTATAACTGAATATTAAGAATACAGAAGAAGATGAGTACAAAAGCTTCTATTTAA
>JAABUK010006116.1_pt1 | contig 18198 bp, 18 predicted proteins | sample 5559141 | NCBI WGS metagenome assembly JAABUK01 (sample SAMN10711869, study PRJNA513367) | rock metagenome | isolation source: Antarctica rocks | place: Antarctica: Victoria Land, Pudding Butte nord | collected 2016-01-03 | reverse complement strand
TGTTCGCGGAACCCATCTGGGCCAGCGGTCACCGTGCCGCGTCACAGGCCGGACACATGACCGCCGTCGCACCGCTTGTCAGATCATGCAGCAGACCCCTTGCACCCAAGGGGCCGTCCACACATGCGACATGGCCCAGTGGCTCCCCGGCGCGGACGCTGCGGCGGCCCTCCGCGATGGCGGGGACCAGGTTGCCGAGATGGGCGTACAGCGTGGTCATGCCGCCGGGATGGCCGAGATGCACGGTGACGCCGCCGAGTTCCTGCCGCTTGATCCGCAGCACCGTGCCGTCCGCCGCCGCATGGACCAGCGCCCCGGCCGGCGCCGGCAGGTCCACGCCGTTGTGGAACGCCGCCGGGGCGTGCGGGCCGATGGCGCGGCGTATCCCGAACGGGGAGGAGATGCAGGCCGGGATGACCGGGGGCTGCAAGGCTTGGGCCTGGGACGCAGGGGCGAGCAGCAGCAGGATGGGCAGGGGCAAGATGGGCAGGGCGCGCATCGCCGCATCCTGGCGGCTTGCGCGGTCGCGGGCAACGCGCTGCGCCCATCCCCGACCGGCCAAGCCCGCTCTGTCCGCAAACTCCGGCCAACTGATGGCAAGGTGGACTTTTGCTTGCCGGATGGAAAAACCGGCAATCTGCCCAGGCTTCTTGCGTGCCGCCATCCCAGCCAGGTCGCGGACGGCAGCAGAAGTCCGTGCCGGGCCGCAACCGGCCATCAACCCCGGCTTTCATCCTTCCGGTTGACGCCTCCCCCCGGCAGTGTTGGATGGCGCCAAGGGAGGGCCGCACCTATGGACCAGGTTGAATGCGTCGTCATCGGCGCCGGGGTGGTCGGCCTGGCCGCCGCCCGCGCCTTGGCGCAGTCCGGGCGCGAGGTCCTGGTGCTGGAAGGCGCCGGCGGCATTGGCACCGGCACGTCCTCCCGCAACTCCGAGGTCGTCCACGCCGGCATCTACTACCCCGCCGGCAGCCTCAAGGCGCGGTTCTGCGTCCAGGGCAAGCAGATGCTGTATGCCTACTGCGCCGAGCGCGGCATCCCGCACAGCCGCCTGGGCAAGCTGATCGTCGCCGCCGAGCCGGCGGAGGTCCCGGTGCTGGAGGCCATACGCCAGAAAGCCGCCGTCAACGGCGTGGACGACCTGGAGCACCTGTCCGGGGACGACGCCCAACGGCTGGAACCCGCCCTGCACGCCGCCGCCGCCCTGCTGTCCCCCAGCACCGGCATCGTGGACAGCCACGCCCTGATGCTGGCGTTCCAGGGCGACCTGGAACATGCCGGGGGCGGCGCTGCCTTCCACGCCCCCGTGCTGTCCGGCACGGTCCAGCCCGGCGGCTTCGTCCTGCAAGTCGGCGGCGGCGAGCCGATGGAGCTGGCCTGCGAGGTCCTGGTCAACGCCGTCGGACTGCACGCCCCGGACGTGGCCCGGCGCATCGGCGGCGTGCCCCCGGACACCATTCCCCAGGCGCACCTGTGCAAGGGCAGCTACTACAGCCTGCAAGGCCGCGCCCCGTTCCGCCGCCTGATCTACCCGGTGCCAGAGGCCGCCGGGCTGGGCGTCCACCTGACGCTGGACCTGGGCGGCCAGGCCCGCTTCGGCCCGGACGTGCAGTGGGTGGAACAGGAAGAGTACGACGTGGACATCGGCCGCGCCGACGGCTTCTACGCCGCCATACGCCGTTATTGGCCGGCGCTGCCGGACGGGGCGCTGGCGCCGGGCTATGCCGGCATCCGGCCGAAGATCAGCGGCCCCGGGGAGCCTGCGGCGGACTTCCTGGTATCCGGCCCGGCGCAGCACGGCATTGGCGGGCTGGTCCACCTGTATGGCATCGAAAGCCCCGGCCTCACCGCGTCCCTGGCGCTGGCGGAGCATGTCGAGGGCCTGGTGAACCGGCGCAACGCAGGGTAGCGTCCGTTACCTTCAAGGAGTCGGCATGTTCAAGGAATCGGCCATGCGGGCCTGGCTCGCGGCGCTCCTGGCGGCGACCGCGCTGTGCGCCCCCGCGCGCGCCGAGATCGCCCTGTCGTCCAACGATGCCCACACCGTCCTCGTCAACGGTGCCCAGGTCGCCCCGGAGGAGGCGGCACCCGACACCCTGTCGGTGATAGACCTGTCGCAGTCCCCGCCCAAGATCGTGGACACCATCGAGGTGCCCGGCAGCGTCGTTGGCCCGCCGACCGCGGTGGCCGTCAGCAAGGACGAGACCTTCGCCGTCGTCACCTCGGCCACCCGTGCCGATCTTGCGGGGCCTGCCGGCATCAGCCCGGACGACCGGCTGACGGTCGTGGACCTGACGGCTCATCCGCCCGCCATCGTGCAGCGCCTGCGGGCCGGCGCCGGGGCGGCCGGGGTGCGCATCTCGCCCGATGGCACCATGGCGCTGGTGGCCAACCGCTTCGCCGGCACGGTGTCGGTGTTCACCATCGCCGACCGGCGGCTGACGCCGGCCGGCACGGTCCAGGTCGGCGCCGGGTCCCTGCCCAGCGGCGTCGCCTTCACCGGCAACGGCAAGTCCGCGCTGGTGACGCGCTACGGCGACCATCAGGTGATGGTGCTGAACATCGACGGCCGCGCCGTGACGGCCGATCCGCGGCCGATCACGACGGGGGTCGCGCCCTATACCGTGGACACTTCGCCGGACGGCACCCTGGCCGCCGTCAGCAACATGGGCCGCGGTGATGGCGACGCCGACACCGTCAGCCTGATAGACCTGTCCGCCCGGCCGTTCCGCACCGTACAGACCATGACGGTCGGACGCTCGCCGGAGGGGCTGCGCTGGTCGCCTGATGGGCGTTACCTGGCCGTCGCCACGCAGGAGGGCACGACGAAGCCGGCCGGCAACCCGTTCCTGGGGGAGCGCGGCCGGCTTGCGATGTACGAGCTGGCCGACCGGCGCCTGCGCCCGCTTGCGGAGGCGCCCATCGGCCGCTGGTCCCAAGGCATCGCCTTCGGCCGGGACGGACGGACCGTGCTGGTGCAGAACATGGTCGAGCGCAACATCCAGGTGTTCCGCTGGGACGGCGCCAAGCTGTGGCCCGGCGTGGCGTTGGACATGGGCGCCGGCCCCGCCGCCATCGGCACCAGCGTGCCGTGACGGCGTGCCCTTGAAGCAGCAAGGCTTGCGGGCCACGTCCTGGACATGAACCGCATGGCCCCTCGCACGCCGCCCGTGATTGACATGACCCCGGATGGCCGGTTCCGCGAGCCGTTGCGGCAGGCCGGACTGGGTGCCGGCGGGCGCGTGCCGGTATCGGTCAAGCTGCTGCTAGGCGCCGTTGCGGTCGCGGTGCTGGCCGGCACGGCGGCGGTCGCGGCGTTGGCGCTTTGGTTCGTGTCCATGCTGTTGCCGCTCATGGTCATCGCCGGCGGAGTCGCTTACGCGACGTTCAAGTATCGCCAGTGGCGCGGCGGCGGCGCGGCTTCGCGCTACTCCCTGCGCCGGCGCTAGCTTGGCCGTACGGCTTGGAGGCCGTTGGCGTTAGCATCTGCGCGGCATAGCGCGCGGCAGGACGTCCGGGACTTCGGGCGCAGTATAGTCCATGCGGCTGCACTCCTGGATTCGTCCTGTTTTTCTGTGGGAACCGCAACGGCCTATTCACCTTATGTCCGTTTGACAACCGGGCGGGCCGGACTGGCCCGCCGCAGACAGCAGGGGTTCAAGGCGCCGTGATCTCACCAGAATGCCGGACCGCCCCGCGCCGCCTGTCCACCGGCGTCGCCGGCCTGGACGATGTGGTAACGGGCGGGCTGGAGCCGGGCCGCGTCTATCTGGTCGAGGGAACGCCCGGCACCGGCAAGACGACGCTGTCCCTACAGTTCCTGATGGCCGGGCGCGACGCCGGGGAGACCGTGCTGTATGTGACCCTGTCGGAGTCCGAGCAGGAGCTGCGCGCCGTCGCCAAAAGCCACGGCTGAAACCTGGACGGGGTTGAAATCTTCGAGCTGGTCAGCGAGGTCGGCCTCAACCCGGACCTGGAGCAGACCGTCCTGCACCCGTCCGAGCTGGAGCTGGGGGAAACCACCCGCGGCGTGATGGCCCGCGTGCAGGAGCTGCGGCCCGCCCGCGTCGTGTTCGACAGCCTGAGCGAGATGCGGCTGCTGGCGCAAAGCCCGCTCCGCTACCGCCGGCAGGTCCTGGCGCTCAAGCAGTTCTTCACCCAGCTCGGCTGCACCGTGTTCCTGCTGGACGACCGTACGGGGTCGGACACCGACCTGCAACTGCACAGCATCGCCCACGGTGTCATAACGCTGGAGCAGTTGGCACTGGAATACGGCGCGGAGCGGCGGCGCCTGCGCGTCGTGAAGCTGCGCGGCAGCCGGTTCCGCGGCGGCTTTCATGACTTCAGCATCGAGCCGGGCGGGCTGGAGGTGCATCCGCGCCTGGTCGCCAGCGAGCACCATGCCGAGTTCACCGACGAGCCGGCCAGCACCGGCAACCCCGGGCTGGACCGGCTGATGGGCGGCGGCCTGGTCCCCGGCACCAACACGCTGCTGATCGGCCCGTCCGGCGCCGGCAAGACCACGACCGCCACCCGCGCCGTGCTGGCGGCACTGCAACGCGGCGAGCGCGCCGCCTATTTCCTGTTCGACGAGGGGATGCGGACGCTGCTGACCCGCACCGCCAGCCTGGGCATGGACCTGGCGCCACACCTCGCGAGCGGCGCCCTGACGGTCCGCCAGATTGATCCGGCGGAGCTGTCGCCAGGCGAGTTCGCCGGGCTGATACGCACCGCGGTCGAGCGGGACGGCGTTCATGTCGTCGTCATAGACAGCCTGAACGCCTACCTGCAATCCATGCCCGGCGAGCGGCACCTGATGCTGCAGATGACGAGCTGCTGAGCTACCTGAACCAGCGCGGCGTCATCACCCTGATGGTGCTGGGCCAGCACGGGCTGATGGGCGACGTACGCACCGACCTGGACCTCAGCTACCTCGCCGCCGCCATCCTGCTGCTGCGCTACTTCGAGGCCGATGGCGAGGTGCGTAAGGCGGTCTCGGTCGTGAAGACCCGCACCGCGGCGCATGAGCGCACCATACGCGAGTTCTGGTTCGACCGGAATGGCGTGCAGGTCGGGGAGCCGTTGCAGGGCTTCCGCGGCGTGCTGGGGGGATCGCCGACCTGGACCGACAAGGCGGCGGACCTGCTCCGCACGGCTGGCTCACCCAGCAAGGCTTAGGGCATGTTAGGAGCGAACGGCTTCGCTTGGGCCGGTTGGGCGCACGCGCAAGCAGGGGCTGAGGGCTGTTTGGCGCGTCCATCCGCGCCTGACGGCCTCTAGCGATGCAGCCTGCGCTCATACTGGCGCCCCGCGGCCGGGACGCGGCGGTGATCGAGCGGCTGTTGCACGCCGCCGGCATCGCCGGCGAGGTGTGCGCCGACCTGGCTGCGGCCGTGCGCGGCCTGGCCGCGTGCAGCGCCGTGGTGGTGACGGAGGAGGCGCTGGCCGGACCGGACCTGCCGGCGCTGCTGGACGCCGTGGCCGCGCAGCCTGCATGGTCCGACTTGGCCTTCCTCGTGCTGGCCACCAAGCAGCCCGGCCCGCGCGCCGCCGCCCGCGCCGCCATCCTGGAACGCCTGGGCAACCCCATGCTGCTGGAACGGCCGCTGAACGCCGAGAGCCTAGTGAGCGCCGCGCGCTCCGCCCTGCGCGCACGCGGACGGCAACTGGCGGTGCGCGACTTGACGGCCGGACTGGAGGACCGTGTGCGGGAGCGCACTGCGGCCCTCACCGAGAGCGAGGCGCGGTCCCGCGCCATCTTCGAGAGCCTTCCCGAGCCGCTGTTCATCATCTCCGCCGGACACGACCCTGTCGGACGCGACTCTGGCGGGCACGACGGGGCCGCCGGGCGCGACGGGCGGTTTGCGTTCGAGGAGCTGAACCCTGCCGCTGCGCGCGCCGCCGGCCTGGCGTCCGGCGAGGTGGCCGGGCAGGGGCTGGACGCCCTGATGGACCCTGCCGCCGCTGCCGGCCTGCTGGCGCATTTGCGGCAGTGCGTCGCCGAGGGGGCCGGGCATGGCTTCACTGGCCCGCTGCCGTTCCTGTCGCCCTCCGCGACGTTCGAGACGACGCTGACCCCGCTGCGCGATGCCGGGGGGCGCGTCGCCCGCCTGCTGGCCGTGGCGCGCGACGTGACCGAGCGCAACCTGCTGGAAGGGCGGCTGCGCCAGGCGCAGAAGTTGGAGGCGGTGGGCCAACTGACCGGCGGCGTCGCGCACGACTTCAACAACCTGCTGCAAGTGGTGCTGAGCGGCCTCACGCTGATGGAGCGCGTCCAGGACCCGGCCCGCCGCGCGCAGTTGTCCGACAGCGTGCGCCGGGCGGCGCAGCGCGGCGGCGAGCTGACCAAGCGGCTGCTGACCGTCGCCCGCCGCCAGTCGCTGCGGCCGGAGCGGATCGACCTGGACGCCTGGCTGCAGGATGGCGCCGGGGCGCTGCTGCGCCAGGCGCTGCGCGGCGACATCCGGGCGGACCTGCGGCTGCAAGCCGGGCTGCCCGCCGTGGAGGCCGACCCGGCGGAACTGGAGCTGGCGCTGCTCAACTTGGCCGTGAACGCCCGCGACGCCATGCCGAACGGCGGCACCCTGGCGTTCACGGCGGAGCCGGTCTGCTGCTGGCCCATCACCGATCCCGACGGGCTGGACGGCGATTTCGTCCGCCTGTCCATGACCGACACCGGCGGCGGCATGAGCGAGGAGACGCAGGCCCGGGTGTTCGAGCCGTTCTTCACGACGAAGGGCGTCGGCCAGGGCACTGGGCTGGGCCTGGCGCAGGTGTACGGCTTCGCCCGGCAGAGCGGCGGCGGCGTGCGGCTGCGGAGCGCACCGGGGCAGGGGACGACGGTGTCCTTGCTGCTGCCGGTGTCGAGCCGCGCCGCGCCGGAGAAGCCGGCGGAGGCGTCAGACCTCGGCAGCCCGCCCATGCGCGGAGCGGCGGTGCTGGTGTGCGAGGACGATGACGACGTGGCGGCGCTGGTGGTGGACATGCTGGCGCAACTGGGCCACGCGCCGACCCGCGTGACGACGGCCGGCGCCGCCCTGGGCGCCCTGGCGGACGGACGGGCGGTGGATCTGCTGTTCACCGACATCCTGATGCCCGGCGGCATGGACGGCCTGGCCCTGGCGCGCGAGGCGGCACGGCGGCGTCCGGGCCTACCGGTGCTGCTGACGACGGGCTACACCGGCGGCGGCGCCGCGGCGGTGCCGCTGGGGCTGCCGCTGCTGCGGAAGCCCTACCGGATCGACGACCTGGCGCAGGCGCTGCAACGGGCGCTGGCGTAGCTTCTGCTCCCTCTCCCTCCGGGAGAGGGAGAAGGAGACTTTGATCTGCAAGCAGCCCGCTTCCGCCTCATAGGCAAACCCGGCCCTGCCTACTCCCCCGACAGCTCCCGCCGCCGCTTCTCCAGTTCCTCGGTGTAGCGCCGCAGCGCGTACTGCTCCGTCAGCACCCCGATCACCCGCATCCCCTCGGCGCTGTCCACCACCGCCAATTCGTCGCTCTCGGCCGTTTCGAACATGCTGACCGCCTCCTTGATCGTCATCTGCGGCAGCAGCACCGTCTTGCGATGGTGCATGATCTCCGCCAGCCGAGTCGCCTCCTCCGGCGCCGCATGGGCCTCGGACGCCGCCAGTATCCCCGCGTAACGGTCCGCATCGTCCACCGCCACGACCCGCCCGACGCTGCCCAGCGGGAAGTCGCGGCGGAACGAGGTCAGCATCATCCCCTCCGGCACCCGGCGGTATTCACGCCGCATCATCTTCCCCACCGTCAGGTTCCGCATCCAGCCGATGTCCACCGCGCTCCGTATGCCCTCCCCGCGCAGGTGGAAGCGCCACGTCGCAAAGCTGTAGCCGAAGGTGCGCCGCACCGTGATGGCGCTGACGACGCTCGCCGCCAGCACCGCCACCGTCATCGGCAGCGACCCCGTGCTCTCCAGCGCCAGGAACGCCATCGTCAGCGGCCCGCCGACCACCGCGACCGCCAGCGCGCTCATGCCCACCAGCGCGCAGATCACCGCCGGCAGCGCCTGCACCACCGTCACCAGCGCCAGCAGCCCCGCGAACAGCTTGCCCAGCAGCGCCCCCAGCAACAGCGACGCGAAGAACAGCCCGCCGCGGAACCCGGAGCCGATGCTGATCGCCGAGGCCAACGCCTTCAGCACGATCAGCAATCCGATGTGCTGCAACCCATACGGCGCATCCAGCGCGACCCGCAACGCCGAGTGCCCGGACGACAGCACCGAGGGCGACAGCAGCGCCAGCGCACCGATCGCCAGCCCGCCGACCGCCGGGCGCAGCCAGGCCGGCATCCGGCTGCGCCGGAACATCTCCTCCACCAGCGTCACGCCGCGCATTAGCGCGATGCCGCCCAGCGCGCACAGCATCCCCAGCGCCAGGATCGGCACGTAGTCCACCGTCTCGATGGCTGTCGGCACCCGTATGTCGAACCCGGCGTCCCCGCCCGTCATGATCCGCATGACCGACACCGCGCAGATCGCCGCCATCACCACCGGCGCCAGCGTCGCCAGGGAGTAGGTGCCGATCACCAGTTCGAACGCATAGAAGGCGCCGGTCAACGGCGCGTTGAACGCCGCCGCTATGGCCGCAGCCGCGCCGCACCCCACCAGCAGCCGCAGGTCGCTCCGCCGCACCCGGAACGCCCGGCCCAGCCGGGACGCCATCGCCGAGCCGATCTGGGCGTAACCGGCCTCCAGCCCCACCGAGGCGCCGACGCCGTTGGACCACACGGTCTGCGCGACCACCACCAAGCTGTCCAGCAGCGACATGCGCCCGCCGTACAGGGCGTTGGCCTCGATGGGGTCCACGGTGCGCCGCGGCCACCACCGGGCCAGCGCCAAGCTGGAGGCGCCCAGCACCAGTCCGCCCAGGGTCAGCACCAGCAGCGCCTGCATCGGTTTCACCCGCACCTGCGCCGACAGGAACTCGCCGCTGCCCAGCGCATACAGGACGCGGTGCATGAGCTGCGCCGTCTCGGACATGAGGACCACCACCAGCCCGGCACCGATCCCGACCGCCGCGGCCAGGATGACCAGCCAGATCTCGTCCGCGCGCACCATGGCGCGGAGGGCCTGCGGCGCGTGCGTTACCGCGTCGAACATGGCCCGCCGCTCGCGCCGGACGCGCGCCGACCCCGCGGTCCCGGCTGGGGAGGCAGGGCCTGTGTGGAACAAGGACATCGGGCAGGGGAACCAGACGGGTCAGGACGCGCCGCGCGGCCCACCGCCGCCGGATGACGCTTAGTGTGCCTGGAACGCGCGGCGTTCAACCACGGATGCGGCGCGTTTCAAGAAAAACCTGAAATGTTCCTCAACGGCCACCAACTCGGCCTGCCGCGAGGCGTCAGGGCAACGCCGCACGGTCCTGCCGCGTGGCGTCCAGGTCGTCCTCGATGAACGCCTGGATCAGCTCCGCCACCCCCTCGTGCCGCGTGAAGCCCAGCGCCGGGCTGCGCGTGGCGGCGAAGGCGGCGGGCCAGGTGCCGACGATGGCGGCGACGGCCGGGTCCGGGCGGCGGTCCACGAGCGCCGAGGCGCCAGGGCGCACCCTGTCCAGCGCCGCCAGCATCGCGCCGGCCGTCACGCTCAGGCCCGGCGGGTTGATGCCGCGGTCCGCCCCCAGCGACCCCCCGTCCAGCGGCCCCACCTCCAGCAACGCCGTGTCCATTGTCGCAGCATGAAGCAGCCAGTCCACCGCCCGGCGCGGGCTGCATATCCACACCGCGAACTCGTCCGGCACCGGCAGCGTGGCGCGCAGGCCCAGCAGCGGCTCCCGCAGGATGGCGCTGACGAAGCTGCTGGCCGCGGCGTTCGGACGCCCCGGGCGTATGACGACGGTGGGCAGCCGCAGGCTGACGGCGTCCAGGAACCCGCGGCGGCTGGCGTCGGCCAGGACCAGCTCCGCCGCCGCCTTCTGCGCGCCGTAGGAGTTGCCGGGCATCTGCCGCGCGTCGTCCGCCACCACGGCGCCCTGGCCGCCGCTGAAGCTGGCGACGGAGCTGGTGAACACTACGCGCGGCGGCCCGGCGTCGGAGGGCGGCAACCGGCGGCAGGCGTCCACCACGGCATCGGTGCCGCGCAGGTTCACCCAGCGGCCCAGGTCATAATCGGCCTCTGCCGCGCTGCTGACCACCGCTGCCAGGTGGAACACGACGGACGTGCCCGGCGGGATGGCGCCCGCGGGCAGCTCGGCCAGGTCCCCGGCCATGCTGCGGATGGGAAAACGGGCCGGGGGCGCGGGAGCGGCGGCAAGGTCGAACAGCGTCAGGCTGCTGACCGGCGTGCCGCCCAGGGTGCCGTCCGCAGCCAGGCGCGCGGCGATCTTGCGCCCCAGGAACCCGTTGCCGCCCAGTATGGTGATGTGCATGGCCGTCCCCCGGCCGCCAGCACTAGCCGCGGGCCGCCCGCCGCGCAATCTTGCGCCATGACCATGACGGCTGCCTTCCCCGCCCATCCCGGCCAGCGCCGGCCATCGCAGCCGTGAGCCTGCGCTGCCTGCCCAACCCCCAGCGCGGCCTGCCCGGCCTGACCGTGCTGCCCGCCGGCGGCTTCCGCCGGGCACGGGCCGAGATCACCGCCTGGCCCGGCTACGCCCCGACCCCGCTGCACGGGCTGCCGACCCTGGCCGCGCAGGCCGGCGTCGCATCCGTGCAGGTGAAGGACGAGGCCGGGCGCTTCGGCCTCGGCAGCTTCAAGGCGCTGGGCGGCGCCTATGCCGTGCTGGGCGTGGTGCAGGCGGAACTGGCACGCCGCGGCGTCGCCCGGGCAGCTACGGCAGCGGACCTGGCGGCGGGGGCCTATGCGGACGCCGCCGCCGTCACCGTCACCTGCGCCACCGACGGCAACCACGGGCGCAGCGTCGCCTGGGGCGCGCAGCGGTTCGGCGCGGCCTGCGTCATCTTCGTCCACCCCGGCGTCAGCCAGGGCCGCCGCGACGCCATTGCGGCCTATGGCGCGGACATCAGGGAAGTGCCCGGCACCTACGACGACAACGTGCGCGCCGCCTCCGCCGCGGCAGGGGCGCACGGCTGGCATGTCGTGTCCGACACTTCCTGGCCCGGCTACACCGAAATCCCGCGCGAGGTCATGCAGGGCTACCGCCTGATGGCGGAGGAGGCGCTGGCGCAGTGGCACGGCCCGCCGCCCACCCACGCCTTCGTGCAGGGCGGCGTCGGCGGCATGGCGGCAGCGGTGTCGGTGCAGCTCCGCACCGTGCAGCCCGCCCCGGCGCTGATCGTGGTGGAGCCGGACCGCGCCGCCTGCCTGATGGCCAGCGCGGAGGCCGGGGCGATCACCGCGGCGGGCGACCTGGACACCATCATGGCCGGGCTGGCCTGCGGCGAACCCAGCCTGATCGCCTGGCAGGAGCTGGAACGCGCCGCCGCCGCGTTCCTGGCCATCCCGGACAGCGCCGCCGTCACGGCCATGCGCGCCCTGGCCGCCTGCGGCGTGGTGTCCGGAGAGAGCGGCGCCGCCGGGCTGGCCGGGCTGCTGCGGGCCGCCGCCGATCCGGACGCCCGGGCGGCGCTGGCGCTGGACCGCAACAGCCGCGTCCTGCTGTTCAGCACCGAGGGCGCGACCGACCCGGAGCTTTACGCGCGCCTGGTGCCCGGCGTGCCGGCGTGACCGCATCGCAGCGCATCCAGCCGGCGGCGCTCCTGCAACTGGCCGGAGCGGTCGTCGCGCTGGGCGGCTCGTGGCCCGTCACGCGCTACGCCCTGCTGTTGGGAGCGGCGCCGGCCTGGTTCGCGCTGGGCCGGGCGGCGCTGTCCGCCGTGGCTGCGACCGCCGTGCTGGCGGCGCTGGGCCGGCTGCGCTGGCCCGCCCGGCGGGACATGCCGGCGCTGCTGTCGCTGGGGCTGCTGCAACTCGCGGCGTTCTTCGCCCTGGCCCATGCCGCCATCGCCTGGGTGCCGGCCGGGCGCACCGCCATCCTGTCCAACGCGACCCTGGTCTGGGCCGTGCCGCTGTCCCTGCTGGTGCTGCGGGAGGGCATACCGCCCCGCCGCTGGGCCGCCGCGGCGCTGGGCGCGCTGGGCATCCTGGTGCTGACCGGCCCGTGGTCGCTGGACTGGGCCGCGCCGGACCTGCTGCTGGGCCATGCCTTCCTGCTGGGCGCCGCCGGGTGCTGGGCGGCGACGATGGTGATCGTGCGGCGATGGCCGCCGCGGCTGACGATGCTGGAGCTGCTGCCCTGGGCCTTCGGCCTGGCGAGCCTGGCGCTGCTGCCGCCCGCGCTGCTGCACGGCACGGGCGCCTGGCCCGGCGCCGCGGTGCCGTGCCTGCTGGGCATCGGGCTGGTGGCAGCGCCCATCGGAACCTGGTGCGTCATGCAGGCGACGGTGGCGCTGCCGCTCGTGGTCGCCTCCATCGGCTTCCTGGCGGCACCCGCGGTCGGCGTGCTGCTGTCCGCGGCGTGGCTGGGCGAGGCGCTGACGCCGGACCTGCTGCTCGGCGCCGGGCTGGTGCTGGGCGGGGCGGCGGTGGCGGCGCTGCCGGGCCGGAGGATGAAGCAAGCATGATATTGCATCACGCAGAGGCCGGGTCCGGCCCGCCGGTAGTGCTGCTGCACGGGCTGTTCGGCGCGTCCGGCAACTTCGCCGCGGTGCAGCGCGCCCTGGCCGCGACGCACCGGGTCGTGGCGTTCGACCTCCGCAACCACGGCGCCAGCCCGCACGACGCGGCCATGTCCTATGGTGACATGGCCGTGGACGTGCTGGACAGCATGGCAGCCCTGGGCCTGCCGGCCGCGGCGGTGCTGGGGCATTCGATGGGTGGCAAGACGGCGATGCGCATGGCGCTGCTGGCGCCGGAGCGGGTCAGCCGGCTGGTGGTCGCCGACATCGCGCCGGTGGCCTACCGGCACAACAACCGCGCCGTGGCCGACGCGCTGCTGGCCTTGCCGCTGCGGCCCGGCCTGACGCGCGGGCAGGCCGACGCGCTGCTCGCGCCCGCCGTGCCGGACCCCGGCGTGCGCGGCTTCCTGCTGCAGAACCTGCGGCCCGGCGCCGGGCCGTCAGGGGAGCCGTCCTGGCGGATCGGCCTGGCCGAGATCGCGGCGGCGCTGCCCGGCATCGAGGGCTGGGACGCGCCCGATGGTTCCTATCACGGCCCGGTGCTGGTCGTGCGCGGCGAGCGGTCGGACTTCGTGCTGCCCGAGCATCGCCCGGCGTTCCGTGCGCTGTTCCCGAACGCCCGCTTCGTCACCCTCCGCAACGCCGGGCACTGGCTGCACGCCGAGGCGCCGGCAGCCTTCATCCAGACGGTGTCGGGGTTCCTGGGTGCTTGACCTTCTTGCCCTCGTCCGCCGCGCGCCAGAGATACCATGCGGCGGTTGAGCGCCACGGCGCCCAGGCCAGGCCCGCCTGCGCCAGCTCCCGTGGGCGCGGCTGCGCGTTCAGGCCCTTGATGATGCGCCAGCCCTCCCGCACGCCGAAGTCGTCCACCGGCAGCACGTCCGGGCGGCCGAGCGTCGAGATCAGCAGCATCTCCACCGTCCAGCGCCCGACGCCGCGTACCGTCACCAGCCCGGCGATCAGCTCGTCATCGGTCATCCCCGCCGCCCGCGCCGAATCCGGCACGGTCCCGTCCAGGGTGCGGGCGCAGATGTCGCGCAGGGCGGCGACCTTGCTGCCGGAGAAGCCGCAGGCGCGCAGCGCCCCGTCCGGAGTCGCCTGCAACTGGTGCGGCAGCGGGAAGGGGTCCGGGTGCAAGGCGACCAGGCGGCCCAGGATCGCCTCCGCCGCGCGCCCGTGCAGTTGCTGGTGGGCGATGGCGCGCACCAGCGCCTCATACGGCTCCCGCGGCCTGGGCGCGGCGGTGCAGGGGCCGATGCGCGCGATCAGCGCGGCAAAGGCCGGGTCGGCGGCGGCGAGGTGCGCGGCTGCTGGCATCCTGCGTTCCTGATACGCCCCTGCGATGCGGCTTGCCATCCCTGGTTGGCCGGGCGTTAACTCGTCTGCGCGGGCGCGGCCCGCAAAGGGGGCATCATGCACGGAGCGCGTGCAAGGCTGGACGATGAGGCCCGTCGCGGCGAGGACGACCAGGCGGAGCAGAACCGGCTGACCTCCAGCCTAGCCGGGCTGGCGCTGGCGATTGCGCTGGTGATCGCCGGGCTGTTCCTGCTCGCCCACCTGCGCGACAAGGCGCGGGTGGAGGACTGCCTGCTGGCCGGGCGCCTGAACTGCGACGCGGTGCTGTCCGCCCATTGAACGTCATCCGCTGAGACGTCATCCGCTGAACGGCCACCGCCGTAGCAGGGCCGCTACAGCAGGCTCGCGGCGATGTTGACGGTCAGCGCCACGATGACGGTGTTGAACAGGAAGCCGATCAGCCCGTGCGCCAGCGCCAGCCGCCGCAGCTTGCGTGAGGTGATCTGCACGTCCGACACCTGGAACGTCATGCCCAGCACCAGCGAGAAGTAGCAGAAGTCCCAGTAGTCTGGCGGCTCCTGCCCCGGGAACTCCAGCCCGCCGTCAATCCCCGGCCCGGGGGCGCCGTCCGCGGCGTAGTACTCATGGGCGTAGCGCAGGGCGAACACGACATGCGTCATCAGCCAGGACAGCAGCAGCGTCGCCGCGACCAGCGCGAAGTGCAGGCGCTTGGCCTGCGGCGCCAGGTCCTTGACCCCGGCGAACACCGCCGTCAGCGCCACGAAGCTGAACACGACCCCGGCCAGGGTGACGAAGAAGATCACCCACTCCCCCTCTGCCTGCGCGGCGGCGTTGCGGGCCATGCGGGCGTGGTCCCCATCGGCGAACAGGTGCGTGGCCGCTGCCAGCAAGGCGACCGCGCCGATGTCCCAGGCCAGCACCGCGCGCACGGCCGGCAGCAGCGTGCCGGGCAGCAGCAGGTAGGCCAGCAGGCCCAGTAGGACGGCTGCGCCGGTGCGGACATGACCCTGCACCACGCGCACAGGCCAGGGCGCAGCCATCCCGGTGGTCAGCGCCATGGCGGCGCCTCATCCATCAGGCAGCAGCATCGCGATAGGGCTGAGGACGCGGGCGCCGGCAAGCTCATTCCGGCTGTTCGGCCGGCTGTTCGGCCGGCTGCCCGGATCGGACGAACAGGCCGCCGCTGGGCGGGTTCATCGTGCCGTCCACCAGGTCGCGCACATGCTGGCGGACGAAGCCGCAGTTCTCGCAGATCATGACATAGACTTGCAGGTTGCTGACGACGTAGTCCACCTGGCGCGGCACCCGGAACACGTCCACCCCACGGTCCACGCCGCTGTGCAGCAGCCACTTGGCGCTGCGGCAGATCGGGCAGGGGCCGTCGGCGCCCTTGAGGCGGAAGAACTCGACCGCTTGGGCGGCGGTGGCGGGCGGCTGGTCGGACATCGCGGCACTAGCCCCTGCGGACGGCGTGACGGGCGCGGCGGCTGGCGGTCGGCATCGGCAAGGTCTTTCCAGGAGGTGCGCCACCTTAGCGGACGCGGATGGAGGCGCCAGCCACCCTACCGCGCCGGCACGGCCCCGGCGAGGCTCCGCCCGCCGGATGAACAGGGACAGACGCCGGCTAGGCCCCCAGGACCCGGCGCCATGCCGTCCACCAGCGCGACGTGGTCCTGGGCCAGCCGCAGCAGCGGCCCGGCCTGCGCCGTCCATTGCGGCACGGAGTTCCACCCTGCCGCCTGTTCCGCCAGCCGTACGAAGGCCGCGCGCGCCCCGGCCCGGTCCCGCAGGTGCAGCAGGCGCAGCACCCCCAGGCGGAACAGCAGCATCATGTTGTCGGCGGGGCTGCCGAGCGGCGCGGCCACGATGGCGTCCAGGTCCGCCAGGAACGGCGCCAGCCGCGCCGCCTCCTGCAGCCGCCCGTCCTCGACGGCACGCATGAACGGCCCGGCGATCCGCGCGGCCATGCGCCCGGCCGGCACGTCAACGCGCCCGGCCAGGTCGCCGCCGGACGGGACGGCCAGGGCCGCCAGCAACTCCAATTCCAGTTCCGGCGCCAGTTCCACCAGGGCGTCCAGCATCATCAGGCGCGCGCCGATCGCGCTCTCCCGCAAGGCAAGGTCTATCAGGCCGCAGCGTTCCAGCACGCGGCGGGTCTGCACGCAGACGGTGAACGCCGGGCGGGCGAACAGCAGCACGGATTCCGGCGTGTGCCCCGGCACGCGCCGTTCCAGCACGGCGCGGGCGGCCAGGACGGCGCCCAGGTTCACCGGCTGCGCCGCCGCATGGCTGGCAAGCCGGGCCATCGCATCGGCATCGAACGCACGTTCCGCAAGCGGGGCGGGCGGGCGGTGGCGGGCCAGATCGAAGCCGAAGCGGTCCCGCCACGCCCCGGCGATGCGCGCCCACAATCCCAGGGCCTCTTCCAACGGCGCGGAATGGGCGTCCAACTCGAACAATCGGCCGGCGGCGCCGTTCCATAGCGGCAGGCCCGGCTCGGCCGTCCCCACCAGATGCTGCAAGTAGGCGCGGTAGCCCGCGACGTGCCGGGCCGGCGCGTCGGCGCGGAAGCGCAGCGGCCGGTCGGAGGCGTAGGCGATCAGGTTGTTGCCCGCGCACTCCGCATGGACGTGGGCGAAGCCGGCCCGGCGCAGCATGACCTCCATCGCCTGCGCCGAATACAGGATCAGGTGGCCGCCGGCCGAGAGCATGCAGAACAGCGTGGCCGGGTCCTGCCCCGGATGGATCATGCCGGCGTCAGGCGTCGTGAGGACCAAGGTGCCGCCCGGCTTCATCCAGCGCCGCAGCAGGGCGGTGAAGGCGTAGGGATCGGGGATGTGCTCGATCACCTCCGACCCCATCACCAGGCTGAACGGCTTGCCCAGGTCGGATGCCGCCGTCAGGTACTCGTGGCGCAGGTCCGCGCGCAGCAGCCGCGCCCCGGCGGCGGCGTAGTCGGCCGGGTCCACGCCCACGGCACGCCAGCCCAGCACCTTGGCCGCGAGGTCCACCGGATAGCCGAAGCCGCACCCGACATCGAGCATGCTGTCCAGGCCGGGGTCCAGGCCGAGGTCCAGGCCGGGACCGTCACGGGTGTCATCGAGCCGGAACAGCACGCCTGTCATGTGGTGGATGCCGGCGTTCTGCTCCAGATAGACCTGCCGGAACAGCTCCGACCCGGCCTGGGTGCCGTAGTCCGGGATGACGCGGTCCCTGTAGAAGCAGGCGGTGCAGCCGGTGCAGCGGAGCAGCGTGTGGATGCGCCCGCTGGCTAGGGCGCGCAGCAGCACGGGATGCGGGCCGCCCGACTCGCACACGGGGCAGGTCAGGGCGGCCCGCTCGCCGGTGGGCCAGGTCGGGGTCATGGCAAGGTCCTTGCGGGGCACGCCGGGGCAGCGCTTGCTTATGCTGCGTCCAGCGGCGGCACGGTGCAACCCGGGCGTGCATCGGGCGCACCCTGTGTCAGCTATTCTTACGTTTTGTTCACGAGCGCAGAAGAAGTGGATCGTTCTCCGCTAGTTACGGCGCGGCACGCGCTTTGCAGTGGATGCGTTAAGCATTTGTTAACCAATGAGGTCTTCCATGCCGTTTCGTAACATCTTCCTGGCCGCTGCGGCGGTCATGCTGGTTTCCGGCACCGCCATCGCGGCGCCGATCGTCAACGACGCGAACTTCAACCAGACCGTGACGGCCGGCCCGTCCTTCTATGGCCTGGCTGCCTGGGTGGTCTCCGGCAACAACTCGTTCGCCGGCAACGTAGGGTTCGATCCGAACAACCAGTGGAACAACGGCACGCCGGGCAACGGCCAGGCGAAGGTCGGCTTTATCGCCAACAACGGCTTCATCTCGCAGGCGATCAGCGGCTTCACGGTTGGCGGCAGCTACGTGATCACCGTGCTTGCCAACGGCCGCACGGGCGTTGGCACCGCCCAGTTGCAGATCAGCACAGGGAACTCCGGGGCGGTGCTGTTCACCGGCAACGAAGCGCCGGTTGCTGCCGTGAACAGCCAGGCCGCGGCGTTCCGCACCGTCACCACCTCCGCCTTCGTTGCCAGCGCGGATACGGTGAACGTCGTGCTGACGAACCTGGGCGCCTCGGACTCCTCGGTGCTGCTGAGCGGCTTCGCGATCCGGGACGCGACGGCCGTTCCGGAGCCGGTGAGCATCAGGGCTGTTCAACGCTTTCGAATGATGGTGAGTGAGAGCAGGTTGTTGATGCCTGCGAGACCGGCGCGGTAGCGGTCCTGGCTGAGCGTGTCGGTCTGGTTGGCCTTGAGGATGTTGAAGGCG
>JAABUK010006115.1_pt1 | contig 18201 bp, 29 predicted proteins | sample 5559141 | NCBI WGS metagenome assembly JAABUK01 (sample SAMN10711869, study PRJNA513367) | rock metagenome | isolation source: Antarctica rocks | place: Antarctica: Victoria Land, Pudding Butte nord | collected 2016-01-03 | reverse complement strand
TACAGGTAAACCGGACCGAGATGCTCAGCGAAGCAGCAAGCACTCCCGATCTGACAGTAGGGACGTGAGAGTGTCTAGACACAGCAGGGAGAGAGATAGGGAGGACGGAGACAGACACAGACGAGATTATGACAGAAGCCATGGAAATGGTAGAGCAAGCAGTAAAGATAGGCAAAATGACAGCCGAAAGGCTGATCCAGCACAGCCAGCCAGCTTGCCTGGACCACCACCTGCACAAGAAGACACTCCAGCTGTTCCCGTCAGAAAGGCTGAGCCACTATCTCTCGAAGAGCTCTTGAGAAAAAAGCAGGAAGAGCAAGCAGCACTTGCTAAGGTATGTTTAGTTCGCATGAGGAGCAGTGCACACAAGCCCATATGCAAATCTGTGCAATTTTGCAAATTTCGCTTGCTGCTGCAGCCAAAGTTTCTGTCAAAGAAGGAGCGGGAAGAACTTGCACTGAAGCGCAGACAAGAGGAGGTTGAGCTGCAAAAGCAGAAGTAAGTCTTACCCATGGCAACCTCACATATTGGCAGAGAGCAAGCTGCAGTTGCTGCATCATCCTTCAAACTACTTGTCACTGTATACTTTATCCAGAACATCTGCATGGTGTCATGTACAGGCTTCCTGCTGTGCAGACACTTTTCATCTGTACCCAGGTTTGCCTGCGTGCTGCTGCTTGTCATCTAAATATATCAGTTTCACGCTGTGGAAGTTGCAAGCCACTTGACGCACATCTCCTCATGTTGCAGGCAGGCTCAACTGCATCAGGGTCATGATGACTATCAGTCTGTGGCAAGGCGGGAGCAGAGGGAGCAGGAGAAGCGCCGTGCAGATCAAGCCAGAGATGCTGAGCGCAAGACTCGTGAGGAGGTGAGCTCGATGTCATCTGCTTTGCTCCAGGTTGGGGCACTTTGATGCTGCACTTCTGTCATGACAGCTGCAGCTTCACTTCTACACGCAACTGCTTGGCCTGCCAATCTATTGACAACAACCCCAATCATATATAGAGCAGACTATTGTGATTGCTGCAAGCTTGGTCTGACTTGTTTCGTGTGCTACAGTTGTGCCTCATGGCTTGTATGCTAGCTGCAAATGTCTTGTCTGTCCTGTACATTCTGAAATCTTGTCATGTGGTCACAAGGAAGTTGCACAGTGGGCTGGCAATATGCTCAGTCACAGGGGGCAATTTGTAAACGTGTGTGTTCTGTGTAGGAGCGTGAGCGGCAGCAAATGGCCGACATGATCAAGAAGCAGTACCTGGGTGGTGAGAAGCTGAAGAAGAAGATGCTGAAGCCCTCAGAGAAGTTCAAGTTCAACTTTGACTGGGAGGCAGGGGATGACACATCCAAGGATCTGAACCCCCTGTATAACAACACTCACGAGGCGCAGCTTCTCTTTGGCCGTGGCCTGCGCGCTGGTGTAGACAGACGCGAACAAAAGAAGGTGGGATCTAGCTGCAATGCTTGTGTGCATGCTTTTCTTGAACATCAGCGTTGTGCCTATAGCAGGTAGGATTGTATGGCATATCATCTCACACGGACAGCTTCATGTCACACATTGTGACCATACTGCAATGGATTTGCAGCTCAGACCCACCGTCTCACCCCACACACACTTACCCCTGACCCCAACCCTGACCCCAAACAATCACTGTTCCCATGTCCAAACAATCACTTTCCCCATGTCCAATCCTCAGATCTCACTGTGTTGACTGGCGGAATGCATCCATCATTTCCATACAAGTAGGAGGTTTGGGTTTTGCAGGCAAGCTGGCTATTCAGTCTACCCAGGCTATCACCCAAACAATACTGACTAGGGTGTTGTTGTGCAGTTGGCAGCTGAGCATGAGCGCGCCATGATGCTCAAAATCCGCCAGTCTCAGGGCATTGTTGAGACCACGGAGGACCGCCAGCGCGACAAGGAGCGCAAGCGCGTCGCCGACAAGTTTGAGGACATGCGCAAGGAGAAGCACTGGAGCGAGAAGAAGAGGGAGGAGATGACAGAGCGCGACTGGCGCATCTTCAGGGAGGACTTCAACATTGCCTACAAGGGCGGCCAGTCGGGCCTGCCCATCAGGAACTGGGAGGAGGCAGACCTGCCTGACACCCTGATGAAGGCCATTGAGAAGCAAGGCTACAAGAAGCCCTCCCCTATTCAGATGGCAGCCATCCCTCTTGGCTTGCTCCAGCGCGATGTCATTGGTATTGCAGAGACTGGGTCTGGCAAAACAGCAGCCTTCACCTTGCCCATGCTGGTCTACATCATGAGGCAGCCCAAGATGACAGAAGAGATAGCAGCCGAGGGACCCTACGCCGTGGTCATGGCTCCCACTCGCGAGCTGACTCAGCAGATCGAAGAAGAAGCAGTCAAGATGGCAGCCAACACAGACTACAGGATTGTGTCTGTTGTCGGCGGTCAGTCCATCGAGGACCAGGGCTTCAAGCTGCGTAAGGGCTGTGAGATCATCATCGCCACGCCCGGCCGGCTGGGCGACTGCCTGGAGAAGTCCTATGCAGTGCTGAACCAGTGCAACTATGTTGTGCTGGATGAGGCGGACCGCATGATTGACATGGGCTTTGAGCCGCAGGTCATGGCAGTGCTGGACGCAATGCCCTCAGCCAACCTCAAACCAGATGCTGAAGATGCTGAGCTGCAGACCAACAAGGTGTACAGAACCACATACATGTTCTCAGCCACCATGCCTCCCCAGGTGGAGCGCCTAGCCAGGAAGTACCTACGCCGGCCTGTTGTCGTCACCATTGGCTCCGCCGGTCGGGCCACAGACAACGTCACTCAGCGTGTCATGATGGTCAAGGAGAATCAGAAGCACACCATGCTTGACAGCGAGCTGTCATACGTGGATGACAAGCGTGTCATCATTTTTGTCAACACTAAGAAGCAGTGTGACAATGTGTTCCGCCACCTGGAGCCGCTTGGCTACAGCTGCACTGTGCTGCACGGTGGCAAGGATCAGACGCAGCGTGAGCAGGGTCTGGCAGGCTTCAGAGAGGAGAAGTACACTGTGCTGATTGCTACAGATGTGGCTGGGCGTGGTATTGATGTGCCAGATGTGGCTCTGGTCATCAACTATGACATGCCTGGCACTGTTGAAGCCTATACACATCGTATTGGTCGTACTGGGCGTGCTGGCCGCAAGGGTGCAGCCATCACATTCTTGACACTGCAGGTCAGCTATGGCATCAGCTGCTCCTAAGTTATGTTTGTAGCCTGCTCAATGTCTTGTTACAAGCAATAAGGTGCAATGTAGTGTCTGATGTTGGTGCATCTGAAGCTGCCTCTGTTATCTCTGTTCACTGCATACAGCAAGCAGCATTTGATCTGAAGAAGTATATGTCAGCCTCGTCTATTGTGTGAGCGCTTATCACATTTCTGTGGCTGCAGGACTCTGATGTGTTTTTTGACCTGAAGAAACTGCTTGAGGACTGCCAAGCCACAGTGCCAAGAGAGCTTGCCACCCATGAAGCAGCTAAGGCCAAGCCAGGAGACAGGCCTAGAAGGGAGCAGACTGTTTATGCAAAGCATTGAGATTCTCATTGTCATGACAGCACTGCAGGATGATCATTACTGCTTTCACATTATGGCATTCGCCGGAGTGGACATCAGCCAGAACATTGGTTACTATGCTATATGTGCAACATAGCTATTTTTCAGTGTGTGTGGATTGACTATAGTTTTCAAGCTCTAATTGATTGCTTTTGGTACTCACAATTTTGCACAATTGCAACTGACTGCAACAAGCCTGTATCTTCGACATATACTTCCAGCATCTGCAGCTAATTGCACACTACTGATAAGTGCACTAAATTCTGAGCATGACAAGAACATTTGTTGACTTACATCAACAGAGCAGTACACTAGTGCGCTTAGCCTTCGGTCTTTGGCGCCTCATCACCTTTGAGGGCACGTATCATGCTGACAAGCTCAATTTCATTTGTGATGCTCAATGGCTTGGTGCCAAAAGCATCGTCAGAGGTGCCCGCCACATGCACCATCAGCGGCTCAGACTTGCTTTTGCGGTGCACATTGCTTTCAGCTGCCAGGCAGACAGCCACATCCATTGTCTCCTTGGTCAGATGTCTGTGCCATGTGTCAAACTTGCTGTCAAAGCCCTTGAGTGACTTGGGGGACATGCCAGTGGTGAGAAGTATTGCCCTAGAGATTGCCTGCACTATACGCAGCGTGCGTCCTGGTGACACCCCTTCACCACTTCTGAAGCCAAGCTGCGTCAGCTCTGCGTTGAGATTGCTGACATCACTGGATTCCATGTTCAGCACGAAGTGGGCATCACTACCATCATCTGCAGCATACACCATTCCCAAGATTAGTCACTTATTGCAGTTCATGAAAACACAATGCATTCCTGGAAACACATGTCAAATGGGCTGAGCAAGACATGCAGTCTGCATGCTCAAAGTGGATGCATGAAAATCAATATTGAGAGCAGAGCGCAGGTCTCCTTAATAGCCAAGCTGTTAAATCATCAGGATGATCCAAACAGGACAGACCGATTTCTGTGCTGCCTATGTCTGACTTCATCGGCTTGCAGAAATGAAACCGCAGGGTGTGAAAACTGCTTGACAACAATAACATATCACTGTCTGTTGGCAACAATCACATGCTATTAAATCAAAAGAAGGTGACTGACCTGGGTGATAGCCAGCAAAAGACAAGGAGGCCATGTCGCCCAGCATGCTCAGCACGCCAGATGCCACATCAGCAAACTGGCTGCCCATGGCCTGTGGGGAAATGCCTTGCAGCAAGCTGCCTATTCTTTGCTGGTCCAGCCTCACCCTCACCCTCATGCCATCCACAATCACCTGCATACCTTGGCCATGTGAAACCTGGGCAAGAGTGAATATTCCTGCCTAGTACAGTTGTGCTGACATGCTCAAGGCAGCAACCCATCTGAAGCACTCCAACCAAGGCAAAGGTATCCTGACACATTTTAAACGCTTTGAGCAACATGAAGGGTTCAGGTTCCTAACAATATACTTGGTGCAACATTTGAATGCAGCTGAATGGCTTTTGAAACTGGGGCCTGAGCACACATTTCTGCACATCACTGTTTTGTTTAGGCGTGCAGTGATAACATACAGCACTGTGAATGGTCTGCCTCAAGTTTGGTGGGTACCTTGCCAAGCTTCAGAGGAGGTTTTCCAGACTCGTCATGCCCCCAGTCCGGCAACACCTCCTCTTCACTACCAGCATCAGATCGTGGTGTGTCTGCATCCCTCACACACAATCGGTCACTCTTTCATGCAAATCAACAGGGCCGCAGCCCTCTACTCTATTGTGGATACTTGTTTTGGCGTTTGCAGGCTGACAAACGCCAAAAGACAGAGGTGAACCGAGCATAGCTTGTCAATTTGGGCCTGTCAGTTGTGGATGTTGCAAAACTTACAGTCCCGGAGCAGGTATCAGGAAAACAGAAAGTATTGTAGTTGTTCAGGCCTTGAGCCCAGGACACAGATGTACACTCAGGCAACTTGAAGGTTGACCTGTTGATGCCTAGCGAGGCCCCTTGTGGCCATGTTTTATTTGCATTTTGTATTTGCATTTTGTATTTGATTTCATCTTTCATTCCATTTCAGATGTTTCTCACCGGCATCAGCAGTGGATCACGGGATGGCCTAAGTAAAAAATTCACATCCTCAGCCGAATAACCAATTTGCACACAACAAGAAAAACAGGACAGCCAGACATGATGGGACACTAGCAGGCGTGGACATCCTCAGCCAACTAACCAGGTTACATACAACAAGAAACACAGGACATAACAGTGGAAGTAACAGTGGCAGGCAGGGATGATAAGGTGGGACTGACCAGGTGCAGGTGCCTGTGGTGCTGACCCTGGCTCTGCTGCTGCTGTCTGTGCAGCAATCTGGGAGGCCACCTGATGCACTGTCAAGGGAGAGCTGAGAGCCTGCTTGAAGCCCCCAGCAAAGCGCTTCAGTATGACCTGGCGGTCGGGGTTGGGCAAGGGAATCTCAAACGAGAAGCTGCCATCAGGGTCAAGCTTCTTCTTGACAGGCAGGCGTACCCGTAAGGGCCCCTCGTAGCTGAGTCCCTCTACACCAAGGGCGTAGTTGCGTGCATTGGCCTGGGCCATCACACTGCCGGTGGCATGCTTGAACTTGCCCTGCATTAGTCATGCTGTGAGCACATGCATTGCTAATGAAGTAGTAACATGACTGTGAGCACATGCATCACAAGTACAGCAGTAACATGGCTGTGAGCACATGCATCACAAGTACAGCAAAAAGATGACTGACAGGACATGCATCACAAGTACAGCAGTAAAATGGCTGTGAGAACATGCATCACAAGTACAGCAAAAAGATGACTGTCAGCACATGCATCACAAGTACAGCAGTAACATGGCTCTGAGCACATGCATCACAATTGTAGCAGTAGCATAGCTGTGAGCACATGCATCACAATTGAAGCAGTGACATGACGGATGTCCCATCAAGCAGGTGTTTGGTAGGACGCTGCAGCGCTGCCATGTTTGATATCAGGCACCATGCATGAATCTGAGGGTGGCCTTACTAGACCCAACCTCATCCACTGCAGGCTTTGCTGATGCTATGAAGAAAAGAAAAGAACAAGACTACACCTTGCGGCGTCAGTTTGATAAGAAGCCAAGTACTATACTGGGCTGCCCAACGATGATGCTAATGAATGTGATGTGCACAAGCATTGCACATGTCTGGTGTTGGAAGCCAGCAAAGCATTGCGCAAGCAGGCGGGCAGGCAGGTAAAGAGCAACTGGTGTTATTTGAGCAGATATCAGTGGTTGACACCTTGAAAGTGTGCAGCTTGCCGGCAGCAAAGGTGTAGAAGGTCTCCAACACTTGCAGCTGCGTCTCCAGAGACTCTGACTCATCCGTCTGAAGCAAGGCATCCAATGATCAGGATAGTGTGTAACCATTTGCAGTAGGAACGACACAACATGACATGATTGTGGTTCCCAACTATTGTCCTAGTCATCAGCTGACCTTTTCTGCCCATGCAGTCTGGCTCAGCTTATGTGTGACTCATGTCTGAGTTTGCGCCACTGCTGATAATATATCCGTTTTGCACTCTGATGCACATACAAACTTTGACAAGCTCTCACCATACTGTCAGTATCATTGCATGCAAAGGCATGAGCTAGAGACCACAAGTCTGCATACGCAACATCGCAAGGATTCAGTTGCCGGTGTTTGCTTTCAGTGCTACATTATATGCACGTTTTTAGTCTCATTTGATGAGCTATCAGCTTGTAACTGACCCTACGGCCGCTGGCTTCTTCTTTTGCGCTGGTTTCCCTCGCACTGCGCTCCATGAAGTCTCGCACAGCGGTCATGATAGCATCCGCATTCAGAGAGACGCTGGCCTGATTTAGAGTCACCCTGCGTCACCACTCAGCTGCATGTGGACCATGCACTGACCTGACCTCATGCACAGCTGCTGATGCAGAGTGGAGTCTTTGTGAGGGCACATGTGATTGAGCATGACCCAGGGCCGTTGCCATGGTCAATGTGTGGTCCTTGCAGCAGTATGCTGATCAATACCAGCCCATTACATCTGGCGCCTCAGAACATAGCTGCAGATCTGCAGGCTGTGACACATACTGAGGTGAAGCAAGCTCTTGCAATCGTGGTTTTATAGATATGTACATGTTATACTGTTATTGTCTACTGATAATGATGTTTGCATAATGGTCCAAATGTGTATATCATTACAGCAGTGCATGAAGAAGTGCCACCTTGCTCGGACAGGCTTCAGCAGCTGATGAGCCACATGACCCTCCATGAGGGTACGGAAACTAAGGGGGGTGACCCCCCTGGCTTTGCTCACAATCTGAAGGGCCCTGTCCCAGGCGTCACACAGAGGGGCCCACACTGCTGGATCCCCATTGTGCCTGCCCCCCACACACATGCACATAAATGCATAATTAAACAAGCAGTATGCAAACTCACCCCGTGCTTGGGATTCATGTGCTTGTATGACTGAACCAGACTATGCAAAATGCGCTGACTGGCAGCGAGTGTTGCATGAAATGATAGGCATGCACAGGCTGCATACATCAGCAAGCAGGACACAATTGGTGGCATATGCCTTTCGCACTCCAAGATCATGCAACAGGCTCATGCTGATGTTGTCATGCTGTTGCACGCAGGACACCGTCACTCCCTGCGAAGCCCTCCAATGCCGGTGAGACAATGCCTACCATGGCAAACGAGCTTGACCTGTTTAAGCGGATCATATCAAGGTGTCTATGCAACTGCCTGATGGCAGCAACCAAAGACCCTCAGGCTGCCTGTTGTGCATGCATATGAGTCTAGCAAGCCAAAAACTTCCACTTTGTGTTATACAAGCCTGTGCAGGCATCTGAAGGCTCAAGTCACATCTGTGCTCACAGTCACAATCAACAGGTGAAGGACTGACCTGCTGTAGTAAGCTTGCAGCTCAGCAATGTTGCAGGGCAGGGGAGTGGACAGCAGGCCATTCTTGCCAGAGAACAGCTCAGCCAGCAGCTGTGCCTGTTCCAGGCTCATGCCTGCATCCACTCACACATCAACTGCCTGTGTCTCTGTGACTGTCAAGGGCTTGCTCACTGCCTTATGCAGCTAGCAATGACTGCTGACGCTGACAATGATGCAAGTATGGGTCATTGGCCCGCTACAGGGCAGCTGTTCAAGCTGCACCAAATTGACAAACAGCTGTGCCAAAGTCACCAGACTGACAAACAGCTGTCGAGACAAGTCTGACATATGTATATCATTTGAAAGAATAGCAATTCCTTCTCCCATGCTCCTTGCGTTTGCTAGGGCTGCAGAAGATCCAGGGAAAGATGTTGCGCAAGAAGCTTGGTCAGGTGTGAGGGTTTACCAAGCATGCCACGAGCCTCCTGAGCAGCAGCATTCATCTGTGCCTGCTTCCTTGCGTCCTTGCTGCGAGCAACAGCCTCTTGCTGAAAGGCCAGCTCAGCATCCAGGGAGCTCAGGGGTGGGCCCACAATAGTGATCTCCCCTGTAAAACATGTCAAATATTTGTAGACTATCACAGATACGGAAAACATTTCCAACAATAACATCAACCTGCATCATCTGTGGCAAAGGATTGCCTTTCAGGTTATCCCAATCTACTTATTGATTATTTGACATGCAGATCCCACATCAGTCAGCATGCAGAAGACCATCTTCCACTGGTGTACATCAGAGGGTCGGTGTGCAGTTACATCATTTTGTCACTTGGCAACATGAGACATTCCAGGAGCAGAAGCAGTGAACATAGAAGTGTATGTACACATGGCCTTCAACACCTGTTGTATATACATAAGTCTTGTGATCAACGCAAAGAGCACGAGGCATCAACACCACATTTGGCGTTCTCTGGGGACAGCTGATACGACCAGATGCATGACAGGCATGACCTATCTTCCAGGGCATAACCTGATTTCAATGGCATAACCTATCTTCCATGGCATGACCTGTCTTCCATGGCATGACCCATCTTCCATGGCATAACCTATCTTCCATGGCATAACTTATCTTCCATGGCATAAGTTAGCAAGCAGGTGAGAAGTGACCTGCAAGTCTGCCAGCCTGGCCGGCATCCAGCATGTACTGCCCCAGCTCCTGGGGCAGTAGCCCCAGCAGCTTACGCTGCAATACCCGGGGTAACACGGCTGACAGGATGTATCTGATGACAGTCTTGGGCAGGGGTACTGAGGCTCCCAGGGCTTTGCGCTCCAGTGACACAACTTCAAAGACTGGCTTCACGGCTGTATGCCACCCTTGCACGCTGCACAGCAATAGCCATTGAGGCAAGTGTTTTACAGCCCAATGTGTAAATTAGTCAGAGCACAGTCATCACAGCAAGTGGTCTGGTGCAATCCAGCCTGACATGTTAGCCAGTCAGAGCACAGTCAACCAGTCAGAGCACAGTCAACCACTCAGAGCACAGTCACTCGGTGACAGCACAGTCTATCAATCAGACCACAGTCTCAGCATGATCAGAAAGCTGATGCAGAGCAGTGTGGCAGCTTGATGGCCCTCACCTTGTGTACTCAAAGTTGAAAGTGAGGCACAGCTCAACCTCCACAGAGATCTCAGCAATGGAGGCATTGGGAACCTTGGTGCCTTTCTCCCCAATCAGCCCCACCTCTGACAGGCGTATCACCACAAAGAGGCCCTTCCGGTGACCCCCACTGCCGCTGACACTGTCCAGCCCAGCCTCACTGCCCCTCTCAGTGGCCCCCTCCCAAAACTCAGTCCCTGATGCAATCAAAGCCCAAAGTTGTAAGGGTAGGTATGCACAGCGTTTTAGGGAGTTCAACCAACTTGCCCTTTGGGAACCAATTTGTCTCTTTTAGTGACCCTAGTTTGTGAGCACAACAACTCTTGTATCACTGTACTTTGGTAGCAATGCGTGACATGCTGCAAGGATGGACAACATGGTAAAGAAAGCACAGCCATGTGTTTGACAGACAGATGTTCAGCACGGGCAGACGAGCACTCCAGCCGTCATACTGACCTGCGATTCCATTGGCTACCTTTTTCAGCGCTCCCTTGAAGCCTGCTGCTGCCTCCCGGGCAGGCAGAGCACTGGAAGCAGAATCCTGGCGGGGGAATTGGCCATGCTGGTACGGGATGCTCTGGCCTACATCAAACTCATCATCCATTGGTGTCTGCACCTGCACCACATTTGCACTGGTGGCTGCAGCATCTCAGACATTCCTCTCATCCTACAGCACTTCAACTTTGCTGTGAGCATGCTTAGAAAGACTATCACACTGTTGCTTGACAACTACATCTTTTGCAGCATGTGGGAGCGTGTGGAGCTTCACAGAGCTGCAGATTGCAGGCAACATGTTTGGCTTGCTCACACCACTTTTCCTTGTCACACATACAGCAAAGCTTTGCACACAGTGTTGACACACCTGTATAAGATGAGGGCCCAACACATCTACCTGTGATGTTAGCCTGCGACGCGCAGGACCAAGCAACAACTGTGCACCATAAGTGCACTACAACACTGAATAGTACACAACAATTATCCCCAAGCAAGATGAAATTATCCCCACCTGTGCTTGGGAGCCAAGGGAGCTGTTTCGGCTCAGGTTGCGGGGGGGTGGCTCTTGGGGTATGGTGGGGAGGCTAGGGCTGCCCTGGTAGTCTGAGGTTTGCTGTGGGGTACCCACCATGTCATACTCTAGGTCCTCTGTCGTGGGTGTTCGCGGCGTCTGAGGCCCCCCTTCTGCCTCTTTTGCTGCTTCCAACACATCCTGCATTTATCCCAGGTCTTGCATGAATGTCAGGTAACAACAGCAACCCAAGCGTTACAGGACATCCCAGTATGTGCAGAAAGGCACCAGGACTTGCACAAGCAACCAGGGCTACTGCTGCACCTGCTGGACTTCGGCAGCTCTTGAAGTGGAAGCGCCCTCAAAATCGCCACTGTCAAGCCCGTTTGACCATGCATGGTTGCTTCTGCCAGCGACATGGCTGCCAAACACGAGCTTCTTCTCAGGCATGAGCTTGCCGGTCATGCTCTTGCCTCCACCCAGCAGCCGCTGGGCCAGCTTGCTGCCCTTTTTGGCATGGTCATCAAAGGCATCAGGAGAGTATGCGGGCCGTGATGACTGCATCCCAGGACCTGGACATGCATAACAACGACAATAACAATAACAATAACAAAAACAAACACAATCATAACAAACAACAATAATAATAATAATAATAATAATAATAATAATAATAATAATAATAATAATAATAATAATAATAGTAGTAATCATCATAACAATGATAATAAGCATAATGAACATGCTTGACAAACAGATCACTATGCTGTGGAGCATCAAGCCAGTTCTACCCTGGTAGGTAGTAGCTCTGCCAAGGGCTTTGCAGCCCTGCAAGCTCTAGACTTGCGACTGTGCATCCACGGTAAGCTGAACCCAATATGCATGGGCTCAATGTGCGTGTCTGGTCAGTATGTTGGCCGCATCTGGGCCAGTACCCACACTATGCTGACAGCATGCCACAACAAGTGACCTGCTGCACTGCTGGGTCGTAGCTTGATGAAACCCAAAGACTACCTAAACACTATCATTCCACAGAAGTGTCTTTGCTGAAGTGTCTTTGCTGATGTGTCTTGGCTGATGAGAGGCATCTGAGCCTTCAGGATGGATGGACATGAATGCATGGTGCTGTGCAGTGAAGGAAAAAGGAGAGATTCTTGCAGAGCTCCACCTGAGCCAGGCTGCTCAGGATGTGGGTTTCTGAACCGGTCCTTTGTGCCCAGCTTCTTCAGCATCTTTGTGGCAAGCCGTTTGCTCCTGGACTGATGCTCAGGGGCTCTTGGAGGAAGGGCCCCAGCCTCTGGCCCTGCTCCAGAATACATGCCAGGTGCAAGGCCACCTGCTGAAGTAGATGCAAGAGAGGATGACATGCGCCTTTCAGCCTGTCCATCTTGTGCAGATTCCTGTGGACATCAAAGCATGTTGCGCTCAGGACGTTTTATTACACACACATGACAGCAGATACAGAGACAATGAAATATTGTCAAGTCTGCTAGTCAAAGCAGCACCACAAGCTAACATTATTACTACAAAATGGCACCATAGACACTGTTCATGTCATACAGCACCCCAATCCAGGGCCTGCCACATGTACCTTAGATGAACTGATCATGAATGCTCAAAGATGCAGTCAAGCCACATGCCTCCAGCCCTGTCTGTGCCAGACACTGCACAATGCTTACTTGGTAGGGAGCAGATGCCCTCAAAGGTGAGTACACATCACTCTGATGCAAGTTCAACGTCTGCTGCGAGGCCTGAGACTGCTGCTGGTTAGTGCTGTACCCACTGACATCTGCCTGCTGCTGCCTGCCTCTGTATCCCTGTGTTTCAATGGGCTCACCCTGTTGGCTGATCTGGGCTGCAGGCAGAGGCTGCTTATGGCTGTTGACCAGGTCTGACACTGAGTCTGCTGTTGGTCTGGATGTGGGTGCAGCATCGGTGATTGGGTTGGCTGTGGGAGGAGCTGCTGGGGAAGGTGCTGCAGAAGTTGGTGGTTTGTGGGCTGCCGACTGTGTGGCTGATGATGGCCGGAGCTGGAAGGATTGCGTGACAGCAGCTGCTCTGTTGGCTACTGCAGCCTGACTGCTGCTGCCCCTGAGCAAGCAGACCAGAATAAGTGATCGAAACAGGTCGAATAGGGCATGCCACATATTCATGTGGTGAGCTTACCAGTCAGCAGTCACCCAGAAGATGCAATAGTTTTATGCTGATGACAGGGACCATGCACAAAAGATGATTCCTGACTCAACAATGGGTTGATGTCCAAACAGACCGTGGAATTGGTTCACACCCAGTACCTTTGGGCAGACGCCAAGTGAGCCCCGCCAAATTGAACACTGATCCTGGCAGACTTGAACACTCCATGTCTATCTGCTTTGTCTGTCTCGGCTGTGATGGCAAATGCTCCTGATAGCTCAGACACCAGCACATCCTTGCCTCCAAAGTATATCCCACGTCCACCAAAGGCAAAGCTGCAAGGCATGCCGTTCACGCACTGAGAACCAGGACAAGTATGCATGCAAGAAAGTGGCCAAACAAACAGTGCTTCTGCTGATGCATGTGCTGAAGGGGACACGCATGCACATGCTGCATGCGTTTGGCTGTCTCACTTGTATCCCTTGACTGCAGGAAAGTATAGCTCCCGCTTGTATTCATTTGTGCGTGTCTCATTGGTGTTCAGTTGTTCTTTCAGGCGTGCCAGCTGTGCAATTCCAGACTGTTCAGCAACAGCACGTTCTTTCATCAGCCGCTGCATGCGTGCCCTGCTGATGACTTCCACTTCCATAAGATCTATCTCTTCCTGATGCATCCTATATGTGTCCTGGAATGCAGAGTCAGCTTGTTCAGCAATTCCAATTGTCTGGACAGTGAAAAAAAAACATTTTGACTGCAGCAGGTACCTGCAGGATTACAAGTTGAGCTTCCCAGAGTTCCTTTTCTTCTTCTCTTCTAGGCTGAGCAAATACAGCTTTGGTTGAAAGAATCTGTCCATTGATGTGGACCAGAGCGTGCCGCATTCTTGACTGCTCCGTGGCAAGTTCAGCATCTGATTTGTTTGCGAAGGGGTTTGTGCTGCCTGGTCTTGCAGCACGCGATGGGGTGGCGGGTGGAGCAACGATAGGCTGCTGAGCACTATTGACCCTTGCTTCTGTTTGCTTAATATCCTCAACGAGGAGCTCTTTGCTTTGGCTCAATGCCGTGATATACTGCTTCACTTCAGGCTTCCGGGCACTCCATCTGTCAAGCTTAGCTTGTTGATTTTGCGCATGGACAGCCTCGAGCCGGAAAGCTTGCTGGCGCACGTGATCCATCGCAACTACGTGAGAGCTTGGACAGTCATAGACATTGCTGCGACTGATCTTATAGCAGGAGTCGTAGCAGACGAGACTTGCGAACGCTGTTCACCGCAACGACACGTACAACGTTTACGACTATGCGTTTCGGAAATGTCCCGAAACTCTATGTATCATTTGCGCTTTCAATCGAAACCCGTCCCGACAAGACCAACATGTACGAAGCTTACTGATACTTCAGAAGCATGTTGGCGTTATATACTTTTTTCATTACAATTGAAACCATTGCTGGCTAGCATGACCCATGCAATGACGATGCGTGGACAGACTCCATCCTGGCACACTATAAATCGACTCTGGAATATACAGTCATGCATACACTATTTCAGTGAAATGCCGACAAATCAGCAAAGGGGTCTTTAGCGCCTCCAGGAGCAGGTGAGCTGGCGCCACCAAGCTTTCCAATTGTTGGGGACTGGCCTGACGCAGGAGCCTGTGAATGGCACACAAGAGACGTCAACTGCTGAAATGCTGTGCGCCCATGTCAGTGCATCAAGCAGACAATCATACAGCTCAGAAAACTAGCAAAGTGGGGGGGGGGGGGGGGAGAATCAAGAATTGCACACGGATGCGGCATATGTCAGACCTTGAGCTCAAACATAGTGCTTGCAGGCGCCAGAACGTGTGTGCTTGGACATGCTAGGCAGATGGTGCCAGACACGACGTCCGACTGCAGTCATCAACAGCGCTGTCGACGCTTGTTAGGGACTCTTACCTGTGCAAAGGTTGAGCCAAACCCACTGTCTGACCCAAATGGATCTGATGCACCACCAAAGCTAGCCTGCTGTCCACCAAAAGCTGCCTGCTGTCCACCAAAAGCCGCCTGCTGTCCACCAAAGCCACCCTGCATGCCCTGGACCCCAAACGCTCCTGGCTGTTGTGGCATACCAAACGGTCCGCCTGCTTGTGGCCTTGAAGGGAAAGCACCTGCTTGTGGGGCCCCAAATCCTCCTGGGGCACCCCCAAAAGCCCCAAAGGCAGGCGCCATCTGCCCAAAGGGTGCAGCCTGCTGCTGCTGCTGCTGCTGTGGAGGCCTGAAACTACCCACACCAAAGGCAGGTGAACTTGGAGCAGCAAACATGTCTTCTGGCAAGGGCCTAGCAGGGGGTGTGGCGGGTGCTGGGGTGGGGCCCTTGCTGGAGGAGGCAGACAGACCAGACATCCCAAAGGGATCTGCCCCACCATTGCTGGCTGCTCCTGTGTGTGAAGTCGAGGTGCCAAATGCGCTCCCGCCAAAGTCAGACCCAGTCATTGCAAAGGGGTCTGAGCTGGCAGAAAAGGCGGCATGTGGGCTGGCTGAGGGGCGGCCTGTGGCTTGAGGGGCTGCTCCAAACAGGTCCATGCCTGCTGCTGAGGGTGCAGGGGCAGCGCCAAAGGGGTCTGCCCCAAAGACATCTGGTGCAGCAGGGGCTGCGTCACGTGATGTAGAGAAAGTGGACCACACATCTGCACCAGGTGAACCTGCACCACATTTATCACTGTTGAAATACAAGATGTTTCTATTGGACAGGGCTGACAACTGTTTGCAGGTGTGCATCAATCAAGCCATGAAAGATGCTGCAGTCACTGCTTCTTGCTGCTGCTGTGTCTGTAGTCAAGCAAGGTGATAAGCTGTCCTTACCTCACCCAAAACCAATCGAAAGATGCACATGGTATCACCACGAGTCCCTGACATAACACTGAAACAGGCAAGTTTCTGCTGCATACCTGAGCCTTGCTGTGCAGCTGTTGGTGCAGGAGCATCAAGGCCACCCAGCAGATCCATGTGGGATGGCGCAGCTGTGGTGCTGGCTGGCATAGGAGTGGCTGCCGCTGGCATTGCACTGGCCCCGCCTGCAGCGCTCCTACCAGCACTGCCACTGCTAGGAGAGGCAGCAGGAGAAGCCAGCTTGATGTTGCCCAGAGATGCAGCAATGTTGGCACTGACTTTCACATCTGACAGTTTCCTGGGCCCCTTGCTGTCTGCCACTGCTGGTGAGGGGCGGGGCCGGGCCTGAGGGGGCTTGGCGGGGATGGAGTCTTGGCTGGGGGACTCGGGTACCGAGGTCTCCTTTTTCAGAGCCTCAATCCTGGCCTTGGTTGCTTGCACAGCATCATCTGCACCATGATCAAGGCAGCAGTGAATGCACAATCTATTACGTGGAGCGCACTGCACCCAACTGACGGCTGATAAACCAAGATAATGAAATGTGATAATAGCCTGCTGTGCTTTTCTTGATACGACTCATTCAGCTGCCATCTTGGCATGCACTGATACAACGTGCACAGTATTCAATGTGTGGTTGTCTGGTAATGCAGGGATGTGTGTATTGGAATACCAAAGTGCCGTTCCAAGTAGGCTCTGACTGCTACATGCATGTCAACTGCTGTTGGCATACAATCTGGCGGTACAGCAAGGACTTGCTGCCATACCTGCAAAGCCCCCACCAGACTTTGTGTTGCCGCTGGAGCGATCTGACATTGAAAGATCATCGTCATACGACTTGGAGTCGTATGACTTGGAGTCGTATGACTTTGAGTCGTATGACTTCGAGGACTTGCTTGAGGGCAGTTTGGACAGAGCAGACGCTCCTCCCCCTGCAGATGACACATGCAAGACATTGGTCTAATGAGCACAATCAGGACGCAGGTTATCAATCTTCACAACTATGTACACTCCTCTACATCAAAGCCTGCAATTATCCAATTTTTGAGCTGCAAGCGTGATTACAAGGACTCACAAGTTGCTTGATTGCATATGCAATTGGTGCCATTCAGGCAGAAAGTTCAATAAAGATTGCCGCATGGCATACCAGTATATTGTAACGGTGCCCCTCTGACAGGCAAGCCAACAATGCATGTGTACCAGTCAAATGCTGTGTCACAATATGCTGGTGTTTAATGTATATGCTGTGACAGCCTCAAAGGTAGGCTGCGAGGTCAATGCTGTGTTGCATTGACAGCTCCAAACCTCACCAAGGCTAGAAGAAGAAGACTTGGAGCCAAAGCCGCTCCCTCCGCCCAGGTCATTCGAGGACACCCCTGTGTACTTGGATTCATTCTGCTTGGCCTGCATAGCAACAGGGCTGACTTGCACCGTCAAATGTTGTGTAAGCGTGCAGATTACATGATGCCAATCTCTGTGCATGCATAACACGTGAGCTGGACCGTTCATGCAGAGGCTTCTCTGACGCGCAGGCATCATAGACCAGAGGAATTTATTCGTGTCGAGCATCACCGGCAGGTCAGCTACAGGTCCAGCAGTCGCCTGTTTTCAGTTCTGTGCCACAGCACCAATGTCTGCTGAAAACTGAGATGTATCATGGTGGCAGCATGCAGATTAGACTAAATTGCAACAGAAGTTTACCTTAGCGCGTTCAGCGCGTACTCTGTCAGGGTTCAGGACAAAGTTTGCAAGTTCTTTTGCCCTGCTGCGGACGTTCAAGCCCCAGTCCTTCCCCTTTGGATCCTTGTACTGGAAGTTCTGCAGCTTCTCTACAACCCCAATATTGCTGACAAGCTCCTCAACTACCTGAAGAGACAGTGTAATTTGTGTGAAGGCCTACGTCCACAGTACATAAGCATCATGCAAGGGGCAGCCTGAGAGGCAATTCAGAGGAGCTAATGACTATCAACAATGCTCACCTTTTGCGGCCCATGCTTGCTCATAAACTCCAGCAGCAGAAGTGATTTGTAGACATGACGCCAGTCTTCCTCTGTGTCTTGCAGGCGTCGTGCAACTACCCCCATGATTTGCTTGTAGTTGTCAATATCAT
>JAABUK010006113.1_pt1 | contig 18209 bp, 17 predicted proteins | sample 5559141 | NCBI WGS metagenome assembly JAABUK01 (sample SAMN10711869, study PRJNA513367) | rock metagenome | isolation source: Antarctica rocks | place: Antarctica: Victoria Land, Pudding Butte nord | collected 2016-01-03 | reverse complement strand
TGACTACGAAACAACTCATGAACGACTTGAAGCTAGAAAAGCAGATGATATTGTCATTTGAATGAAAGAGCTACTGAGCTTCGATCGTCAACAATTGAAAAAGACGAAGCTGATCATCGAAGTTCAGATCAATAAACATAGACGAAACGTCATCTATGAAGTAGATGACTGAGTTTGACTATCTTTCAGAAACGTCAAGACAACGAGACTCTGCAAAGATTTGAAAGACAAACAACTAGAATCATATCAGATCACTGTCAAAGCGAAGATCTTCTATCATCTTCGTCTATCAGTCAGCATGAAGCATCTGCATTCGATGTTCAGTTCGAAGCTACTGCGATCATATTCAGAAGATCTTCTATCAGAACAGCATGCAAAACCTCTCAGACTCATCATTATTGATGACGACGACGATGAACACTGAGAGATAGATGACATTCTGAACTTCAGATGCTATCGAGATCGAATACAGTACAAGGTCAAATGAAAAGATCTAGATAGAGACAATGAATGATACTATGTCGATAAAGGTAAATTCGATGACTTCGAGAAAGTTTTGAACGAATTTCATGCGCTATACTCAAGAAAGTCACGCTAGTACCGAAATAACTCAATAAGAAAGCAAGCAAACAAGCGACATTCATGCAAACATGAATTTTCGAAGAAAGGGGTAATGTTACGAGCGTATCAAGGCTGAATAGAGCTAGTCAGCGTCTCTAACTCAGATCTGACTCAGCCTCTATTTTCTTTCATCAACATCTCTTTGTTCAACATCATCTTTCTTTCTACATCACATTCTACTCATGTCACAAACACATTCTCTTCAAGCTTAGCGCAGTCTCTGAATATTACTTAAATATTTCTTTTACTCATCTTCTTCTGTATTCTTAATATTCAGTTATAGCTATCTCTAAAGATCAAGCACTATTCAACCCTGACTTTCGCTGATTGACTCATCTAGGCACGATTCTGACAATTAGTCTCAATGATAATGCATATAAATAATGCATAACAATCTTCTTATCTGATAGTGATGTTGAACAACGTTAGAGTTAGAATAGATGTGAAACGTAGATAAAGTTAGAGTTAGAATAAACATGAAGTGTAGATAAAGTTAATGTTAAAATAGATGTGAGATGTAGATAAATTAAAGTTAGAACTGAATTTTGAAATTCATTCATCATCTTAAAGCTGCGATCATCACAATCATCATCTCAGTGATGCAATCAAAACATTCATCATAATAGTGATACAATCAACACATTCATCATAAAAGTGATACTATTAACACAGTTTGTTCAATCATCATCTCTTGTTGACATTGTACTTCACTTTGCTTTCACTCTATTCAATTATCATTATCTTCTACTCAATTATTGCAATTTTCTACTCAATTATCACAACTTTTCAAATCGTGATTGAATAATTTACATCATATTCATGACGTGTTGCAAGCAGACAGATAATGCATTTAGATAATGCATTTCTTGTTGCTCATTGCTGTCAGACTTGATTTAGAACGAAAGTCAAGTGAAGATGCATCACATGATGATTTGAAGAAGTCAACTTGTGATGATAAATATTCATTAAATTGAATTAAGAAAGAATTAAGACAAGATCATAAAATCATGTTTGAAAGCAAGATCTTGCTTGAAAGCAAGATAAATAGAATTGAGAAGATAATGCAAACAGATAATGCATCAAGCAATCAACAGCTAATTTATTGCGACAGACAAAGAGAAAATGAAAGTCAGAAATCATCGCTCTTCAAGAAATTCGTTGTTATCAGAAAGCTGCGAATTTGTTAATATCTAAGATCTCATTCAAAAGACTAGTATGAGAAATTCTTCAGAATGAGACTGATATGAATTAACTTAGTTCGAAAATGAGCGATGAAAACTACAGAATTCAAGCTTCGACTCTGCTTACTCTTCAGAAGATCACAGAAGCATTTCTATGTGAATTTCTTGTCAGTAAGTGCATTACTCATTTGCATTACTTTTGATGTTTTACAACATTTACTGATATCATGCTTTACATATGCAGATAGCAATCTTCTTGCTATTCATGTCAAGTGAGTAATCATTCAGCAGAGAGATTTGATACTCATGAAGACTTTGATGCGTAATCTTGAAATTTAGTTGAATCATGAATAGAAATAGCATTTGTAATAACTTGATCAAATTAAGCTATCTAGCATAGCAATACACTTTATGAACTGTATTATCTCTTTGCATTATTTTGTAAGTGTGTTATCATACTACATACATTGACAATGCAAAAGCAACTTCAAATGAAATAATATTGAACATTTAAACACTAATAGAATGTAAAACATTTTGCAAATCTGTCTTGAAAGAATCATCAGATTCATTAATCGCGTTATCTTCATCTTCTTTTCTACGATAAATATTTCATGCTTCGACAATAGTTTTCTCAGAATTCAAGTTCATGATACAATTATAATACTTAAGAAGCATTATCTGTTCAACTGATTCTGAAGTCATTTGTGATCAATTTCATCAACAAACTCTTCTTGCAAGACTGCATATTCATTCAATATCTATAAAGAATATTAAACATAAGAAAATATTCTTAGTCATTTGAGTCAATCTTGAATAGTTCAAGACATTGTCTCTTTAATACTTTCATGTTGAAAACTTCTTGACAATAGCATCAGTGTGAAGATATTAATCATCTTCACTAACAGATACAGAGCGATGTTGAGTTCTTTGAAAAAGAGTTCATATAATCATCACAACAGATTATAACATTGTTAACAAATGATCAATTGCATTATCATATTGCATTATCTGATCAACATCACTAGTCACTTGTGCTCTGACTTCTGCAATTGTAGTTTTCTCTTCATAATGATGATGAAAATAGTTCTTGAACTCTTTTTTATACTTTTTGTAATAAAAATGAAAATTATTCTCATTTGCATCTCAATCTTGATACAAATTCAGCTTTTAAGTAGAATCTAAAATCATAGCAAGATTGTATATCAGTTTATCTTTGTTCTTCATCTTGAAATAGTACTTTGCAAGCTTGTTAGAAGTTAGTTCGCAAGCTCGAAGAACAAGTGCTTGTGAAGTACATGCATTATCACGTACTATCGTCTCAATAACATTGAGATAATTGAAAAGAGCATCAAAAATTTGAAATTTTAAATGTATGTTAACATTGATGATTCTAGATATAATCAAAGTTAGTTCATAGAAAGAATTTAACATGTTGTCAACAAGCAATACTAGTGATCATTCATTCTTCTTTAATTAAATAGCTTGAATCTTTGCATCTGTCAAGAATTTCTCAACTTATGTATCAATTATGTCACGCAGTTGATATGCATGTTGAAGCATTAAATAAATAAAGTTTCAGCAAATGCAAATGTCTTGTATCAATTTTCAAGATCTTGTTGCTTGCAGCTTTAAAAAGCGAAGCTTTCATTGAAAAGAACTGTTGATAGCAATAGTAATAGCGCGAATCTGTTTCATTGATTAGTAAATGCATTATCTTTTTGCATTATCATCTTGATAAATATCTTCTTGATAACAGTGCAAAGATTATTGCTTGTGATTACATTCTTGACTTGATCATCGTTCAATGACACAGCGAAATTGTCGTTCAAAGTTTCTGATTCAATAGCTCTGATAAACTTTTGAGTCATTAGATTAATGATATGAGTCATACAAGATATCAAGTTTTGTGCTTTATTTCATGAAATGTCGCGTCGATTGAGCGCTCTTTCAAGCTTCTTCTTCAGAGTATCATTGTTGCTTGCATTATCAATAACAACGTCAAAAAGCTTGTTCTTAATGTTGTATGTATTCAAAATCTTGAACAGCTCTTGCATCAAATGATGATCAGTATGCTCAACTTGAAGAGATGTAAATTCAATGAGATGTTCATGATATTGAAATGTAGCATTCATTCAATATATCAAAACTCTCAGATAAGCGACTTTTTAAGAACTAAATCATGCATTCAACACAATAGAAATCTGTCGTGACTCTTTTAAATCTTGCTTTATCTTTGCTTGAATTTCATCATATTTCGAGAAAATCATGTTTGACAATTTAGTGCAATGCATAAGAGTAATCTTTGAACAAAGCATTTGTAGTAACTGTTGAAAATGCTTGTTTTCAATGATTTGAAAAGACAAATTCAGTGCAACAAAGATCTGACACAATATTTTTTTTTCAATTCTGTTGATTGAATTGAGATGATAAGTTGATATGACTTTTCTTCTATAAATACATCAACTTTGCATTATTTATTTGCATTATCATATTGAACTTACATGATCGAAAAATATCTTGAGCTGTGAAAGAAAGTTGAATCATTTTCGTTTCTGACAAGCATTTGACTTGAGATGCTTGATCATATTGAACATACTAAATTCATCAATAGTTGTAGAATGATCTAGAATTTTAAGACAATTCTTGCATAAAATCTTAAAATATTCTTTCAACGTCAAGATCATTTGAATAAAGTTGTTTCAGATGTTGAATTGTTTATTCACTTCAATCTTCTTAGCTCAAAGTGAATTATCTATCTTTCTTTAAGTCTTGTTGATGACACTTTCGTCAACAGACATCTGTAATCATCATTGTTGAAATTGAGCATTGATATCAGCACTTCACTCAACATACTGATTATTCTCTCTTAATATTAGAAGAGAAGTATCGCGATGAATTCTATTCATCGCTTCTTGAAAAGTTCGTTTCTTTTCAACGAAATTCTGATTGATGTTTCATGAATCTTGACTTGCAAATTTATTAGAATGAATACTATTGAAAGTAAATGAATGAACGATCGAGAAATTAAATTCTTTCTCGATCAAAGATCTTGATAATTTATATGTTTTATCAAAATCAGACATCTTGCAATATATTTCATTGATAATGCAACAAGATAATGCAAACAACAAGAAGAGAAATAGATTCATTTGTTTCACGTAAGTCTTTCAAATATAATGATGTAATAGATTCAAAAATAGTAAATCTTGACATTTGATGTCATTTTCGATTTCTTAACAAGTTGAGTTGAAAACTCAAATCAAGTATCAACTCAAGATTAATATCAGACTGAGTCAGAATGTTGAAATCGAGTATTCAAGTCAAGTCAGAAGATTGATATCAAGTACTTGAGTCGAGTCAGAAGATTAATATCGAAACTTGACTTAACAATCAGTCTATGCATTAAGACTCATTTCACTCTTCATCTTTGACAATGAAAGAGTGAATAACTTTTTCTTCAGTCATGTGAGATTGTATTTAACAGTTGAGTAGAGATTCTCATTTTTCTCATCTTCATCACTTCTCATCATCATCATGTTACTTCATCTTCATCTCGTAAGTATTATTTGAAGCAAGCAATGCATGATGAGATTCGCTGATGAATAAATAGTCTTTCATTTCACTTTGACGTTTTCATTTGCAATCATTAATCATTACATTTCTTCTTTCGTTCATGACATCACTAATTTTCTTTTTTGAAGATGTATGTTGATGCATGAATGTTGTGTAAAATTTTGTTTTTTTATTTATAGTTTAATATCAAACTTTTAAACTTGCGTCTTTGCACTTTTAATACATTCTCAAACATGATTCTTGTATGATCTGTCTCTCTTTTTTCTCTTTGACTTTTTTGCAGTCAACTGATGTACTTGTCTTTCTGTCTTGTAGTTCTCAATGATCTTCTTCGCATTGCTAAGATTTTTCATTGATTTTCAGAAGTTTTCATAGAAAGATGAATCAGCTCATTGAACTAAATATTTAATCTTTTCTTTCTTGATTCGCTGATCAATTATCTTCTTTATCTTTCATTTCTCTTTCTCTTTTATGAGAATGATCTGCGACTTTGAATTCTCGTCATGTGAGTGTCAGAATTTCAATAAAGAGACATGAAAGATTGAGTAAATTGCATCATATTTCTCAGATAGTTTAAGCTTATACGCTTGCATGTTGATCTTTTTTAATATTCTGAATGATTCTAGTTATCTGTGATTAATCTTCTTCTTTGAACGAAGCATATGAATGTTTATACTTCACAGAAGCACTTTGTCTTTCATTTGAAAGCTTGCAATCTTATGATGAGTATTATAATGCTTTGCTTGCTGCTTGAATACTCACTTTCATAGTTTCATTAAATGTTTTCTAATACTTTGTAGTCATTCTGCTTACTTCATAGTCATGAATGTTTCTTTCTTTAGAACTTTGTTCTCAGATGTCTCTGCAAAACTCGCAGTGTATTTCTTTAAAAGCTTATGTGAAGTTTTTTTGATACTAGCGTGTACGCTATTGTTATATGCAAACGCTGTCATTGATAAAAGCTCTGATCAGTTATTCATCTTATAATTGAAATACATTTACAGATAGTGCTTAAGCATCTGATTCTGTCTTTCTGTTTGATTGTTGATTTGCAAATGAAACGCAATGCTTAGCTTTCGCTTCGTTTCTAGATGTCAGCAAAGAATGATTCAGAAATGACTGATAAACAATGAGTCTTGATTTAATATAATGCTTTGCATCATTTCATGCTGAGATACAAATTTTCGTCATAGCAGATTTGCAAGCTCTTCAACATTTAAATCTTTGATTGTCGAAATGTAAATTGCATGCTTAATCAACTTATCTATTATTATCAATATAACATCACTTGTTTTTTCGATGTACGAATTTTTTGCAGATGACATGTCTGTTATAAAATTCATGATCATCATGTGAAATGAATTCACGTTCTCTGAAAGTATAAATGTCAGCTCTTTATAGAGCTTATGATGATGCACTTGCACTCGCTGACAGTTTGAACAGATGCAAACATATTTCGTCATCTTTTTGAGCATTTTCAATCAGTAATATTTTCTTCTTATCGCAGTCTTGATACGAGCGTATGCAAAATAATCTGCTTCGAAATCATTATGATTCATATGCAGAATCTCATTTCTTGTAGCAGAGTTATTGAGTACATAGACTGCAAAATCACGACGTAGCAGTTCATCATTCTTCATACTTCATTTTGAAAGCTCATTCTTTTTAAATGCAAATCGTTGATGTCACTTTTCATTTATAATAAAGATGTTTTTTTGTTGTAACTTCAGCAATCATGCAATTATTGATTCACTTATCTTCAAATAAAATCTCTTCAACTTCATAATCTGATGAATCAGAAGTTGAAACGACGCAGTATCTAAATTTCTGCAAGATTTAGCGAGTACTCTTTCATTTGAACACATGATTCAAGTATCTGCAATGACTATGTCATTCAATTATGTTATCAACGCTGCAAGTTTGACTGCTGTTGAAACTTCTTCATTCTTTAGCAGCTCAGATTGACATTTTTGATTACGAAGTTTGTTTCACAGAGTAAATAGAAAATAATCATTATTCTTCTCACTATCATTTAATTTCATGATGTCAGATCTTCTTAACGATGCATTCGTAAAGTTTAATTTATCTTTGCGATACTTTATATTAAAGTCAAACGCAGCTAATTTCTTAACTCAATGCATCTGTTGTACGTTGAGCTTCTTCATCATCATAAAGTAAAGAAGATTATTGTGATCTGTTATTACACATATGAATCGCTTGTTATTCTGAAGATAGTGTCATCAGTTCTTAAAATCAAGAACTATAGCATACAGCTTTTTATCATGCATGTTTCATCATACTTCAGCTTTCTTGAACTTGTAACTATAGTATACAATGAAATATTATTGATTGATCTTGCTTTTTTAACTAAGCATGTTTTCAACTTCGTGATTAAATGTATTGATCTTCATGTGAAGATTTGCATTTCAATCGTAGTGTTTCAAAATAAAAGCATTGACAAAGACTGCTTTCAATCTTTCAAAAGTCTTTCTTACTTTCACTGTCATTGCAAAGAGTGAATACATCGTTTCTTTCTTCGCATTCTTGATTAAATCTGTCAAGAACATAATGATTTGAAAGAATTCTCTTATAAATCATCGATAAAATCTTGTAAATTTCAAGAATATGAGAATATTCTTCGCAGACTCAAGCTCAGATCAGCTAGTGATTGCGTTGATATAAGATTACTTCATCTGAATACTTCTTCACTTTATCACAAAATTCAGAAAGATAACTTCGCTGCAATTAAAAGCACATTTCAACAACTTGACATACAGTTGATGTTTCAGTAACGCGCGAGAAATCTTACATACATGCTCTCAATGCTGCTTTTTCATCTCAAAATATATTAAGATGTCATTTAAATATATCATGTAATAAATATTTAAAAATAACTTAAGTGCGTGATTTACATAGAATTGAAAGATTGCAGAAGCATTTATTAGTTCAAAAAACATCATCTGATACTCAAATTGATTTTAACATATGCAAAAAGTTGTTTTTCATTCATCATTCTTGCAAATTCAAATGCAATGATAAACATTATGAATATCAATTTTGATAAAGTGTCTTGCATAAGCAAAGCAATTCAACGTCTCAGACAGTAAAGATAATGAGTAATTGTTCTTTACTGTTATTTCATTAAAATCATGATAGTTCATGCATAAATGAAGACTTTCATTCAACTTCTTTATAAACAATACAAATGCTTCTGCAAAACTACTTGATGAACAAATTCATTTCTTCTTTAGCGCGTTGTTTAAATAATCTCATATCACAGCAAACTCATCTTGTGTCATCTTATAAATAGATTTAATGCAAGACATTTTGCTCTTCATCAAATTAATGAAATGTTTCATCTGATCATGCATGTTCAAACTATCAGAAAGAATCTTAGAAAATACTTTCTTAAAATCTTGAATAACAAAGAATATTTTTAATTCTTTCGCTTGAAGCGCATTGCATCTTGCAGTTTGTTGATCTGCGTTCTGTGATAATTTATCTGTAGATAGCAATTGATATGACAAAGCTACGTAAGTCTCTCTCTTTCTCTTAGCTGCAAGCATTATCAGCTCAACAAATTTTAATATCTTGCACAGACTAACTCATACTTGCTTTGCACGCTGAGTGCTGTTTTCTCAATATGATCAGTGATGCTTGCATTAGCAAATATTCAAATTGATCTCATTTAATTATGAATAATCAAGAATCATATCATATTCTTGCATGTTCACAGTATGAAACTGAGTATTTCAGCTTTTGTGAACTTTCTTATAATTGATCAACTCAATATTGATCTGATTTATATCATAGCAGAGAATTCAATGATTATTGATCATTTGAATCTGTTTCAGAATTGCATAATTCTTCAATAACTCATGCTTTTTTACTCATGATTGCAATATAAAGTTTCGCTCGATCTTAAAGTTAATAAAACAGTGAGTTTCATGCATTTCTTCAGAAACATTTATCAGTACTGACATCATCATTGCATGTGACAATCATCTTTTTATTGTTATATTTAATGATTTAATAATAAACATTAGACTTTCTCTTTTTTCATTTCTTCATCATAATTGCAAGTTTTTTGTCTGAATGCATAATTGAAACACATCAAATTATTAATCTTGTGTCTCAGCTTTTTGCATGATCAGCATGTAAGATTGAATGAAACAACATCTTGCTTGAATTCACTGAACTTGAGTGTTGCATCATCTTTAAACTGCATGCTTAAAGCAGAAAACTTTGAATTCTTTATTGCAACGACAGATCTCATCTTCTTATGCAAGAATCGAGATTTCTTCTGAAATGTTACATTCTCACTTTGCTGCTGCGAATTTAGCTTCAACAGCATGTCAATGTCTTGCAAATGCAAGTCAATGTTTATAAGATGCTTTAGCAAATCAACATAATTGATAAAGATGTATGAAATGCAAAGAAACTCATTCATGATGATTTTGTTAATCTTCATTCATAAGTACATCATGCAAGTCTCATTGAATATATAATAATTCAGATCTGCATACAGTCTGATAAGATATTGCTTGAAATTTATGATGCTTTGATCAACTTGTTGCTTTGCAGTCTTAAATCAACATTCTGTTTGAAAGTTATGAATTTCAAAATTGCTAAGTTTAGCATGCAAGTATTTAATGTAGTACTTTCAGTCAAATATCTCATCATAATTGCATATGCTCATTACATGATCTCATCACTGATTGCAAGACTTTTCTGACAAGTATGATGCAAATCATTGCAGTTTCTCTTCTTTCATGATGAAGTCAACTGACATCGTGATCATGAAATTTTCACAGTCTCGCAGTCAAAACATTAAGAAGTCATAGTTCATGATACTCTGCTTCTTGAACTCGCGAAATTGATTAACATGCTTACATGCATCACTTTAATAATGATCATCACTATGTTGATGTCAATGATCAGAGATTGATCAAGTCTTTCGTTCAAGTTTCAATATGCAAAGTTGCAAGACAAGCAATAAATTCTGTGTTTTCAAATTCTTTAACTGTTTATATACTTCACTTGTTGATCAACGAAAGATATGATTTGTCTGTTCAGTAAATTCTCATAACTTGAACTTCTCATCTGCATGTTTAAATACGTGATTCTCAAATCTGTTTTGATGAAACGACAAATTCTCAGTGTAAAAGAAGTTATTACTTCTTTCAATTATGCAACTTTTAATGAGTCACTGTGTATTTGACATCTTTTACTGAGCAGCTTTATGTGAATGAAGCAATTAAAACTGTGAGATGACGAGATCTCTTTGCGTGAAACTGCATAGTAAAAGATAATAAGATAGCATTCTATTGATGATAGAATTAATTACTAAGAAACAAATGCAAGAACTGACAGAGTTTTCATCTTCTGTCAAGTTATTATCTTTATTCACTTGTTAATCTCTTTTGATTTAATCTTGTGAGCTAGTCTTGCAGACATGCATCATTCATAGTCAATGAAATATGTTTTCACAAATGATGATTGAAATTATTATACATTTTATTAATGATTGATAGTACTTCTTCAACTTCTAGAAATAAGTTCAATGATGTATTTTTCATTCATGATGCTATGTGCTTAATTGCAGCTTCATTGACTTAACTTTTGATGTAAACAATCTTTAATTCTTTGATAAAAAAGTAATTCTTGTTTATTTTCAGCTTATTTTACATTTATGATAGTTAATTATTTACATTCTGCAATGATTCTTCAAACAATAAAAAGTTCAATAACTTGATTAACTTCAAGAATTAATCTTCAGAAGTCAAAGTGCTTTATTGACTTAATGCAATTTTTAAATGATGTATAATTATGTTCTTGTCTTTCATTTTTTTCTGCAGACACGTCTGCTTAGTCTTTAATGTGATGTTTATCTTGTTTAGACTGATCACGTCAAGTCGAGTATTTGAGTTTGAGTTAAGTACTCAACTTGAAAAATGTTAAGTTAAGTTGAAAAGTTGAACTTAAGAACTCAAATCGAGTTGAAAAGCTGAACTCAACAACTCGATTCAACAACTCAACTTGACTCAACAAGAAGTAGATAGATAAATGTAAATAGTTTGATTAAACAGTCTTCATGATTTCTCGTCATGACTCTCTATCAAATCTCTCTATCAAATCTCTTTATCATGACTTTCTATCATGATTCTTTATCAAACAGTCTTCATGATTTCTCGTCATGACTCTCTATCATGACTTTCTATCGTGACTCTCTATTATAACTTTCTATCATGACTCTCTATCATGACTTTCTATCAAACAATCTTCATGTTTCTCATCATGACTCTTTATCAAATGCAAAAAGATAATGCAAAAAGATAATGCAAAAAAGCGGAAAAATTTCTATATTTAACTTTCTTGACTTCAAGCTCAAATTCTTGACGAGTTGAGTTGAATTGACTCGATTTCTAGTTAAATTGAATCACGTTGAGTTGAAAATATGCTCAATTCGACTTGAATCAAGTTGAAAATATGAGCAACTCAACTTCAAATTGAGTTGAATTCAAAATGTCAACTTGAAACTTGACTCGATGATCAGTCTAATCTCGTTGACATCTTCTAATATTTGAATCATGTCATTGTAAATCTTGATTTCAATGTCATGCTGTTGACATATGTACTTGATAAAGATAACAATGTCATTTGTTTCATAAACACTTATTCAAGCATTCAATTCAGTGCTGATGCTGATCTTGATCATTTCGTAATCAAAAAGTAACATGTTCATGTTCATTTCTTCTGTATTCAATGATGCATTTATGTCTTCTTCTTCTGATTCTGATGCTGTTTGATTCTGTGATAGAAGTAATTCTCTTCTAGTATTTTGAAGTTCATAGTGAGCAATGCTCGCTGATTCTGAGCTTCTAGTCATGATATGAGTAGAAAATTGCTGATTGAGAGATTCTGATGTTACTGTCAAAATTTCTGATTTTGATCAAACTTTCTGAGTTCAAGTTCTGCTGAAATTTCTGATTTCAATTCTGATGATGAGTTTAGTAAAGAGTTAGTCAAGATCAACATGTTCATGTTCTTTTGTTCTGATTCTGACTTTATTGAAATTTCTGATTTCAAGTTCTGATTCTGCTATTGAAATTTCTGAATTCAACTGCTGATTAATTATGTAGCTTGTTTTGTATCATTTACACATCAATAGCAAGATTAATGAGCTTTGAACTAATGTTATAAATCTGCATAGAGCGAATCATATAAGTGTATTCTAATTAGAAGTTCAAAGTTAAAGAAGAAAGAAGATGAAACACGTCAAGAGTTTTATACTCACGAAGACGCGCTAGATCACTAGCGTGTCAACATCAGTTTTATACTAGTTTATGATAGTTTAACATGATTTATGTTAAACTAACTCAAGATGCATGCTTGCAACAATTAAAACTTAAAATTGAATGTTGAAAATATATTTAATGAGCACTAATTATGCAAATTACGAATCATATATTATGATAATATTAATTTAAATATATACAATATAATATTATATAATATTATTTGTATTAATTATCAACTACTTATAATATTTTTTAAACAACTCGCGATTTTTTTATTTTATGAGTTCAAACGTTATATGATGTATCAAAGAAGTGACGAAAAATATCAAACAAAGTTAATATTTAGTATCTTTCAAGATTCAACATCTGAGATTATTGTGAGCATTATATCTATAGTTATATCAAATATTAATATTCTTGTTCATACTGTTATACATCAGCTTTCAGCTTCTATTCTAACAACAATTGTATATATACTAAGTAGGTAGTTTATGTATGTTAGATCAATTATTTGTATTCACTCATACAGAACACTTGTCGCTTAATTAACTGCTTATAATTCTAGACAGCAGGTTAAAGTTGATTCTTTAGTACTTCTGCTTTCATTGAGAGTTTGCAGACATCTTATTGACTTATTCTTGATTCTTGAAACCGAAGAATCATTGAGAGCGTCTGAATCATTGTTCTGCTGACTCAAAGTCTAAAGAATCAGAGCTATGACGTTGCTGACTCAAAGTCTGAAGAATCAGCGTTATCACATTGCTGACTCAAAGTCTGAAGAATCAGCGTTATTGCCTTGCTGACTTAATGAAAAAGAGAAAACAAGTACAGTCGACGCTGATGATAATGAACTGATGGCAAATCAATCAGCTACTTTCGTTAGAAACAGAGATTCATGACATCAAAACGACGCTAAATCTATTACAGTATGAATCAATATATAGAATTATCACAGATTGAAGGGAAATTATCTAAAGATTATTTTGAAAGAGTGTATCATATATAGATTTACCCTCTTTTATAAACGAATGATCATCAAAATTTCTCAAAAATACTTTCGTTATACAGTCATAGTCAGATTTAACGAAATTATCTTACAAAAATCGTCAAGTCTTCAATTTCGTTTCATAACAAAGAAAGTTTTGTTAGTTGAAACTCTTCTATAATCAGAGTCGACTGTAGCAGCAAATCTCTCTTTATGTTTATAGCTTATGTACGAGTATCTGTCTGGTTCGACCTCACTTTCAAGTTCAGCGCAGCGATCTTCATGATTCTTGATTTCGTCATCATCTTGAGATTAATTCTCATTCGACGTCGTTTAGGTTCAACTGTACTGCAGTAATCATTCTCTGAACTTTACGTTCAGTCATTGTGCGCATTTAAACGGTAGAGACGTTAGAATTGTTAGAATAGAAGTAAATAAGATGAACTTTCGTAGACGTAAAAGAGTGCAAGAGATCTTATGTGTCAACTGAGATTTCTTAAAACTTCTAGAATCGACTGCAGTTGTTGCAAGTTTTGACTGCAGTTAGAGATTGATCAAGAGCGACTGTAATAACATACGCTTAAAGACGCATATCAATAAGAAATTAAGAAGAAATTAACGATAAGCACAAAGATTGCATATACATTCAGAGTTGAAATTAGTTTTATAACACTTAAATATGCTTAGCATCACTTGTCGATATTTCAATAGTCTTTCAGACTTTTAGAGTTCATGATGTTGATCTTGATATCAGCTTGACGTTGAGTTCAAGTCTTTCTGATCTTGACTTCACTTCTACTTGAATAATAAAGTGCTCTGAAAGTTGAGTCTTCGTCGTTTAAGAGATTCTTGAGCGTCTCAACTTTGATCAGACGGTTCGAGTCAAGCACAAACACTCTGTCGAAGTTCATCAAGCTCTGCAGACTATGAACGATCATGATGATCGTTTGATCTCGAAAATCTTCTCTGATAACGTCTTGAATTGTGACATTCGTGACTGAATCAATGCTGGTTTCATATTAGTCTGATTGTGCACTTTGAAAATCATGTTGAAAGAGTTGAGAAGATGAAACAAAGAACTGAAAGATCAGACTGAAATGAAATGCACGCTTACTGATCTGTTGACTCGTTCAGTATCAGTATACTGCTTTCTCATGAAAGAGCTCTCGCGAGGCAAAAAAGTTGTCGCTGATCATGTGAAAGTGAATTCTCGTTCAAAGAGACATCAAGATCGTCGAAAGACGTTACTTTGCCTCATAAGTCAACTCATTTCAGAGTCTGAATTATTGCGTGATCTGAGACTGCGTCTTTTCATGAGCTTGCATTCTCTCGTACAGTTTTCTCGAAAAGAAAAGACTTCTGAGTGACGAGATTAAGCTTGAATCAAACAAGCTCAGAGTTCAGAGTGAAAATGTTGACTTCATCAATCAGTATATGTTCTTGATGACACGATAGCAGACATAGCAAAGCGGCTACAAGGCTACTTTTGTCACTATGAACAGCTTGATCAGGTGAGAGTACTGAAGAAAAGTAAAGTAAAAAGATTGTGAGTCACTGTTACAAGTGTGTCGAAATTGAATAGAGTTTTCTAGTCAATAAGCTCTAGAAATTTTGGCTCATGTTAAATCTCAGCCTCGATACTCTATTCTAGCGCTTTCGATACTCGAGCAAATCTGCTTCGCTTTCTTTGTTTTGCTCTACTATAAATACAGCTCGAAACTCTCTTTGATTTCTTCTGTATTCTTAATATTCTAGTTATAGCTATCTTTATTGATCAAACATTCTATTCAGCTACGCACTATCTCGCTGCAGTGTGATTAGATTCTAGGCACGGTCTCAACATTATATTAAGAATTCATTTATCACATGATATTGATTTCATTACTCATTCAAGATACTCGTCTAGGCAGAACGAGTCTAAAGAAATTCATTTACCTGATGATCGACGCAATCGAAAGACAGAACAACATCAGAAGATCAATAGAATCAACGACAAGACTGTTTGAATTGCTAGAGAATCTATCGCTCATTAAGTAGGCACAGTTCACTCAATTAATAGAATCGACGATAAAGAATCTTCGTGAATTGCTTGAGAATCAACTCATTCTCATGAAGCAGACGAGTGAAAACAATCTGTTCAACCTTCTCTCTTTTCAAGCTCATGAATCAGTCGAGTCAAAACAATCTGTGTCATCAAATTCAATTTGACTCGATTCAAATCAAGGTCAATCTAGTGAGTCTGCTACAAAGACGCTGTCAATGCGATGATCTACCTACTCACATCGCTCTATCTATCAGTGAATCGATCTACCTCACGTTCACATGCAACTAGTGAGTTTGCTTCAAGGGCAAGTCGATAGTCGACCTCTTCAATGAGCAAGTCGACTAGTGAGTCTGCTTCAATGATCACTCTATCTCACATAGTGAGTCTGCTACAATAAACATTTGACGAGTTAATTTAAATCAATAGAAAGATTGATAGAAAGACAAACATCAAGACTCTACGTCAATGCTATGAACTACACTACAAGTCATAGAAACATGACTTTTAAAGAGAAGAAGATAATGTTACGAGTGTGTTGAGATTGAATAGAGTTTTCTAGTCAATAAGCTTTAGAAATTTTGACTCATGTTAAACCTCAGCCTCGATACTCTATTCTAGCGCTTTTGATACTCAAGCAAATCTGCTTCGCTCTCTTTGTTTTGCTCTACTATAGATACAGCTCGAAACTCTCTTTGATTTCTTCTGTATTCTTAATATTCTAGTTATAGCTATCTCTATTGATCAAACATTCTATTCAGCTACGCACTATCTTGCTGCAGTGTGATTAAATTCTAGACACGATTTCAACAGTCACTTACCTGCTCGTTCTTTCGCAGATTTCGACGTGCTCATCGAGTTTTACGAAGAGCGAAATGTCGTTCAGCATCGAGTTACCTTGCGCATGTGATTTTGTTGTTGTCAGTTCACTCTTTGATGACATCAAAGAAAAGAAGTGCTTTACTCATAGCTAGCACTGACGTTCTTCAAGATGACGAAGCCGCTTAAAGATCATTCGTCAAATAATGTCGTCGTTTCACTCAAGCAATTCTTTCGTGATGTCTTCTTTGTGAATCGAAAGATTCAAGTTACAGCTTCAAAACATGTCTTCATCTTCGTTCACTGAATGATGAGATCACTCATCACTTTGATGAATGTCGTGACTTGAACAATGATCAATTCTATCAAATCGAGACTGACACTTGTACGCAGCGCAATAATCAGCTTCATGACGAGCATCTTCAAAGCTACGACTATGAGAAAGAGTACAAGAAAAAGTCAGCGCTGAACGCAAAAAAGAAGATAGAAAGACTTCTGCAATTCGTTCAGAAGAGAAAGATTTCTCTGAGTAAACGCTTGACTTCATTCAAATGCGCGAATCGTTGTAAGTTTCTGAATGATGTCGAGAAACAACGATACGATCGAAGCTTTAGTTTCAATTTTACAAGTAAGTTGCAATAATTTTCAGCCGCAAGAAAATCGCACGATGAGATGAGTAATGACTGACTCGAGAAGTTGCATCTGTCTGAAAGTGCGCAAATAAAATTGCTGAAGAAAATATAAAACGACGTCAAGCACTGATAGAAGTATTCTTGACTCGATGCACGTTTCGATCTCGTGCACACTCTAAACTCGATTAGCAATTCATACTTTTTTTATTATTATTCAACCATCATTCATAGAATCAAATTGCAATTAATATAGAGAGTTGTCGATATCTATATGAAGCTTTCAAGCTATAAGAATCAATCATCAAATCACTTAGAAGCTTTGAATTGCCTTTCAGCTCGCGTAGACCTGATTTGACTTGACTCTCTTTTCACCTTCTCAATAGCAACAAAATCAGTGAATTGCTGTACTTTCACCTCTTTAGACTTCTTCTTTTGCTCTTTCTGAAGCTCTTTAGCCTTCAGCTTTTGCTTCTGAACTAGACGTCGTTGCTTCAATTTCTTCGCCCGTAGCTTCTTTTTTCGCTTCGCTTTCTTCTTTCGCTTCGTCTTCTTTTTTTCTCGTTCCATCTTTCTTTCAGCTATTAAACGTTGTTTCTCTAGCTTTCTAAGCTTTCGTTGTTTCTTTTCTTTCGTCTTTTGAATAGCAGCTTGCTGTTTCTCTTCGATTCTTTGAATTTAATGATCACGAGTCATCTGAATCTTATTAGAACTAAAAAACACTCTCTTTGCCTCATCATTAATCTCTAAATCGTCAAATAAAGACTTTTCACGTCGTCTGCAACTTCTCTCAATACGTACTGTTCATTGAAGATCTTCATTTTCTGCTTTCAGAAGAGCAACATCTGTAGTAAGCTTTTCAATCGTATTGTTCAACTTACGAGCTTGCAAATCAATTGCTTCTTCTACAACTGACTTCATTAATCGTTGAATCTTTCTTCAATCAGCTTCTGACAATGCTGAAGAAGAAGAATGACTTGAAACAGATTTAGCGTTCGATTTAATCTGCTTTATGATCTGTGACGAATTGAAAGACAGCAATTCTGTCTTTTTTCA
>JAABUK010006112.1_pt1 | contig 18211 bp, 14 predicted proteins | sample 5559141 | NCBI WGS metagenome assembly JAABUK01 (sample SAMN10711869, study PRJNA513367) | rock metagenome | isolation source: Antarctica rocks | place: Antarctica: Victoria Land, Pudding Butte nord | collected 2016-01-03 | reverse complement strand
AGTCATAGTTAGCGTGCGCGAAAACCCAGTGTGCGCGGAAACCCCGTAAATACGAGTAGTGGGGGCTAGTTCTACGGATAGTGCGGGGATCATTTTGAATGAGTCTCGTCGAATGCTGCGACAGATATCATGTCGACAGCTAACAACCCGATCTCCCATCATACGAGCCATACGTTGGACAATGGCGCCAGCAGCAGCAACAATGGCATCCATGGTGACGGAGCGCATCCAATCCGCCACCATACGAGCCATACTCTGGAGAACGGCGCCAGCAGCAGCAATAAGGGCGGTATTGGGGACGGCAAGAACTCGAACGACAATGGTGGGAGTCGTTCCTCTCATGGCTCGGTGGTTAGCTTACTCTTCTTCATTCAGGACACAATCGGGGCGATGTCTTGGAAGCCTCCCTAATGAGCCTTGCTGCCGACCTTTCCAACTTGACTATAGACAGCACATTGCGTGAGCCTGGCGAGTCTGATGAGGGCGCTGTCACAGAGGCCTCTTCGCCGTGCTCTTCCGCAGACAGCATCTCGCGCGAGAGCCACGATTCTGACGGGGGGACCATCACCGAGGCCACTTCCATGTGCTCCTCTGGCAATCATTCCATCTGTAGCATCATTGACAGCACATTGCGTGAGGGCGAACAGTTTGCAACGGCCTGCTTCGACACAGCACAGAAACTCAAAATCGCCCAGGCTCTGGATGATTTTGGAGTGGAATATGTAAGACTGCCAACCTAAGCTATGGAGGTAAGAAGCTGCGAAAAATATTGTGCCTAGCTGACACCATACATTAGATCGAGTTGACGTCGCCGGCTGCTTCAGAACAGTCGAGAGCTGATTGCGAGGCTATCTGCAAGCTGGGTCTGAAGGCCAAGGTAGGACGAGCTTAGACTGTCTTAACTTCTTGTTAACAATGGGTCAGATATTGTGTCACATCCGATGCAATATGGAAGACGCAAGGATCGCCGTTCAAACAGGCGTCGATGGAATGTATGTCAACTCTCCAGAACCAAGTATCCATGACTGATGGGCCCGACACAGCAATATGTGCATTGGCACTTCTTCCTACCTCATGAAACATTCCCACGGAAAGGACATGGCCTACATTGCTGCCAAAGCCAAGGAGGTCATTGAATATGTCAAATCGAACAAGATTGAGATTCGCTTCTCCGGGGAAGACTTCTTCCGCTCGGATTTCGATGAGATACTGAAGCTGTACTCTCTCGTCGATCGGTTGGGCGCAAACCGCGTGGGCATCGCCGATACCGTGGGCAGTGCCACGCCGCGGGAAGTCTTCGAGAAGATCGACACCCTGCGCAAAGTCGTGGGCTGCGACATCGAGACGCACTTCCACAACGACACGGGATGTGCTGTCGCGAACGCCTACGTCGCTCTCGAAGCTGGGGCCACCCACATTGACACCACGGTGCTCGGCATCGGCGAGCGGAACGGCATCACGCCTCTCGGCGGCCTTGTGGCGTCTTTGATTCCCACGGACCGCAAGTACATCCTGAGCAAGTACAAGATCGAGAAGCTGAGCTACCTTGAACATTTAGTTGCACAGATTGTCGAGGTGGAAATACCTTTCAACAACTTTATAATATCTTTTCAGAAATTTAGTTGAACAAAGCTGATAGGGCCGACAAGCTAGGCGATATCGAAAAGCTAGTAACATAGTTTATTGAGATAGAGCTAACACTCATTACTTGTAATACGAACCTTATACAAAGACTTCTTAAAGAGCCTTCTTATGTTGAGTGAAAAGCTAATGCACATTGCGTACAAAGCTACAGCAAGAAGCTACCTTCGTTATAAAAAACCATTTGATGATGTTATCAATGTATAGTCATGTCAAATGTTTAGGTCTAGCTAAGATGTTTACTTTTCTTTAATAATTAAGTTTAAAACTAGATAAATGATGCAAAGCAACTCTGCATAATAAGACTATGACTATATAGCTAAGTGAAAGATTTGAGTATCATTATTTCTTTGATTAATCAAGAACAAATTAACTTTATACTTATAAGTTATCATTTTCTTGATATTATGTTGAAATTGATAACAGAAAAAGCGAAAGACTTTCTTGATTAATGAAATTTAACAATTGAAGTCAAATTACTTCAATTGTTTAATACTGATTAACAATTTTATAATTGCAAAAACTCATAAATTTTATCTTTAATACATGACATGTTGTCAAGTTAAAAGTTGAATGTGCTGATATTATTATAAGATGAAGTTACGTATCTTGAGAGTTTATGAAACAGTATTGGTTTGCACTTTGAGTCTGAGCTTACGAAACAGTATTAAACCTACTCGTATGCATGTGTTAGAGATCAGCATAGAGCGAGTCATATGAATGTAGACTGACCGCGTCGAGTCGAGTTGGAATTTTTTTTGAAAAAGTGTCGAGTTGAGTTGAGAAGTTGAACTCGAGCACTTGAGGCGGGTTGAGAAGCTTGATTCAATAACTCGACTCGAAAACCTGATTCGACCCGACAAGATATTAGATAGGTGTAAATAGCTTGATTGAACAGCCTTCATGATTCTCTTCATAGCTTTCTACCATGTTTCCTCGTCATGACTCTCTACCAAAGTCAAACGACCTTCATGTTTTCCCTTCATGTTTCTCTTCATGTTTCTCTTCATGTTTCCCTTCATGTTTCTCTTCATGTTTCTCTTCATGTTTCTCTTCATGTTTCCCTTCATGTTTTTCTTCATGTTTCTCTTCATGTTTCTCTTCATATTTCCCTTCATGTTTCTCTTCATGTTTTTCTTCATGTTTCTCTTCATGTTCTTCTTTATGTTTCTCTTCATGTTTCTCGTCATGACTCTCTATCAAATGATCTTCATGTTTTTCTTTATGACTTTCTACCAAACAATCTTCATGTTCTTCTTTATGACTCTCTACCAAATGATCTTCATGTTTCTCTTCATGACTTTCTATTAAAAGATAATGTAAAAAGATAATGCAAAAGTTAAAAATCGAAAAATTTTCTATATTTAACTCTCTTGACATCAAGCTTGAGTTCTTGACAAATTGAATCAAATTGATTCAATTTTCAGTCGAGTTAAGTTGCGTCAAGTTAAAAATATGAGCAACTTAACTCAAGTCAAGTTGAAAATGTGAGCAATTCAACTCAATCTCAATTCAAGTTTAAAATGTCAACTTGAAACTCAACTTGATGATCAGTTTATATGAATGTCATTTAACTAGTAAATAAATGCTAAGAAAGAAAAGTATTTACAGAAAAGAACTCATAACTTATATGTATATTTCTGATCTTTGCATTAAATTTGAAAGAATTGACATTTTACACAGATGATGCAAAGACTTGATGACATCATTTTTAACTTCAATACTCATTAAACTTGATTGAATTAATCAAGATTGAGATTGAGACTGAGCAAGTTTTAATCAATATGTAATCAACATGCTAAAGTTAATTATGTATTGATTAAAATTAAACTAAATCTGAATTGTAACATTATTTCTTCTCTTCAACTATTCATGTTTGCATGAATATATTTTCTTAGTGCGTTCAATTAAAATATTGAATGTGAAAGTTATTAACAACATTCTGAGCATTCATGAATTCATCGTCATCAGCATTATATCAGTTAAGATCATTGTCATAATTCTTTCATTTTACTTGATATTGAAGTTGTTTTTAATATCATTAAAAGTTCAGAATATCATTAATCTTTTATTCATTTTCATTATTTATCATAATTAATTTCAAAGAATCATTCTTTTGATCAGGCAAAAGATTGTTGATGACAAAATGAAGAAGTTTAAAGTGAAATACATCATGAATATGCATAATTTCTGATAGTTTCAATTTATACAAGAAGTTAATAAAGTTAAGCATGTTGAATGAATTAAGCATTTTGTCATTCAACTTTTTGAATGATCTTGTTATAACTATGTTTCTTTCGTTTAAAAATATCTTTGATTCAATCTTATAATTGATTTTTTTTCTATGCTTATTAACTTGTTTCATCATTTGCTTTCATGTTTTGACAAGAATCTTGTGAGCAAATATCAATGTTTTATTCATATGATAATGATAATAATAATAATAATAATAATAATAATAATAATAATAATAATAATAATAAATTCATACACTCTTGTGACATTGATTAAATCGACTCATGAGAAACTTTATGCTATGTGTGTCAAGTGAACAAAATTCTCTGAGATAGAAAATCGCTCGCTGTTTATATGACTGCTACACGCAGTTGAGATGATAAAATTGAAACTATGTATCAAATTTGTTCATGATGATTACATGTTAAAGAATGAATGTTCTTGTCATTCTAAACTGCTTCAGCAGCTTTGTTTTCATCATCATTCTTGCTGTTGTCTTAAGACTCTTCGTGATTGAGATGATGATTTAATAGTTCATGAAGTCAACGTCTCATAGCATATTTAATCGAAGATGCATTCAATTCAAGCAGTGCATCAGAATATGCTTGACTGTCTGATGACTTCATTTGCAGTTGCATTGAAAGCTATTCACGCTCAACATGTTTCTTGAGTGCAGATAAACATTCAGCTCTATGCGTTTAATTCTGATGTGAATTGCAAGAATGCTTTTAATCTTCTGAAAATCATCATGCATCTTTACTAACTTCTTGAATAGATGAAATCTTTAAGCGAGAAATGCATTAATGTCTGCGATGCATTTTTTGTAGTTTTCTCATTGAGAGTTTCATTGACTTTTATGAAACTGTGCAATTGCATGTTCACTCATTTGAGTCAATGTTAAGAAGTCAAGTCGTTCATGTTTAAACTGTATCTTTGCTTCTTTGTGAATTAAAATGTTCAGAAACATCATTTTTTTGAAGATTGAAAAGCGAAAGATGAGTCTATTAATTTCTATTAAATGAGCACATATGATCTTGCATGCTCATTGAGTCTTCTGTGTTCTGTCGTTGATTCAACTGCGTAGTGTGACTTGATTCTGTAGCTTGTTCAGATGAACATGTAGCAAGAATGTATATGTTTCAACTTTCAGCGTTTTGATGTTTACTTTTCTGAAAACATTGATCACATGACACAACGCTTGATTCTGAAGAGTTTCTAGCCTTCATTTCATACTCAACAATCTCTTTTCTTTATTGCGTTGATGTTATATTAATGCTTTGAACGTTATTCTTGATTTTATCATCGCTGAGTATATTTATCTTACTTTTGCAAATATAGTCTTTCAGATGAAGATCTCAAGTTGACTAAGCATCAGCATCTTGATGATGTGATCTGCTTTTATTTGATGAAGATGCGAATCTCATTGTAGTTTCATGTTCAGTTGCACTTCAAGAATTCATACATTCAATTTCAACTTTATTATTAAGTTTTCTATGTGTAAACTGACTGTCATGTTGAATCTTTTTGACTTACGAGTGAAGTGTGTGAGTTTGTATTTCTCTGAAGCAAATGTAGCATTATGAATTTGAGCTCACTCTGCACAGATGTCATGTGCTTGACTCAATGATTTGCAAATTGATTTTGTGATTTTGTCATAAATCAGAATATTAATGTCATTTACAAAGTCAAGCATCTTAATTTTGATTTCTAGAGCTTTGCATTTTTCAATTAAGCTTACATTAAAGAATAGAAAGAGAATTGATAATATGAGAAATCTTTGTGATATGTCAGCGTTTATTCATCACATTGCGCTGATTTGTTCATTGAACGTCAGCGATGATTCTCTGTTCTTCAGAAAGCTGCAAGTTCATTTGACTATGTAGTTTGATGTTCTTCTCATTCTCAGAGTATGCAGAAGTCTAGTGTGCAAGACATGATTGAACATCTCAGCAATGTTCAAACTAAGCATGAAGATCACGTACTTGATTTCACAGTCTCATACTGCATGTACTTAATCTACTAGTAGATTCAGCGCTGAAATCATAAATCACTTACATCTTGCTCTCATTTGAGCGTTCAAAAGCATGTGATGAGTCTCAGTAATGTCACTTAATCTTTTGATCATGATTGATTTCAGTGTTTTATTCATGATGTTTAGCAAAGCAATGAATCAATACATCTTCAAGTCGATGTAGTTGCTCTTCTTTGATTTGCATAGTACTATTGTCTGAGCTTTTTTAAACTGCTTCAAATGATATTTGTGAATTACACATGCGTTGAACAGACTGATTAGTATCGAAGTCAATTCTGTTAAACTCGCTTAAAGTGCTTTATTTGAAATTTCGAATGCATCTGATGCTTTGTCAACTTTTACTCATTGAATTATCTGTTTCATCTCATCTTGTGATAAGACTGAATTAAACAACATTGTCAGCAATATAAATGACTTCAAAATGTTGCTGATGTCTGCTTAAGACAATGATGAAAAGAACTTCTTTTGTAGCATCTCTGTTTTTTCTTTGAATGAATCTGCTATGTGATCAAAATCATTGCTCTTTAGTGATGAAAACTGCGAAAGTTTCTTGAGTAACTGACTTTCGATTCTGACTCATTTTGCGAAGCATCAAATCGATTTCAATTCATTGCTCAATTCATGCATCTGTGATCTAAAATGTGAATGTTTTGTTTCTTTAATGATCTTGTTTTTGTGATCATTGTATTTCAGATAGTCATTTCATGTCTCTAAAGTACTTTGTGATTTTCATATGACTTTTAGTTGTTGCAATTTCTTTATGACTTTCAAGCAGATTTGATTTCAAAAGTCTCATGCTTAATTCAATGACTTTGCTTAAGAAGTAGACTTCTTAATAACTTTTTATAATGCATAAGTGATCTCAGTTACTCTGTCGTCTATCACTGTCTTGTTGTTGAGAAAATGATCAACGGGAAAATGTATTTTTAAATGAGTGTTTAGTGCTTCTGTGTTCATTTTCTTTCATAATCGACGAGTTGTGAACTGCACAGAAAATGTGCATAAACACAGCTTTGTAACAATCGAAAGATGATCAGATTCTTGATGTAAATCAGTTCTCATCTTGCATTTGTGTATTATAAATTAAATTTTCTCGCTGTCAAACGTTAAATTTATTGTTGTGAGCTGATTGTAAATCTCTTTAGTAATTGTGTTTAATTCAAGCAGTAACTTTAATCTTACGTTTGTAATGATATCTAGTAAAGCATCAGTCACTGTGTGATGAATAAAGCATCTTTTGTCTTCTCAGTGTGAGTGATGCAGATTAAAATCTTCTACAATTAGCTGTTTGCAATCATCTTTGATTAGTTTATTCAGACGAGAAATAGTAGATGATTATTCTATGAAGATGATAGACAGCGAGCACGAATTGTAAATGTTTATGAGTCGTAGCATCTATATCTCATCTTTCAAGTTACTAGTTTGTAGCTTGATTAAGCAGATGTTCAATTCAATGATTTTCATCACTCATTGATTGAGTTTTAAATGCTTGTTGACATAAATGCATGTTCTTGCTTGAGATGATGAGTTTCTCACTAGATGAAAGAAGTTGTGAGTCAAGCTAAATGTTTATGAAACATTAATGTTGTGATCTTGTTTCTGAATGACTATTATGTTGAATTTACGAACTTCTTTGTTTATCAGAAATGATTTCTGAATTTTCAATGACTTTCTGATGTTGTATTGTAGAATTTGCAGAAAGATTTGATTTATCATAGAGTTATCTGTAGCTGTTGTTGACTCTGTGCAAAGACAGCTTTTTGTATGATTTTAGTCATTAAGAGTCTTTTGCATTTTCTGATTTAACATTTCTGTATCTGTTCAGACATCATGTCTTCTGAGTCGTTAATCACATATGAAGAGTAATCAACTCGTTTCTTCTTGACTTTCATCACTTGTCATGTTGACTCGTTGATGTCTTGACTGCTTGTCATCGTCAAAATGTTCATTGAACTTGATGAATTCATTGAACTCATGAAATTCATTGAATTCAAGAAGTTCAAAGAGAATGAAGAGAATGAACAATTGTCTTTCAACACTTCAGAATATCTGATTGATCTGTTTTGAAAGATTTTTTCTGATTGCTTTATCTGTAGTTTTCACTTGAAGCATGAGCATCTTCAAAGTTCATGACTATCGTTGCAGTTTGCATATCATCTTCTGTTCATTGACACAACGCATTTCTCAATGTGATGTTTGTCTGTGCATTTGAAGCAGCACTCTTCATTTTTGCAAAATCTAATCATGTGATCAAAATTAAAGCATTTATAACACTGTATGATATGACAGTTCTTTTTAAACAATTTGCATAAGCATTCTTGATATGAATTTAACATGTTTACATTTAGTAGTTGATTCATCATCATTTTGATCATGATTTTTATGATGAGTGATGAATGAGTCTTTTCACTTTCAACTATCTTCTTGAATCAAGCTATTTTCAGCATCTTTAAATCTTCATGAAGTCTTACGTTGTTCTTTATCAATCTTTTGATGATCATCTTCTGATTGCTTGTGTTCAGTGTGATGTGTACATCATGTGCTAGTATTGCGAAGCTTCTACGCATTACATGCGCTGAGCTTGCAATTTTCTTCACTCATGTTTGAAACTTTTCTAAAGCTGCTTGAGCTTTCAAACTCATCATGTAAAGTGTGATATCTTTGCTTTCAAGCTTGCGAAGCAACATTATTAGATCTCATTACATCATCGACACATTTGCAATTTCTTAAAGAATCTGATTGATTAATCTCTTTTGTATTTCTTTCATTTTTTTTCTCTTCATTATTTTCACTAGAATCTCGCGTTTCTTACAAAGTGATGACAGATCATCTTTGAATCACTGCTTCTTCATTGTTACTTCTTCTCTTGCTACATTGACTCATGATGATGTTTTGAATGTGAAACATATATTTTCTTATGTTTGTAGTTGTTTATTAAGAAGTTGAATGAATGTCTTCAACTTCTGTATATTCTTTACAATGAATGCATCTTGACTTTTGATCTTTCTTTCTAAGATGTTTTGAAGACGTTGAATCAGCTTTAAGATCACTTTTTTTCATGAGTGATCTTTGTTCTTCTCTTTCTTTAACATTGATATTTATGTTAATAAATCAATGATGCTGATAACTTTCGTCTCATCTTTGCGTGAGTGTTTAAATCTTACGTTGCTGTCTCTCTGCAACGAGTCAACGCTGCTTGCAATCATCATTGAATCAGCATTACTGCTGCTCATGCAATTTGTCATCGTCTATTCATTTACTTAATCTTTTCTCTCTTGTTTATAATGCTGTTTTGTTCATATGTTTAAATATATTCTTAATTCTGATAATTTGTAGATGTTCATGAGTGCTTTCATACTTGATGATGTCAGAATTGAAGCTCATATGAAAATGAAAACTCTTGTTTAAAAAGAATGAAATTAAGAAGATGATTGAGAACATGATGTTATTATTAATAAACTTAATCATGAATAATCATTTAAATCAGTTGTTCTGCATGTATAAGCAAAAGAAACAAAGATATCTCTTGACATTCTGATTTGCTCATTCGCTCTGATTATTGATTTGTGAATGATAAACTATGAATAATTGAAGAAAAATGTTTAGTCATTTGCAGAGAAACTTTCAAAGAATGAAGATGAACTGCAAATCTTGATTGAACATAATGAAGTTAAGTAAATCATGAGTTTGATATACTCATTAAATTAACAGCTCAGCTGTTCTTTCTGCTGTGATATCTTCATCATCAATAATGCAAGAAATGTAATGTTTTTTCTTTAACAATCTGCAAACTACAGTCAAAATCACATTATAATCATCAGAAGAGAATAAATCAATAATAAAATTCATGATTATATCACATCATCACTGTTTAAATATCAACAAAGAATGTAGTAATTCATTGAATTTATCTTAAGATGTCTTCAAGCATTAACAGATATAGCAGTTTCTAATATAATGATCTACTGTCTTTTGCATCAAAAATCAATAGTAGTATCATTTTATGACTTTTACAGTTTTAAAAGTATTGAGATGATCATGCATCTCATAAATCAGACTCATTTGTAAAGTTTCATTGAACAAAATTCATAAATGATTATCTTGATACAAGATTTCATTTTGAACTCGACAATTCTTCAATCTGATGTCTTCTCATTATGTTTCATCTCTTGATATTACTTCATGAAGCAGAATACAATTCTTGTTAATTTTATTAATTTCAAGAATTTGTTGATAAATTAATTGATTAACATTCTTCTTTAAATCAGCAATCTTCATTCAATTTGACATCAGAATCATGATTCATTGATAATAACAGCGCTCATTCTCAAAATCTTTAAGCATGACATTGATTCAATGAGTTAATGCATTGATCTTAATGTTCTGTTTATCAGATTAATATATTATCTTGAAGTTGAAATTGATAAGTTTTTGTACTCAGCACATCTGTCATCTACTAAGCTCTTTATCTTTCATCAATGACATTAATGCTTAATGATAAATGAAAACTTTGATAGAAATATCAGTCAGCTTCAGCTCAGATCATCAATGTTTAAATGCTTAAATGATGATCAGCAGTTTCTTATCATATATCTTGTAGTTGCATTCAGCGAAAGACAGATTCTTGTTATAAAAGACAACAAAATATAATGTTTTTTTATTGTTATATTGAGATAGAATTTCATCATTGATGTAGTTAAATGAATCAATTTCAAGAATTGTCTTGTAAATCTGATCAAAATGACGAAGTATTGAAGTCTTGATCATACATTTCTTCATATGATTGAACGTCATTTGATAAATCTGATTTCATTCAAATATGATTTTCTTTTGAGTAAGTTAAATCATAAAATGAACAATCTTCAAGAAGTTCTTGATAAAGCATCAATAGAAATTGCAAAAGTTGATGAAGAACTGTATTTGAGTGAGATTGATGAAAATAAATCATTTAATGATCATCTGTATCTTTTGAAAATTCATTTTTAGTCTCTCAATGAATATTAATAATTCTAGAAAGATGATTTCTTGCATATAAAACTTGCATTTTAAACTCATTTATTACTACTATTAATAGTTAAATCAAGAGAGCTTCTTAATAATTAACTTTATCATCAAGATACAATTGACATCAATCTCTTTTGACAATAGAACATCATTGACATGATGCTTATGCTTTATTTTGATCATCAAAGACAGATGATGAGCGTCATCAACGTGACATCAGCAAGTGAGCGAGAAGTGAATATCACTACTTTGCAGAAGAATTCAATCAAGACAAAGAATATACACGAGAAATTGAACAAGCTGCAAGTACTTTATGAACTCAACGAATGTAGAAACAACGAGCTTATGCTTTGAGAAAAGATGAAGAGATTGACAGAGATGATAGAAAAGCTGACGCGTCAATGCATCGCTGCATTGACTGTCAATCAATGCATGAAGAATCAGCTGAAGAGATTGAAAAAGATAATAAGCAGACTTGAAAAGAAGTTCGTGAAGAAGAAGAAATGCATTGACAACTGAGCGAAGAGAGTGAACGAGAAGTCAATGACGTTGTTTGAGAGTCATCTTGTTCTCAACGTCAACGTTGCGTCGTCAGTGCAAAATTATTGCAAGAAATTCGAGATTAAGATCTTCATTAAAGAGAAAGAGAAGATCAAGAGAATCATGATGACAACAACAGAGAACATAATGAGATGAGCGAGAGAAATTGACGTCGACGAGATGCTATCAACACGCAAGAACATAAAGACTATGAAAAGATGATCAAATTTACTGATATTTCAAGTCAAGATCAAAGACAGTAAAAGAATATTGAAGAAAAACGATTTTTGAATCAAAGAGATTTCATTGAACATAAGTCTGCATGAAGTCAGTTTCAAGATAGTGATACATGAAATTAAAGTTGAAGAAATGTCTAAAGACATAGAGAAGAAGATAGCGAAAGCACTCATCAAGATCAATAAAGACATACACTTGAAGATGATGATTGAGAAAGTTGAGTGACTCATAAAGAATAGTGAACAGAAGAGATACATTTCGCTGATGATATGTGTAATCAGTGCTGAGATGATGAACAAGCTAATTGATGAGAGAGTATGTCATGAGATCAACATAAAAATCACGCAGTTCTATGATTCAAATTGTAGAACACATCAGTGTTTAAAGTGTCAAGACTACAATCATAAGACATATGAATGCAGAAACAAGCAAAAATGCATTTACTGCACGCTAAATCATCACTTGAAGCACTGTTTTCATAAACAGACTCAAGATATATGAAAATGTGAGACATGTCAAGATACATACAGAGTCTTTGATTCTCAATGTCATAAACGATAGATTGAAAAAGAAAGAATAAAGAGAGTCACGAAACACAGATCTTTATATCACGTCATACGAGAGCAGAAAGAACTCAAAGTGATGATGTCAAAGATGTTCATAGAAATGTTTATCAGTCTGAAATTGCTGATAGACAATGACTTGAAGAGAAAACAGAGATGCTCAACAAATGAAAGTCATCTGCTCAGCGTGATCATCACATTCGAAAACACTATACTAAATCATCTAGTCAAGAAGTCAAAAACAAAAAAGTTGAAATCAACATCAATCACATCAATTTCAGTATCATCTTCTTTTGAAAATCTTACAAGAGAAGCAAGCACATCGCAAACACTCAAGAAAACATCAAACAGCTTTAAATGTAAACTTTAATGTTTCAGCAAAAGAAGCTTCAAATATTACAGTACAACATTCACAAGTTCAGAGAAAAGATGATGATAGCACTATTACATGAGAAAAAAATTAAGAATTATGACATTTTGATTTTTCAAGAGTTTTGATGATTTAATGAGAATTTCAGAGCGTACTGCTCAACAACTGTTGACTTCATGCTGAAGAATAATGAGAATAAAATCTGTTTCTACATAAACAAGAGAATTGACAGCAACATTTGATACTCAACATGACACTTTAAAGATGTAAATACAATTACGTTACAAACATTAATAAATGATACACAGATGACTCAGAAAGCTATACATATTCACGAAGCATACAATTCATCACTCAGAAATCACGAAGTCATTCATGAAAAAGAAAGTCTTTCAGACATCGAAAAGACATTACACATGTTGAAAGAATGCATTCTTGTAAAAGACTTCAATCTGCATCATTTTACATGAGAAAGATCATTCTATTCAAGACAGCATCTATTGTCAAATGATTTAATTGAAATGATCACAAATGTTAATGCATCACTGACGTTATTTCAAAACATAATTACAAGAGATTATCAAAGATCTTAAATGACAATAAATCTGATTTTCACGACAGATGACATTATAAATCAATTAATACAATGTGAAATCAATAAAGAAATGAAAAACTTCTCAGATCATCTGTTGATACAGACAATTATAGATTTCAGAGTTTGCAAAGAATCAGCACGAAAATCGCGTTGCAACTGAAAGATAATGAATAAAGAGAAATTCATCAATACTTTAAAAGAACAAATGTTGAAATCACTGTTGAATCATGAAATGAAACATCAATGCATAAATGAGTACATTAAGCAACTGTTGAATACATTGAAGAAGATCATTGAGATTTTCACTCTTTGAGCGAGATCATACGAAATGATCAAAGCAGAATGAACGAAGAAGTGTATGAAGATCATCAAGAGCATGCAATGAATGAGAAGAAATTATCAAATCATCAATGACTGAGCAAAGTACATTCAAGCATGTGACAAGAAGAGCAAGATCATCAGAAAACAGAAATGCAGTGAATATTGAAAGATCATGCAGAACATTGAACAATTCTCAAGAAAACTGTTCAAAACTGCGAAATGAGCAAGAAATGCAATCATAAACACATTGATTCAAACGACAATTTTCTCTCTGATCAAGTCAGAATGCTTCGACATCATTACAACAGCGCAAAATAAGATAAAGATGATGTTTCAGACTCACTTTTCATCATTTTCAGAGATTCTCATGCTGAACACAGAAGACTTCAAGTACTCGCTCTTGATCAAGAATGATGCTTCGCTGATACATCATAAGATTAAGAGAGTTATCTACAAGATGATGCTCAACAAGACTTTGAGATACACAAAATACATAAATAAAATAATGCGCAGACTCATTGATGACATGTCAGAACAAATACGCTCTTTTTTTGAAAGATGTTTGCAGAAGAGAATACAGTCAACTCAGTTCAAGAGCACGATCACAATAATGATGCAAAAGTCAGACAAGAAGAATTACTTTAATGCAAAGATATATAAATCAATTGTGCTACTTAACATGCTGAGCAAGATACTGAAATTCATTATATTCAAACATTTGCAAAATGTTGTAGAAGTTTGCAACTTAATATTGAATATTCAGATGAAAACTTGCAAGCACAAATCAATAAATACAACTTTGCAACTAATTATAAAAAAGATACATACTGTGTGAAGTGACATGAGAAAAAGAGTAGTTTCACTGCTGAGTTTGAATGAGAAGAATGCATTTAACAATGTGATGCACAGCAGACTTTTACATGACATGAAGAAGAGAAAAGTTTCTAGACTGCTTCTCAAGTTTGTGAAGAACTTTCTGAAAGATCAATGCATCACAATCACAATTAATGATTACATGATGATGAAATGTAGTGTAAACATCAACATATTACAAAATTCTTTGCTATCATCGATATTATATCTGTTTTACAATGCGAACTTGTTAAAAGCATATGATGACATCAAGCTGAGAACTAACTTTACAAACTTCGTGAATGACATCAATATCTTGATATATGAAGAGTTTACAAAATGCAACTGCAGAGTTCTTAGCAAGATTTATGATAAATGTAAACAATGATTAAAAACGCATGACATCAAATTCTTGATGACAAAACATAAGTTAATTCACTTTATAAAAACTTTTAAATGATTCAATATGAAAGTTGATGTAAAGCTGATGAAACATCAAATTAACTTGAAATCAAATATCAGAATCTTGAAAGTTCAACTGAACTTCAAGCTGAAATGAGTGATTCACATGCATCATGTTGAAGCAAAACTAGTGATTAAACAAAAGATCATGCAGACAATTATTGAGTTTACTTGAGACTCGTCAATGATGACAAGTAAACAAATATACTTCGTGATGACACATTCTTTGCTTAGTCACAAAGTCATCATATGATATACATCACAAAGAATGAAAGATCATTGAAAAAGTTTAAACATTAAGCTGAAATCAGTGCAAGAAAGAACATTGTGACAAATCATTAACATTTATCATGCAACATTAACAGAAACTCTACAGATGAAAACAAACACAACATTGATAGATATTCACTTATGAAAGCTGATATAAAGATCAATAACAAACATGAATTCTTGAAAATTAAGTGAAGTTATTGAGATGATAATGCATCAAATTTGCAACGACTTGACATTCAAAAAAGATTGAAAATCAAAGCTGTGTAAGACATTTCTACAGTTGAAGCGAAAGTGAATGAAAGAAACACTCAAGTAAATAAAAATGAATTGAAGTCATTTTTACACAGCAATTTTCTGATCAAAGTCATCAAAGATAGTTATAGTTGCAAACAAAAGAATGTCAATAAGATAACATAATCTTGACACATTTACATCAAAGCAAAGAGTTTACTTGAATGATAGTGACAGCAAAGATGATGTTACAGTGATCATGATGAGAATGAACTAAAAGCTAAATAAGAGACTGAGAGAATCAACTTTAATCATCACTCATCATGATGAGCTGAAAGAGTTAATTGCAAGAGCGAAACATCTTACAGACGTAGCAACAGCGAATCAAGAATGTCATGAAAAGATATACAAAGTATACAGTGATAGTCAGACTTCTTTGAAAACAGTGAAAGTTATGATATCAACAAAAGATCAGACACGTCTGTAATGAGTTCAGATTGCACATGAAAGCATTCAATCTTAAGAAGTCACGTTAAAGCTACATTGAGTGATGAAATATGCAGAAGTACTTGAAAATAAAGCAATAAACAAGATGACTGATGATGCACATGATTTGTCTCTATCATTGACTGAGCATCAGCGCACTGAAGTGATGACAAGACTGACGCTCATACAGAAACAAATCAGACAAACATGAAGAATAGTCTGAAAAGAGAGATTCAACGCAGCTCATTTTCAATATCTGACATCAAAGATGACACATCAACACTTGCAACTGCATAAGAATTGTGCAAAGTCTCACAGTGCATTACTGATGCAGCTATGCACAAGAAAAATTGACTTCAATTAATTTCTACATGAGAGATGAGTATTCAATGTTGCTACAACAACATGCAAGTGCAACAGAGATTGAATGTTGATCAAGCACATTCTATTAACATGTTTTAAATGAAAGATAGAATGAAAGATGATGCAATGCAAAGAGAACATCATGAACTTGAGAAAGCTTTTAGAAATCATGAGCGCAGCGACAATAATCATTTGAATGATACTCTCAACAAGCATACTGAATTAATTTCAAGCTGTGATGTCATTAAAGAGTCAGATGAAAGAGAAAGAAAATAGAAAAGAAATAAACTTATAGAGTTCTTGCATTGAAAACAGTTATAGTATAAAGCGCAGAAAGAAGCGATTTTTGATGCAAAAAGAACGCTGCGTTAGCGCAGCACTCGCTACAGTATATAGAATCTTGCATAGATTCATAATGAGTGTTGAATCGAGTAAGAATTAAAAAAAAAATTGCATTTGTTTATGTTTATCTGTAGATCAGTCTCTCATAATCTTTGTAAAATCAATCATACATGTTGCTTATGCTCTTTCAGAGTCTTGCTGTAAATGATAATATTATTTAGATAAATTTGACAAAACTGATGTAAATATTTAAACAATACATCATTCATGTAATGCTGATAAAAAGCAGATTCATTGATTAAATTGAAGAGCATTACATAATATTTGTATGAGTTGAAGAAGATAATGAAGATAGTCAAATTCTCGCTGTTCAAGTGCATGCGTAGTTTGTTGAATGCAATAATTATGTTCAATTAAGTCAGATACTTGCTTTCTTGTATATGAGCAAAAGTCTCATCTATCAATGACAAAAAATAGTAATTTCGTTTAATCAAAGTATTGAGCTTTCTATAATTTATGCAGAAACATAAGTTATCATCTTTCTTTTTAATAAACAAGATGAACAAGATGTAAAGAACAAAGCTTGAGAAAATAAATTCTTTGTTCAGATGTTCAATCAGATACTCTTTTATTTTCTGAAGTTTGTAGCTAAACATTTTATAAAGTCTGCTTCGAGAAAATATTCTTTTTATTGAAAGAGTAAAGTGAACAGTATTACATATGATGAAATCTATGCAGATTGTAGAGAGAAGTCGTAGACTGCTTTATCTATATACTGCTAACGTGATTGAATCGCAACGTGCAATCTTTCTTCTGACGCTAGTCTATGAAGAGCTGCTAGAGATGAGTCTGTCATTGCACTTCTCAACACTTTCACTCGATGCTTGCGAGTTTCTCAGCTCTCACTGCTTTTCAGTCTCAGTTGTTCAATGAATCTCTTGAAGTTCTGTTGAGATAGTGACTTGATCAATTCGTCTGCTATCATATTTTGACTAGAAATGAAGTTCACTGAGATCTGATTCTTCTTATGCAGATCTCGAATGTGATGATAAGCGATGTCAATGTGCTTTGATCATTCATGAATATGAGCATTCTTAATCAGCATAAGAGTCGCTTGATTATCTTTTTTGAGCTGCGTGAGTGAGACAGATTAATGAGTAATCTTCTCAAGAATATTGATGCGACTGTGATTGATGCTTAAGTACTTTGTCAGATTCATGTTCTTGAGCACTTGACTGATTCATAGACTCTTCTTGACGCAGATTGATAAAGTCATGTACTCTGTCTCAATGATTGATGTGACAACGAACTTTTGCTTTCAACTCATTCAGAAGACTGATTCTTCATCAAGCATGTAGATGTAAATGAGAATCAACTTGCAATTTAGTCTGTCTGAGATGTAGTCTGAGTCAGAGTATTCTACTAACTTCATGCTTTCACTGACTTCGTACGTGATGTCTAAATCAATGATGAAATGAACGTATTGCATCAACTTTTTCAAGACGTGTTCATGATGTTTTGCAGAATTGCTAAGATATTGATTTAGTTGATTGAGAACAAAGATGATGTCGAGTCGAGTGTGAATTGCAGCATACATGAGACTTTCAATGACTTGTTGATACTCATGCTGATCGATTCTCACGTCTTCGAATTCAGCTGAGCGA
>JAABUK010006111.1_pt1 | contig 18211 bp, 22 predicted proteins | sample 5559141 | NCBI WGS metagenome assembly JAABUK01 (sample SAMN10711869, study PRJNA513367) | rock metagenome | isolation source: Antarctica rocks | place: Antarctica: Victoria Land, Pudding Butte nord | collected 2016-01-03 | reverse complement strand
TCTCCGGAACGATCAAAGAAACCAAGCAATAACAGGCACTTGTCGAATGCCACCAAAGACCAAAGCTTGTGGGCTGAAAACCGGCAAGATGCTGATAGAATTGGCTTTTATTGTTATCAAACCGAGATGATAGAACTCATTTCGGACATGTGTGACCACCGTAGCCCGGAGGGAGAGGGAGCAGGAAGCGTCCGCTACAGGAACGACACCGGGTCCACGTCCACGTCCACCCGGGCGGTGCCGCTGGCCTGCACCTGGTCCAGCCAGTCCCGCAGCAGCGGCTGCACCGCGATGTCCCGCCGGGTCTTGAGCAGCAGCCGCCGCCGGTGCCGGCCGCGCAGGATCGCCAGCGGCGCCGGCGCCGGCCCCAGCACCGTGACGCCGGCGGCCCGCGGCGCCGTGTGGCCCAGGTCCCGCGCCAGCTCGTCCGCCGCCTGCGCCGTGTCGGCGCTGACGATCAGCGCCGCCAGCCGGCCGAAGGGCGGCCAGTGGCCGGGGCGGCGGCCTTCCGCCTCCGCCTCCATGAAGGCTTGCAGGTTGCCGCCGATCAGCGCCTGCATCACGGGATGCTCGGGGCTGAAGGTTTGCAGCAGCACCTGCCCCGGCGCCTCCGCCCGCCCGGCACGGCCCGCGACCTGGTGCAGCAACTGCACCGTCCGCTCCGCCGCCCGCAGGTCGCCGCCCGCCAGGCCAAGGTCGGCGTCCACCACGCCCACCAGGGTCAAATGCGGGAAGTGCCAGCCCTTGGCGACGATCTGGGTGCCGATGATGAGGTCCACCTCGCGGCGCTCGATCATGTGGGCGGCCTCGGCGGCGGCATGGGGGCCGGGCATGGTGTCGCTGGCCATCACCAGGCGGCGGGCCTCCGGGAACACGGCGGCCACCTCCTCGGTGATGCGCTCGACGCCGGGGCCGATGGGGACCAGGCTGCCCTCGGCGGCGCAGTGCGGGCATATCTGGGGGATGTCCTCGGTATGGGCGCAGTGGTGGCAGGTCAGCACGCGCCGGGCGCGGTGCTCCACCAGCCAGGCCGTGCAGTTCGGGCACTGCATCCGGTGGCCGCACACCCGGCACAAGGTCAGCGGCGCATAGCCCCGGCGGTTCAGGAACAGCATCGCCTGCTCCCCGCGCGCCAGGGTCTCCTGCACCGCCGCGACCAGGGGCGGCGAGATGAAGCGCCCGCGCTCCGGCGGCGCCACGCGCAGGTCTATGGCCGCCACCTTCGGCAGCGTCGCGCCGCCGTGCCGCACCTCCAGGGTCATGCGGCGGTAGCGGCCGGTCTCGACGTTGGCGAGCGTCTCCAGGCTGGGCGTCGCCGACACCAGCACGGCAGGGGCGTTGGACAGGCGGGCGCGCACCACGGCCATGTCGCGGGCGTGATAGACCACGCCGTCCTCCTGCTTGAAGGCGGTCTCATGCTCCTCGTCCACCACCACCAGGCCCAGGTCGGGGAACGGCAGGAACAGGGCGGAGCGCGCGCCGACCACCACCGGGGCCGCCCCGTCCGCGACGGCCCGCCAGGTAATGCGCCGGGTGCGGGAGGCCAGGTCCGAGTGCCACACCGCGGGCGCCACGCCGAAGCGGGCGGTGAACCGTTCCAGCCACTGCGACGACAGCGCGATCTCCGGCAGCAGCACCAGCGCCTGGCGCCCCGTCGCGATGCACTCGGCGACGGCCTCCAGGTAAACCTCGGTCTTGCCCGATCCGGTGACGCCGTCCAGCAGGGTGACGGTGAACTTGCGGGCCGCGACGGCGCCGCGCAGGCTCTCGCTGGCCGACGCCTGGGCGGCGGACAGGACCGGGCCGGGATGCGCGGCGTCCGGCGGGTGGAACGGCGGGCGGGCCGGCAGCGCCACCGGCAGCAGCAGCCCGGCGTTGGCCATGCCGCGCACCACGCCGCCGCTCACGTTCGCGGCCCGCGCCAGGTCGGACGTGGACAGCGGCGCTCCGTCCGCCAGCGCGGCGGCGATGCGGTGCCGGGCGTCGGTCAGGCGGGTGCCGTCCGGTATGTCGCCGATGCGCCAGCCCGGCTGCGGCGTGTCGGCGCGCAGCGCGTTCACCCGCAGCGCCATCGCCAGCACCTCGCCTGGGGTGGACAGGGTGTAGCTTGCGACCCAGTCAATGAAGCGGCGCAGCGCCACCGGGAACGGCACCGCTTCCAGCACGGCCGTGACGGGCTTCAGCTTGGTGTCCGCGACGGACGGGCCGGCGGGCAGGTCCCACACCACGCCGACCTCTTCCCGCCGGTTCAGCGGCACCAGGACGATGTCGCCGGGCCGCGGGTCCATGCCTGCCAGGACGGCATAATCGAAAGTGCCTTGGAACGGGCGCGGAAGAAGCACCGGCACCCGCTTCCGGGGCGGCGCAGGCGCGGCTAGGCTGTGGCCGAGCAGCCCATCCATCAGACCGGCCTGACCCGGCGCATGTGCCTCTTGCTTGCTCAACCGGCCCGCCTCCACCTTGCCGTCCCGAACTTGGTCCGTCCCAGACTTGGCCGCACCAGACTCAGCCGTCCCTAACTTGGCTGTCCCGGCCTTGACCATCCCGGCCTTGCCGTTCCCAGCCTTGCCGTTCCCAATGCCAGCCTATACCACCTAAGCCACGACCTGACGTGAACGGATAGTGAACATCGCAAATGAGGACCCCTTTCCCGGATTGCAACCGGATGCCTTGACCCCTGGCGCGGTCGAGGCGTTCCTGCGCGGCAACCCCGGCTGGCTGGCGGCGCAGGACGCGCTGTATCCGCTGATGGACCCGCCGTGCCGGGTGCATGGCGAGCGCATGGCGGACCATATGGCCGCCCTGCTGGCAGCCGCCCGCGCCCGCGCGGACTACCTGGCGCGGGAGGCCGCCGCTGGCGCAGCCGACCGGCGTGCGGCCGAGGGCTTCGCAGTCCGCGTGCAGGACGCCGTGCTGGCGCTGATGCGCGCGCCCGACCCGGCGTGGTGCCTGCAGCACGACCTGCCGGCGTTGCTGCGCCTGGACGGCGCCCGGCTGTGCGTGGAGGGGCTTCGTCTGGGCATGGCAGCCGTCCCGCTCGGCACCGTCGCCGCGGCGCTCGGCCAGCGGCAGGCGCTGGTCCGCAGCGAGGTGCCCCTGCCCCTGCTGCACGGAGAGGCCGCGGCGCTCGCCGGCTGGGAGGCGCTGGTGCGCGTGCCGTTGCGCCGCGGCCCGGCGCTGCTGGCGCTGGCCTGCCGGGACGGACGCGCCCTGGCCGGTGCCTCTACCGCCACGCTGGCCTTCCTGGGCGGGGCCGCCGCCGCCGCCCTGGACCGTGCGCCCGGCCTTGCCGCCCCCTGATCCCCCTAATCCCCCTGCCACGCCTCCCCGCACTGCGCCCGGCACTGCGGGGGAGGCTGCGGCGTGCTTCCTGGACTGGATGCTGCGGGAGCGCCAGGCGTCCCGGCTGACGGTCGAGGCGTATGGCACCAGCCTGCGCCGCTTCGTCGCGTTCCTGGCCGGGCACCTGGGCCAGGAGGCGACGCTCGCGGACCTCGGCACGCTGAGCCAGGCGGACCTGCGCGCCTGGCTGGCGCAGGAGGCCGGAACCGGCAGCGTCAATGCCACCCGCGCCCGGCACCTGTCGGCGGTGCGGAGCCTGTATCGCTACCTCGCCCGGCACCACGGCGTCGCCAACCCGGCGCCGGGGCTGCTGGGCACGCCGCGCGCCCGCGCGCCGGTGCCGCGGGCGCTGTCGGCCCCGCAGGCGCTGGCGGTGGCGGCGGACATCGGCGAGGCGTCGCTGGGCGCCGCCACCCCGCAAACGCAGGCCCGGGACGCCGCGCTGTTCACGCTGCTGTATGGCTGCGGCCTGCGTATCAGCGAGGCGCTGGCCCTGGACGTGCGCGACGTGCCTACGGGGGACGGCAACGCCCTGCGCGTGCTGGGCAAGGGCCGCAAGGAGCGCATGGTGCCGCTGCTGCCCGTCGTGCGCGACGCCCTGGCGGCCTGGCTGCGGCTGCACCCGGACCGGCGGCCGGACGCGCCGCTGTTCCTGGGCGTAAAGGGTGGCCGGCTGAACCCGCGCATCGCGCAACTGACGCTGGAGCGCTACCGCAACCTCGCCGGCCTGCCGGCCCATGCGACGCCGCACGCCCTGCGCCACAGCTTCGCGACGCACCTGCTGGCCGGCGGCGCCGACCTGCGCTCGATCCAGGAGCTGCTGGGCCACGCCAGCCTGTCCACCACGCAGCGCTACACCAGCGTGGACCCGACGGCGCTGCTGTCCGTCTGGCGCCGGACGCACCCGCAGGGTTCGTCCGGCTGACGGCGGAGGCCGCGCCTTAGCCGCCGGCGCGCTTGGCCGCGTCGGGGTCGGAGCCGGCGTCCTCGTCCAGATCCTTCACGACCTCGATGACGGCGGATTTGTCGAGCTTCTTCGCCTCGGCGATCAGGGCGTCGGCACGGGCCTCGTCGCCCTCGTCCAGGGCTTCCAGCGCCGCTTCGGCCAGGTCGCGGGCGTGTTCGTGCTTGTCGTCGGACATGGATTTCCCTCCGTTCTGCCGCACAAGCGCCGGGGCGGTGCGTTGGTGCCGCAGCCGCGCCTGGTGGATTGCGGACCGTTGCGAAACACCCCACCATGCCGCCGCAGCGTCATGAATGGACACCATATTGAACTGGCGTGCAAAGCTGGTCCTGGTTGGCGCGGCCCTGGCATTGCTGGGCGGCGCCTCATGCTCGCAGGCTCCGCCCCCGTCTCCGATCCTGGACGCCGGCAAGATGGCGTCCGTCGTGGTCGGGCGCTCATCCCGGACCGACGTGTTCGCCACCCTCGGCCAGCCCGGCCGCACGGAGCGGAGCATGAGCGGCGAGACCTGGATCTATGAGGCCAAGGAGGGTGAGCCGGGCAGCCAGAGGCTCATGGGCGGCGCAGGCGCCGCCATCGGGCTGGCTGGCGCCTTCGTGCCTTACCTGGGGCTTGTCGGGTCCGGCGTCGGCTTGCTCAACACGGCTGCAGGTGCGCCGCGCCGGGAACCGGACGCCGTCAGCCTGGCGGTGAGCTTCGGGGACGACGGCATCGTGCGGGATTGCACCTATTCCAGCACGGCCCTGCCGGCGGGCGTGACAGGCGCGGCGCAGGGTCCCGCAAAGATCCCGGGTTGCCGGCGGCCCTCCCCGACCGCGGGAGCGGTCCCCCAAGCGCGCTAGCTGCCCGATTGCGGAACCCCCTTGGCAGCCTTGGCGACGAGGCGTGCCATGGTGGCGCCGCCGGACAGCTAGTCCGCCGCCGCCAGCACCTCCTGCACCAGGCTGTCGAGCGTCGTGCGGCACAGCGAGGCGTGCATCGCCGCCTCTGCCGCTGCAAAGGCGTCGCCCAGCACGGCATGTATGCTGTGGCCGACCATGCAGGCCGTGTTGGGGTCGGGATGCACCGGGAGCAGCGGGCGGCAGCGGCCGGGGTTGACGGCCTGCCACACGTCGCCGAGCGAGATGTCCCGCGCCGGCCGCGCCAGCTCCGCCCCGCCTGGTCCGCGGCGGACGCGGACCAGGCCGGCGCGGGCCAGCAGCCCGGTGATGCGCCGCACGACCACCGGGTTGGTGTTGACGCTGCGCGCCAGGCGCAGGCTGGTGGCCGGCCCGTCCATCTTACCGGACGCCAACAGCAGCAGAACGTGGATGGCGACGGCGAAGCGCGTGGCGACCATGGAGCATGTACACCCGTATGGCCCGGCGGTTCCAGTCCCCGGCGACCCGCAACCCCAGCCGCCCGTAGCCGCGGGGCGCCGCGCTGGTGTAAACAGGGACATGGACATCATCGTTGAGATCGGGCGCGAACCCACCTTGCCCGAACGCTCGCTGGCCGTGCGCCGGGCGGCGGCGCGGCTGTGCGTGCAGATGGGCTGGTCGCCGGTGCATGAGGTGCCGCTGCCCAACCACCGCCGGGCCGACATCCTGGCGCTGCGGCCGGACGGCGGCTTCGTGTGCATCGAGGTGAAGTCCGGCGTGCGCGACTTCCAGACGGACAGCAAATGGCCGGAGTATCGCGCCTACTCGGACGCGCTGTTCTTCGCGGTGGACGGCGACTTCCCGCTGGCGCTGCTGCCGGAGGACACCGGGCTGATCGTCGCCTGCGGGCCGGAGGCCGAAATCCTGCGCGACGCCCCGGCGCATCCGCTGGCCCCGGCCCGCCGCCGCGCCCTGCTGCAACGCTTCGCCACGGTCGCCGCCCAGCGCCTGGCCTGGCTGGAGGACCCGGAGGCGATGCACGGCGTCCGCATGTCGCTGCGGGTGGAGTAGCGTCGCCGAGGAGCTGGGCTACCCTGCGCTTCGCACTACCGCGATGCGCGGCGCGGCAGGCACGGCCGAATAGCCCGCCAGCAGCTCCGCAAGCCAGACCCGTCCGCCCCATCCCTGCACCTGCTCGGCGCCGGCTACGTCCTCAAGCGCGTAGTCGGCGCCCTTCACCAGCAGGTCCGGGCGCAGTGCCTCCAGCAGCGGGACCGGCGTGTCCTCGTCGAACAGGCAGACCAGGTCCACGGAGGACAGGCTGGCGAGGACGGCGGCCCGCGTCGCCTCCGCCTGCACCATCGTGCCGCCGCCGCGCAGGCGCCCCATGCTGGCGTCCGAGTTGAGGCCGACCACCAGCCGGTCGCACTGGCTCCGCGCCTGTTCCAGCAGATGGACATGGCCGGGGTGCATCAGGTCGAAGCAGCCGTTGGTGAAGCCGGTGCGCCAGCCGCGGCGGCGCCAGCGCTCCACCTGCTCGGAGGCTGTTTCACGTGAAACGACCTTTCGCCCCGCCCCGCCCTGCGGCAGCAGCGCCTGTAGCAGGTCCTCCTCCCGCGCGACCGCCGTGCCGATCTTGCCGACGACCACGCCGCCGGCCAGGTTGGCCAGCCGGGCGGCGATCCGCAGGCCCAAGCCCGCGGCCAGCCCCGCCGCCAGGGCGGCCACCACCGTGTCCCCGGCACCGGCGGCATCATAGACATCCGCAGCCACGGCCGGCAGGTGCAGCACGCCCGCGGCGTCGGCCAGCGTCATGCCATCCTCCCCGCGCGTGACCAGCACCGCGCCGAAGCCGTGGGTCGCGCGCAGCGCCTGGGCGGCGGCGGCGATCTCCGCCTCCGTGCCGGCCGGCAGGCCCGACGCCTCCGCAAGCTCGCGCCGGTTGGGCGTGATCACGTCCGCCCCGGCGTAGCGCGCGTAGTCCGCGCCCTTGGGGTCCACCACCACCTGCCGGCTGGCGGCTTGGGCAGCGGCGATCAGCAGCGCCGGCGTGTCCCCGGCCAGCACGCCCTTGCCGTAGTCGGACAGCACTGCGACCGAAGTGGCCGCCAAGGTGTCCCGCGCCACGCGCATCATGCGCTCTGCCAGCTTGTCCGGGATCGGCCGCGTCTCCTCTCGATCCGAGCGCAGGAGTTGCTGCCCGCCGCTGACGAAGCGCGTCTTGACCGTCGTGGCCCGGCCGCCCTGCACCAGCAGCCACGGCTCCACGCCGGGCTGCCCGCCGATCAGGCCGGTCAGGTCGGACCCGTCCTGGTCGTCCCCCACGACCGACACGAAGGCGACGGCCGCGCCCAGCGCCGTCAGGTTACGGACGACGTTGCCGGCGCCACCGGGCATGGCCAGATCCCGCTCGACGGCAAGGATCGGCACCGGCGCCTCCGGGCTGATGCGCTCGACGGTGCCATAGACGGTGCGGTCCAGCATCACGTCGCCAATCACCATGACGCTGGTGCGCGCCAGCCGGCGGACGGCGGCTACCAGGTCCTCGGTCGTTGGAGCGTCGGGTGCCGGGGCGTCAGGTGTTGGGGCGTCAGGTGTTGGGGCGCCGGCCGCCTGCGGGCCGTTGCTGTCCTGATTCAGGTCGTTCGAACGCGAGGCCGCCATGCCGGAGCGGCCTTGGGCAGGAGGGGTGCTCTGCATGGTCGGCAGGGCTACCGTTCCCCTGCGCGCGTGGCAAGCGCGGCGTGACGGCCGCGCAGCAGCCATGCCGGGCCAGGCGCGGCTAGCCTTGAATGAACCAAGCCTCCATGCCCTCCAGCACGGCGCAGGTCAGCGGGCCGCCGCGTCCAGCGCCGGTGTCCAGGCCCAGGCGGTTGGGCCGCAGCTCCGGCTGCGGGCTGGGGGTGTGGCCGTGGACGACCAGGGCATCCGGCGCCTCCGGCAGCATCGTGCCGCGCCAGCGCAGGAAGGCTTCGCGTATCCACAGCAGATCGTCCGGCGCCTGCTCCGCCAGGGGCACGCCCGGGCGCACGCCGGCATGGACGAACAGCGCGCCGCCGCAGGACCAGTACGGCGACAGCCCCTGCAGGAACCGCAGGTGCCCCGGCGGCAGCAGGCCCGCCCAGTCCCGCACCTGGCCGCGGACCGCGATGCCCCAGCTCCTCAAGGAGTCCAGGCCGCCGTTGCTGAGCCAGTTGTCCACGGCCTCCGCGTCGCCGTCCTGCAACGCCGCCAGCAGCATCGCCTCGTGGTTGCCCATCAGGTTGACCACCGCCATCCCCGGCGCAGGCGGCCCGGCCAGCAGGTGCTCAACCACTCCCGCCGAGTTAGGCCCACGGTCTATGTAGTCGCCCAGGTGGACCACCACGGCATCCCCGCAGGGCCGCGCCCGCAGGTCCGCCCGTATGGCGTCATGCACCCGCAACAGCCGGTCGAGGTGCCCGTGAACGTCGCCCACGGCATACGCGCGCTGCCCCGGGGGCAACCCGGCCAGGCGGGGGTCTATGCGATGACGGAGCATGGCTGCCTGCATAGAGCACCTGGCCCCGGCCCGTCACCCCGCCCATATCCTCCTTTGGCGATCACCTGATCTTGCCCTTGGCGTCCCATCCGGACACGCCTAATCCCGCCGCCATGGACGCACCCGTGAACATCCCCGTGAACGCCATCGAGGTCGAGGGCCTGACCAAGCGCTACAGCGACGTGCTGGCCGTGGACGGCGTGACGTTCAGCGTGGCGCCGGGCCGGACGCTGGGTTTGCTGGGCGGCAACGGCGCAGGCAAGACCACCACCATCTCGATGCTGCTCGGCCTGCTGATCCCCAGCGCCGGGCGCATACGCATCATGGGCCGCGACATGGCGCGGGACCGCTTCGCCGCCCTGGCGCGCATGAACTTCAGCAGCCCCTACATCGCCCTGCCCGCCCGGCTGACGGTCGCCGAGAACCTGCGCGTGTACGGGCACCTGTATAACGTGCAGGGACTGGAGGCGCGCATCCGGGAGCTTGCGGAGCAGCTTGACCTGACGGGCCTGCTGAAGCGTCCCAGCGGCGCCCTGTCCGCCGGACAGAAGACCCGCGTTGCCTTGGCGAAGTCCCTCATCAACCGTCCTGACCTGCTGCTGCTGGACGAGCCGACCGCGAGCCTCGACCCCGACACCGGCGACATGGTACGCAGTTGGCTGGAGCGCTACCGGGCCGAGAGCGGCTGCACGATCCTGCTGGCGTCGCACAACATGCCGGAGGTGGAGCGGCTGTGCGGCGAGGTGCTGATGCTGAAGCAGGGCCGCATCGTGGACCGCGGGGCGCCGGCCGAGCTGGTCGGGCGTTATGGCCGGGCCGACCTAGAGCAGGTGTTCCTCGACATCGCCCGGCGGCGGGAGGCGGCGTGATGGCCAGCGACAACCCATCGCCGCCGCGAGCCGCCCGCAACCCGTCATCACTGCCAGCCGCCTTCGGCGTGGCGATCCAGAGGCTGCCAGAGCTGGCGTTGGCCCTGGCGATCCCCGGGTTGCCGCGTCGCTGCGCCTCTCGCAATGACAGGCGACGCATGGAGTGGCCGGCATGAGCGCCGGGTCGCCGCGCCGCGTCTGGGGCCTAATGTACCGGCACCTCGCGCTGTATCGCCATTCCTGGCCGCGGCTGCTGGAGCTGATGTACTGGCCGGTGCTGCAGATGTGCATCTGGGGCTTCACCGCGTCGTTCATCACCGGGCGGGCCGGGGCGGATGGCGCCGCCGGCACCATCGCCGTGACGGCCGGCGCCCTGCTGGGCGGCGTGCTGCTGTGGGAGGTGGCGCTCCGCAGCCAGATGGGCGTGGCGATCAGCTTCCTGGAGGAGCTGTGGTCCCGCAACCTCGGCCACCTCTTCGTCAGCCCGATCCGTCCCTGGGAGATGCTGGCGGCGCTGGTCGGCATCAGCGTGCTGCGCATGCTGACCGGCGTGCTGCCGGCCATCGGGGTCGCCTTCCTGCTGTATGCCTTCAACCTGTTCGGCATGGGGCCGGTCGTGGTGCTGTTCTTCGCCAACCTGATGGTGATGGGCTGGTGGGTCGCGCTGGGCGTGGTCAGCCTGATCCTGCGCCACGGCGTCGGGGCGGAGGCGCTGGCCTGGTCGGTGCTGTTCGGCCTCACGCCGATCAGCGCCGTGTTCTATCCGGTGTCGGTCCTGCCGGCGGTGCTGCAGCCGGTCGCGCTCGCCCTGCCGTCGGCGCAAGTGTTCGAGGGGATGCGGGCGGCGCTGGGCGGCGTCGTGCGCTGGGACCACTTGGCCTGGGCGGTGGGCCTCAACGTGCTGTGGATGGCCGCGGGGCTGCTGCTGTTCGCCGGCCAGTTCCGCCAGGCCCGGCTGCGCGGCGCCCTGCTCAACATCGGCGAGTAGAACGGGACATTCATGGAAACCAAGCTCTGGCTGATCCGTCACGCCCTGGTGGCGGAGAACGAACGCGCCGTGCTGTACGGCGTGATGGACGTGTCGCTGTGCCCCGATGCGCTGGTGTCGCAGGTGCCGATGTACCGGGCCATCGCCGCCCGCCTGCCCCGCCCCGCCGTCTGGTGCTGCACGCCGCTGTCCCGCACCCGGCGCACGGCGGAGGCGATCTTCGCCGCGGGCTACCCGTCCCAGCACCTGCACGTATTGCCCGGCCTGATCGAGCAGCACCTGGGCGACTACCAGGGCCTGCCCCACGCCGAGCTGCCGCCGCTCCTGGCCGCCCCCGCCCATCCGTTCTGGCCGCTGGCCGGCACCGAGCGCCCGCCGGGCGGTGAGAGCGTCGCCGACATGCTGATCCGCGTCGGCGCCGCGCTGGACGATCTGGTCGCGCACCATGCCGGGCAGGATGTGGTCGTGGTCAGCCACGGCGGCGCCATACGTGCGGCCGTCGCCCATGCGTTGCGGCTGGACGCCGACCAGGCGCTGCACCTGTCTGTGCAGAACCTATCCCTGACCCGGCTGGACCTCCTGCCGGAAGGCTGGCGCGTCGGCTGCGTCAACGAGCTGCCAGGATACTAGGCGACACCGGGCGGCTGTCCGGGCAGGGTGCCCGGACACTGCCGGCAGGGCCGGGCACGCTGTCCCTGGACCCGCTCCCCATCTTCCTGGCCGGCGGCTTCGAGTGCTCCACCCACCGCCGCCGGGATGGCCGCCGGCTGGACCTGATCGCCGCCACCCGGCACGACCTTCTGGCGGTGGAGGACTACCAGGCCCTGGCACGGCATGGCATCCGCGGCGCGCGGGACGGGGTGCGGTGGCACCTGATCGAGACGGTGCCGGGCCGCTACGACTGGTCGCCGGTGCTGCCGTTGCTGCGGGCGGCGGAGGCTGCGGGCGTCCGGGTCGTGTGGGACCTTTGCCATTACGGCTGGCCGGACGGGCTGGACCCGCTCCCGGCGGCGTTCGTCGAGCGGTTCGCGCGCTATGCCGGCGCCTTCGCCCGGATGCATGTGCAGGAAACCGGGCGGGCGCCTGCGGTGTGCCCGGTCAACGAGCCATCCTACCTGGCGTGGGCGATGGGCCAGGGGCGGATGAACCCCGGTGGGCGCCGCTCCGCCGGGGAGCTGAAGCGGCAGCTCGTGCGCGCCTTCCTGGCCGCCGTCCATGCCGTGCGCGATGCGGCGCCCGGCGCATGGGTGCTGGCCACCGACCCGCTGATCCACGTCGTTCCCGCCGCCGGGCAGGACCCGCGCGGCACGGCGGCGGCCATCCGGGCGCAGTGGCAAGCCTGGGACATGCTGGCGGGCCTGCGGGAGCCAGGGCTGGGCGGCGGGCCGGGGATGCTCGATGCGCTCGGGGCGAACTACTACTGGAACAACCAATGGGTTCATCGGGGCCGTGCGCTGGCGATGGACGACCTGCGCCGCCGTCCGTTGCGCGGCCTGCTGGCCGGTCTGCACGCGCGCTATGGCCGGCCGGTGCTGCTGGCGGAGACCAGCATCGAGGGCGACGGCCGCGCCGCCTGGCTCCGCGGCATGGCGGCGGAGGTGGACGCCGCGGCGCGGGCCGGCGTGCCGGTGGGTGGGCTGTGCTGGTATCCCATCGTCTCGCACCCCGGCTGGAGCAACGGGCGCCACTGCCCGAATGGCCTGTTCGAGATGCAGCCGCGGCACGGCCTGCGCCCGGTCCACGCGCCGCTGGCAGCCGCGATGCAGGCGCTCGCTTCCCCCTCTCCCTTCGGGAGAGGGCCGGGGTGAGGGGGTCTTGGCTGCGGAGCGGTGGACGCTGGTGCCGCGGGGATACGCTCCCGCTTCGGCACGGACTGCGCCTCAAGGCCCCCTCACCCCGGTCCTCTCCCGGAGGGAGAGGGAGAAGGAAGCCCGGCGGCCTTCTTATGTCATGGGCTGCGCGACATGCGCCGCATAGGCCGGCCGGGCCAGCAGGCGGTCATACCACGCCCGCAGGTGCGGCAAGTCCGGCCGGGCCAGGTCGAACGCGAACCAGCGATGCACATGCACCCCCAGCGCGATGTCGGCCAAGGTGAACGCTGTCCCCGCGACATGGGGCGCACGGCCCAGCACCCCGTCCAGCAACCCCCACTCGCCGCCCAGCTTGGCAGCGGCAGCGGCGATGGCGGCTCCGTCCCGCTGCTCCGGCGGGGTCCGCACCAAACCCTGGAACACCACCGTCTGCGGCCCGCCCAGCGTGGTCTGCTGCCAGTCCATCCAGCGGTCTATGCCGGCCCGCGCCCGCAGGTCGTCAGGCCACATGGCACCACCTGGCGCGTTGGCGGCGCAAAGGTAGCGCAGGATGGCGTTGCTCTCCCACAGCGCCCAGCCGTCCTCCACCAGCGTGGGGATGCGCCCGGTCGGGTTCACGGCGCGATATTCCGGCGTCGCGGTGCCGCCGAACGGGCCGCCCACGTCGGTCCGCTCATACGGCAGTCCAAGCTCCTCCATCAGCCAGACCGCCTTCATCACGTTGCTGGAATTGGCCCGGCCCAGTAGCTGGCGCATGTCGCTCTCCTGTTCGTTCCCCGCACCGTACGGCGCGTCGCGGATTGCTCCAAGGGAGGGACCTGCCATATCAGGGTCCATGATGCAGGCGGCGCTTCAAACGGCAGGTCGAACCGCGGGACAGGCCCGGCGCGCGACGCAAGGCGCGGCGCTGGCGGCGGCGGCGGCCGGCGCCGCGGCGCTCGGCGCGGCGTTCGCGTCGGAGTGGTGGCTGGGCCTGGTGCCCTGCGCGCTCTGCCTGTGGGAGCGGTGGCCCTACCGCGTGCTGCTTGCCCTCGGCCTGCTGGCGCTGCTGTTGCGCGGCCAGGCGGCGAGGGCGGCGCTGGGCGCGGCGGCCTTGGTGGCGCTGGCCGGCGCCGGGCTGGGCCTGGTGCATGTCGGGGTGGAGCAGGGCTGGTGGCCCAGCCCGCTGCCGGAGTGCGCCGCGCCGGCCCTGGGCGGCGGCAGCATCGCCGAGCGCCTGGCGCGTATGCCGGCCCAGCCCGCCAAGCCCTGCGACGAGCCGGCCTACCTGCTGCCGGGCCTGCCGGTGTCCATGGCGGCGATGGGACTGGCGCTCTCCCTGGCGCTGGCCGGCTTCCTCGCCATGTCTGCGGCACGGCGACCCCCTGCACCGAACGAGGCCATACCATGAACCACCTGACCGACATGGCGCCCGGCGCCACCTACGACGCCTCCCCCGCCCCCAAGCCGCGCCTGCCCGGCGACCTCACGCCCCGGCAGCTTGTCGAGCGCATCGTCCGCGTGGACCACGCCGGGGAATACGGCGCAGCCCGCATCTACGAGGGCCAGCTCGCCATCATGGGCCGCGGCCCCAAGGGCGACCTGATCCGCCACATGAAGGCGCAGGAGCAGCACCACCTCGACACCTTCGCCGGGCTGGTCAGCACCCGGCGGGTGCGCCCGACCTTGCTACTGCCGATCTGGCACTTGGCGGGCTACGCCCTGGGCGCCGTGACCGCCGCGATGGGCGACCGCGCCGCGATGGCCTGCACCGTCGCAGTCGAGACGGCGATTGACGAGCACTACGCCGAGCAGGCCGCCGCCCTGGGCGAGGACGAGGCGCCGCTGCGCGCCACCATCGAGCGGTTCCGCGCCGAGGAGGAGGAGCACAAGGAGATCGGCCTGGAGCACGAGGCGGAGCAGGCCGTCGGCTACCGCCTGATGTCCGCCGTCATCAAGGCCGGCTGCAAGGTGGCAATCAAGGTGAGCGAGCGGGTGTAACTTGCTTCACGCTAACATGTAGCGGCAACCCGGCGGGGGTGGTCCCGTTGGGTGAGTGGCAACTGCCACTTAACATATGGGACCCCCCACGATGTTCATGCGAATTGACAAGCTGCAGACCGAGCTTCCGGCGCCGAAGAAGCAGGACTGCAACGCCGCCGCGGCCCTGCAAGAGCTGCTGGGCGGCAAATACGGCGAGATGTCCACCCTGGGCAACTACATGTTCCAAAGCTTCGCCTTCCGCAGCAAGGAGAAGCTGCGCCCGTTCTACAGCTTGGTGGCCAGCATCACTGCGGAGGAGTTGGGCCACATCGAGTTGGTGTCCAACGGCGTCAACATGCTGAATGCCGGGCCGGACATGCCGGCGCACGAGAAGGGCGGGCAGGAGGTCACCGGCGCTCCCTATGAGGACATGCAGGACATACGCCTCGCGGCCTCGTTCCTGGCCAACGGCGGTGCCGCGTTGCCGGCGAACAGCAACGGTGCGTCCTGGAACATGGACATGGTGACCGTCACGGGCAACGTCGTCATAGATCTGCTGCATAACTTCCACCTGGAATGCGGTGCGCGCATCCACAAGCTGCGCGTCTATGAGACGATGACGGAGGCGACGGGCAAGGAGGTCTGCGGCTACCTGTTGGTGCGCGGATCGGTCCATGCCCATGCGTATGCGCTGGCGCTGAAGAAGATCACCGGCGTCGAGATCGAGAAGATGCTGCCGACGCCGAACATCAACCTGTCCAAAATACCCGAGTGCCAGAAGTATCTGGCCGAGGGATCTCATCGGCGGCTGTATCGCTTCAGCCCGGACGACTACAAGGAGGTATCGAGCATCTGGGGTAACGGCGAGGTTGCATTGCCGGGCGACCCGCCGGGCGAACTGGAACTTGTGGACGGGCACCCCGAGGGCGGGCGCATCCACAACCTGATGGGCGATACCCGCGCGTTCAGCCCGGACTACGCGCCCGAAGAGATGTTCGAGATCGCGACGAAGCTCTACAAAGCGTCGCGCTAAAGCCTCCCCGGCCCTACCAGGTCCAATCCCTGCAGGGCTGGCTGCCTTCTCCCTCTCCCTCCGGGAGAGGGCCGGGGTGAGGGGGCCTTGAGGCGCGGTCCCCACCGATGCAGGGCCGCATGCCGCCTGAACCGGCGGTGCCCCGCTTCGCAGCCAAGACCCCCTCACCCCGGCCCTCTCCCGGAGGGAGAGGGAGCAGATACTACTCCTGCACGTCCCTTCCCGGCCATTCCGTGATGTGGTGCTCCAACGGCCCGGCCCTGCGCTCGTTCACCGCGCGCCCGCGGACGGAGGCGCCCGACGTATGCACGGTCGCCGGATCGCCCGACACCAGCGGATGCCACCATGCCAGCCCGCGCCCCTCCGCCACGCGGCGGTAGGCGCAGCTAGGCGGCAGCCAATCAATCTCACGCAGCGCGGCCGGCGTTAGGCTGACGCAATCCGGCACCTTCTCCTGGCGGCGCTCATAGTTGCTGCACCGGCAGGTCGTCGTGTCCAGCAAGCGGCAGGACACGTTGGTCCATTCCAGGGAGCCATCGTCATCGTCCCGCAGCTTGTGCATGCAGCAACGGCCGCAGCCGTCGCAGAGGGACTCCCACTGGGCCTGGGTCATTTGGTCGAGAGGGGTGGTGTCCCAGAACGGGGCTTCGGGCATGGTCGGCCTTGCATGGGGACCGGATGGTGCTTGGGGACAGACCCCCTCACCCCGGCCCTCTCCCAGAGGGAGAGGGGGAAGTGGTCTGCCCGCCGGGAGGCGTCAATAGCGGCGGGGAGGCAGGGGCTGCTGCTGGATCGGGGCAGTGCGTTGCGGAGCGAGGTTCAGCGGCACCGGAGAGGATAGCGCCGGGGGTGCCGCGGGCTTCTGCTGGCCGCCGAAGCGGATCAGCACCTGTCGCAGCGGGTCGGCCGCGGGGTTGGTGCCCTCCATCCCGATAACGATCTGCGACGCCGCCAAGGGACGGCCATAGTATGCCTGGTTCCACTCGGACTTGGTGCTCATCAGGCTGCCGCCGAGCGAGATGCCGGCATACAGCCCGCGCGCCTTAGTGAAGCCGACGATGTCCGCCCGCAGCGCCGCGGTCGTCGCGCCCTCCACCCCGCCGCCCAGGTCCACGAAGGTGGCGGTGGCATCCGCGCCCAGCTTGAACTGGCTGTCCATCACCGCTTGCAGCCCCTGTTCGGACATGATGATCAGCATGACCTGCGCGTCCTGGATGCCAGCCTGGAAGCCGATGCTGCCGCCGCCCAGGCCATAGAACGCCGGAGCCGACCATGAGCCGGCGCCGTCCCGCGCCACCAGCACGCAGCTTCCGCCCTGGCCGCCCAGCAGGAAGCCGGCCCGCAGCACCTGCGGGCAGATCATCACCGCCCGCGCCCGGCGCAGCACGGATTGCGCGTCGGTCCCGTCGCGGTCGTTCAGCATCTCCTGCGCCGCCAGGGTCGCACGGTCCACCAGCGCCTGCTGCTCCGCCTGCGCCCATGCCGTTGCCGGCGCCACAGCCAACGCCATCAGCGCCGCCGCCATCCATCTACGCACCATGCCGCAGCCCTCCCCTAGTTGCTGCAATCCTAGCGCGGCGCGATGGGCTTACCAAGCACTCTTGATCCTGTGTCTCAATAGCGGGGCCGCTATCTGCTTGCGCGGCCCCGCCGGGAGTGGTGCAACATGCGGCATGAGCAGGAGCCGCTGCATGGACCAAGAACCGGACGACCGCGGGATTGATGCCTTCATCGCCTATGCCACCGCCCATGGCGAGACCTCCGACACGCGGCAGGTGATCGGCGACCTGTCGGACATGCTGCGTGCGGCCTGGCGCCTGATGACCCCGGCGCAACGGGCCGAGTTCCGCGAGGACGCCGACGTGCTGGGCATCGTGGAAGCGGCCGGCGGGTCGGGCGTCGGCGCCAACGGGTGACGGCGCCGCACCTCGCCCCGCTCAACCCGGCCCAGCGCGCCGCCGCCATGGCGCCCGCGCCCGTGCTGGTGCTGGCCGGCGCCGGGTCGGGCAAGACGGAGACTCTGACCCGGCGCGTCGCCCACCTTGTCCTGGCCGGGGAGGACCCGGGGCGGCTGCTGTGCATCACCTTCACGACCAAGGCCGCAGGCGAGATGCGCGCCCGCCTGTCCCGCCTGCTGGGGCCGGAGCGCACGCCGCGCTGGGTCGGCACCTTCCATGCCGTGATGGCCCGCCTGCTGGTGGAGGACGGGGCGGCCCTGCCTGCCGCACCGCGCGGCTTCTCCATCATGGGCGGACGCGACGCCCGCGCCTTGCTGATGCAGGTGGCCGGGATACGGGACGCCAAGGAGGGCGCGCACCTGCAAGAGGCGGTTTCGCTGCTCAAGAACGGCCTGGTGGACGATCCGCGCCGCTTGCCGCGCTCCGCGGCCTTGGCACGGTTTGACCGGGACGTGCTGGCGCGGGCGGCGGCGGCGCTGCCGGGCTACCGCGCGGCGCTGCTGGCCCGGCCGGCGCTGGACCTGGACGACCTGCTGGCCGTTCCCGTCGCTGCCATGCGGGCGGACCCGGCGCTGGCGGTGCGGTGGTCCGGGCGGTGGGCGGAGGTGCTGGTGGACGAGTATCAGGACACCAACCACGCCCAGCACGCCCTGCTGCGGCTGCTGGCCGGGGCGGCGGGCCGGGTGTTCGCGGTCGGGGACGACTTGCAGGCGATCTACGGCTGGCGCGGCGCGGACGTGTCGCACATACGCCGCTTCGGCAAGGACCACCCATCGGCCCCAGCGATTCTAAGTGGCTGCTGACGGTTGTGGGTTTCGTTGTCTCTGGCGGTGTGGTCCACGTCCTGGATGGAGCTTCTGGACACCCTTGTGGCTGGCGTGCGCTCGGCGTGCGCGGCCTTCCC
>JAABUK010006110.1_pt1 | contig 18215 bp, 20 predicted proteins | sample 5559141 | NCBI WGS metagenome assembly JAABUK01 (sample SAMN10711869, study PRJNA513367) | rock metagenome | isolation source: Antarctica rocks | place: Antarctica: Victoria Land, Pudding Butte nord | collected 2016-01-03 | reverse complement strand
CAGCATGTCACGAACCTGCGTTTTGTGTTCACAACTAACAGCCTGCTAAGGCTTGGTTGTCCTCTGACATGGCATGGATATTATGTTATTATTGTATTTGTCTGCCACAATGGGCAGACATGATGGAACCAGCACAAATATTCAGGCTCGATGTTGCACTCTACATGTCAATTTGTCAAAATCATTTTACTGACTCAGAGCACATACAGTTCTATTGCTTCTTGACATGATGTGGAACGTCTCTCTTGTCCCAGCTGGATCTGCTACTGCTGGTTGAGCTGTTGGGTTTTGCAGGATGACAAAGTTGTCAATCCCTTTGGAGCTCAGAGAGTAGTCCTGGGGGGTCTACAGGGGTACCTCCCAGCCATCAGGCGAAGCAGAAGAATGGTGTTTGTGGCATGTGGCACGTCATACCATGCAGCACTGGCTTGCCGCCAAACTGTCGAAGAGCTGACTGATATCCCAGTCAGCTTGGAGCTAGCTTCTGATCTGCTTGATCGCCTCTGCCCCATCTTCCGGGATGACGCATACATCTTCGTCAGCCAGTCAGGAGAGACTGCTGACACCCTTAGGGTATGCCTTGTAGTTTTCTGTCTGTGTGTGCGTGCGTGTGCGTGTGTGCGTGCTTTCAATATGCTAATGTGCATTCTGTTTCATGTTTGGGCCATAGATGCCTCGATGCTGTCGGTCTATCTGCCGGTCCGTCTCTCTGTCTTTCTGTCCGTCTGTCTATCTGTCTTTTGTGACTTATCAGACATCCTGACGTGCAAGCACAGCTAATTATCATGTGCAACAGAACCAAGTGTCAGGCTTCCTGGTGTGGAAGCACAAGCAAATGTGTTGTGCAACACCACCAAGCTGGTGACATTGCTGCTCAAGATAAAGTCTTTCATAGTCTTTGTCTCTGTTCAAGATAGAGTCTATCACAACACTTGTCTGTTCTCTATCAAAATCATTGTCTCTGCTCAAGATAGAGTGCCTCACAACCTGTGTCTCTTTGCCCACAGGCTCTGAGGTACGCCAAGGACCAAGGGGCTCTCTGCATCGGCATCACCAACACAGTCGGCTCAGCGATCGCCCGGGACACCGACTGCGGCATCAGCATCAACGCCGGTTTCGAGATCGGAGTAGCTTCCACCAAGGCCTACACCAGCCAGATTGTGGCCATTACTATGATGGCTCTAGCCCTGAGTGAGGACTCACGAGCCAAGGCAGGCATGAGGGATGACATCATTGCCTCACTGGAGGCGCTCCCAGGAGTCATAAGGTAATCACATGGTAATTGTGGTAAAGTCACAGGTGTCATAAGATAATCATGGTAATCACAGTGACAGTCACAGGTGTCATAAGGTAATCGACATGGTAACAGTCACAGGTGTCATGAAGAAATACATGTATACACACGGTAACCATGGTAACAGTCACAAGAGTGCTAGCCCTTTGGTTCCTGCATAGGTACTTGCTAGGTGTGTTGTTGATCACTGCCACTGTTTGCATTCTGCTACTCTGATCATTGAGTAAGGCATGATTGGTAGATGTGCACTTTTACGCTGACGCATCACAGTAGTGACCAATCCATTAACTGTAATTGAGGAACGACACAGTTACACAGTTACATACGCATACACTACAGAACAGAGACTGATGCTTGGACATGAATAGCAGCGCAAGTGCTGATGAGTCATGCTGCCTTGTACAGGGAGGTTCTGAAGCTAGATGGTGACATCCAGACGCTTGCTCAGGGACTCAAGGACTCACATAGCCTCCTGCTGTTTGGGCGAGGCTACAACTACGCAACTGCCTTGGAAGCTGCCCTGAAGGTATACTCAAGCTGTACGCAGACTCATGTGCATGATGCCTCCCCTGCATTGCAAGAAACAAGCAGCTTTCTGTCTGAAATGCTGTGTATGAAACAGGTAGCTGTCTGTCTGAGACGCTGTGCATGAAACAAGTAGCTGTCTGTTTGATTTCAACAAGCAATAATTCATGAACGCAATACACCCTTCAAACATGAGGCCTGACGTGTGGTGTGGCATATGCAGGTCAAGGAGCTAGTTTACATGCACAGTGAGGGGATTCTAGCAGGGGAGATGAAACATGGGCCCCTGGCTCTGGTGGATGAGCACATGCCCATGATTGTGCTTGCAACCCAGGACCGAACCTGCAACAAGATGCACAGTGTGGTGCAGCAGCTCAGAGCCAGAGGTGCATGTCCCCTGGTAGTATGTAACACTGGGGATGACCAGATTGCTGGGGTGTGTGAAGGGGGCGAGGACCGACTGATCAGGGTAAGACCCTGTCCCATGTGGTGTCAACCAAAGCCTGCCTGCCATCTAGATGCACATGTTTGATGTGTGCATAGCCTTGTGCTGTTTCTGCAGCTATCAGTAGCATGGTGTTGCCAGATGCATGTTGCTCACAGATGCACATGCTCAGCTTATGCTCACTGAGTCAACGCTCGCAGTTGGGATCATCAGGACAAGTGTTTACTCATTTGAATACCATCTAAGCTTGTATCCTTATGAATGTGAGCTCACAGAATGCAAACAATGACTGATGTTTGTTCAGGTTCCCAAGGTAGCAGATGCACTACAGCCCATTGTGAACATTGTGCCTCTTCAGCTTCTCAGCTACCACCTGACAGTCCAGCGGGGGTTCAATGTGGATCAGCCCAGGAATCTAGCCAAATCAGTAACAGTCACAGAAGAGTAGAGAACCTCTGAAGCTATCCTGTTCAACTGTGCTATGCCGTACCTCTCGCCCATGCTGCATGTTTAATGTTTAGCACCCAACTCAGAGTCTGAACTTTTCTGTTATACCCTCTCAATGGCTCTGATTCCCCGTGACAGAAGTTTAAGCTCTAATGGCCAAGTTGAATTTCCATACTGTGTAATATGGTATTAGTGTAGGTCTTGGTAGATTTTGATGTCACCGTCGAGCTTGACAGGCAATTTGACCATTTGACATAGGTTATTATTTTGTAACTTGAAAGCTTATCAATTTTGAGCAGTTCCAGCAGCACTGGAACTGCGGTGTGACAGAGCTGCAATGTGAGCCTATGCGTACATACGTCTGTTCAAGTTGTCCTGTACATGGTAAATTACAAGAGGCGTGCCATGACAGGACACAGCTGTCGAGACGGTCATGTGATGCTGCAGCATGCAGATCATTGGGGTTCAAAGTAGTATGCAGCAGTCTGCTGACAAATTCGCTTTTACCTTGGCGCCTTGAATGCAGTATTGCTTCCACATTGCAAATCTGAAGGTGTTTGAGTGCCAAGTATCTCTTTGCTTCAAAAGCTCATCGCTCTTTTCATTCTGCAAAGATGTGCAACATAATGCTATGAGCTCATGCTGTCTTTGTAACTCAACAAAAGCAAAGCTGAAAGCCACCTTGCCAAGACTCCTTGGCTTTCAGCAGTCCTTGGTCCATCTGTGTCACAACAACACCACTGAGACTTGCAATTTGGTTTTTGATTGCGTTTGGCATGTTTGAATGATACTCAGGAAGAAGCTGTACCTAGGTGCGTTCGCCCTCTTGTGTCAGCCCTGTGCGCGAACAAACAGACAGCTGCCCCAATTGCAAGCAAGGCATCCACATGGGGCACATGGTGACTGGGTACGAAATGCGGTGATTTCGGTACTGGAATCGCCAAGTGATGAGCAACAGCGTGCGAGGATAATCTTGTTTGGTCAGGGCGAAAGGCGAGTCGCCCGGCGACACTTTACGAATCTCAGCGAATCCCCAAGACGACGGTCATTTTCTCCGAAATCACCGGCTATACTCTCGCCTTGACAAGGCGCATCCAACCATGCAATAAAACTGACACATTATGTCATCAAAAATCGGCGTAATGTTGCATGGCAGCAGGGAATATCGACTCAAAACTGAAGGCATCACAATTGTTCACGGCATTTGTAAATGAATAGGCAGCTCTATTACAGATAAAGCTGCCTATTCAACCATGCATTCACAGATCTGTCCAAACAGGGCGATATGGCTTGTGCACAAAGAAGGTGCTATGATAGATGTATGCTGGTCAGCCAACCAGCACATCACTGCATGAGCTGCCAGCATTCAGCCAGAGCAATGCCAGTGTGCACTCCACAGTCACTACAAATTCAGGGGGGTAACTTCGCCAGTACTTTGCCGGCAATCCCAGTGCAGAAAAAAGATTGCCAGGCAGTTGCCGACGACTTTGCCGTCTACTTCAGTGTTGTGGCAACTATGGCAAAGCCCTGTTTGCCGGCAAAGTGCATAGTGCAAATCGGCAAAGAACACGCATGCCGACGATTGCCAAGTTGGCAATGCCAACAGATTGCCGGCAACTTATTGCCGAAGCTTTGCCATACTTTGCCGTCACTGAGCAGCCGGCAAAATCGCTGGCAGAACGTTTGCTGGACTATTTGCCAGCTTTTGCCAAATTGTGCAGGGATGTTTTGCATGATTTACAATCTGCAGTTGGGACATTGCTAAGCAGTACACTAGAGCCCTGCATCTTTCAGGCAACCATAAGGGTGCAGCAAACAATGACAGCAGTAATGGCTGTAGTGTCACAATGGCTGAATGGTTCAGACAGCGGTACTTGCTCAGTCACTGCGCAGCAGGCTAGCTAGTTGGTGTTGTAATCGCTGTCAATACTGCTGCTGGTGTCACTATCACTTGCAGGCTGCTCATTGTTCTCTTCAGCTGTCACGGTGGCTGCAGCTGCCTCATTTTCAATGTCCCTACCGTCTGCTATCTCAAGCCTCTCTCTATATTATATAGATATAGATCAGACATTTGCGATGGGCAATCCAAGAGCTGTTCAGGCCAAACCAGCTGGAAAGCCCTTGCATGTGGCCACACAATACCAAAGAGGAGTGTGAGGCAGAAGTTGATACAGAATCCTAAAGCTCACCAGAGGACAGGGCTGTGATCGCGGCCTGGACTCGGTCCAAGTCCTTGTTCAGCTCGCCCAACAGTTCACCGTCTCGAGTTCCTGATTGTTTCTTCATTTCTGCTTCCTTTTGTTTCAGGAAGCCTTCTCGCATTTTGTTCAGCTCGTCCAACTCTCTGCCAGAAGCACTGCTGGACGCCATTCTGCTAACGGGAAGACAGGGCTCAAAACGGCAGACAAGTGACGTCAGGACACCTTCCAGTTTTCGTACCTCAGAGCAGCGCTGAACGATGGACCAAGGTCTAGCACACGTGGAGATGACCCCATTTTCCCAAGAGCAATTTACGACGGGGTCTAAGGTGAATTGGGTAAATTAGAAGAGCCAATTAGCAAATTTCGCAGAACCTCTTCGCCGAATGAAAGAGAGTCCGGAGTTTTCTTAGTGGTATGAATCCGATGATCAGTTCCCGAAACTGCACTCTTCAGCGTCCGGAGTTTGCAGCAAAAAGAAAGCAGAGGTGCGGGACCACACTTGCAAAATCGACTCTGAGATGTTCCAACAATTCAGCTGATATGGCACTTGCAAAAATGGTGTTGACCTAACGTTAGGCAATGTCCTGCCATTGTGCATGTAATGTAGACTTGCACACCATGCTTGTACACCAGTACCCGTTCACAGCCTCGTGTATCCCCCTGTTTGTGTGGGTCAATTTACGCTGATGCTTCTACACTCTTTAGCTGCATACTGGTAATATTAATACGACAGCATTTCACTCAGAAAAGCTGATAGTGCTGGAACACCAGCTGCTAGGCAACCTGTAGTCAGGTAAAGGACTCATAAATAATTATTACCCAAATCTGGATCCATTAGCAACAGCACCATCCAAAACTTGTGCAAGCGTCACTGTGAATGACAAAGCGGCCAATCACCAAGGGCGCTTGCACAGTGCACAATATTTCTCTAGCAAAAGCTGCAAATGTGAAGTATGTGACTTGATTGTGGTCCTACGCAGCAGCGCTTCTCTACAAAATCGCTGTGCTGACTTTACCTTGTTGCCTACAGCAAACTCAACATGAAGAGGCAGAAATCAGTAAGCAAACCTAAAAGCTTTCCAGATGCAAGTACCAGAAGGAGTCCTAGCATTTCCACAAGGGACCTTTGCACAGTATTCTGGAGATTCCCAAAAAGGCTGATCAGATGTCACAAAACTACCTGCAAGAAAAAAAAAACCCTAGAGCGCACAAATTCTGCATACTAACACAATTTTAATGTGGTGTTGTAATGAAGCAGCAGATTGTAGCTGAGACATGTCCTAGCGGGAAAATTGGATCTTGAGGTTCATGCGTAGTTTATGATCAGCATGACCTGCAGCCAAATCAAAGGGCGCCTCAAAACATGGTGACCTAGCTTGCACACATCTTCAAATTTTGCAACCTATTTCCTTAAAATTTCCTGTTCTGGTACAAACAGCTGACCGATATTTGAACCAGCCAAGGCATAGGCTCTTGATGTGCAGATTTCTAACGCAGCTGAGCAGTCTGTGTTCCAGATAAACTAGCACACCTAGTCACGACGCTAGCAGATGCACCCTAACACAAAACGGCTGACATACACAAGAATCCTAGCCCAAGGGTCTTACAGCAAAACCCACAGAAGCTAAATTTCGAACAGCCTGCCAGACCAGCCCAGAGACCGCTACAATCAGTAATTCATTTCTGCCATGGCCTTCTATTTCTTCCTAGAAGAGAACTTCACACGCTGCACTTGCAGAAACACAGACTCACACCATATGACGCTACATGCTGTGATCCAGCAACACAGCAGCAGCTTGCATGCACGGCCACGCTATGGCCCCAGACTGCAGCCAGGCTATACAGCAAAGCTCTGTTGCAGCTCAGCCACGCTATGCCCCCAGACTGCAGCCAGGCTATACAGCAAAGCTCTGTTGTAGCTTCTCCTTGACGGTGTGTTCCCAGACTGCAGCCAGGCTATACAGCAAAGCTTTGTTGCAGCTTCTCCTTGATGGGCTGGGGCAGGCTGCCTGTCGCTGCGTCCCATTGACCGGCAGCTGCTAGGGACTGTTTGTACAGCTGCATGACTTGACCCATTTCGTTGTGCAGGCCGTTGTCCACAAAGCGCCTCCAGGATGTGAAGGCCTCGCACAGCACACCGAAGTGCGGCAGCGCTCCCTGCAACATAGGGCTCAGCAGCTCAAGCATGATCATGCATAACAATGATCACGGAAACTAGACCTGGGGCGGGGGGGGGGAGGAGGGGGGGAGCTAGTTGACTTCAAGTAACTGGTAGTAAGCTTCTCAGGGAAGCTTTCTCAGCCGCTTGAGCAATACAAGCCAGTCAGTCCTGCCTGCGCACCTAACGCTGCAGAAAAGGACTGTGGCCTTTGAAGATATGCAGTCCGTCAAGAACCATATGAACCCAATGCAGCATTTGACTGTTTGAGGCAAGGCCTATGGCACTGACAAGCCCCAATAGATGTTGCAGCAGCATTCCCGGCAGTTGCCCTGTTTGATCTCTGCAGGCAATTGGGGGATCTAGCAACATCACTGTTGCTAGACAAAGTTCTCACAATGTAATCTCTGGGCAGTATTAAACCATGTTTCTACATTGAGACAATAACTTAGCAAGGAACGCAGCTTTGCAGAGGCCATGAGGCATTTAGTGTGTGACACCTGTGGGTTGAGGCGCAGCAGTCTGCAGAGGCCAAGGAAGGCATGGCCCTTCTCCACATCATCCCGTATATGGCGCAGGGCTGCGCACCACGGCCCTACAAAGTGCCCCAGGTGTGGAGCAATGCCTTCAGGGCAGATCCAAGCAACTCTGCCCAAGGTGATAGCACTGCAGGAAGCATGTACAGGCTAAGCACATGAACAGGACTGTTACTGTTTCTGCCAAATTGGGTGATACCGATACTGCCAACCATCATAATTGCACAAACAGAATTGCTATTTACTCAAATATGAGCAAGCTGCTGAGAGCACACAGCACAGCGCAATCCATGAGGCATTCACAGATGCACGTGCAAAGCATGCTAGCGCAACTGAGCTACCAACCAAAGCTAATGGCAGGTCTCAAAACACAGCACATTCACCAAGGCATTGAATCAGGACTGCTGGTATCACAACACAGTGCAGCTGCGACAGCTTGGCGTGGGACAAAGCAGAACAGTGTGTATGAAGCGGACCTGTTCTCTACAATGCTGCGTGGCATTTGGGTCATGGGGGCGGCTAGGATGGGCATGAGGCGCTCCACAATGGGGGCCGCAAAGGGCTGCAGCTGCTCAGGGCTGCACTGGATTGCCAGCTCGCCTGCAAGCCACATCCAGTATTGCTGCTGAATTCTTCTTTCACAAGCGGTTCAAGAAAGGCTGACAGCTGTGCACAGTTTAGATTAGCTGCAACAGTATGACCCTGCAGGGGTATGCAAAACAATGCAAGCCTCAACCCATGAAACATCACTGAGTAAGCTGACAGCTGACAGTGCAAGCTGACAGCTGATTGTTAAATCTGGCTTGTTTACTATCTTACTCTTTTGCACTTGTACGCCTGCTACTCTAGCCAAAGCAGCAGATAACCGCGCCAACAAGCAGACATGCCGCACTAAGTCAGAGCTGCAAAACATCATGTGCATGAGAGCAGCGTACCCATGGACCAGCAGGCATTGTTGCAAGCAGACATGTTCTGCAGGCTGATGCAGTGGGACTCCATGTTCTGGATGGCCAAGGCCAGCAGCTGCTTCATGACTGGCTGCAGGTGGGGAGCGCACACGCGGCTCAAGTCTCCCACCAAGGCAAATGCGCTCTGCCGCACATCTGGGGATGGGTCCTGCAGGTAGCAGCACTAGTACTAATTACAATAACGGTAGTAGTAATGATGAAATTACTTAAGATGATAATGGTTATGATGATGTTGACGCAGGCGTAGGAACTGTGGGGATGGGTCCTGCAGGTAGCAGCATTCATAACGAGTGATTAATGATAATATAATAATGACAGCGCTTCACAACTCATGATAATTTCAGTACGTGCAGGACCAGTGCTGCCTCTGCAGAGCAGCCTGTCTTGTGCAGCCTTGGAATGCAGAGCTGGCATGATGGACGGACAAAGGTACACCAGCCTTGAACGATACAAGCTGCATGTGCATGGACAATTTCGGCTGCTGATGTGATACATGCAAATACACCCAGATTGAGGTCTCATGACATTGCACAGGGCCTCTGCCATAGGGAGGATCCTTGACACAGATGGAGTTGTGAGGCAGATTTTGCATGCCAGCATAGAACAACTCTCTTGCAAGAGCAACAGCGGCTGCTGCAGCAAGGATGACAATGGAGATGCGGAGCTCTTTGTAAAGGGGGAAAAAAGAAGAAACAAGGAAAAGTTTACGCTTTTCAGCGATCATACGCGAGAGCCTCCTGAGGCAGCAGCCTGAAGCAAAGCAGAGACCTTTGTGGAAAGAATGACACAGTGATCACACAGCCCACCCCAAAAGACTGCAAACAGTATCTACAGCAATCAGCATCAGAAGATTGGACAGGAGGGAGGTTTCTGCTGCCAAACACCCCTGTCCAACCTTCTGACCCTGATTGCTGTAGCTACTATCTGCAGTCACTGGGCTGACTGCTTGCAGATGCAGCTATGAGAATGTATCTGTTACCAATTGAAAAGTCATGCCAGCAACTGCCAAGTCTATTTTTGTGATGTACATGCTAAACTGATTTGCTGACAGACATAAATCATGAAGCAGACAGCATGTATTGTGTCACCACTGTGTTGTGTGGTTGCATACAGACAGTGCAACCTCTGTGTTGTACGGTTACATACAGACAGTGTGATCTCTGTGTTGTAAGGTTACAAACAGAAGGGCGGCATACCTGACAGCACTGTAAGAGAAGGTCCCGTAGGTGTGATTGTCCGACGAGAGACTCTATGCTGCTGCCCAACCCTTCAGCCATACCTGCACACACCAACAAGACGTCAGCTGCTGGTCTTGGGCAGTAAGATGGCCAGGCAGGTGAGTGTTTTGCTTTTGGAATTTCAGGAATGTCAAATTTGCAAACACATCAAGTTTGAAACACATTCACAGTGCAAACTTAATATGAGAAGCGCTTGGGAACATGAGAAAATACGCTTCTGCAGAAGGAAAGGTGTATCAGCTATCTGAAATGCTGGCATGTCTACTTGGCCACAGGGTTTGGCATGGTTGACTGAGTGTGAATGACAGTCTCACTGGGACGTTTGTCACTATCACAGCTCAGGAGACTCTGCTGCTACATATCTCGCTTCATATTGACAGGGCCCTGCTACCATTCAGCATGCGTTCTTATAATGCAGAATGTGGGTGCAGATCAGAATACGGTCACAGACTATCACCCACCAGATGTCTAATTTCACATTGACTGGGCCCTGTTCCCATTCAGCATGCGTTCTTGTAATGCGACATGTACGTACAGATCAGGATACGGCCTCAGCCTGTGGAGAGACAACAGTTGTCCTGCACGTACCTAGCTCATCATGAGCTAAACAGCGTTTTGGTAAGTATGATTATTATTCGTGCTGACTTGTTTAATACCAATGATAATAAAGAACGATAATAATAACGATTGTAATATCAACAACACCATTTATGACCTATGGGATTTAGGAATTGGGAACAATTAATATTAATAAATGATAATAATAACAATAACATTTAGGCATTACTAAATTGTTGTCAGGGTACTGCTGCAGACTGTGACCCACCAGCAATGACATCAAGGGAGCAGATGATGAACTCCCTTTCAGGCTCGGCCTCTGTGGGCTGCCCTGCTGCTGCTGCCGCCTGGCCTGCCAGCTGCTGAGTCACTATGCTGATGCACCTGTCAAACATTGGCTTAGCAAACTCCTCAAAGGCGTGACCTACAGCAGCACTCAAGGATTTAAGCCTAATTCAGTTGCTTACAGATGAGATATGGTTGGTGTTTGTGGTACTCTTGCAGCAACACGAGGGGTCGCTTTGAGCGCTGATGCAGCAATTGACTAGCTTGCTTGGCTTTGGCAAAGAAGTGAAATGGAAGGTTGCAGACCAGCAAGATTTTGTTGATGCTGTGGGTCGGTGATGTTGAGTTAGTCAGGCAAAAATGTGTACCACAGTGGCAGGTCATACTGGATTCTTGCCAAAGAAGCATTGCTGTCATTGGGTTTAGCACAGATGCTGAGATGTGCAGCGTCAGATGGACAACCCATCAGTGCACCCCCTAGAGTATGAGACCAAAATGCAGCAGACAAGCTAATGGACAACAGACAACATGCTCCATCTCTGTGGGCAGCGTGGAAAGCCTGACATGATAAGGCATTGTGCCTTTGCAGTCATCCATGCCTCATCCGTGAGTCATCTGAGGTGCATCCATGAGTCATCCATGCCATGACTGTACAGACAGCTTCGCTGCCCAAACTCTGCATATGTAGACTGACCAAACATGCAGCAACATTCTCTAACCAAAGGGGGGGAAAGCTCAAACCAAAGAGGGGAAGAGCTCTAACCAAAGGAGGCGGGAGCTGTGACCAAAGGGGGAAAGATCTCCAACCAAAGGGGGGAAACAGCTCTAACTAAAGGGGGAAGATCTCCAAACAAAGGGGAAAGAGGGCAAAAGCAGCTGTGTCTCACCGATAGCAGGTGCGATGGCAGTGAAACACTCCAGCAAGGGCAGCAGGTCCCGGTCTGAGTCTGCCAGAGACTGCCACTTAGCAACCAGGGGAGGCATGTACACTCTCGGCAGGTTTGGGACGGCCAAGTGTTCGCCTACAAGCTCTGCCAAAGTGCTGATGGCGTCGTACAGGATACGCAGGTTCTTACGCCCGTACGTGGCACAAGCCTTTGCCAGGGTTTCTAAGATGACCTTGAGTCTGGGGACCAGCTGCTCGGGGGTGGACTGCTCCTCTAGAGTGGCCAAGGCGCTGCAGGCTGCTTCCTGAACATGCTTGTTGTGATCCAGAACGTGCCGTAGCAGTCCCTGCATGCAGTCAGGCACATTAGCAACATCCCCTCTCTCTGGCGCTCTGCGCTGAGGACATTTATGGTGGGAAGAGTGGTCAACTACGAGTGCCCAACGGTGAGAATGGATTGTGCTGTTTGTGAGCAAATATGTCATGCGACTGGAGGGAATAGAGGTAGGATGTTCCAAGGCCATGTCAGTATGGGTGACCAGCAGCAAGGGCAGACAGGAAAGGCAGGGAGAGGGGGGAGAGGGAAAGGGCAGAGAGAAGGGGCAGAGAGCAAGAGGCAGAGGAAAAGGGCAGAGGGAAAGGGCAGAGAGGAGGGCAGAGGGGAAGGCAGAGGGAGGCGCAGAGAGAAAGGCAGAGGGAAGGACCAAGAGAGGGCAAAGAGGGAGGGCAAGGGGAAGGGCAGGGAGAAAGGCAGAGAGGGGGGAGAGGGCAAAGAAAGGGGCAGAGGGAAAGGCAGAATGAAGTACCTGCAGAACCTCATCTAGCTGCAGTTGGGCTGCATTGATGTCCTGCTGAGGGTCGCTGCACCGCTCCACTATCCATTGTGCGTACCGTGACAGAGCCCAGCAGCTTATTGACCTGCAACACCAGCTCCAAGTTCAGCATGCTGAGAGCCTTGTTGTGCTCAGAACTCCACATGGGTTTCTAGGAAAAAGAACAGCAGCATCATGTTGACGTGCACTGACCATCTTGAGCCAATGCCAAGACTACACAAGGCCCAGCTCAGCTGGATGTCAGAAGTACGAGAAGAGTCTTTGAGGACATGTTGAACATTTCATGGTTGATGAATGTTCACAGCTGCCATGGGAGCCTAACTTGACAGTCATGTGAGCCTTACTTGACCGTCATGCAGAGGTCTGGGATGTTGTTCACCTGACAAGCGGTCTGGGATCTTCAAGGCGGGGCAGCAGCATGCTGACCAGCTGAGGCAAGTATGGGATGAGACCCATGACACACCCCTCAGCAATGGCCCCAAGGGCCAAGATGGCTGACTCCCTGGCCCTCCAGTCCTCTTCCTGAAGGCGCTGCTGCACTATGGGAGTCACGATAGGCAGCATCTCTTCTTGGAAGACGGTGGAGAGCACATCCAAGCCGGCTGCACTGCACTTGCGCATGTTCCATCGAGACACCTCATCTGCATCGTCCTCCTCCTCTTCCTCTCCGTGTGCCGCATTCCTGAACAACCGTGCAGTTGTTTGCACAAGGTATGAGTCTCTGAAACAGACAATGTGAGATGATTGATTGCCATGATGATTGATACAGTGGTAATGCCTTTGTACTGACAAGTTCCCTCTGTGTGGGCAGTGGCTCAAGTGTTGCCCCTTGAGCCTGAGTGTGCGTACACTGAGTCAAGGGACAACAACAGAGCATACGGTTGCCTAGCAGACAAACAGCAGTGACACTTGCTCAGGTGCGGCCAAAGCGCTAAGAAGCCAAGCACGCCGGCTGCAAGCATGGGTTGCACAAACCTGTCCTGAAGCAAGAACCCACCCAGACAACAGAAGCAAGGATCAACCTGGACAACCGAAGCAAGGACCCCTCCAAACAACTGAAGCAAAGACCATAGAACCATTGTTCAATACCATCTTTCACAAAGGCTACCTGCGAACAAAGGGCTTGATCTCCTGATCCTTCTCATCTCCATGGTCAGCGTCTTCTGCTGCCTCAGCGTCCTGAACCTCTTCATCATACTCGTCATACACCATGTTCTTGAGCAGGACAGGGACCAGGCGGCCCAGGAAGGGGCGCAGCACCCCGGGCTCCACCTGGGCCTCACAGAAGGCCGTCCAGAACTCGCATGACTCCAGAGCTACACCCTCGTCACCGTCCTGCACAGTCATTGCAATCGTTGGTGCTGTGTTCACAAGCGCAAAAAGCCAATTTGGGTTAGTGACAAATAAATTTGTGCGTTGTGTGTTTCAGTTGCTATCTGTTAGCAGTGCCCTCTGACATGTGTATGCCATGGCCCTTGGCCACAGAGTGCCATAGCAAACCATCCAGTTGGGTAGCACACATATACGCTGGCTGTTCTCAATGGAAACAAACAAACAAACAGCATGTTTGCTGGCTGCTTGCTTGGCAGCACAGACGGAACATGTTTGCAAATGTCAGGCTTGACCGCATTGATGCTCATCATATTCTCATCACGTTCTCATTGAACACGAGAACAAAGCATGGTTGCAGAGGCCAAGACTGACCTGGGTGGACTCCAGCATGTACTCAATGATTTGGTCCATGTGGGGTGCTAGACGCTCCGGCTGCAGGTGCAACATCTGCACCAGGCCAGTGCACACTGCCTTCCGTACTCCTGAGTGAGTGTCATGGGCTGAGGCAAACAGGCCTGCCCACGTAGCTGCAGCAACAGAACAGGTGTCATGAGCTGAGGCAGACAGGCAAGCCACGTAGCTGCAGAAGCAGAGTGATTGTCAAAAATGAGGGAAGCGGGGCCGCCACGTAGTTGCAGCAACCGAGACTGGACATGGTGGGAACTATGCACTAGAGCGCCTGGTTTGCTGAAGAGCTGAGGCAGATGGATGTGCCACCAGCAGCATTTGTCTTAGTATAACAGACCTTTAGAAACCGGCATCTACACGTAGGCTGAGCAAACAGCCGGGTCACATCAAGGCAAGCTTGCCTTCGGTGCATCAGCATTGATGCACACAAGCCTGGATCACTACATCAGAAGTGATGCACTGAAGCCTGGACCACTGTATTAGGAACATGCACACAAGCCTGATAGTCGGCCTGTCATAGCTTTTGTGCTTGACCAATGCCCATGTTTGTTCCAGCAAAATTGGACATTTCGTCATGAAAACCAATAGTGATTACCCATCTGCAGATGCCTTGCTGCAGTCTTTTGAACCAGCAGTTTCTGCAAATGAGCAGATGCTCCGTTGATGCATACTGCAGTCACTGAAGATGAGTAATTGCTTCTGTGACGAGTAGTGCAGCTGCAATGCGGCCACACCTGTCGAGGCTTGGTGCTAATGACTCTGGGTTAGCGCCAGCCAGGAGGTTAGCAACCCCTATTGCTAAGCATTTGGCCTCGACATGCAGTGAGCTGAAGAGGCGCAGCAGTCTGGGGATGAGGACCTTGCTGGGGACCTCTTGAAGCCCCGGGACCTCCTCATCAAGCTGCTTGGGGACATCCTCACAGATCTACAGACAGACATCCACTGGAGTTTGTACAGATGTCGACACCGATTACAGACACACGAGGGCACAGCAGGTGATGACTTGATACCCTAGCAGACATTTCTGCCATGCAGTTGTGCACTCTATCACTCATATGATCTGATGTCTGGGCAGTCAAGCTTGACGAGCTGGAGCATGGCAGATTCCTGACAGCTAGCATGTCCGCAGATGATTGCGAAAGCGCCCACTGTGTCTTGCTCCTGAGCAGCAATGGCCCAACACGATCCAGTACGGTGTGTGGCGACAATGCACAATCAACACTTTTGAGGTGTGACATCTGTCACTGCAGCTTGTGGTTCTTGATTGTTGAGGGTACAGCAGAAGGCCGTCGTGGGTTTCTGAACCTGACCATGCCACTGTTGCGAATGGGGCCTGCGCCTTTCTCTCTTCTTTGGTTCCAAAGTACCATGCTTCTGATGAATGCCCCAAAAAATGGTACACTTTCATAGAGGTTTCCGGACCAAAAGGCAGAGACTGCTAGGCAGCGTTTGCTGGCTGATGATGTGACTCGCGCTGCTGAAGGGGCCTGGTCAGGTACAGACGTGGGTGCTCACCTTGTACAGAGCATCCAGGGAGCCTTCCAGTGCATTTATGTCCGACCCTTCAAGGCCTTGCACGCAGGCTGGAACAAGCTCCGGCCATGTTGTCAAGGTGCCCAGCCCAACTATGACAGCTATACTTGTGCCCACAGTCTGCCGTAGCGCCTTGGATGGGTTCCGTATGCAGTGCAGCAGAGAGAGCTGCAAACCAAAGCACCAGCATGTCAGGCAAGCTGAGTATGACAAGCACATGCAGCAGTATGGCAAGAGCTGCAGCTGTAAATGGCAGGCGATGCCTGCTTGAGTGCTGCTGATGATGCAGACATGTGCATTCTGGTGCACAAATGTCGGCCTGCTGGGGCGCACACCTTGACATAATGTCTGTACTCTTCTGGCAGAGCCTTGTACTGCTGCTTCAAATTGTTCTTCAACAGCAAGCCTGCGCTTTGCCGCACCTAGCAAAGAGCAAAGTGTCAAAGGGGCACCACGGACTTGAAGTCGTCGCAATGCAATCTAAGACAGGATGATGATAGTAAAAACGAAGGGCTACCTCAACAGGTAGAGTGTCCCCTTGTGAGAGGATGAAAGCCAGATAATTGTTGAAGTCTGGTATGTTTTTGCACTCATCTAGCTGTGCAAGGATCTGCAAGGCAGACATGATGTTTGTAAGTGCGCACCAAGTCACTACTTATACAGCTGTCGGACTCTTTGACAAGTCCAGGTAGGGAAGCATGACATAGCTGCAGTGGCAGAGCTCTCCTGGGGGAAGACCTCACGTCAAACGATTGATCCAACCTCCTACCTGGGTCTGATTTGTACCAGGCTTCTGATACTCCGAAAGCAGGTAACAGATTTGCTGCACTCCTGGCTCTTGAGGTGACCAGACAGGAACAGATGCAGCTGGAGACATGCTCCAGAACTTGCAAGTTGTGTACTACCCCAGAAGTGCAATCAAACCCAGCATATGGCGGTAATGTGATTTGAGACCTTGATCTTCGCTAAATCTAGACGCAAATCAAAGAAGACTTGTGAGTTGCCCGAATCACTGCCCGGAAGCTTCGGCTTACAGCGACAAACGCTGGCGAGAAGACCGATTTGCGAAAGCGTATCTTGCTATCTAGATGATAGCGTGATCTTGTTTCCCACTCATGTTGCTATGGTCTGCCGCAGTCGTCCTGCATCAGTCTTGCAATGCTTGCAGGGTTTTACATTTAACAAAAGGTTACAGATTAAGGGCTTTACCGGTTACAGCGGTTTTAGGGCTTTCAAACAGGCTGCGCAATTGGTTTCGGAGAGCGGTCGCTGCTCCCCGTTTCGGTCGCTGCATTCGGTCGCTGTGCTCCGAAGGTCACTCATCCATTTGCCCAGTTCAGCTCGAACAGTACTTGTCTCGTGTGATCTTTTGCACCGTCTGCAAGGTCATATCGCTACAACTGCGTTTTCAAGGCATCATAGTGGCCACGTGTTGCTACGTGCACCTGGCGTTGTGCCGTTAGACACTACATTGCACATAGACAACACTAAAACCGGTCGCTCAAGGCCAGCGACTTTTAGTACTGCAGATGTTGACATAGTTGACATGGTTGGTGGTCTTAGCGCACCGTCTGTAGAAGCGGAGGAGGAAGCAGTAGCGTCCACGTCGCAAGGAGTCATATTTGTTCTCGAGAATGCAAAGCTCGAGACAGCCAAAGTCGGCAAGGTGAGCACTTGGCTGCCTGTCATGCGGCTGTGCTTGTTTTGTTTGAAGTTGTCGCTGATGCACTTCTGCTTCTTTCAGGGCTATCAACTGCTGAACTGTGATGATCACAAGAGCTTCCTGACACGCCATGGCAAGGACCCCGCTGAGTATCGTCCTGATATATGTCACCAGGTAGAAGCATATGACAACAACTGCTGACTGTGTGTCAAACCTTTACTTTGCAGCGACCACCTATTCAACTATGTCTGAGTTTGGCTGTTTGCCAATGCAACATACTGCTTGATGCAGGCAATGTTGGCAATTTTGGACAGCCCGCTAGCAAAGGCTGGAAAGTTGAAGGTATGTGTTTGACAACCAGGCACAACAAAGTCCCATGCTGAGATCTTGCAGCGTCATCAGTATGTATGCAGAAGCATGCAATGAGCACAAGTGCTGGTCTGTCAATTGCAATGCTGTCGTCATGTCGTTCTCATGCAGTCCTTTTTCTGGCACAAGTAGCAATCATTCAAAATTGCACCAACCATGATGATATAGTAACTTGACATGTAAGTGTGCACATCTGCAGACAGCATCTGCACGTGACAAAGAGCATTCCTCCATTGCAACAGCTGCATCTCAGATTGTTGAGTGAATTATCCTGATCACTCAATCCACTAATGATGTCTCAAGAACGCACTCAGCATTCTTGCAGGCCCTTCTCATTCTCTGCATCGCAATAATGATTTTTATGCAGGGTCTTTACGTGCACACCCACAAGAATGTTCTCATACAAGTTAACCCGCAAGTCAGACTGCCACGAACCTTCAAAAGGTTCTGCGGGCTGATGGTGCAGCTGCTGCAGAAGTTGAGCATACGAGCCACCAACGGACCTGACAAACTGCTCAAGGTCAGCATTTGCTACA
>JAABUK010006109.1_pt1 | contig 18218 bp, 15 predicted proteins | sample 5559141 | NCBI WGS metagenome assembly JAABUK01 (sample SAMN10711869, study PRJNA513367) | rock metagenome | isolation source: Antarctica rocks | place: Antarctica: Victoria Land, Pudding Butte nord | collected 2016-01-03 | reverse complement strand
GCCTCTGTACGTATCCCATACCTGAACGGGCGTGCATTTGCCATCCACAAGTCACTGGCATCGAGCTTGAGCTCACATCCAGCTGCAGCCTCGGAAACCCAGCCAAGGGCTAGCATTAAACCTCGAGAACCTGCTAGCGCTCGAGCTGCAGACTCAAGCAGTGGTCCAGCCATCGGCCAGCGAGATCCAGTCGATACAACACAACCTCACGCCGGCGATGGAAACGCAGAGAACCATTTCGAAGGCTGGATCGGTCGAGCAACAGCCCGTCGCACCAGCATGATCGAGAAGGATGAGTCATCGGATGGAGTCACGACGAAAGTTCCATGGGCTACGATAGACAAAGCTTGGGCGGCGCACACTGAGACTCTACGGAAGCAATCGGCACAGTCAAGTCATTCTGGTCTAGCTGCTATGTCCGCGATCGTTGGGCTCGACCAAAATACTGTCAACCAGTATGAGGAGATGATGGCCCAGGCAAAGTCGGACAATGCTGGTGAAGCATCACATGTCGAGAACAGTAAACCACTCTTTGGCGACGACACAGAAGTGGAAAGTGCTGGCTCGCGAATTCTATACGGCTTACTACCAAACGACCTGGAGGAGACAATCTTCGACACCCTTAACGGCGAGATCACATGGCAGAAGATGCACCATCAGACCGGAGAGGTGCCACGCCTGGTGTGCTGCCAAGGTACTATTGGTGAGGACGGCGGCATGCCAGTATATCGCCACCCGTCTGATCAGACACTGCCTATCGAAAGCTGGACATTTGCCGTCGACCAAGTCAGGAAAGCTGCGGAGCAAGTCGTGGGCCATCCACTGAATCATGCTCTCATTCAACTGTACCGAGGCGGCACCGACTACATCTCAGAGCACTCGGACAAGACTCTAGACATCACCAAAGGCAGCTCTATCGTCAACGTCTCATTTGGCGCCCAACGCACGATGCGCATTCGATCTAAGCGAGCTGCGACATCTCTGCCAAGTCCGCTTTCATCACTAGCCAGGACAACCCATCGCATTCCCATGCCTCACAACTCCATGATCACCATGACTCTACCGACCAACGCAGAATACCTTCATGGCATCACCGCCGACAAACGTCCTCGCTTCGAACTTACCGATGATGAGACAGCGTTCGGTGGGCAGCGCATCTCACTCACCTTTCGTCGCATCGCCACCTTCTTGGCTGCGGACTCGAACAGTATCTGGGGTCAGGGTGCTACCGCGAAGCTCAGAGAGGACGCTAAGGCTGTGATTAATGCTGAACCAAAGGAGAGCGAGAAGTTAGTGCGAGCTTTTGGCAAAGAGAACGCAGCGACGAGCATTGATTGGGAGAGCATCTACGGCGATGGATTCGATGTGCTGCATCTGAAGTGATACCTGCGCTTCTTTCATATTGCAATATCCGAGATTGGAAAGGCTGGAGAGGTCATACAATTCGAGATCGGCTACTGCGTACAAGTTGCCGAATAAATTCTCCCACGACCTGAGCCGCGACGTTGTCGCTTTCCTCGCCTATTCTGCAGCCCATTTTCCGAATCCGGTCGATCTCGCATATCGCTCGATCTCCCACGTGCAGAGGCGGTTGTACCGCACACGCCGTCATCACATCTCAGCGCGCGAAGCCCATTGATCGGCCCGAGACAACCTGGTGTCGCGCCGAACCGGGATAGGTCACAGCTAAGATTGCCGCGCCGAAGATGTCCGGTTTGTCGCACGCGAGCAGGCAGGGATATGGAACAAAGGTCTGGGATACAATGATAGTGTTCATGTACTGTCTGTGGCTCTGGTAGCTAGTGTCTACTGGTTGGCTTCCCAGTCAGTCTGGTATAAAGAGCGTAGCAGCACGAAGTAAAGCACCCTCTATGAAACCAACTCCCGGACGCAAAGAAATCCTGCAACACGAATGTGTGAACGCTGCACAAAGTGAAAGTCGTATCTCCGCGGAGAAACGAGAGCGCTTCTCCGAAAAGCACAGCACTATGACCCTGTGATGGCGCTGCATACCAGCTGGGCAAATGCGATACCGCCCTGTACAACAGGGTCCAGGTCGAACGTGGTCCCAACACTACTGACGACACCGAAGACCGTACCGCAGTCAAAGCCGCTGAAGTTGCCGACATGGAGATGGAGGCCTGTACGTTGCCCTCGCTGCTAAACAGCGTGGCAGTAATGGCGTTGGCTAAGGAACATTGACCGCTGGTACCACCTTCGTTAGCTTCTCAGCGTGTGAGCTTAGAGAGTGGTGTATACTCACAGCGAGAACGGTATCCCACAGAGATTAGTCGAACCGCCAGAGTCCCGCTTCTCGTGAACGGGACAATTCTTTGCCTGCACGGATGTGCATTGATGCGACGCGATGAGCGCGGCCGAGATAGCCCCCAAGAGAGCATTAGTGGTGTCGATGTCGTTATCGATAGCGGTCCCGGAGAACGTGAAGCTACCACTGCCCTTCTGGATGCCGTGGTCAAAATCGGCAGTCTGGAACTGAAAGCCAGGTGAGGATCCGCCTGGGCAGCTGCACCAAATTATCAGTCCGATGTGTCCTACAGGTTCTCCTTCAAGAACGACAACATACCCATCAGCGCCGCACACGGTCTTCCACAACGGCAAGAAGGTATTGGCATCTGCGTCACCGATGTCGAACTAGATACCGTTAGGAGAGTGCAAGCTGCGAGGTGTCGCAATGCTACAGTACCGAGTTGGACCCAACGTCTAGAGTAATATGCGGAGTTCCAGTAGGCGTAGGCGTAGCTGTAGTCGTGGGAGTCGTTGTCGTTGTGGTGGGCGTAGTTGACTGCGGGCTCCCGACAACTCCGGTCCCTATGTTGATTGTGGTTGTAACCTGGCCAGCGGGAACCGAGGAGGCATCCCGGAGAGCGATGTCTGCGAGCCCAACAAGCTCTGGCTGAGCAACCAATGCGGAAACCACTGAGCCGGCACTCAAGAGCGAGCCGAGCAGAAGGTGCCAGGTCATGTTGTTGGCGTGGGCGGCGTGCTGGGACAAGGTAGAACAGAGATGTAAGGGTGACTGGGAAATACTTGGAAGGAGATATGATAAGGGATGGATGACCAGCATCGTTCCCTCGTCGGCTTCTTATACACCGCGTGCTCTCACGTAGAACGGATGTTTCCCATGAGCCCACGGCCGTATCAAAAGGTGTCGCCGTAGATCCAGCGTTTCCTTGCATCCTGACAGGTCGCTGGTCATATCGACCTTATTCCCGACCGTATTGCTCGAGTGCTGGTAACAGCAGTCATGGTGAGTGTATGCAGATGTAGGTTTACACGCAGAGAAACAACCAGCTGAACACGAGTCTGCACGGCATCGCCTTGGCTGTGTGCCCTTCCATTGGCGTCCACTTCCATCGTCCGTAAGAGCGGCTTCACCAAAGCTTAATGGTGCTTATTCTTGTAAGCGCTATGTATATGAGCCTCGTGCGGACAGTGGTCTTGTATACACAACTCAAATACTTTACATCCGCATTAGCCGACCCGCGAGAGAGGAATTTGAAGCAAGAACGCGAAAGAGGAACTTAACGCATCGTACTACCGCGAATATCTGCTGGTTGGAAAGTAGGCATAGACAAGTCGCATCACGATGTGGGACTGTGGTGTCCGACTTGGGTGTCAGTCTTGAGCTCAATAATGCTATCAAGGCTGCTGGTAAATCCAAGAGTGGCTTGCGTGAAAGAATCGCAGTGAATGCTACTAATTGTGGCCCGCTGGCTCACGAAGTGGTGGAAGTGAAGTCAAGAATGAAGTGACGAGAGTGAGCAAGCTGATTTTTTTGACAGTATCGAATATACCGCGATCGTGCCTTGAAATTCACCCAACCTCGCCAACGTGCCCACGTCTTCAACAACCTCCAGTACCGCGAGACTCAGATGTTGTCGCCAGCCCGCGCAGTCCAGTGGCCATCGGTTGACTGGATGCATATACTAGATGTGCATATGTGCTCGCCCGCATTTCCATGTCCACAGATTTGGCCTATGATTCTCGCAAATTTTCGAGCGAGACCTGGCCACGCACCGAGTGGCAGAGACAGATGGACCTGCTTTGCCAACGGCGGCCCCCGGACAGGGTCGCTGGTGCTTTACGCTTATCGTCGAGCGCCATAGATGATTCTCAGCTTACGGGATCACGGAGCTCTCAGATGCCAATGAACAGGACAACGACCGTGACTATGGACCCCTGCGCCATCGTGGGCACACCACTAACATTGACCTGCACGGCACATTCGTCTGGCGTAATGCGAAGGAAGGGGCTTCTCGCTGAACACCACGGTTGCGACTGTACTGCCAACCTTCGAGCCTTCGGCGCGACATCACATACGGTGCACGATATCCTGCTTTTCATCCGGATTTTTCACTTGATAAATGCCACAACCTGTTACATTGCGACAGACGGTTCATCTCCTTCTTGCTTTCATGCAGAACCACAATGTCAAAGAATCTTTGTCCAACATGGTTATTCGAATCTCTCGTTCAAAGAAACGCTAATGTGGCGAGTCGGCATTGTGCTTCGGGCTGCTGCTCAACTATTCGGTCGTACTCGTCGTCGTCGTTCGACGACTGACATTTTGAAAACCACTATACCCGCATATACAGCTCAGACAAGGTAGCAAGCGCTAAACGACCACCATGGACACTTTACCTTCAGCAATGACAGACTTTACGCTCACGGAGAAGCCAAAATTGTCCTTCGGCATAGAAATCGAGTTTCTTGCCGTGCACAATTTTCCTGAGCCAGAAACAGAGGAAGAAGGTTCAGCACATGAGATCGCAGGTCGCAGGATCTACGAACGCTTAAACGCTGCCGGTATTCCCGCGACTGGCCACGAAAGCTTAGACCTGGATATTAATCACGACGCCCACATACCCTCGTACAGTCGATGGACAGTGGAACAAGATGACTCTCTCTCGCTGACGGAAGAGGAAACAGACCTGTTGCTGCCCGGATGGGCGGAAGAACCGATCGAGTTGAGCTCGCGAGTGTTTGACTTCTACAACGATAACTGGAGAGCAGAAATTGCTGCAGTACTCGAGATCCTTAGAAGTATAGAAGGCCCTAATTGTCGACTGATCACTAACAAATCAACAGGCTTCCACATCCATGTTGGGTTCGGAGAACAGGGAATCCCGTTCAGAGTGGCGAAGAATGTTTTTCAGTTTCTCACGGCTTTTGAGCAACAAGTCGACCAAATTCACCTACTAGAACGCGTGAAAAGGTGCGAGCAATACAACATGTCGCTCTCTCAGGCTCACAAAGCGCAGTATCCATGGAATGGCGAAAGAGGTCAACGATTCAGGACATCACAGAAGATCGGCGACCGTATGCTTGATAACCTCTTCGATATCGAGACGTTGAAGACGTGGACAGAACTTGAGCACTTCTTCTGGATCGACATCTCCGCCGAGCAGAACGGCAGCAGAGTTGTAGACGGGCACTCGAGTGTGGTCAATTTCGACAACCTACACTCCTCAGGAAAATCAGGCCGCGTCATTGGGACCATTGAGTTCCGTCAGCATGCCGGAACAATCGATTATTTCACGATATCCTCTTGGATACTGCTGACTTCTACTTTGGTTCAGTACTCTGCAACGGCGCCTGCGGCGGAGTTTTTACAGCTACTACTCCGAGGTCTGGAGCAGAACTATAGCCTCCGCCAGCTTCTCGACGCTATCCACTGCCCGCAGGATGCGATGGATTTCTACTGCACGGATGATGGCCCCATCGGCGTTCTACCCTTCTACAACACACCTCTGGCCGCTACACCTAGAACTACGGCACTCTCCGAGTACATCGAAGAGGACTACGACATCCGCAGCAAGCCTCACGTTCTCGCAAACGCCATCGCTGCCAAGTCGACCACTCACAAATTCCCAATCTCGATCGCTAAAGTGGCTCGGGCGCCTCCGGCAATTGATGTCAAAGCGCGACTCGAGAAGCATCTAATGAAGATCCCGCAATATGAGAGAACAGGCACTGCTACAGAGGCGCACATGGATTTTGCTCGGGAGTGTGTGCTTTCAGAGCTGGCTTGTCGATACTGGGACGGGCATAAGGAGCCGGACGAAGCGTCGATGTTGAGGCGCTTGACGGATGAAGAGGGCGCAACGTGGATCCGGATGTCTAAGTGGTGAGCTCTTTTTTCCCTATCTCGTTTTTATGCCACTTCTATATGGTCTTTTCCTGTTCCTTCCTTTATCCCGTACTCAGCCCGTCTGTCCTCCATGACAGTCGAATGTTCAAAAGTATGGCAGCCGTGCACGCTTCTCGTCGGACACGATCGTTCGAGGCGCCATCGTACGGTCTGACGCAACCTTGACGGATTCATTGCTAATTGGGAACGGACGGTATATCGTACCTTTGATCCCATTTAGGACGCGCAAGGTTCTCATCGAGCTCGGCAGTCCTCGTGCTACTGCGCCGCTGGTCAGCCTGCTTAGTAGCCCATCGTTGAGAGCACAAGACGAAGCTACGCTACCCTGCGGTTCGTCAACACGAAGCTATAGGGTTATGACATAAGACCACTGTACAATACCAGCGCTGCGGTATAACATCACGGTTCCTATCGAGTGATTGGGGAATTACAAGACGCTAAGTAATCTCCTCCATTTTTTCAATTGTACGCAATGTCAAAGACTCTTTGTCCAAACATACTGCAAAATCGTCTCGACCAAAGGACTGCTAATATGGCATGTCAGCAGTGTTCTGCATACGCTCAAGTATCTGCAGCCGTGCCTGTCAGTGTTATCCACAGTACACTCAGTTCAGCAGTATTGCACTTGTATCCCACGAAGACAAACACCGAAGACTATCCAAAATGGCAGGGCCTGCCCTCTCTTTCGGCGTGGAGCTCGAGTTCCTCGCAGTCCACGATTTTGCAAGCATTGATGGAGAACCAGATTACACGATTGTCAAACGCAAGATTTACAGCCGCATGCTTGAGGCCGGTATCCCAGCGACCGGCTACGAAAGCGCAGGTGAAGACTTGTCATATGTCCCTACCTATAGCCGCTGGCGAGTCGAGCACGACTCGAGCTTGCTCTTGAGTCCCGAGGAGCGAGACCATCTCGGGAGCGGCTGGAAAGAAGAGCTTATAGAAATCAGCTCACGGAAGCTACACCTCCACAATGATTGGACATCGGAAATCGCAAAGCTCCTCGACGTTCTCAGGAGTATCGAAGGCGAGAATTGTAGGTTTGTTACCAATGGAAGTACTGGTTTCCATGTACATATGGCACACGCTAACGAGAAGATCCCACTGCGGACCGCAAAGAACGTTCTACAGTTCCTCACAGCGTTCGAGAGGCAGATCGACCAAATCCATCTGCTCGAACGTGTCAGTTTCGTTGACAGATACAACTACCCCCTGTCCACGTACCATCTGTGGCAACGCCCACATTTCACCGCGGATGGGAGCATACAGGGAGGCAATCGACACAGAAGCTCGAGGAAGAGATGCAACCTACTCAGACATCGAAGCTTTGGAGTCGTACGAAGATCTGTGCGCCTTCTTCAAGATCGGTGTCCCGGTGCAAGAGGGCTGCATTCGCGTCGACGACTTCGAAGCCACTCCTGACTGGGAGAACCCGTGTACAGTATTCAATTGTGAGGATAAGAAAGATAAGTTTGGTGATTATGAATGCCACCACGATGTGGTTGAGTTGAACGGCCACCGCTGCATGGTCAACTTGGATAACCTGTGCAGCAAGGCAAAGAACAGCGATCAAGTCGTCGGCGGTACGATTGAGTTCCGAGCCCACGCAGGCACCCTCGATTTCATGACTATCCGATCTTGGGTCCTGTTGCTCTCCGTTCTGATGCGTTACTCGACGATGGCACCAACGGCAGAGTTCCTCCAGCTCCTCCTGAATGGCCTTCACAGGACCTTCGGTCTCCGAAAACTTCTCGAGGCTCTTGGTTGTCCCGAGGAGGTGGTCAACTTCTACTGCACCGAGGACGGATCGATTGGAGTCCTGCCGTGCGGCGACACCAGGTCGCTCGTCACTCCAGCGACTACCTTGGCCCTGTTCGAATACAACGATGATTCCTACGACGGCCGTAGTAGCCCCACGGCCCTAGCAAGCACCATCAGAGACAAAGACAACGCAGATGAATACGGAATCTTGGCCGATGACATCTGCCCGCCGCCTCCGCAGGCGGATATCGAGCCTCTACTCCAGCACGCTTTGACGCAGATTTTAGCAGAGAAGGGCGTAGCAGTCGCTGCTGGTGAGGCGAGTATGGATCTGGCAAGAGAGCGCGTACTCGCCGGCCTAGCCGAGAAATATGCGCTTGAGTGTGAGGAGCTTGAGGATCTATCGATGCTCGGCAAGTTGAGTCTCGAGGACGGTAAGGAGGATCAGTAAGTACATCGATTTTCTTGCTTGATATATATATCTTGGTCGCTTTCGTAAAGTACGTTTAGTGTTTGCTTTCCGATGCACTCTCTTCTCCTTCTTTCGTTCCATCGCTCAGCGAGGTTATCGTCAACGTGCGGGAGTACAAGAATGCAGTGCGGTAAGAGATGCTGTCATATGCAATTTGACGACGACGATAGGCTCGATATGCTTACAGATGGCTATAGTACAGTGTAGTAGAACATGCTAGAAGAAGATATGAACCCGCTGAAAACGCTCGACATGAACCATGACAGCCACCCTCTCCCAACAAATCCGCCATCATCTATTCCCAGACTTTGGACGGCTCATCCGCCTCCGTGTCTCCCTCTATATCGGCGCCCTTCGCTTCAGCGGCGTTGTTTTTCTTTCCTGCTAAACTCTGAGACTTCGCCGTGCTCAGCGTCATCGGCTTTCGCAAGAAGCTATCAACAAGCACAGCAGCCGCAGTCCCAACATTGATACTATCCACCCCCACATCCACAGCACCTTTCTTCACCACCGGCGCAATGCCCACGAAGAAGTCTGCACGAGCCTTCAAATTCTCTCGCAGGCCCTCGCCTTCAGCGCCGAGCATGAGGATGACTGGGTCTTTCTCCAGAGGACTCTGGTTCGAGACGGTGGCGTGGCTGATCCAGTCTTTCCCAGACTCATGCTTGGCAGCATCCTTACCCGTGGGTGGGGCGTCTGCAGCATAGATCTTCCAGCCTGCTTTCTTGGAAGCGTAGACGAAGTTTCCTGGCTTGGGTAGCGCGAGGATTTGGATAGCTTCGCACGCGCCACTGGATGCCTTCGCCAGTGCGGCGGAGGTGAGTGGGCAGCAGGTGTTCGTGCTGATGGCGACAGCGTCAACGCCGTAGTAGTAAGCAGTGCGAAGGATGTTTCCGACGTTCTGCGGGTCGAGTATGCCGTCTAGCATCAAGACGAACGGCCGGCGCCACGTCTGCGCGGAGCTTTGGACAGCAATGGAGGTAGCGGTGCCGTTGATTGAGCTCTCCTCCAGACTCTGGTGGCCTGTAAACAGCGGCACCTCACCCGCCTCCATAGCCGGCTTGCCGAGGCTGATAGTTGGTGGAGCAGGCATGACCGACGCTTCGAGAACAACACCGTTGTGAGGTCGGTTCTCGGACATAGCATTGAGCAGTGATTTTGAAGCACTCGGGTGACACGGGATGGAGGCTCGAGCCGCAAGACGACGTATCTCAGAAGCAGTGTCGGATTCGTAACTCGGGAGTTTTGTGTTGAAGTGGAGCGCGTAGAACTTGCGGCGTTTGGCTCGGAGGGCGGCGAGGACGGTGTTTGTGCCGTAGAGGAAGACTGCGTCGGCCTTTGTGCGTGGGATACTGTACGGCATTCCATCCTCGTAGTAGTCGTCTTCGTGTCCTCTGAGTCCTACCATCTTAATCTTCTCAAGAACTTCCTGTTCATCTAGCTGGTCTTGAATTGAGCCGCGCGATGTCGGTTCGACATCTTTGCGCCGCTTCTCCTTCCTCACAACTCCCGCCTCGCCTTCGTTGGCATTGGCCACGATGGCTTCCGCCGTCTGGCTCAAGACAAGGTGGAGATTACCTTCACTTTTATCGTTTCCGATCCAGACAGCGCTGCTAGAGAGGTTCGTCGGCCGCGTGTCCGCAAGGTTGCACATGTCGCCGGAGTCTTCATCAAAGAACTCTATGACAGCCGCCTCGAGGTATGGCATGATATTGGCTCCTTTATGCCCAGCCTTTTCTAAAGCATGCTTAACCTTGTCCTCGATACGTTGCAGCTTGACATGCAGCGTCTCGACAGTCTCGCGCAATGCTCCAGCCTCAGTTGGCTCCTCGTCTTCAAGCTCCCGCAGCTCTGTGAGTGAGTCCACTACGCTTTTGAACTTGCCTTTCAGCGCGAGCACAGTCGGGTCGTCCTCGGGTATGGTAATTGCCTTCTCGTGCAACATATTCTTGTTTTCCTTCTTCGCTTTCCCTTTGCTGAGGTTTCCGCGCACTTTCTCGATCCGTACAGCAAGCTCATCCTCGCGGACGTCCTTATAAGGGCCAGTCCCTTTGTCGCGCGCCCTAATGAGCTCTCCAAGCAGCTTCTGATCTTCGTCCGAGCGAGACGCTGGTGGGTTGATCGTTTTCGGGAAGGCTTCCGGCGCCTGATACCGATCGCGAGTGACCCGCGCGGGAGATCCATCGCGCTTGCCGTCTTCTCGCTCTCGGAATTCACGTCTCGGTGCAGAAGAGGAGTCCGACGATCGCGAAGAAGGGAAAGATCTTCGCTCTGAGAACGAAGGCCTGTCTCTGCTATGCCCGGTTGCGCTTCGTTCACGGAAAGAAGGCTTGTCTCTGCTGTACTCGGTGGTGCTTCGTCCCGAAAAAGATGGCTTGTCTCTAGTGTACCCAGTGGTGCTTCGTTCGCGGAAAGAGGGCTTGTCTGTGCTGCGTCCGGTAGAGCTTCGTTCGCGAAAAGCAGGCTTGTCTCCGCTGTACTCTGTTTTACTGCGTTCGCGGACAGATCGCTTATCCGTGCTGTGTCCGGTAGAGCTTCGTTCGCGGAAGGATGGCTTATCTCTGCTGTGTCCGTCGGTGTCAGTCCTCCCGCGAGGTTCAAACGCGCCGCTGTAGCGTTCTCTTTGCGGCTTTGCGTGAGCATCTGCCTGGTACGCTGGTCCAGAACTTGAGCGCTCTCCAAAGCTGGCCTTTTTCCCAATGCTCGTTCTAGGAGCAAAATTGCTGGGAGTCTCATCACGGCTCCCCCTTTCATATTTTCTGGGCCTGTCGAACTGGCGACGGCCATTGCTTCTATCGTCGAAGCTTGGCCGATCGTTGCTACGCCTGTCTCCAGTGCTCCCGCGCCTCTCACGCTGGCCTCCTGTTCGCGATGAATCTCCTTCTGCTCGCAGACCACGCTTGATGGCCGACGTCGTCGACACCGCTCTGACGGGAGTAGTCGTCCATGTTCGTAATGCTCGTTGCAACCACACGTGGGTGTTGGGACAGGCAATGAGCATAACCAGGTGGTCGCGTGGGTTGATGGAAGTGTTCAGAATTATCGTTAACTTTAGTTATGCATAATTTAAATTTAAGCCCTCGGCATCTTCCGCATGAGCTCCGCGTCCTCAATGTAACCCGCAGACGCGACCTCGATCTCGACCAAACACATCAAATTCACCAACGCATTGGACTTTGCATGGTCAATCCTCCTCATTGGAGTCGCATGCGTCGCGCGACCTGATCACGACAATAATCAGCCGCAATGTCCTTCCACTTCCAGGCGCAGGGCGATTCGTCCGACGAAGAGCAGGTCGACCTCTCAGCATGGCAAACCGGTGCGAAGTCCACGCCTGCTCAGCGTGCTCCTGTTGCGCGTATGCAGGCGCAGAATGATGACGAAGGCGACGGGGATGTGGAAGAGCCTGCTGGTCCAGCCAACGCTACTGCCTCTGGAGCCTTGAGGAACGACAGCGATGAGGACGACAAAATCGCGGACGATGGTGAAGAGCTCGAACAGAGTGAAGAGGATGGTGTCATTGAGTTGGAGATCAGCAGTGCTTCAGAGTCGACGAATACACGCAATCGCAAGAGCAATGGCCGGAAAGCTCGCCCTTCTGTTGGCTTTACCGCGATCAACCAGCCTGTTTCGGTGGCCTCCGACTCGGAAGACGAAGCAGACCTCCAGGGAGAGGATGTTGAGCCAAGCACGACCCAACGCAAGCTGGTTCCGGTCATTACTCGCCTCCGGCTAGACTCAGAGGAGCGAGAAGAATTCCAAGACTACACGGCTGGTGGGGATGTGGTCCTAAGGGTCATGAAGGAGCTCAAAGACGGCAATATGGACGTCAAGTATCGAGTGGAGTTCGAAGACTTCCATGTCGAAGAGGTAAGCCTTCCGTCTTTGGCGTTCTGTTCTCGCATCAAGCCGATGCAGTTTAATGCGCCTTGCTACGGCTTGTGTGCTTCGACATGTCACTTTTCGTGTTATTCAGCTTCACCTGTCCTTCACATGCTCGTCATATGACCGGCTATTGCCTATTTGGGACAGCCCACGTGGCTAGAAACCCCACCTTGCTTCTATGTAAACCTCTGCACCTTCAACAAGACCTCCCTCTCCACAACCACAAACATCGGCATGAAGCTTCTCAACACGAGAAGGCCTATCTCGACTATTGCACCGACAAGATCACTAATTGTGTCCCTCCAGGTGCCTTTCGAAGAACTTCTGGCGTATGAGAACGGTGAAACCGCTCTGAACACCTACGAGAACCAAACAACACCAGAAACGTCTCCGGAACCAGTCACTCGAAGGCCAGGACGACCAAAGATGTCTTCTTCACGGCCCGGACGGAAGACTACGTTCCGACCTGGCTTCGTGAGCACGATTGATGCACTATCTGATGACGAAGCCAGCGATTCGCGTACCAGAGGAAGCAAGCGTAAGCGGGGTCAGCAGACCCAGTACGTGGACGATCCGCAAGAATCATCTGAAGACGCAGTCGATGAGTCAGAAGATGAAGATTCGAATGCAGGCCGCAGGAGACGTCGAACACGCCGCAGTGAGAAGACGGATCGTTCGCTTCGTAACTCGAAGCGTCCCAACTACGCTAAGAACGTACCGGACGATGACGATGACGACAGCGATAGTATCCGATACTTGGACTCCGACATCGCGGCACCAACGAAACGTGCGAAGCGTGGATCAAGGAAGTCAGGCGGATCGGAGAACGGCAGAAGCTCTACCAAGCGCATTCATCCCGCTATGAGGCAGTCTGGTCGATCGACGAGATATGAAGGCGACATGGAGGAAGTGGGTGAGAACGCGATCTACCGTTCCTCATCCGAAGAAGTCATGCGCGCACCACCCAAGCCGAAGGTCGTCGCCGTTCGCGAGCAGTTTAAGACCCTAGCTCGCAACGACGAGTTCCGCATGCGGCATATCCAGGAGTGCGAGACGTGCGGTCAAGGCCCCAACTACGCGCCATTGATCTACTGCCAGGGCTGTACTGTGTCCTACCACAAGAGCTGTCTTGGACCGCGGAGTACCAGAGACCACCTTGTCACCAAAGTCGAGGGTGGCGATTCTGTGCTGCAGTGCCGCAGGTGTGTGGCGTACGCGCGCAAGAAGGATCCTACGGCGCCGGATCAAGGCAAATGTGCAGATTGTCGCGAGCACGGCAACGCGTGTCTGCCCTTCCGCTCACGCAAATCGACGGCACAGGAGCAAAAGGAGCGAGACGACAACGATGGGGTGGATCCGGAATACGATATTGATGCTTCGCGGATCAACCAGTCTGAAAACGTCCTGTTCCGATGCCTGAGCTGTTGGCGCGCGTTCCACTTCGAGCATCTGCCTTCGCGTTCCGACATCATGGACATGGATGGCGAAGTTGATGCAGAGCAGCGATTCAGAGAGTACAGTCGCGACTGGCGTTGCAAGGACTGCCTGGACATGCCCGCAAAAGTCTCCGGCATTATTGCGTGGAAGCCCATCGATGAGGACAGCTACGATCCAGGCGTTCCTGTCGAAGCGACCGACGAAGACGAGAAGGCGTATCTGGTCAAGTGGGAGGCCATGAGTTACTTTCGCGCTGCCTGGATGCCTGGCGCATGGGTTTGGGGCTTGACTGCTGTTGTCATGAGGAAGGCTTTCATGAAGAAGGATGAGAGCCAGCACCCGAAGATGCGAACGGAAGATGCAATTCCAGAGGACTATCTTCGGACTGACATCGTGCTCGATATCAAGTACACCAGCATCGTCGAAGTCCGCACGGAAGCGATCGACATGGCCCGCATTCGAGAGATCGACAAGGCTCTGATCAAGTACAAAGGTCTGGGCTACGAAGATGCCGTGTGGGAAGCACCACCCTCTTCCGACGACGGCGAGCGCTGGAACGACTTCATCATGGCTTACAACGACTGGATCATTGGGCGATACGTCCGACCTCCGAAGCCTGCGACGATCAGATCACGGCTCGAAAAAGCGCGCAATCAGGACTTTGCCAAACTGGAGAAGAAGACGCAGCCGGAGAACGTCGAGGGAGGCGAGCTCATGAAGTACCAGATCGAAGGTCTGAACTGGCTTTACTACAAGTGGTTCACTCAGAAGAACGCCATTCTTGCGGATGAGATGGGCTTGGGCAAGACGATTCAGATCATTGCCTTTCTTGCTACCCTTGTCGCTGACTGGAGCTGCTTTCCGTTCTTGGTGGTTGTGCCGAATTCGACGTGTCCGAATTGGCGCCGGGAGATCAAGCGGTGGGCACCGAAGCTCAGGGTTGTTGCGTACTACGGCTCGCGGGAGAGCAGGGATTTGGCGTACAAGTACGAGCTGTTCCCGGAAGGCAGCAAAGACATCCGCTGCCATATTGTCATCACTAGCTACGATGCGGCTGCCGACCCAAGCATCACACGCTTCTTCAAGAATGTCAATTGGCAAGGTCTGGTGGTGGACGAAGGGCAGAGGCTGAAGAACGACAAGGGCCTGCTGTACTCTGCTCTCAGTGCACTGAAGATTCCGTTCAAGATCCTGCTTACTGGCACGCCACTGCAGAACAACCAGCGTGAATTGTTCAACCTTCTCCACTTCCTGGATGATTCTCACGATGCAGCTCAGCTCGAGCAGGACTTTGCGGATCTGGATACGGACAAGATCGTGAAGCTGCACGACATGATTCGACCCTTCTTCTTGCGGCGCACGAAGGCGCAGGTGCTTACTTTCTTGCCGCCTATGGCACAGATCATCGTGCCTGTCAGCATGACTATCGTGCAGAAGAAGCTCTATCGTACTATCCTGGCCAAGAATCCAGATCTCATGAAGGCTATCTTCAGCGCTGAGGCTCCGTCAAAGAATGCTGAGAGAGCGAGTCTGAGCAACATCCTCATGCAGCTGCGGAAGTGTCTCTGTCATCCATTCGTCTACAACAACAGCATCGAAGAGAGGAACGTCTCGCACGCTGCGTCCCACCGCAATCTCGTCGATGCTAGCTCCAAGCTCAAGATCCTGGAACTGCTCCTACCTAAGCTGAGAGAGCGCGGGCACAGAGTGCTCATCTTCAGCCAGTTTCTCGATATGCTGGACTGCGTGGAGGACTTCCTTGATGGTATGCAACTGCCCTATCAACGCCTGGATGGTACGGTCAATGCTCTGAACAAGCAGAAGCGCATCGATGAGTTCAATGCTCCAAACTCTGCGTCCTTCGCTTTCTTGCTTTCGACGAGAGCTGGTGGCGTGGGCATCAATCTTGCGACTGCGGATACTGTCATCATCCTGGATCCGGACTTCAACCCGCACCAGGACATTCAGGCTTTGAGTCGTGCGCATCGTATTGGACAGCATAAGAAGGTGTTGTGCTTCCAGCTTGTCACCAGGGCTAGTGCGGAAGAGAGGATCATGCAGATGGGTCGGAAGAAGCTCGCGCTTGATCATGTTCTCATTCAGGAGATGGATGCGGATGACGCGGACCAGACCGATCTTGTGTCCATCCTCCGTCACGGTGCCAATGAACTCTTTGAGGACAACGGAGAGCAAGACATCATGTACGACAGCGCCAGTGTCGAGCGTCTACTCGACCGCAGCCACTTCGAAGATTCAAGATCCGGCGAAGACAAGAGCGCCGAGACACAGTTCTCCTTCGCCAGAGTCTGGGCGAACGACCAAGGCGCTCTACAAGACGAGATGGTCGAGACCGTGGACGATGATCTTCAAGCGCCCAACCCGGAAATCTGGGCCAACATCCTCAAAGAGCGCGAGCGTGTCGCAGCTGAAGAATCTGCTGCTCGCGCGGACGCTTACGGTAGAGGACGTAGGGCGAGAGGCACGGTGGCGTACGACGAGGCCTTGGACGAGACGGGCATCGAGCTCACGCCGCTCAAGAAGACCAAGAAGGTTAAGAATGGTGACGAGAGCGATACTGACTTCCAGGCCGACGGCAGCGACGGAGACGGCGACGACGACGATCTCGATGAGGGTGAGCCTGAACTCCTTGACGGTGAGGGTGTGGGGATTGATGGGGAGGGTGCTAAACGTGATACAGGGAAGAAGAAAATCGGTAAGCATGATTCTACTATGACTACACCTACTACAACGCCCAAGAAGGGCTTGCCAGCTACGCCGAAGAAGGCTTTGCCGGCTCCAGGGAGTGTGAAGAAATCTCGTCCCGCTGCTGGCAAGAAGGCTGCTGTGGGGACGAAGATCATTCAATATGATCCTAAGAAGGCTGTTGCCTCGGAGAAGAAGCCGAAGGCGAAGAATGGTGCTGGCAAGGTTTCTACTTCACCCATGAAGAAGCCTGTCCCGCCATTCGCGTCTGCTGAAGCTCAAGCGTCCAACACGCCTGGGACCTCAGCAGATCCGATTATTCTCGCCGATAGCGACGACGAAGATGTCTTCGTTGAAGCGCCTGAGCATCCAGCAGATGTCGTTGCGGCGCCGGAGATTCAACAAGCTCCACCTTCTTCATCACCGCTTTCTTCACCTCCACCCACTTCACCTCCAGCGCCTGCCGGACCACCAGCCCTTTTCATCTAAACATTCAGAAGAACGGGCAGTCACTTACATCACACCCCTTGCACAGAACCGCCTTCCTTCCACCGAGCCATCGTCGAACTGCGCCCCTACGTCTCCCCACACTTACCCGACCGTCCGGCCAATGCGATCGTTCTCGACAACGGCATCAACTGCGTCGCTTGCAGGTCTTTCCACCCGGTCGGTCGCTGCCCGCTCAAGCTTGCTGGCGTGGAGGCTTGCAATTTGTGTGGGATGGCTCATTTTGGCAGTCGCGAGTCGAGGGTGTGTCCGCATATGCAGAGTGAGACGCAGGTAAATTGCCCTTACCCTGCTATGCTACCGTGGAGCAGGCTGACTTGTCGTGTGCTTGGTGTGTAGGTCCGGCAAATGCTCGATGCACTAGCAGGATCCAACGAACCCGAACACTTGGTCAAGGAAGCGAAGCGGTATCTGAAGGGTTTGAAGGGTAATTTGGTGTTTATGAAGAAGAGGAAGCAGGATGAGGAGCGGGCGAGGAAGGAGGCGCAGTACGAGCAGGAGTATGCGAGGGCGAGGGGGCCACTTTGGATGGCGTCGTGATGGCTCGGAAGCACTTGCTTTGATTTCTGCTACGGAGGCGATTCGTGGCTACCAGAGCTACTCAAGCGACCAAAAGAAGGATTGCTAGAAGATGGAATGATAGCGGTGGGTTTGATGCTGAGGTAGCTATTGGGTCTTGCTAGCGTGGCTAGACTCACTGTCACATCAAGACAGTCAATACAGTTGACCATTGACTCATATCGAAGATTTGCTATCTGCCATACAAAACAGTGGACGAGCACCTGAAGCCGAACCATACGCCTTCGCACCACCCAGGCCAATCATCACAACTTGTTGCTGATCCACTCTCATGCTCCAATTCCCAGCAAACGGTCTCAGCACCGAGCGTCTGGCCCGGATGGACTTTGCACTACATGGTCATCGGAGATAACCAGTCTCTCAACCCGAGACACCGGAGACACCGTAGTGATGTGTATGCTTTGGAGTCCATAGACGATGTCGCGGGTGCCCGTCACCCGGACTATCTTCGCCACGTTGTATACTGGTCCGATGTGGCCGAGCAGTGGAGCGCTGAAGGCCTATGGGCACTTGTAAGTTCCGCGGGTTGTTCAGTGAAGGAAGATACACTTGCCTTGGCCGTCTCAACCGGACTCAGTGTCACATCGCGGCCGAGGCGCCACCAGCCATAAAAGGTGAAGAGCGTTATGGTGATCGAGAATAACTGCACGACCGCCGCGCCAGCAAAGAAGCTGAAGTCTGACACAAATACATTGACGGGAC
>JAABUK010006108.1_pt1 | contig 18219 bp, 27 predicted proteins | sample 5559141 | NCBI WGS metagenome assembly JAABUK01 (sample SAMN10711869, study PRJNA513367) | rock metagenome | isolation source: Antarctica rocks | place: Antarctica: Victoria Land, Pudding Butte nord | collected 2016-01-03 | reverse complement strand
CAAGACTTGCTGAAACAACTACAGACACAGTTCAATGTGCTTTGATGAAATCTGGGGTGCAAGCCAAGTAACTGTGTATGACTTGAAATGCCTCACGAAGGCAATAGGGACGACGAGTGACATGCCAGTGCCAGACTTTGTGAGTGGAAATGCATCCAGCCATATGTTACAGTATGGTCTCTATATGTCAGTGCCCAGGTCGATGTCAGAGTCACTGCTAGGGTTGGGCGGCGTGTCATCTAGACTGGGAGTGTACATCTATTTGCTCCTTTGCCTTCTCCTTTTGCGCTTCAATCGCCTCATCCTCTTTTTCTTCCACTGCAGATAGTCACGACAGAAGTGTTAGCCACTGTTATAGGGACTGATCGCAGACAACAGCACAAAGCTGCAGGCAGCATCAGTAGGGATGAAACATGGCCGGCCTGAACACGAGATGTCTCACCTTGGCACGCATTTTTACTGTTGATCGTGGAGTGAAAGCGTGAAAGAGGCTTCACTATAGCAGAACTACGGCGGCTATATCGAGTTGTCCAATTGTTATTCCCAGGAACACGAACAAGCTAAAAGGTGCCTAAACCCTATTCATAGACTTGTTGACTTCAGTTTTGGATTGCAGCAAGAGTCTTGGCAACATGGACTCGCGTGACAATAACCCCCTCAACTCAGCTTGTCAGTGTCTCCAAGACAGATGGATAGAGGCTGGCAAACATGTCGGCGCTGTGCACAGCTTTTGCGGCACCCAACTACAGCGTCTGTTGATCTCCTCAGGCATGGTCAACCACCACGCTGGGCCTAGCGGTGCCCATTTTCTCCGGCGGTAAGCAAGCCTGACTGACATGCAATGTGTTTCTTGGCGGGATTGCTCTTGAAAGGCGAAGTTGCCTACCCAGGAAGCCAGCTTTCGCCTCAGTCTCGCTTGACAACAATCCTAGCTCTAGCAAGAGGCGCCGAAAGCACAAGGAGCAGGATGAACCTGATGAAGAGGAAGACCTATCGAAGAAAGAGCGCAAAAAACGCATGGTGGAACGAGCAAAGGTCCAGCTTAATGAGATGACCACCGAAGAGCGCCAAGAACTGTACCACTATGTGCAGACGCAGAAGTGGCTGAACAAGAAGGTGGAGTTCGATGGTAAAAAGGTAATCACATGTGCGGCTATGCATCTTGTCTTTCAATCAGCTGCTTCCTCCAGCAGCTTTGTTCATGCAATACCTGCTTGCTTCTGCTGGTTTTGCATTGTCTGTCTGGTGCATTCAGCTGCTGCAACCTTCAGACCCTGTCTTGCCTGTGTCCAAAATGGGCTCTCACGCTGATGTTCAAGTCACCACAACTCGCATGTTTATCACATGTACAGTAGCTGAGTGACCTTTGCCTAGCCTTGGCCCTGCCGTCTTGCAGAAGACAATTCGTCAGCTGGTTCGGGAGGTTGAAGATCAGGAAGGTGAAGCACCGCAAGCACAGGAAGGCGGTGTGGTTGACTACACTGGTAGAAACAAGACAGCAGGGTTGGATGAGGTGCCAGGCTGGATGTTGAGGCCCGGCGCCCCCAAGATGCAGCTCAGACCTGATGAAGAAGAACAGCTTCCACTGGTATACTAACTCACCTTCAAAGACCGTTTGCTCACTGATTGGTGTCTCTGGATGCCACAAGGACAGCGTCATACATTCGGTGATGGGCCAACTTTGCATCATGCACATAGGGACCAAGACGTCACATGTCATGACAGAAATAGGTTGACAAGCGCTATGAGTGCCTATGCCACTGTGCACAGAAAATGCACAGCTGAATGCTGTGCTGTGTTTGACCACTGCTGATTTACTTGCAAGGTAGCAACTTTCATATGGGATGCCTGATTGCTGGGCTCTGTCTAGCTTGCATACATCTCACTCCTGTTTTGAGTACCCAAGATTTGAAGCACTCCATAACGGCCCAAGTTGGAGTGCTGCAACTCTGCCATCCATATGTAACTCTGCCATCCATATGTGCAGGACCTGTTGGGTAGAGGGACGCTTTGGAGCAAGCGGCCCCTGCTTGGATATGCATTTGGAGGCCTGCGTGATGTCGGTTTTGGTGTGTACGCCAGAGTTGACCGAATACGTGGCAGCTTGCAAGAACGCTGGGCGGGTATGTCACCTCCTGCTTATACTGGACGCGAGCTTATTTTGATTATTAGCATCCCCTTTTTTTGGCAGAGGATCCTGCTTTCTGCTGCTGCTTCTGCTGCTGCTTCAATGTCCATCTTCTGGGTTGTCTCTTTTCTTGTCCTCTTTGTGTTGTTCACTGCCTGATGATGGTGCAGGGCGAGACCCAGACGAGGTGCTGTGGAGTGAAGGCTTCTATCAGGACATCATCACCCATGGCTCTGGGGTGAGCATAACACCTCTCAACCATGCATGCTGCTATACACCTCCTGCTCAGTGTCACAGTGGTAAATGTGTGCACTTTGGTCAATGATGAACAGGCCTCCATGCCACAAATGAAGTATAAGACCATTGCCAGCGTCTATTTGGATCTTGATCGGTAGCATGCCTTGAAAACAGCGACTCAGCCTATCCTTTCCCACGCATCCCTTGCATGATCCAGTGAGCATGCATCATGCAAGTCATACCTGCATGGCTGTAAATGGTCCTCAGTGGCGTTGTCACAAAGCGATAGAGGCAAGGATGCATGTGATGCAGACAGAGCTGACCCTGATGGCAGTGCCCTCACGCAACATCCCCTTGCCCACGCTGCGCAAGCATGTGGAGAAGCGCATGATGGAGAACCTGCAGCTGGTGACCAAAGGTCAAGATGACACAAGCGATGTAGAGCTGCTGAAATCCATGTGCAGCACGCTAGATGGTGAGCAGTGTGTTGCATGTTGCAAGCTGCATTCAGGTGGCAGCGTCACATGATCACACTGTGTGTGTATTGTGATGCCACAATCTTGCCAACTTGTTGTCAATCACAATATAGACAACTCAGCGTGCAACTGCAGGAGAGCAAAGTCTACATTGTGATCACACACTCATGTGTGTTAAAAAATGGTTTCATAGGCAGCATGCCAGGGAACTCAGGCTTCCAGCAACACTCAGCTGAGCATGTGTCTGGGTGTAAAGCATTGATGCTGGCTGCAGGCAAGCACCTCGCCAAGACAGGCTTTGTCAAGGGTGACGACATTCTGTCTGGGACAAACTTCATTTTCTCCACCAACAAGAAGGGTCACTTCTCAGCTGAAGGTATTTTTCTTGCGCCATGCGCTGCCAGAAGCTTTGTACACTCCACGTCATATTTCGCTGTACAGCCCTGCAACCTTTTCTCCCATGTAATTCTGCTGCAATAGTGATGACATTGCAATGTGCTGGCATTCAATAGTGCTGACATGCATTGCCCTCCTGCCAGCTGTGGACAGCATACCATGCCTGCTTGGCCTCATCCTGATGCTTTTCAGTGCATGCATCAAGCAGCAGGTCAAGACACTCAGCACGCAAAATGCAGTTTCGACTTCACTGATCAAGCTCAGTTGTTGCCCTGTTGCATTGGCTGGGAGCTAGCCGTTGTGCCTTTTTGAAGGGCAAGAACCTTCACATGGTCTGGCGCGTTGTTGGTGTTCCATTTGCACGTAACACTGTTATGTGTTGCTGCTTTTCTCGGAGGGTGTTGAGGGTAGCCATATGTACATCAGTCATTGAGTGTTGATATGTTGTTTTGCAGCCATAATGATAATAACAATAATAACAATAATAAGTAAGAATGACAATAAGATAAATGGTGATACAAGTAATAAAAATAATGATGTTGTGCAGCCATGACACCTGCAAAGGAGCTGAAGGACAAAAGGATGGTGCCCCTCTGGACCTGCAAGAATCCAAAGTTGACATATGCCTTCTTTGCCATGGTGCTGGGCCCCAATCCTGTTTGTATCAATGCCAAGTACAACATTGGGCAAGGTGCCCTGTATATCGCTAACGGCTTCAAGTAAGAGTCATTGGCTCTTTCATGTTCAACTGTTTTGTTACATGTTGTGCAGATCTGTACCATTGCATTGCTGCTCTTGATGTGTAAGGCTGAGCCACTAGGCTGAGCACTGTTGTCTGTGTAACTCTGCAATCTGACAGTTGCTGTTCATTTGCTCTGCTCTGCTTTGCATCGACACATGTCTGTATCTGCACTGGTTCTTGCTGCAGTCTGTGTAGGTTTCAGACCTGCTGCTTGGCTTGCATGATGCAGTAAAGCAGTGATTGTGCAGTCTGTGTCTTGCCAGTGCTCACGTCTTCTGTGATCATCATGCAGATTTGGCCCCAACCCTGAGAATCCGGCCCAAGTTCTGACAGGGCCTGATGATGAGGCAGTCAGTCCATTTCTGCAGCCTGTAAACTTTCAGGATGTCCAGGAGCAGGTGAAGACAGGCCCTGCCACTGTAGCATTTGGTTTTGACGAAAACTCTGAGGGCCCTATGAAAGTTCTGAGCTCAAGACGGCATAGTAAGCGTGAGTGGAAGGCGCAACGCAACAGAGAGAATGCTGAGTTTGCGACGGAAGCTCAGTAGATTTTTGGTTTGCTGTGTTGATAGAATGTCTTCTGATTGCAGACCGCTCTCAACTTGGCCTTCCTGGGAAGTGTTGCAACGCTGCTGACATAGTCTCACGCTTTGAAAGGCTTCAAGTGTATAGCAGCCTTGCAAATCAGTTGTGCAGTTGTGCAACGCCCAACAAATTGGCTTGCGGTGTTACAAACGAAACGTGCATGAAGGGAGAAAGTTGCTATGTCTGTAATTGTAGCTTGGCTAGTGACTGTAACATCAACTATTGATGTGTAAAGCTACTGATAGGTGACAGTCGTAAGCTACACATGCAATATGGTGGATCCATGATTATAACACCCGCCTTTCGTTGTGCATCATAGGCTACTTCTGTAAATGCTTATGAGCTTTCAGTATTTCACAAAATGTTTTTGCACGTGTATTACATGCATAATCAAGTCGTTGTGGTGCGTTTAGTGCTAAACATCGCTCTCAATTCAGCACTGAAATGCAAACCTTCAGTCACTACTGTTGCTGCATCTTTAGTGCATCACTTCCCGCTGCAAGAATCTGCTCAGCATGCTGCAAAGAAGGATCCCTCTGAGACTTTTTGTTCTTTTGACTAGATAAGGTGCGACCAGCAGGTTGTACAGCAGGCAGGTCGTCATCAGCTGTTGCAAAAGCATCCTGCACATCCCTGCAAAAGAAGGACTGTATAAGCCATACAAGAAATAGTGTGTAAGCTGTACTATGCGTATTGTCAGGACCTGTACAAGGAGTATTGTTCAAGCTGTACATTGAGTGCTGTATAAGCTGTGCAAATCATATTGTTGCGTGAGCTGACATTTGCCAGCTTTGTACTCAACACATACATTTCTTGCCGGGCAAGCAAGCAGGCCTGCAGCAGTGAGCACATGCCACAGTCATCACAAGTCACACCCCACATGCGCTGTGCAGTGGATGACACCAGGAGCATACCGTTGCAGTCTGGAAGACACCGCCTTGCGCTTCATGCTACCAGCAAGGTCCAGTGTGAAGGGAACTGCGGAGCCTGCAGATGCAGCCTGCCTGCTTTCCTTAGCCTGCAAGTCTGCCCACTGCCCTACAAACAGTGCATGGCAGTCAGTGTACAGAACACCCTGTGTCTCCTCTAGGCCTTGAGAATCTGCGTAGGGCAGCTGCACAGGACATGCAACCATGATTGCCCAAATCACAAGCAAAACTTTTGCCAATTGGCATTCTGCGACTTTGATGTGGTAAATGGTGGTGAGGGAAGGCAGATCCAGCAGGGCCGCTATTATTATTGGCTATAATAGCAATAATAGCAATAATGGCAATAATGGCAATAATGGCAATGATGGCATAGTCTCTGCCCAAGCAGTAGGAAGACGACAATGATACAGATCGTCTGTCCTTTACGTTCACTATAACCATTTGACTGCACATACCTTCATGTAACGCAGGTCACAGCTTGAATGCAGCAACAGTTTAGCTGCAACAAATGCAGCAATAGATGTTGGGAACACTGAGACACATCTTCCATCCTAAACATGGTGCATCCCAACAGAGTGAGCTTGTGCTGACAACATACAGTCCAAGGCAGCATATGTGACAAGGACCCATCTGCAAACAGGCCGAAAGTGGAAGCTGACCTCCAGCATCAGGTAAGGCCTCAGTCACACCCTCCATGGGCCCAGCCTCATCCTCTTCTTCCTCCTCATCTCCAAACTGTGCACCTGGGGACACAGACACATAATGCTTGTTTGCAGCTATTAGCTGTGTGCATCTATAACTTTGCTGATAGGCTATCTAGACTGCAAGATCCCAGTGTTGCATGTGGTCCCTCAATTGCTGACAATAGTTGCTGCATGCAGCTTGCTGTAGGCGACCCAAAAGGTCATCGTAGTTACCACTCCTAAAAGCTGTGCAGATCAACCCAAGCTGCTCATGCAGCTTCAGAATCAATGAGGAAGACTACAAGATGGAGCTGCAATGGCAGCAGGTGGTGGCAATGCTGGTGCCTAGAATGTGAAGCAGGGACTGACCTTGCTCTGGGAAGTTGCTGTTGTTCTGCAGGGCAGATTCAGGTGCTGGGGCACTCCTGGCAGCCTCCTCCCACAGAGGGGCTGCCAAGAAGGGATTGGTGTGCTTTTGGCGGGGAGGAGGGGGGCCCATGCTGGCAGGAAGCTTCAGCCCTGGGGGTTTGGCGCCAGGGGGATACTTTGGGGGGGGAGGGGGCGGCATTGACCGGTCATGCAGCTTCACCAGAGACTTCTCAGCCTGCATTGCATAATACCTGAGTACATTTCACAGTGGGAGCCTGCTATGTCTATGCTGTGTATGTGGACAGTCAGCAGTGATTGTGCCATGTGTGGCAGCCGCTGCTGGCATGGTGGACTTGCATGCTGCAAGCTGTTTTTAGATACCTGTCGACGAGCTTTGTCAGCAGCTAAGCGCTGCTGCCTAGGCTGCTGCTCATTCCCAGCGTATGCAGGCGTCTGCACATACCTGCCACCACAATGATAAGCTGTCATTAGTGTACATGCATTGCACAACAGAAGGGAAGGTAACAGCACATGAAACTGAACAGGCTGCAAAATATAATCAGATTTGTGACCACAGCTATCATCGATGTGCAGCACAGCATGCTGAGAGGACATGCAGGCAGCCATCCTGAGGCAGGCGCAAAGGGGAACACGCAAGCATGCTTACGTGTGTTTGTCTGGGAATGCTGGAAGGAAGGCCGGCACATGAGGCGGTGGTGTCTGCAGGTAAAGAATCAGTCACTGTGGGGTAATCGGAGTGAACAGCAAGATTGAGACGTTTCTGCCAGCGAGGCATGCACACCTCTTTTTTGTCAGCAAAGGTCGGGGCAAGGCTTGGAGCCTTGCTGACTGGGTAATGTGGCAAAGGGTGAGCAAAAGGCACTTCTTGCTGCAGCAAAGGATGGCGCTTGGTGGCAACCATTGAGACAGAACGAGCTGCTTGCAGACATTTCTTGAAGTACTCACCCCAGCAGCTGCAAACTTTTTGAGCTCATCCAGATCTATGCCCATGTCCTCAAAGGTAAGCAGCTACAACATTAGACTGTCTTTGTCAGCGATGACCCTGTCAAGAGCCAAGCTGATGGACGCTCGTCACACTCACAAGATCGTTGACGTTGCAGTCGGTTCTGCCAGCCAGCTGTGCGTAAGAACGAGATGCGGAGCCCAGCTGGGCGATGTACCGCAGCATTAGGTCAGCGACCACGTCCACTGCAGATTCATGGACAGCCTGGAATCCAGCGGTCTCTGCTATCTGTCCCACAACGACCTTAGAAACGTGTCGAGAATAGCGTTCCGCCATGCGTCCGTTTTGGTGTGGCGCGCACGGTAGCTGCTGATCACGTATGGACGTACTTCCACTGGTTGTACATGGCGATCATCCACAAAACAACACAGATGAGGAGCAGCAGCACTGCAATGGTGTTACCAGCAGCGTTCATGAGCAGCCTTTGGCGAAATAGAGCGAGCTCATCACAGCAGAGCGTTTCATGGCTTGGATGGCGTTACCTTTTGGTTTTGAACGCAAGACGAGATCCAAGGAAGCTCCCCGGGGGAATGTTGCCTGAATTATGGGCTGCAGAGCAGCACTGAGTTGCACATGCCAGCGAGCGCAGCAAGTGCCAAATAAGCAGCAGCTGCAGCAGCACATACTCCATCACTCACGGGAGTGTTCGGTCGGTTTCGAGAGAAGGTGCTTTGTCGCGCAGCGGAAATGTGGCGCTTCAGACAACACGCACTTGTGTTTTTTTGGAGAAGGTATCACTGTTGTTACAGGTGTCGGAAGTCAGCGGCCCTGGACATTTCAAAGCCACCAGCAATGATCGGGTGAACCTCATGTACAAAGAAGGGTGTGACTTCGCACGCAGACTGGACAAATGCGCCAGACAGATCAAGGCTGTAGAGTCTGCAACATCAGGTAACTCCCGGAGAGACAGGAACAGACACTGTTTCAGATGGCAATGATCTGTATATACATGACACAGATAATAATTGCGTATGTTCACTGCAGCTATGCTACTGACCACAGAAGACACGCTTTCCAGACCTATGCCTCATGTCTATCAAATTGACAGCGAAACCAACCAGGCCAAGCCTGTTGTTGTGCCAGAGGCAATTCAGGAGAGTGTTGCAGCTGTAGGCACTGGCATTGGGTCTTTGCATGATGTGCGGGTCAAGGAGCTGAGAATCATTGCACAGCAACAGGTGAGGCACTGGTCTGCCTGTATGTACTGATGCATACATACAGGCAGATCATCAAAGCTGGCCCTGAAGCCATTGAAGATACTTTCTGATATACCGTCATGTCTCAGGGGCAGAAGATGCAAGCTACAGTACTAAACCCCTTAAATCAGTGGCTGACAGTCTTCAGATCTTTCTCCTCCAGAATCAAGGCTTTAGAAAATCGGAGGCTAGGTGTGGGCACCAGGCCTAAACTTCTTTACATGCTTGGCCACTCATCTGCTGATATGGAATCACTCTTGTCACCAGAAGAGCTCTGATTGTTCTCAGAGATTTGGCATCATCCAGGCATGGCTTGTGAGATGTTGTGTGGCTTGTGAGATGTTGTGTGGCTTGTGAGATGTTGCATGGCTTGTGAGATGTTGCATGGCTTGTGAGATGTTGTGTGGCTGCAGAGTTTGATGCAGAGCGGCGAGCTTTCAACAAGCTTGAGCTGAAAAGGATACGGCAGCAGCAAGCTCAAGATAAAGTAGAGCCTGATTTAGTAGCCAAACTAGAGGCAAAGGATGCTAGCCTATCAGGTACTCTCTCAGATCCTGTGCGTCAGGTATCAACAATTTTTAATGGCTGAGGCTCAGTGCAGATCTGAATTGCCCATCAGTTAAAAAGTCGCCACTCCTGCTGGTTCCTGCACAACTTGGTACTACCAGGATATTCAGGACATGTTTTGTCATTGTTCACCAATCTGCCCATAGTCTGAACCACTGCACTGTTTATGCAGCCAAGCGCAATGAGTACCAGGCCTTCGAGACTGAGATTTTTGAAAGTTTGGCATCTCTGGTGAAGGATGCTGCCTCACTGAGGGTGTATCTGGCAGCTGCTATGCGAGTAGAGGCAGAGGCTTTCACCCGCGCCACAGTTTGATTGCTGCACCACTGTCTGCCTGCTTTCAAGTCATCACTAAAGGGGGCATGCCTATGCCCGCTTGTTGTCCAACATATGATGCAGATCAAAACTAATGAGGAGTCTGACACACATCCTGGTCATCACCACAGAGGCACATAGGCATCTACCACTTGTACCATGTCTGATGGGGCACAACACTATCTTGTTGCTCCTGTACCCTGTTTGAAAAGGGGATTTTCTTCAGGAATCACTGCTTGAGTCCTTGCCAACTGATTAGATCTTTGAAGTAGACAGTGTACACATGAAAGATGCTGTATTGTCTCTGCAGCTGGCCAGTATACATAGCCAAATGCTGTGTTGCATAGTCTAGACAGAAGTGTATGTGACTCAGCATGCCTGCCACTCTTCTATTGTGTAATGTACCTGAACAGCTGAACACATTTTGTGCCATACTTGACACTCTTATGTTTACTGAAATGTGTGTCATCGTGACTATCCTTGCACAGTGACCGTCGGTCTTCCCCTGTACTGTTGAACCCCTGAGTTGCTTGTAGTCAGTCAACACTTGCTTGGGAAATCAGCAAGAAATGAACAGAAATTAAATGCAGCAGACAAGTTTCCAAATCCCACCGGGACAGCTGGCTGACATCGCTGCGCACTTTGCTTGTGCTCGCTGCACCCGCCCGCAATAATAAGACTGGAAGATTCCGCAATAACAGACTGTCGAAGAAAGTTTGCAACGCGTTCTTGACTGGTTTAAAGTTGCCCAGACACGTTGTTTGTCAAGCGTGATCAGTTGGAATTTGCAAGTCATCTGTTGGCGTTATTGTATCTGGCAGCTGTTGATAGCGCATGTAGAGCTTGACCCTTGGCAGGGCCTTGGGCGGGGCTTGGTGCAGCAAGACGGAGCCGGAGTTGCATAATTTGCTCACAGTACAATGCCTTTGCAAACAAAACCCATGGGAGGAGTCCCAAAGGGGGTTCCACCACCACCAAACAAGAAGTACGCCAATGTCAAAGCTCGCTTAGACACTGGGTGCAATGAATTGAAGATCAAGTCGTCAGACACCAAGGCCAATGCAAGGTTCCACAGAGGAGAGAACTTCAAGAGGCTCAAGGTGGGCAGGTTTTGCACACCACATGTAGACCTACAGCATGTCAGCAGATACTGCTGACACAACAGGCAAGTCACACTGTCTCTCCCGCAGGTCAGCAGCTTAGCAGCATTGATGCAGGACATGGTGGTAGATGCACTTCTGCTGGACTTGCGGGATGAGGATGAGTTCACACAATACCACCTGAAAGGAGGTGCACATCACTTCACCCTTTTGCTGCTTGACTTGTCTTTCTGCTGTCTACTGCTTCCATGTACAACACAGCTTCTGACAGCTGCATGTGCAGTGCAGCTGTAAACTATCCCATCAGGCTGCTGTCAAGGCAGTGCAATCCTTTCACTACAGAGATCCTGGCTTACATCAATGGTGCACCTCAGAAGATCATAGTGCTGTCAGATCTGGATGAGCACATAGCCTTCACAGCAGGCAACGCTTTCTATGAGAAAGGAGTTGACAACATTTTCATTGTATCTGGAGGTATTGCCTCAGTCTGGCCTGTACCCCATCTGACCATACTACAATTGCGCATGAAAAGCAATTCCTGCCAAACAGACACAGCATGTCTGTTCTATACTGAGCCTACGCAGACCAATGACATGAGTTGTATGATCATCAAGGCTTATGCATACCTTACACAGGAACAGCGCCATGGGAGTTCAAAGTACCTGACAAGGCAGAGAAATGGCACATCCCATGCAAGAAGCCCCTGGGCTCAAGCAAAGAAAGTCCTGTGCAGCACTGAGTTTTCCCATCTACATATCCCCAGCATCAGATTGAGACCTGTTGGATGGCGCAGAGGAAGCACAGCTCTGACCTAAGCTGCCTTTGTCTACTTTGCTGTGCACCCCACCAATCCTCCCTTGAGCTCGTTTGTAGTGCAGCTGAAGCTTTGAAATCTGAATCCCAAGCTCAGCATGCAACATCTCATGCTATCTCCAGAAATTGGCACAGCACAGATGACAGCTAACAGCCTCACTGCATGCAAACACACACCTGAGTCCTGGCAGTATGCACTGTGTGTGATGTGGCACAAAAATCTCTGATGCTCTGCAACCAGCAGCCTTGTGTCCACCAAGCATGTTGTGTGTGTGAAATGGCTGTGCAGGTACGCAGGCATTCCTGCCTGTCACCTTCTCCTCCTCACTTGAGGCATGTACAACAGAGAAGCCTGACAAGGGTCCTCTATTATCATGGCATCAGCTGCTGCCCGCAAGGCCTAAGCCAGAGAGTGTGTCATGCAGGTAGCGCAGTTAGGCTGGGGTAACTGGTCTTGCATGTAATGCAGGGCAGCAGATGAATCCTGAGCAAGCATTGCTGTTTGTAAAGTTGTGCTAACTTGTGTTTTTGCATTGCAGTCACCATGCAAAAATTCTTGACTGCGGCAGACGCAAAACATGATTTGGGTATCAATGCTGAGCTGCTAGCTTGTCTGTGCTCGGCCAAAGCAGTCATGCTGTCCAGCTCAAGCTGAATGGTCCTGATAATGACTCACACAATGGCGTATGCTGCAGGACCTTCTGAATCAAGCAGCAGCTGCTTTGACCAAAGGCTGATTGTACCACATATCATGATGTCTGGCAAAGTTCTGTGAGTCTGAATTTCATGAGCCAAGTCAACATCAGCTACAATGATGCCCAGCAACCAAGTAACAATCCAGCTGGCAGCCAAGATGCCAAGGCGTTATTGAGTGTTGCACTTCAGCAGGGACTGTGGTGATGCAGGGCTGAAGGAGGTGCTAAGGCAGGCCCCAGAGCTGTGTGAGGGTCATTGCGTACCCCAGGCTGTGACCCCACACCGCCCTAACACCAGCCAGCCTAAGGCTCAAGCCAGGCCAGACTCCCTCATTGCTGTCCCCAGACAGGGCTACACCCCAACTGGCAGCATCAGACCCAGAACGTCCGCTAGCCGTGTCTCCTCAGATGAACAGCAACAGCACTGGAAACAGTGAGCATGACCTGAAGCAAGGATGCACCAAACCTGGCTAAATGTGACAATGTGCTGGTTCCTGGCTAGATCAAATCGAGATACACACTCACTCAAGGATACACTGATTTGATAGAGCTTGGTAAAATGACAGCGTGATGGTTGTAAGACTTGTCCATGTGCATCATGTCTAGTTCCTTGATAGATTGGATCTCAGATGAACGTCCCCAAGGATGCACTGATTTGCAGAGCCCGGTGAAATGCCTGGATCATAAGTATTGTGATGGATACAGTATGCAGTCGTGCAAGGCTGTGTTAGGCTGCGCAATGCATTGAAATCATGTCTAGTTGAGAACCAGCTGCAATGGAGTTGCATGCGCCAGCCAAATGCTAGGACGGTGTCAGGGGTTACTCAAATTAGACTTTGTACTCATGTGCTCATACATCATGTTGCTTTCGTTGCAACAGAACATTATCACGCCCATTATGAACACCATGTGAGCAGCATGATGTTGCCATTGTCACACACGCATGCATAAGACAGGCAGAGTGCTCATACATCATGTTGCTTTCATTGCAACAGAACAATATCACGCCCATCATGAAGACCGTGTGAGCAGCATGATGTTGCCATTGTCACACACGCATGCATAAGACAGGCAGAGGCAGCTCTATGCAGCTCTTACAGACAGCAAGTTTGCACCATTGCCAATGAGTACAGCTTAGTCTTTTTAGCTTCTAGAATTGTAACCTTAAGGATGAACAAACAATTCTCTCCACATGCATGCATCCAGAAATTACTCCGACACGACCAAGCAACAGAAGCTCGTAGAAGAAGTAGACAATTTCATCATATTTTTACAAAGAGGGTTAAAATAAATCAGGTCTCTTGCAAACAGCAAGGATCTGTACATGGGGTTCCACAACAGTAAAACAGACAAATCAAATTGCATTGCAAAGCGTTGCAAGGCTGCAGACTGCACCTGAAGACATTTGTTGCGACGCATCTGGCATACTGCCAATCCTGCTGCTGCTGCTGAAACTGTACTCGCACTGAAAGTGTCAAAAGCTAACCTAGGCAGTGAAAAGCTCAAGACAACCGAGCTTCATGTACCAACATATTGTTTTGACTGACGTAAAACAATACATCTCTCGGGTCCTGTAAGATGTATGTGTTTTCTCAAATGGAATCTGTGTAAGCAGCGCAGGCAAGAATAAAATGGCACCCACACCAAGGAAGTTGATTTCACTAAGTCAAGCTACTGCTGCTTAACGTACATCTATTACTGCGTCAGGTCTCCAGAACGAGGTCAAGACCACACCAAGCTAAACTCCAACCTCCGCAGTCATGCACCCAGACCAGCAATGTCAAGAAAAGGGGGTCAAGGACAAACTATCTACACGCTGACATCTTTCAATGCAACCAACACCATTGCAACTAGTGTCAATCACATCATCGTCCATAGTACCCGGCGTTTCCGTACGCCGCTGGAGATGGGCTTGCTGGAGCCATGCCAAACAGAGTGGGTGTGGCAGCGGGGCTAGATACAGGGCTGGCTGCTGCGTAAGGAGCAGGCGATGAAGAGTATGGGCTTGGGCTGTAAGGCTTAGGGCTTGCATAGGGTGCGGGTGAAGCTGGCACTGGTGAGTAAGCAGCAGGTGAACTGACTGATCCAAACAAAGTTGGAGCTGGAGCCGCAGGTGTGGGGCTTGCTAGGACTGGAGATGGAGAAGCATAAGCATATGGCTTAGGGCTGCTGTAGTATGCTGCTGGTGATGGGCTGCTGTATGCTGGGCTGCTGTATGCTGGAGCAGCTGCTGGAGAACCTGCAACATGAAGGGTCAAAATCAATAACATGAATACCAGCAAGAACTGTGTGGGGCTGGACTTGACCACACACAATGCACTTGGAACACAGGAAAATCTGCATCTCTGCACACTGTGTACCGCACCAGCAGATGCAAAAGCACAGACTTACCAAAGAGAGGTGTGGCAGCAGGGGAGCTGTAACCATAGCCGTAGCCATAGACAGATGGTGATCCATATCCACCAGCCTACAAAAAGCAGAAAGCATTCAGAAGGCTGATGTCATAAGCGGTACTGGCCTTGTAGGTAGTGGACTGGAGGAATAGCAGCAGCAGCAGCAGCAGCAGCAGCATCAACATTGTCGGCCAAGAGTACTCACCAGGAGGTTACGTCTTGCAGAATGCGTCTGCTCCAGCAGCCTCCGCGAGACAGGGGCAGCCTGTGCACTTGACCCAGCCAGCAGCAAAATCGCCACCAGAGCCAAAGCCGACACGTTCAACTGCAACACACACGATGAGGGGAATGCTTAGACAGCTGAAACTCGAAGAAGACATGTTGAAAACAGACATAGCAGAGTAGTGGAAGGAACATGCAGCGATACAAGCCACAGCACAAGAACGATCGCTGTAAGCTTCAGGTAGCATCAGCTGCCCGAGTGCAAAACTGCCAGGCCAGGGTACGATCAAGCTCAAGGATAATCACAAGACGCTGCTTGCTGCAGTCTTACCCCTGTGGACATTTCTGATCTTGATACGGAGCGTCCGAAGAAAGCCAGCGTTCTTAGCTGACCTAACAAGCTCCGAGTCGTGGGAGCTGATGTCACTGACGGCTGAAACAACCGCTGCAGCTGACGCGTGTTTTGAGAAACTGGAGCAAGGCAGCTGCTAGTTCTGCTTGTTAAAGCTGAGCCGACGATGAAATCTGAAGGCTGATACCGACAACCGTTGCTGTCACAAGCAGTTAGCTGACCTACAACGTATGCTTTCTGTGCTTGCCTGCTTAACTGCTGCGCTTACTTGAGCTGCAACCTGCATCACCAGCAAATCAAATGAGTATGCTAGAAGCAAAAGGCTGAAAGGCCGCGTCAATCTGTTGGAAAGACAGACGTCTAAGATCTAACAGCACAACGAGCCGCGGTACAGCAACAGCACGCGCAAGCATACATCTTTCCGGAAACATTGACAAGCGAAAGCTCGTATGGCAAACGGGCTCAGCAATGAGCAGGCAGTTTGTTTCATAGCAAAAACAACCGCATAACCGCGAAGGAGAGCATACCGACCTGCGATGTCAGCGACCTGGTTCCTGGAAGGTAACCTCGAAAGCAAACAACACAGGGCAACACAAGCAAGGCTAGCAGCGAAGGGCTACAGATGAAATGTGATAGCGCTCGAGGCCGCCGAGAGGTGATTGATACTCAGCAACCTTGCAAGCTCGGTCGGGCTCTTCCCTTGCAGCAGTGCAGAGCGTCGACCCCCCTGCGAGGGATGCGCCCTGCGCTGACCATCCTCGCTGCCAGATTGCCACCTGGCGCTATTCCAGTACATTATGTTGTACTGTCTTCACCTTACAAAAATAAAGCCATTTTCATGATTCCGTAAAACGATAAAATGCTTACGGAGCTTCACGGCATCAGCCCAGGCATCAGCCTAACCTCTCTTACTAATATCTTTTTGTCAAGCGCCCTGGGCCTGAGTATGAAAGCCACTGTCCCTGGCTGCGTAATGCAAGGCAACCTGACTGTCGGGCGGCCCGTGTCGCATTGCAGCTTCGACCGTCTGAGCTCCTCAGATTATCAGCATTCGGCAGCAGCAACGCTGGTTGTCAAGCCTTGATTAGCTGCTTGTTTCGACCCATCAGGAATCCTGACCAGCAAGGGGACGTCAAGCACGCCCCTTACTCGTTTCCATTCGCAACGTGTATTCTTGTGCATGTTGGACATTTCGAGAAGCAGCTGCTATGAAATGCACGTTCTGGAGCAGTTACAGGGTTTGCCTATGCAAAGCCTTGCCACTCCAAAAGACTTCAAGCTGAAAATCCAGCAACACTGTCAGCGGCACCATCATGTAAGTCCTGGTACACATGCATAGCCACTGATGCAGCTGTACGCTGAGTGTCTTGTGCTAGTTGTTGCTAGACATGAGCCCTTCCAGGTGCCAGGCGCAACTCAACAGTCATTTACACAAAAGGCACGGCATTCATGCAGCAGCTTCATAACAGACTCCTCAGGACAGAACAAACAGGATGATCATCCTACTCAGTTCATTGCTGTTGGCCTGCATGGTCAGCCTGCTTCATTTCTGCTGAGCCTTGATCTTTCCATTCCAAATTTGTTGGCAAGCCCTTCTGGTCATGAGGTGACAGGAGCCCAGTGACTTTGTAAAAGTGCAGCACCAAATGCATTCATCCTTCAGTGCCAGCGCTCCCTTTCGCGAAAGGCTGGTCTGCGCCTGGGCAATTACGAGGCATACACAGGTCAGCTCTGTGACATATATGTCACATATATTTCTGCTCGAGGTAAAAATCTTGCGACGTTTTGAGTTTCAGTGTATGCTTTTTTGCAAACGCAAGTCAACCTGAATCAGCAGCAGAGGAGGTCAACACTTCATACCTAAATCATGTACATGTGCTGTTGGAATGCACCAGACTGACTAATGCCGTTTTGCATGACTCTTGCTGTGCGAGCATGCTCAGCAATCTTGTTTCTTGATAGTATGCAGAACCAAGTGTATTGCCAGGGGAAGATGCTGATATGGCATTGCAGCAAGTGGTGCAAAAACCAGGCTGCAGCACAAGCTTGTGTGCTCAACATGTCTTGACTGTGCCTAAGCACGGCACACACTGCAACAAATGTCTGTCTTGCAAATTACATCTAGTGCATTTGTCAATCAGCAGGCTTGCATGCTAAAGCTCTAGTGTTTAACTCGTCTGGAGAATGCTGGTGCCATGCAATACTGGCCATATGTACATCGTTTTACTTTTTGTGGTTGCATGTATGACAAATCTCGGAGGTGCCACAGTTGTGTAATAAAGGACTGTGACAACACAGTGACGCCAGTGTTGCAATGGACTCCGTGTTTCAAAAGGTTTTTAAGGCCAATCTTCTTCACATGCACAGAAGGCATGGGCTTGGCTTGGGCATTCAGCATGCAGGAGCGCTGCAGGAGCTAGCTGGTTGTGCCATTGTGCTAGCTAAAAGCTACATGACATATTGCTGACCATCTTCACTCCTCCTGCCTGTCCAAGCATGGGCAGATTCCTTTCGAGTCTATGTGGCACTAGGTCATGACAGCACGGGATGGCATGCACCTTACCTATGACGATGTGTAAGACCATGGCAGGCCTCTAGATCAACAATTGGAAATTGCAACACAACTTGTTGCGACAGCATTGATGCACTGAAAACAGATGGTTCAAGTGGTCCCACTGGCATGCTGAAAAGCCAGTAGCAAAGCCTTAGGACTTGCAGCAGTCACATTGACCCTACGCCCGCACTGCGCACAACACGCATCACGTTGTCTCCCACAGCCACCACCACACACACAACCATTGGTGGTGATGCATGCAAGAAGCTATCTCCTTGCACGTGATGCGTTCACCCGCACGAGCGGTGTCACTTCGGTATGTAGGAGCTATTGCTGTACTTTTCCTTTTCGTTGTAATGATGTTAAATATAAAATTAGCAGAGATCAATGAAAAAAGGCTACGTTATTTACCAATAGGCGGGCTATTAGGAATCCTTTTCTTA
>JAABUK010006107.1_pt1 | contig 18221 bp, 19 predicted proteins | sample 5559141 | NCBI WGS metagenome assembly JAABUK01 (sample SAMN10711869, study PRJNA513367) | rock metagenome | isolation source: Antarctica rocks | place: Antarctica: Victoria Land, Pudding Butte nord | collected 2016-01-03 | reverse complement strand
TCAGCGCCCCAGAACCGCGGCGCAATCCGGTCCACAACCCCGTCCAAACCAGAAGCCCGCCCACGCACGTCACGCTCACCCGTCACGCCACCACACCTCCAGACAGCCAGAACGCTCAATCCCAGCTACAGTACTAGCGCACCAGCGCCTGCATCCCGCGCTCCAACTGGTCAGTCAGCCTGTCGAAGCGCTGCAGCAGCTCCTCGCTCAGCCGTGCGACCTGCTCCTGCCCGGCGACGGTGCCGGGCTGGCGCAGGGCAACCTGGAACGCGCTCCAGCACGCCGACGCCCGCGCCAGCTCGTCCGCGATGTCCGCGTTGCTTAGCGGCAGCGCCGACAAGTAGGCGAAGCCGGCCACCAGCTCCGCCTCCGTCCCTGCGGTGTTTGCCGGTGCGCCCAGCAACGCACCCAGCAGCGCCTCCTTCGCCAGCCGCTGCGACAGCATACGCTGGCGGCCCGCCACGTTGATGACGTGCAGCGCGGTGGCCAGCGCCGCGACCTCCAGGTTGCCCGTCAGTTGCTCGGCCTGCAGCAGCACCTCCTCCGCCAGCGCGTCCACCTCCCGCAGCCGGGCCACCGCAGGCGGGGAGCGCAGGGCGTCGCGCAGGGCGGCCCAGGGCCGGGCCACGGCGTCCAGCAGGTCGCCGAAAGTCGGCTGCGACAGGCTGCGCGCCAGCACGGCCAGGTTCGCCTCGACGGCGCCGGCGCTGTCCGCCAGCAGCCCTGCCGCTTCCGGCAGCCGTGCCGGGCCGCATTGCAGCGCATACAGCTTCACCACCCGCTGCGACAGCATACGCAACTGCCCGGCGCGGTTCACCGCCTCCCCGTATCGCGCGGCGTCTATCACCGTCTGCGACACCTGGCCGATGCGCTGCTTGCCGTGCATCGCCGCTGTCCGCAGCGCGCGGTAGGCTTCTTCCTCCCGCAACTGCCGGGCGCCCATCAGGATGCCCTTGGCGCGGTCCACCAGCGTCCGCTCGGCAAAGCGCCGGTTCAGGTCAGCCAGCTCCCCCCGCATCGCCTGGTCCTGCCGGAACCGCGCCTGCGCCAGGTGGACGACCGAGCGCAGGCGTCCCTGGCTGTAGCGGTTCACGACATAGGCATGGACCCCGGCCTCGGTGGCGCGGGCGATGCTCTCTGCGTCCGGGTCGGGCGTGAACAGCACGACGGGCTGCGGGGCCGAGCTGGCGACGCGCACGATGCCCTCGAACAGAGCATTTCCGGGCCTGCCGTCATAGATGATGAGGTCTGGCTCTTTCTTAATCACGTTTTGCATTAAATCCATGCAGTCCGCCGTGCCGACTACTTGCAGCCCAACGGCAGCCAAGTCGTCTGCGAGGGCCGGTGCGCCGGGGCCTCCGCTGGTCAGTATCACGGCAGAGAGCATGGGCAGGACCTTCCAGGCGAGGCGGCGCCCTCCGGCAACGCAAGTTCCGCACCACGGCCCCCGGACTGGCACGCGATTGGCACGCGACATGCATAGGGGATGCCGGGTCACATTGGCGTGACCCGACCAACGCCCGCGCACTGCGCGTCATGTCCACGCCGGTGTGGACAGCCTTGTGCCTCCTGCCCCGGCCCATGCCGGGGCGCGCTGCCTGGAGGTCCATATCGTGTCTGACGCTTCGCTTGAGTCCAACAACGCCCTGCTCGTCAAGAACAACGCCCTGCTGCAATCCAACGTGGCTTCCTTGAAGGGCAACCACGCCCTGCTGGAGGAGAACCACGGCATCGTCGCCGGCAACAGCAGCACGCTGGCCGGCAACAAGAAGGCGCTGGCCGCCAACACCGCGACCCTGACGGCGAACGCCGCGGCGCTGGAGTCCAACAAGTCCGTCCTGGACGAGAACCACGGCCTGCTCGACGCCAACAGCGCCGCGATCAAGGGCAACGCCACGGTCGTTGCCGCGAATGCCAAGGCGCTGGCCGGCAACTCCGAGCGGATCGGCGCCAACAGCGAGATGCTGTCCCGCAACGCCGCCCTGCTGACCGAGAACAAGGCGACCGTGACCGCTAACAGCGAGGCGTTGGCCGGCAACCATGGCCTGCTTGAGGGCAACCACGCCGCCATCAAGGGCAACGCCGCCGCCGTCGCCGCCAACTCCAAGTCGCTGGCCGCCAACTCCGAGAAGATCGGCGCCAACAGCGAGATGCTGTCGCGCAACGCCTCCCTGCTGACCGAGAACAAGGCGACCGTGACCGCCAACAGCGAGATGCTGGCCGGCAACCACGGCCTGCTGGAAGGCAACAAGGACCTGCTGGGCAGCAACGCCTCCAAGCTGGCCGCCAACCACGACGCCCTGGCGCGCAACCATCAGGTGCTGGCGTCCAACGCGGGCGTCGTCGCCGCCAACTCCGAGGCGCTGGAGGCCAACCACGCGCTGCTGGAGTCCAACAGCCGCCTGCTGAAGTCGAACGCAGAGATGATGCGCAGCAACCACGACCTGCTGCTCGCCATCGCCGCCAAGCTCGGCGTCGCCGCCTGATCCGCCCTGCCCCGGCACCGCGCCGGGGCAGCCCTCTCTCCCCCGCAAGCACCGGAACCCCAATGCAGTCCCAAAAAGCGACCAGGATAGACCTCTTCAGCTTCTCTACCCCCCAGATGCGCGCCTTCCACATGAGCTGGCTGGCGTTCTTCGTCTGCTTCTTCGCCTGGTTCGCGGTGGCGCCGCTGATGCCGGTCATCAAGGGCGAGTTCAAGCTGACGCCCGACCAGATCGCCAACATCGGCATCGCCGCCGTGGGCATCACCATCCTAGTACGCGGCATCATCGGGCCGATGTGCGACAAGTACGGGCCGCGCCTCACCTACACCGTGCTGCTCGTGCTGGGCGCGGTCCCGGTGATCGGCATCGCCTTCGCCACTTCTTATGAGACCTTCCTGGTGTTCCGCCTGGCCATCGGTGCCATCGGCGCCAGCTTCGTGGTCACGCAGTTCCACACCTCGGTGATGTTCGCGCCCAACGTGGTCGGCACCGCCAACGCCACCGTCGGCGGCTGGGGCAACGCGGGCGGCGGCGTCACGCAGAGCGTCATGCCGCTTCTGTTGGCGGCGGTGGTCGGGCTGGGCGTGTCAACGTCGCTTGGCTGGCGCCTGTCCATGATCGTGCCCGGCGTGATGATGCTGATCGTGGCCGTGATGTACTGGCGCCTCACCCAGGATACGCCGGAGGGCAACTTCAAGGATCTGCGCGCCCGGGGCATCGAGGTGGACAGCGGCAAAAAGGGCGGCTGGGCCGTCTTCCAGCAGGCAATGGGCAACTACCGCGTCTGGATGCTGGCGATCACCTATGGCGCGTGCTTCGGCGTCGAGATCTTCATCCACGGCGTCGCGGCCAGCTACTACGTGGACCGCTTCGGCCTCACGCTGGCGTCCGCCGGCATGGCAGCCGGCAGCTTCGGCCTGCTGGCGCTGTTCGCCCGTGCCCTGGGCGGCATCACCTCCGACAAGATCGCGGGACGCTTCGGCTTGAACGGGCGCACCTGGCTGCTGTTCGGCCTGATGGTCGGCGAGGGGCTGGGGCTGCTGGCGTTCTCCGGCATGGGCACGGTCGAACTGGCCATCGCCGCCATGCTCGCCTTCGGCCTGTTCACCCACATGGCCTGCGGCGCGACCTATGCGCTGGTGCCGTTCATTGACCGCAAGGCGCTGGGCGGGGTGACGGGGATCATCGGCGCGGGCGGCAACATCGGCGCGGTAGCGGCCGGGTTCCTGCTGAAGTTCAGCGGCAACCTGCCGAGCGCGCTCTACTCCTTGGGCTGGGCCGTGCTGGTCTGCGCCTGCTGCGCCGCTGTCGTGCGCTTCAGCGTGAAGCACAAGCAGGCGGAGCAGCGGCTGTATGACGAGGCGATTGCACAGCGCATGAGCCTGGCCCCGTCGAACGCGGCTGCCGCGGCCTGATCGGCTTGGCGGGGCTGGCGCACCGGCCAGCCCCGCCGTCTGTTAATGCAACCTGAACATGCACATGCTGACCTTAACGCCTAAGAAATAGGCAATTCTGGGTTAGATCTGGAAGTTTCGGGCGGTAGAACCGCCCGCCTTATCTAGCCCGAGCCGGGCTGCCGCTTTATCATGCAGACTTCAATGGGATCACGGAAAATGACCGTCTCCACTGGCTTGATCCAGCGCTGATGGACAGCCTTCCCACCATCCTGGGTACCGCCACGCACTGTCCCTACTGCGCCCTGCAATGCGGCATGAACGTCGTGCAGACGGAGGGCGGCTGGGACATCGCATCGCGCGACTTCCCGACCAACCGCGGCGGCCTGTGCCGCAAGGGCTGGACGGCAGCGGAGCTGCTGAGCAGCCCGGACCGCCTGACCACGCCCCTGGTGCGCGACCGCAAGGGCGGCCCGCTGCGCCCGGCCACCTGGGATGAGGCGCTGGACCGCGTGGCCGCCGGCATCCGTGCCATCCAGGCCGCGGCCGGGCCGGACGCCGTTGCGGTGTTCGGCGGCGGCGGCCTGACGAACGAGAAGGCGTATGCACTAGGAAAATTCGCCCGCGTGGCGCTGCGGACGGCGAACATAGACTACAACGGCCGGTTCTGCATGGCGTCCGCCGCCGCGGCGGGGCTGCGCGCCTTTGGGATGGACCGCGGGATGCCGTTCCCCATCGCGGACATCGCCGCCGCCGACTGCTTGCTGGTCAGCGGGGGCAACCCGGCCGAGACCATGCCGCCGATCATGCAGTGGTTCGACGAGGGCCGGGGCCACGGCGCCCACCTGATCGTCTCCGACCCGCGCCGCACCGCGACCGCCCGCGCCGCCACCTTGCACCTGCCGTTGACGCCGGGCACCGACGCGGCGCTGGCCAACGGCCTGCTGAACGTCGCCATCACCCGCAAGCTGATCGACCCCGACTACATAGCGGCACGCACGGACAACTGGGACCGGGTGCGCCGCACCGTCGCCAGCTACTGGCCCGACCGGGTGGAGCGCATCACCGGCGTCCCGGCACGCGACGTGGAGCGGGCCGCCGTGCTGCTGGGCGAAGCGGCGCGTGCCGAAGGTGGCCGCGCCATCATCCTGTCCGGGCGCGGCACCGAGCAGCAGAGCCATGGCGTGGACAACGCGCTGTCCTTCATCAACCTGGCGCTGGCGCTCGGCCTGCCGGGCCGGGCCGGCAGCGGCTGGGGCTGCCTGACCGGCCAGGGCAACGGCCAGGGCGGGCGGGAGCACGGGCAGAAGGCGGACCAGTTGCCGGGCTACCGCCTGCTAAATAACCCGCAGCACCGGGCCGACGTGGCGGCGGTGTGGGGCGTGACGCCCGAGAGCCTGCCGCAGCCCGGCCTGTCTGCCTGCGAGCTGCTGGCGGCGACCGGCGGCGCGGACGCGCGCATCCGCGGCCTGCTGGTGTTCGCCTGCAACCTGCTGGTATCCGCGCCCGATGCCGAGGCCCTGCGCGCCCGGCTGGACGCGGCGGAGCTGCTGGTGGTCGCCGACCCCTTCCTGAGCGAGACCGCCGCCATCGCCGATGTCGTGCTGCCTGTCGCCCAGTGGGCGGAAGAGGACGGCACGATGACCAACCTCGAAGGCCGCATCCTGCTGCGCCGCAAGGCCAAGGCGCCGCCGCCCGGCGTATGGACCGACTTGCAGGTGATCGCCGGCCTGGCTTCGCGCCTGGGCGCCGGGGCGCACTTCACAGGGAACGCGGAGAGCACGGGCGACGAGTTCCGCCGCTGCACGTCTGGCGGCATGGCGGACTACGCCGGGGCAAGCTGGGACCGGCTGCCGGCGGAGGCCGGGGTGTTCTGGCCCTGCCCGGACGAGCTGCATCCCGGCACGCCGCGCTTGTTCCTGGACCGCTTCGCCCACCCGGACGGCCTGGCCCGCTTCCACCCCGTCGAGCATCGCGGCCCGGCGGAACAGCCCTGCGCCGACTACCCGCTGATCCTGACCACCGGCCGCGTCATGGGCCAGTACCAGTCCGGCACCCAGACCCGCCGCGTGCCCGAGCTGGCCGCCGCCGAACCCGGCGCCTACGCCGAGATGCACCCGGACACCGCGCGACAGCACGGCCTGTTGCCGGGCGACCGCGTGACCCTCAGCACCCGCCGCGGCACCGCCCGCATGGCGGTGCGCCTGACCCGCGACATCCGGCGCGACACCGTGTTCGTGCCGTTCCACTGGTCCGGGGAGGGCAGCGCCAACCGGCTGACCATCGCCGCCCTCGATCCGGTGTCCCGCATCCCCGAGTACAAAGCCTGCGCCGTCCGCCTGGACCGCGCGCCAAAGGAGACTGCATGAGAGAGAGCACCCCCCGCATCCTGGTCGGCACGCACGCCTTCACGGGAACGGGATACGAGACGCCGGCCCCGCTGGGCGTCAGCTACACCGTGCCGTCCGACCGCCGGGCGCAGACCGTTTATTTCCGCGGCGGCAACAGCACGGCCGAGATGGTCACCGTCGTCCTGGTGCGGGACGGCACGCCGATGCGCAGCTTCCCCATCGGGGCCAAGGGCGCCGTGCATATCCCGCTGGTGGTGGTCGAGGACCTGCCGCCCGACACCAAGCTGGAGATGCACGTTCTGGCGCCTGCCGGCTGCACCGGGACGCTGGTGCTCGACATGGGCTTCGTGGAAATCTAGGGGAGGACGCGGCAATGGACGGCATGACATACGGCGCCACGCGCCAGCGGCTGGTGGTGGTCGGCAACGGCATGGCGGGCGCCCGCGCGGTCGAGGAAGTGCTGGCCCGCGGCGGCGCGGACCAGTTCGACATCACGATGTTCGGCGACGAGCCTTACGGCAACTACAACCGCATCATGCTGTCCAACATCCTGAGCGGCCAGCAGGACGTGAGCGAGATCTACATCAACCCGCTGGACTGGTACAAGGAGCACAATATCCGCCTGCACAGCGGCGCCCGCGTGACGCACATAGACCGCGCCGCCCGGGTCGTGACCGCCGACACCGGCCAGCAGGAGGAATACGACATCCTGCTGATCGCCACCGGCAGCCGCGCCTTCGTCCCGCCGATGGAGGGCGCCTGGAGGGACGACGGCAGCCTGCGCCCCGGCGTGTTCGCCTTCCGCGGCATTGACGACTGCACCGGCATCATGGCGCAAGCCAAGCGGAGCAAGGTCGCGGCCGTCATCGGCGGCGGCTTGCTGGGGTTGGAGGCGGCACGCGGCCTGCTGAACCACGGCTGCGAGGTGCATGTCATACACCTGGGCGCGCACCTGATGGAGATGCAGCTCGACACCGCCGGCGGCCTGATGCTGCGCCGGGCGATGGAGGGCATGGGCGTCACGGTCCACCTGGGCAAGATGACGACGACGATCCTCACGCAGGGCGACGACGCCCGCACCGCCAAGGTGTCCGGCCTGCGCTTCAAGGACGGGACGGAGCTTGCGTGCGACATGGTGGTGGTGTCCGCCGGCATCCGCCCGAACGCCGAGATCGGCGCCCGCGCCGGGCTGACGGTGGAGCGGGCCATCGTCGTGGACAACGCCATGCGCAGCCCGGACGACCACCGGGTCTATGTGGTGGGGGAGTGCGCGCAGCACCGCGGCAGGGTCTATGGGCTGGTGGCGCCGCTGTGGGACCAGGCCAAGGTGTTCGCCGACCAGGTGACGGGCGCCAACCCTAACGCCGAGTACATGGGCAGCAAGCTGGCGACCAAGCTGAAGGTCATGGGCGTGGAGCTTGCCAGCATGGGCATCACCGAGCCGAAGGACGACGGCGACGAGGTGATCCAGTTCAGCGAGCCGAAGCGCGGCACCTACAAGAAGCTGATCGTGCGCGACGGCCGCCTGGTGGGCGGCATCCTGATGGGCGACATCAGCAAGGCCGCCTATCTGATGCAGGCGTTCGACCGCGACAGCCGGCTGCCGGACGAGCGGCTGGAGCTGCTGTTCGACCTGGGCGCCCCGCCGCAGGCCGTGACCTTGGACGAGATGCCGGCGGACGCGCAGGTGTGCAACTGCAACGGCGTCAGCAAGGCCGCCATCGGCGCCTGCGTCGCGGGCGGCGCCAAGAGCACGACCGCCGTGATGAAGGCGACCCGCGCCGGCATGGGCTGCGGCTCCTGCAAGTCGCAGGTGGGCGAGCTGGTGGAGTGGTTCGCGGGTGGCCAGGTCGAGGAGGACCCGAGCATCCACTACTACGTGCCGTGCATCTCCATGGCCAAGCCGGAGCTGGTGGCGGAGGTGAAGCGGCTGGGCCTGCGCTCGGTGTCGGCGGTGTTCGCCGCGCTGTCCGCGACCGGCGAGGACGCTGCGAGCAAGCCGCCCTTGGCGAGCCTGCTGGCGACGATCTGGGCGGGCGAGTACGACGACGAGCGGGACGCGCGCTTCATCAACGACCGCGTCCACGCCAACATCCAGAAAGACGGCACCTTCTCCGTCGTCCCCGAGATGGCCGGCGGCGTCTGCACCCCGGCCGAGCTGATGCGCATCGCCCAGGTCGCGGTGAAGTACAACGTGCCCTTGGTGAAGCTGACCGGCGGGCAGCGCATAGACCTGGTCGGCATCGCCAAGGCCGACCTGCCCGGCGTCTGGCAGGACCTCGACATGCCTGCCGGCACTGCCTGGGGCAAGAGCTACCGCACCTGCAAGAGCTGCATCGGCACCGAGTTCTGCCGCTTCGGCCTGGGCGACAGCATGGGCCTGGCCACCAAGATCGAGCGCCGGTTCCGCGGCATAGACAGCCCGGCCAAGATGAAGCTCGCCACCGCCGGCTGCCCGCGCAACTGCTCGGAGGCGCTGGTGAAGGACGTGGGCCTCGTCGCCATCGGCGAGGGCAAGTGGGAGATCTACGTCGGCGGCGCCGCCGGGGCGCACATACGCAAGGGCGACCTGCTGTGCGTCGTAGACGGGGAGGACGCGGCGATCCAGATCAGCGGGCGCTTCATGCAGTACTACCGCGAGAACGCGAAGTGGAAGGAGCGCACCTACACCTTCGTGCCGCGCATCGGGCTGGAGCGCATCCGGGCCATCGTGGTGGACGACGCCGACGGCGTTGCGGCGGCGCTGGACGCGGCGATGAAGGCCAGCACGGACGCGGCCTACGACCCCTGGAAGGAAGCCATCGCGCCGAAGACGGCCAACCAGTTCGCGGAGGTGTTGGGTGAGTGACGTGATGCCCGCTGCAGGACTGGACCATCGGGCCGGCCCGCTGGACGCGGTGCCGCGCGGCGAGGGCCGGGTGTTCGCCGTCGGCGGCCAGCGCCTGGCGGTGTTCCGCACCCATGCGGATGGCGTGTTCGCGACGCAGGAGCGCTGCCCGCACCTGGGCGGCCCCCTGGCGGACGGGCTGATGGACAACGGGGCAGTGATCTGCCCGCTGCACGACCGCACCTACGACCTGCGAAGCGGCGACGGGCTGAACACGGAGTGCCGGGTGCAGACCTACCCGGCCCGCGTCGGCCCGGACGGCGTGATCGTCGTGACGCTCGGAACAGAGTGACCACTCTGTCTTCCCCCTCTCCCTCCGGGAGAGGGCCGGGGTGAGGGGGTCTTGAGGCGCGGTCCACGCCGGCACGGGGCTGTGCTCAAGCGGCACCATCAGCTCGTCACCGGCGGCCAAGACCCCCTCACCCCGACCCTCTCCCGCAGGGAGAGGGAGCAGGCGCGCACCTCCAATCGGCAAACGGCGCGCAACTGGTGCCAGCGGCACGAACTCTCCGCCAGCCCGCGTCGGCCGACTTGCAATTGGCAACCGGCGCGCAACTGGTGTTAGCTGCCCAGCCACGCCGCGCACGGAGTCGCGGCGCCGCCGCACAGGGGACGCTCAGGGCATGGATTGGGACAAGTTGCGCGTGTTCCACGCGGTCGCCGAGGCCGGCAGCTTCACCCATGCCGGTGAGACCCTGAACCTCAGCCAGTCCGCCGTCTCCCGCCAGATCTCGGCGCTGGAGGAGAACCTGCAGGTCCCGCTGTTCCACCGCCACGCCCGCGGCCTGATCCTGACCGAGCAGGGCGAGAGCCTGAACCGCACCGTCCGCGAGGTGTTCGCCAAGCTGGCGATGACCGAGGCCCTGCTGACCGAAAGCAAAGAGAAGCCCGCCGGGCGCATCAAGGTCACGACGACCGTGGGCTTCGGCAGCTCATGGCTCGCGCCGCGCCTGCAGGGCTTCCTGCAGATGTATCCGGACGTCACCATGAGCCTGCTGCTGGACGACGCCGACCTGGACTTGGCGATGCGCGAGGCGGACGTGGCCATACGCATGCACGCGCCGAAGCAGCCCGACCTCGTGCAGCGCCACCTGATGCAGATACACTGGATCGTGGTGGCGCACCCGGACTACCTCGGCCGCGCCGGCACCCCGGTCCGGCCAGAGGAGCTGGACGACCACAAGCTGATCCTGTTCGGCGACTACCGCCCGCCGGTGCCCGACATCAATTTCCTGGCCGAGGCCGGACGGCGCACAGGGCAGCCGCGCCGGGCGCTGCTGGAGGTCAACAGCCTGCACGCGATGGCGATGGCGATACGCTCCGGCACCGGCATCGGCGTGCTGCCGGACTGGATGACGGGGGAGCTGGACGGCCTGGTGCGGCTGCTGCCGGACATGAAGGTGCCGAAGGTGGACATGTTCTTCGTGTATCCGGAGGAGCTGCGGAATTCCAAGCGCGTGGCGGTGTTCCGCGACTTCCTGCTGGCCCGGCTGCAGGAGCTGCATTAGCTGGCGCGGCGCCGGGTCGCCATGCTGGCGGGCCTGGCGCTGGCCGGATGCGCGGCCGATCCGGCGGCGGTCCCGGCGGCTGGCGGCCCGCCGGAGGCGCGGGTGCTCACCCCGGTGCCCGTGGTGTCCTTCGCGACGCAGCCCGCCGTGCAGCCCACCCGCGGCGCCGGGGTGGTCGCCTTGGCGCAAGCCTTGCTAATCTTCACGGCGGTCGGGCTGGGCGTCCGGGGCAGCAGGGTCGAGGACCCCGACCGGGGCCGGTTCCGCGACAGGTCCAGGTGCTGACCGCCCTGCCCGCCCTGCCAGCCTGCCGCCGCGCCATCAACCTGGCCCCGGCCAGCGCCGGACTCGGCAGCGGCATCGGCCGGGGCGGCTGCGCGGCAGTCTGCCTTGGGCGCTATCCGGAGTTAACTGCTCTGACTGGTATGTTTGTTGGATGCAGGATGTAGTTCCACTCGCCGTGGAACGCATCGTGGGTGATGTTGAGGCGGGCCATCCGCCATCCGCGTCCTGCTGCCGCCGCCGGGGCGGCGGACACGCCCAAGGTCCGGCGCGTCGGCCGCAGCCAAGTCCCTCAAGCCCCGGCCGACCGTGCTGGCAGCGATCCCTGTCGCACGCACAACCGCCGCGATCCCGCCACGCCCCGCCGTCTTGGCCTCGGTCGCCGCAAAGATGCGCCGCCCGCGCTCGTCCAGGTGGCCCGAAAGGGCAGCACAGCGCGCGCGGATCGCAGGACTGTCGGCCATCCCCAAGCAGCCGCCGCTCCGCCCCCGTACGGGAGTTCTACAACCGGATGCACCCCGCTACCCGATTCAGTCATCTTCGGAAGGGTCCTTAGCTGACCAGGATCGCCACCGCCGCGCCGATGAGCACGCCGAACGTCGCCATCGTTCCTGCCATGCGGAAGCGGAACGCCTCCGGCGTCTGCGACATGCCCCAGGCATGGACGCAGCGGCCCGCCACCAGCAGCAGGCACAGCCCATGCAAGACTGCGCCCGAACCCCGCGCAGCTCCGCCATCACCAGCAGCAGCAGCAGCAGCAGCAGCAGCAGCAGCAGCAGCAGCAGGGCGAAGGGCGCATATTCGGCGAAGTTGGCCTGCACCCGCATCCGCCGTTCCAGGTCCGGCACCCCGCCAATGCCAACGGCCTGCCGCGCGGCCCGGCGCAGCCTGATGACCCCGACCGACAGCAGCACGAACAGCGGCGCCAGCGCCCGGCATGATATGGGACCACGCGCAGCATGGCCGACATCCTTCCCTGACGCCTCGGTTTTCGCGGCCTTCCCCGCACGGATAGAAGCCGGGCAGCCAGATGGCTTGCCTCGCCGCCGCCGCCGGCCTAACCGTCCCGCGCGACGCACATGGGGGAAACGACGGCATGACGCGTACATGGGCCACCTGCCCCTGCCGCCGGCCGGGATGCCGGGTAGCATCATTGAAACGGACCACCGGGGGAACGGACCGCTGGGACCAGGTCACGGCGCGTCGGCGCCTGGTGCGGTAGCAGGCGCCTCGTCCTGCTCAACCCCGCCTCCCCGCTCGCACGCCTGCTCGATGGCCCGCTGCGGCCCGGCCGCGTCGCCTGGACCGGGCTGCGCCCGGCCCGTCACGCCACGATGCTGACCCCGCCTGCGCTGCGCCTCACGCCGGAGGACGGCGTCGTTGGCGACCATTACAGCAGCCGCACCGGCGCTGCCCGCGGCGTCACGCTGATCGAGCAGGAGTGCCTGGCCGCCATCTTCTCCTACCTCGGCCAGCACCCGCCGGACCCGCTGCTGCTGCGGCGCAACATCGTGACCGCCGGCATCAACCTGGACGCCCTGCGCGAGCGCCGGTTCCGGGTCGGCACCGCGGTGCTGGAGCATACCGGCCCCTGCCATCCCTGCTCCCGCATGGAGGCGCTGCTCGGCCCCGGCGGCTACAACGCGGTGCGCGGGCGCGGCGGCATCACGGCGCGGGTGCTGGAGGATGGGGCGGTCGCGCCGGGGGACGCCATGGTGCGGCTGGACTTCTAGGCCCGGAACGCGCCGTCCCGCAGCAGCGGCGCGGCGGCGCTGCATCCTTCCTGCACCGCCAGCTCCACGTCCCCGGCGAAGCCGCGCCCAATCAGCCCCTGCCCGGACCGTCCGGCGCGGACCAGCGCCGCCACCTCCGGCCCGGCGGCGCGGAAGGCGTCGCGCGCCACACGCGCCTCCGGGCAGGGCGGCAGGCCCAGGTGCTGCAGGACCGCTCCGGCGCCCAGCAGGTCCTCGATGGCCGGGCGCAGGCTGCCGTCCGGCCAATGCTCCCCGGCCGGCACCACGCCGACCGGGCCGCCAGTCGCAGCGCCGCACGGGCCACGGCGGCGGCGTTGCGGAGGCAGCCCGCCAGCACCGGCACGCCCCCGCCGGCCAGCGACAGCCGGGACCCGTTCGGCGACGGGAGCAGCAGCCGCAGCCCCGGCGGTGCCGCCTGCAGGCTGGCCAGGGACAGGCTGAAGCCGGGCTGCCCACGTCGCACGGCGGCGGTGGCGCCCTGCCGCGCCGCCTCGGCCTGCGCCACCGCCGGGTCGCCGGACAGGAAGGGCAGGATCATGGCACCGCGCCCCACCGCCACGTCCACCGCGGTCGAGAAGGACAGCACGTCCACCACCACCAGCACGGCAACCTGGCCACGCAGGGCCAGCAGCCCGGCCAGGCCCCATTCCGCGCAGGCCCTCATGCCTCCACCGCCGGCAGCGCCGCGAACCAGCCGGCATAGGGGGTGTTGTGCGCCATGCAGCGGTTCAGGTCCGGTGCCCCGTCCGTCCACCAGACCGGGCCACGCTCCCCCAGCGCCCGCTTCGCCGCGTCCACGCGCAGCCGCGCCGCCTCCCGCGCACCCTCATCGCCGGCCCGCAGCGCCACGCCCTTGGCCCGGCGCGCGGCCATCAGCTCCCGTTGCAGGGCGGCGCGGGCATCCGGGGCCAGGCCCGGATCGGCGCAGCGCCACAGGCGCCCGCGCACGACGAAGTAGCGGCCGTCGGGGGTGGTTGGGTATGTCATGCACAAAGCGCGCCTTGATTATACCCAACAGATGGGTTATAAATATATGTGGTCGTCGTCCATCGCGCATACGGCTTTCGCTTCGTCATCTACACGCTCGACCATCAGCCAGCCCATGTTCACGTTACCGGGCCTGGGCAGGCGAAGGTCAACCTGCTGGGACCGGATGGACGGCCCGAGCTGGTTTACAGCGTCGGCATCAAGCGCCCGGACCTGCGTCGGCTGATGGCCGAAGTGATCGCCCGGCGCGAAAGCTTCTTGCAGGAATGGGAGCGCATCCATGGCTAGCCCAGTCACACCACTGCCAGTCACACCACTGACAGACGCCGAGATGGACGCCACCGAGGCGCAGGGGCGCACGATGCTCGGCGGCCCCCGCGCCGTCTCTGCACGCTATGAGCCGGCAACAGGCCGAGTCGCGGTCGAGCTGGCCAACGGCTGCGCCTACAGCTTTCCGGCAAACCTGGTGCAGGATTTGCAGGGTGCCAGCCAGGAGGACCTTGCCGGCGTGGAGGTGGACGGCATGGGGCTGAACCTGCACTGGCCGGCGCTGGATGCCGACCTGCTCGTGCCGGCGCTGGTGTCCGGCACCTTCGGCACGCGCGCCTGGATGGTGCGGGAATTGGCGCGCGTGGCCGGCCAGGCGACCTCGCCGGCCAAGGCGGCGGCGGCGCGGGCGAACGGCGCCAAGGGCGGGCGGCCACACAAGGCCGCCAAGGGCTGAGACCGGCCTTCAGGCTGCCAGCGCCTGCGTCCGCACCAGGCGCGCATACAGCCCGCCGGCCTCCAGCAACTCCGCGTGCGTCCCCTGCTCCACCACGCGGCCCTCCGCCATCGCCACCACCAGGTCGGCGTCGCGCACGGTGCTCAGGCGGTGCGCCACCACGATCGTCGTGCGCCCGGCGCGGAGCCGCGTGAGGGCGTGCTGCACCGCAGCCTCGCTCTCGGCATCCAAGGCGCTGGTGGCTTCGTCCAGCAGCAGGATGCGCGGGTTGCGGAGCAGGGCGCGGGCAAGCGCGACGCGCTGCCGCTGCCCGCCGGACAAGCGCCCGCCGCCGGAGCCGACGCGGGTCAGGAACCCGTCCGGCAGGTCCGCCACAAAGCCCGCGGCGGCGTCCCGGGCGGCGGCCTCCACCTCCGCATCGGTGGCGCCGGGCCGGCCCATGCGTATGTTGGCCGCAACCGTGTCGTCGAACAGCAGCGTATCCTGCCCGACATAGGCGATGGCGTCCCGTAGGGACCCGAGCGCCACGTCCCGCACGTCCGCCCCGTCCACCAGCACACGCCCGGAGGTCGCGTCCTGCAGGCGGGGGATCATCGCCAGCGCCGTGCTCTTGCCCGCACCGGACGGCCCGACCAGCGCCACCGTAAGGCCCGGCGCCGCCACGAAGCTCAGCCCGTGCAGCCCGGCGCGGCCGTCGGGGTAGATAAACTCCACCGCCTCGAACCGCACCTGGCCGCGGCCGGGCGGCAGGGCGGGGGCGCCGGGGCGCTCGCGTATGGCGGGCGGCTCGTCAATGACCCGGAACACGCGGGACAGGCCGGCCAGGCCCTCCTGCAAGGCGGCGTTCAGCGATCCCAGCGCCCGCAGGGGCTGCGACGCGAGCAGCAGGGACGCCACGAACCCCATGAAGTCGCCGGGTCCGCCGCCGCCGCCCACCGCGGCCCGCCAGCCCGCAAAGCCGATGACCGCCGCGACGGCCGTGCCGCCCAGCACCTCCAGCAGCGGGTCCACCCGGGCGCGGCTGCGCGTCATGCGGAACAGGGCGCGATACAGGGTGGCGAACGCCGCGTCCGCCCGCGCGCCCTCGGCGGCCTCCAGCCGATAGGCGCGGACGATGCGGGCCTGGGCGAAGCTCTCGTGCAGCAGCGCCGCCGTCTCGCCCATGCGCTCCTGCATCCCGCCCGACGCCCGGCGTATGCGCTTGCCCAGCCGCTGGATCGGCAGCGCCGCCAGGGGATACAGCGCGGCGGCGATGGCGCTCAGCACCCAGTCCAGGTAGAGCATGGACACGACCAGCCCCAGCACCGTCACCCCGTCCTTCACGCCCTGGACGGCGCGGGTCAGCGCCTCCCGGATCAGGGACGCATCGGTGGTGAAGCGGGCGGCAAGCGCCGCCGGGGCCTCGCGCTCCACCTGCGCCAGGTCCGCTTGGGACAGGTGGGCGAACAGGCGGCCTTGCAGCTCGCGTATGACTATCAGCACGACCTGCTGCACCAGGACATTCTGCCCATACTGCGCCGCCGCCTTTGCCGCCGTGACGGCGACGACGAGGACGGGGATCTGGTACAGGATGCGCTGGTCCCGCGCCTCGAACAGGGTGAAGGCGCGCTGGATCACCAGCGGATACGCCGCCGTCAGCGCTGCCATCACCGCCGTCAGCACGATAACGACGCCCAGGCGGCCCCGATGGTGGCGGACGTTATCCCGCCATAGGCGGAGCATCAGGGCCTTGGTGGAGTCCCCGGAATGCGAGGAGGTGCGCGCGGGGGTGGCGTCCATGGACGCGGCGTGTATCAGGGGCGGGCGCGCAGGGCCAATCTGCTGCCCTCGATTGTCAAGCGCCGTCAGAACGTAAGGAGCAACCTGTCCTGCACAACATCATCCTCCAGCGACTCACCCTCGCGCTGGAACCGCCGCAGCATGGATCGGCCGACGTTGACGGCCACCTCGCGTTCGAACAGGCCCGGCGGCAGCGGGATGTCGCACAGGACCGATCCGGACTTCTTCGTGCCGTCAATGCTCAACGCCACCTTCACCCCCGGTCCTTGCAACCTGCAATGGCTTGCAGAAGCTGTCCAAGGCTGAAGTCCTGCGCCCCGTACAGGATCGCCTGGGTGTGCGAGTAGGGCGGGTCGCAATAGACGACATCGCCCGCGACGGCACGGGCCATCGTCTCACGGTAGTCCGCATGGGCGAACTCGGCCCCCTCCACGCGATGGTGCCAAGTCTGCGCGCGTGCCGCGAACGAGGCAGCCGAGATTGGCTCATGCACGCCGCACGGCGTTGACATATAGCCGTCACGGCGGAACCGGACCACTCCACCATAGCAAGAGCGGGACAGGAAAACGAAGTCCGCCGGGTTCGGGCTGGCGTTGTAGCTGGCAAGAACCTCCTCGTACGCCCGTTCTTTGCCAATGGCCGTGCTGATTGCGACACGTTCGGCATACCAGGAAACAAGCATATCGGGATCGCGCTTGAGCGTGCGCCAAATCCCCGCAAGCGGCTGGAAGCAGTCCGCACCCAGGGCGCGGCGCGGCGCCAGAGTTCCGAGCACCGCGCCCGACCCAAGGAACGGCTCGACGTACGTGCCCATGTCATGCGGGAAGTAGCTCGCGATCTCATGCGCGAATCGCTGCTTGTTACCTACCCATTTGAGCAGTTGCTGCTTGAAGGGACGGACCAGGCGCCGTGGCTCAACAGGGCTGAGGCAGCGCGGAACGGTGCCCGTGTCGGACAGGTCGAGTTGGGCGTAATGCTGCATCTTCACGTTGCTACCCGATTCGGAGACCTGTGTATGTCTGATATCCCAACACAGGATATTCGGCAATGGCTGGAGCCTGCATCCGCTGAGGCGCAGCGGCGCGCGTTGCGAAGTGCGTTGCGGCAGGCGCGCACGGCGTCCGGGTTGACGCAGGTGGAGGTCGCCGCCTGCCTGGCGGTGCCGCAGTCATTCGTCAGCAAGTATGAGTCTGGTCAGCGCAAGCTTGACCTCATCGAAATCTCGGCCGTGTGTGCGGCCTTGAAGGTCAGCGTTCCCAATCTGCTCGCGCTCTGGGCAGCGCAGTCGCAGGGGGAGGTTGCCAGGTGAAACCTGACCAAAGGTTTACAAACTTGGATAAGGCGTTCTGGGCGAGCGTGCGGTCACTCAGCCAGGAAGTCGGCTACACCGCCCGCGGCGGACACGGCATCAAAGTTCCGACGGTTGCAGAGATGCGGCAGGCATTCGAAAATCTCGAATTGAACCCACTCGCGATTGAGGACCATCGCGGCAAGCCGACGGCATTGGCAAACCACCTTGCAGAGTACTTCCAATACCGGGCGGAAGCACTGCAACACGCCGCACCCAAGTACTTGATGAAGGGCAAGCAAGCCCGTTCGTTGTTCGAGAAGTGGCGGGCGAAGCTGAACCCAACCTGCCCGCTGCCCATGAACAAGCAGAAAGGTGAAATGAAGCTTCCCGCCTTCCTGACGGGGCTGGTCAACATGATGGTCGAGCATCACTCCGGCGGCGCCGACTGCGATTATGATCCACGCAAGCTGACAACCATCACGCGCGACGGTGCGCCGCTCCGGACCCTCGCCCGGCGGGTTGACGGAGCTTTCCCCAACTCCGTCAACCCGGTCGCAGTATGGGAGATCAAGGAATACTACTACACGATGACCTTCGGCTCCCGGGTGGCCGATGGGGTCTATGAAACGCTGCTGGATGGGCTTGAGCTTGAGACCCCGTTTGAGAAGGTCGGTTGACTGGATGTGATGGGCTGACCGGGGCCGTGCTGTTGGCGTTCCAGACAGTTCGGCTGTCGTGGAGCCTTTGATGTGGACGTCTGATGATCGTGCGTTGGTTG
>JAABUK010006106.1_pt1 | contig 18224 bp, 21 predicted proteins | sample 5559141 | NCBI WGS metagenome assembly JAABUK01 (sample SAMN10711869, study PRJNA513367) | rock metagenome | isolation source: Antarctica rocks | place: Antarctica: Victoria Land, Pudding Butte nord | collected 2016-01-03 | reverse complement strand
TACAACCCGCACCAAGCCCTGGGTGCGCGCACCCGTCGGGTGCGCGCACCGGGTGCGCGCACCGCCGCACCGAGAATTGAAAATTGCCGCACCGGTGCAACTATGCTGTAGAGATACTGTAGAAGTATGACTATGACTGTAGTACCACGGTAATACCTTAATACCAGGAGGGTGGGTACCCTGGGGGACCCCCGGGGTGGACCCCCCACACACATGCACACCCCTGCTTTACGGCGAGAATGGATGATTACGTAATCGATTAGTCATATTACCGAATATTACGTAAAAGACGAACGAACACCTAAAGCCGAATGAGTTTGGTCTAGTTCTCATGAGGAATTCCCGAAAGAAGGTGGTATTTGCGGTATTTTGGGATTATGACTAATGAAAATTACGTAATCATGACTAATCCTCCTTCTCGTCCATGCTCAATTCCGCCGCTGTCATCCACCCTTTCCTACGCAATAGGTAGATACAGCCCTCTTTGCTGGGGAATTTCACCAGGCCCCTCCGAGATGTCCCCGCTAATCTCTCTTGGCCTATCTTTAGACCCATTTCCAGCAGCTGCCTCTTCATCTCATCCTCGTTGTATTTCATGTACGACTGTCCCTTGAATCTAGCTGCCACGCATGCGGAGATGTGGTTGAGAGGGATCACGCACGTCACCGTACTGCGCTTCGCCAGGTCATCAGCTAGACACGCCTTTTCGTATTCGTGTTCTAGAAGGTTCCTCATGGCACGTGAGTTATGTCCCCTGTTCTTGAAGGTCATCTTCAGCTTGTCATCCTCCCATGCGCTACGCTGTGCGTAGTCGTCGCCTACCCACCCAGGCACGCATGCCGCACAGTTTGGCTAAGACAGCGTTACTAGAGCCACTTGATGCCGACTGGGCACTGCTCCGCTGCGGCATCTGCCTTAGATGACGTCATGGGGGCCCTAGTAGGGAACCCAGTCAGGTCAACGCAGTTGACCAGGTACTGGTAGAAAACCTCCCGGATGCTGGGGTTGTCCACAAGGGACCACGGGCGAGTCCAATGGTCCTCAGGGTATTTCATACCGACGGTGTTCTTGATCCAATACCGACGGTCGTCTGTGCTGATAGCCACTGCTTTATGGGAGTTGGAAGCTCCCACGAAGTTGTGATAGCTGGTGATGTTCAGAGGCTCACAAAAAAAATTCTCAGACCGGTACGAAGGCTCTGTTATCAACCCTTTGAACTGCTCAGCTTCCGCGTGGTTTCCAACGAACAATCTGCATTGAAAAACCGTGCGATCAAAAAAGTAATTTTTTATGTGCATAAATCACGAGACTGACTTACCCTTCATCCACAATATTGCAGGCCACAACACTTCACCCTGACCTGAATTTGGCAAATCATGTTTGCTTTCATCTGCAGCCATCATTTCTTGTCAAGGTCGATTCAACAACATGGCCTTGTAAGTCATGTCACAAACTCTGTGAGTGCCATCACCAAGTACAGCCCAGGGCGTAGCAGGCTTGATATATAACACCGCATAGACCCAAAACGACATGCGCAACTGTGTTAGGCTGATGAGCCATACCATTGGTCTTGCCAGCATGGCGATTTTGTGGCAATCTTATCCTCTGCTTGAGGTTGCAGAACTACTTTATACGTCTCAGTTGAGTTGAGAACTGGTCTGTGCCTATGCTGCAGCACCAGAATGCCAAAGCACAAGCCAGTAAGACACTGCAGCAGCAGCGTGCCCATGTGGGCCACACATTTGCGGACACACCTGCAGAGGTGTGGCACACAATCACACCTTTGCAATGGTGCACGTGGGGTCAGTCGAGCAGTCAGCAAAGTACGGAATGGATGCAAGCAATTACTATGTTGTGCATTAGGGGACTAGCAATAATGACTTTGGAGATCAGTGGTGTATACGTATGGTCAGAGAATAGAGGACAGAAGCAGTGTCTTCTGTTGTTGCATGCTGCTTGTTTGGTGCATTGCTCAATGTCAGACTCAGCCAAAATGGCCAAAAGCACCTGTTGATCTCTGCTCTGCCAGATTGCAGCCATACAGGTGCATGTTGTGCTGACGCAGGCTACTATGTAGCATGTTCAAAACACTGTAGATGCTGCTTCAAACCATGTAGTCTATTGAACCTCATGCAACAGCACGGGGCCAAGCAGTTTTGGTGTATGACACTATACGATGTCATGACCTGTTGCATGACAAGCATATCTTTGGCCATACCTGTTATTGCCTCATGTCTCACTACATAGTATCCAAAAATCAAGTTACAAGCATCGATGTACTCACGGCCGAATGCATACTGGTGGCATTTGCCAGCTTCTGCAGCATAATGTTGCACAGTGCACAGCATGTTGCATCATGTGCTGCTCTGGGTTGCCTTGATGTGTGTATTGAGGGAAATTGCGCTGCGGGTTGTGCTTGATGAAGATTTGGTAATGAAGATGGGGTTTGGAATTTAGTGTGCCAGCCAAAGGTGCTTCACAGAAGTAAACCCTGAAGGTGAAGTGCAACATCCCCGCTTGACAGTAGTGCAAGTAAAGCATCCAAGCAGCTGCACTTCTGGTCACCACTGACTGTGCCACCCCATCTGGAGATGTCCAACTCTGTTGAGTCAGAGGAAACCATGCGTGGTGTGTGCTTCTCTCGGGACTACAGCAATTCCTGGTATGGCTTAATCAGGCGCATCTGTACTTCCATGCGCGCCTCAACACCAGCAGCAACTTGCATAGATGGGTTTGCTGGACATGCAAGTGGCAGACTTGCTGCTGTTGGCCTGTGCATCCTCATGAGCAGCCTCAGAACATGGTGCTTGCGGCTTGTCAGCTTGAATGCAGGCAACAAGCACAAAATGGTGTGCAGCAGCCACTGTCTGTGATGCATTCTGAGGGTGCTGCTTTGCAGAGGTAGCTGAGGGCCGTTGCTCAAGGGGTTCTGCCATAGCCACTGCCAAAGTCATGTGGAAGCTGTCAGAGTCAGATCTGGTCATGTTTGGCAATGTCACTTGGCCTGCAGCTGACATGTAAAGATAGTCAACTGGGTCACCCAGACTGATTTGCTTGGACAACTCATGATCCAGGCACTGTTTCAAATAAGGCGTTACAAACAATTCTGTGATCAAAAATCATCAGAAAGTACTGATCTCACGTGCTGCAAGGCTATCTTGCAGACTTCGCTCTTTCTGCATACTGGACATGTCAGCCCACACGTCTGACATTAACCTGCAATATATATTAAACATCACCAATCTCAACTCTTGTTGCACCAGGAATGAGTCATTACAGGGCTACATGATCTTGGAGGCTTCAGCCTGTCTGGTAGTTTGAAGAACCTGAACATCCAGGAGAAGGGTCTGCATCACGCCCTCACAAGGCTCTCGAAAGAGCCCAGCTTTGCTGCTATTGCTGCAATGGTTCCTAAGCTCATGAAAGCACAAAGAAGACACCTCAGCTGAAGTTCCTGCAAGCAGCTTCAGCTTGCAGTGGCACTCGTAAAGTGCGTGCATATGTGCCCTTGCATAATCAGTACACAGGTGCACATGAAGCATCAGACTCACATGTACGCCTTCGTTTGTCTTGGTATGCATGCAAGCACACACAAGAGTATACTGCACAACCGCTCAGACTTGACATGACTGTGCATTTGACTTGAAATACCCAACGATGGCGTGTGTCACTTTCCAATATCCATTCCGACTGTGCCAAGGGTTCAATTCAAGTCATTTTTGCTAATATGAATTGGGGCAAAGAGCCAGTCTGTCTCATTGCCACCTGACAAGGTCCACAAACTGTCAAGTTGTGCACACTGCATCCTACACTGACAATTGGTTCAAAATTTATTCACTCCATTTGTTTTGCGTCACGTTTTGGGACCTTATTGACAACAGCCACAGATGCATGGAAATGATGAATAAGCTTTTGCAACATGTTGATCTTGAGCTGCTGGAATGTTGTGCGCTGTCCAAATGCAATGAATGTGTACACACGCCAAGGACAATATTGTTAATCATGCAGTTGCAATGTGAGCCCTCTGATGTTACACAGTGTCGTCAGCAGAAACACAGTAACCGTACATCATGTATTGAACACACAAGAGGATGCAAACTACATTCTCACATCAGCTAGTAGTACACAAGTGCACACAATGGCGTTCTATGGAATGTACAACACAGGCCCCATCGCTGCGTCATGTTGCAGCTGAGCAGTCTCGCACAACACAAAATTGAACTCTCAACCACGCCAGAAAGTCTGCAACACTTTGACTCAGATACAAGCACATCATGGCATACAAACAAGACCTTACCAATTGCAATTGTATCTACTTGTTTACAACGCTCAACCTGAAACACTAGCTAGAACAGATTGGCTGAACAAGGAATGAAGACATCATGTTGCAACTACATCAGCATGATGCTAAGATCTCAGCAAAAAAGAGTTCATGGTCATCTGCTTGGCCGGGAAGCGGTGTTTGTTGCGCGTAGCAGCAGCAGGCATGTCCTTGACTGAGAATGCAATCTCTGTGCTTACAGAATCAGCTGCAGAGCCACTCCACTCGGGGGACTCAACAAGCAAAGCCTGCGGATCTGGCTGAAATGCTGGGCAGTCCTCTGCATCGTAATCTGCTGAAATGCCCTCAACAACATCTGGTGGCATGTCAACAGCTTTGTTGGCAGAGAGTTGGTCAGATCTGGCATTGCCATGACAGCCATTGTAGCCAATGATGCTGTATAGGTTTGGGCAGACACTAAGGTACATGTCAGGGTTGGAAAGGACATAGATGTGCTGTCGAGAGTTGCCACTGGCACAAGCAGCCACATCTGCTCTGACCTGCATGTCCAATAATATTAAGCAACCTCTGAGTTTATCTAAGCAGCATCAGCAGCCATGCACACATGACTTGCCTTGGATAGTATGTGAAGCACCCACTCCTCAGTGTTGAACATGTCTTGGTAGCAGATGCGTAGCATAGCTGTGCCATTGTACAAGCTTTGCCTGTCCTTGCAACGATCAAGATGCACTTGACTCTGGCAAGATTCCCTGCCAAAGCCTGCTACAAAGTGCTGCTGACCATCAAACTCAATGGCAACTCGTCGCTTCATGTACATGATAACACGATCATATCTCAGCTCCCGATTCTTGTCACTGCCAATGTCATCACATCTGACAGGTTGTTGAGACTCAAGCAGATGAAACTTAAAGCTCGACTGAAGGTCGTCCAGAACACGTGTCAACTCAGACTCGCCTTTGCTTGCAAAGCATGCAGGACAGCCAAAGCCAAACACACAACGCTTCCGCAGCGTGAGCTTGAACCTCTTTGCACACCGCCTACATGTCATTGAACCAGCTTTTACTTGCCAAAAATCCTGTACATTCTTGCACACAGCCACAGTGAAGCAGAAAGGGCAAAGCCAAGTCAAAGCGCAGAGCACCAACATACCTGCACTGCCAATCAAAGACACTGTTGCTTTGATGGTAGGGCACAACATCACCAGCTGTCAAGACCTTGCCATCTTGAACATTGGCTGCATCATCAAACTCCTGTGCAAGACCTTGTCCCTTGTGCTCATCCCATGACCTTAGCGTGAAGCCTTGCATGTCATGGATAAGAAACTTGAAGCACTTGGGGCAGCCTTTTGTGCTGCTATCCTCACAAATGATGCGTGTCCAGGGCGTTTGCCAATACACTGTGCTGCACATCTTGCACAACCATGGGTGCTTGTGCTGACTCCCTGGCCACACCTGAGACATGCATGCACATCAAGTCAATAGGTGGAGATGTTTACAACTGGCTTAGGCATTCATGCTGCCTTGTCTACATACGTCTGAACTCACTTGATCAGCTGTGCATTCCCAGGACCTTGTATCCAGGCATTCAGCTACTTCTGGGAAGCGTCCTAACAAGCTGCGCTCCTTTGTGATGGTATTACCTGCAACAACAAAGACTGTACATTATTATGCAAGCGTCATAATGAAAAGATTGGTTGACAATGTAGTGATGCCTGCATGCACCATACAGTTGCACACCTGTGCACTTGGGACAATGAGAGATACTGGCACGCCCAACCTCCCCTGGGCACTCCAAGAATGACTCATGGTGCCCTGTGGGACACTTGAAAAACCGCCTTGTCTGCACATGTGCAAGCCTGCCTCAGCAAAGACTTTGAAAGCTTCTTGGTTCATGAGAGACACACTGCCAAGCTCAACATGGATGCACAAGCACAGCCCTTGGATCTGCAGCAAAACATGTGAAGCTGTCACTATTACTGGAATTGCTCTGATGCCAAAGTGGAGCAGTCTGTATTGCTAGGTTTGCAACTGTTGCACAGGGCCAGTTGAACATTGCATTGCAGTGTCACATGCACATTGACATGCTTGATATGCACAAGCTTAGCCTTGAAGTTAGCTGTGTAGACCTGAAAACATATGCAGGGTACTGTTGGCCTTAAAGCACGTGCACAGTGAACAAAGTGTGCAAACCCAACTTTGCTTCAGGCTGAAATCCAGAGTATGGTCATGACATGCACAGTTTGTACATCAATAGCAAGCAAAATTGCTTTTGCCTTTTGCAATGACCAGTGAAGCAGCTGATGTCGCGTCACAGATATGCTCACCCCAGAGTGGGGTGCGATGGCTGTAGCTGGCACGACGTTGAGTGTGGTATCGTATAGATGCTCAGCAAGGTCTGGATAGATCATAGCAAAACTGGCGTCCTCGCAGAGTGCAGAGCCACTACAATATTTGCAGGGAGGGCTGCATTTCAGCTGCTCTGCTGAGTATCTGGAAATGTTGCCCAAATAAAGCTCCACCTCATGACCTTTTGCGCACTTGACCCTGACCAGCTGATGGCTAAACGGGGACACGTTCTGGGATGTGAGACCAGGGACTGGTTGCTCAGCTGTGAGCATATCTGCAATATCTGGACGCATGACTTGCAATGACACGGGCCCACGGGCCTTTAACACAGAGGACTGACCAGCTGTTGCATACCCACGATATTCCAAGTTCATGGCGTCCTACAGCAAAACAAGAGATGTGTCAATCACACAATTTGTAGCTCATCATGCCCACAAAAAAGCTAATGCCCTCTGGCAAGTGCTGGTGTCTGGAAAAGCACTTGGCAGTATTTACACATTGTCATGAGCTGGATGCTGGCAACAAACTTGCAGCAAGGAAGCGGTGGGTAGATTTGCCATTCACGGCAAATGGCCTAAGACCTGAGCTGGCAGCTTCCAATGTTGTTTGCCTTAAACAGGGAGGACAAACGCCTACATAACAAGGACAACAAAGCAGAACATCACTTGAATCACCTTGGCAAACTCCTCCACCTTCAATTCTGCAGCCTTGCAAAATGATCGTACTGCTTGGTACAGCCCACGGTCCTGTTTCTCGAGACTGTACTCAGTGTGGCTTGCTCTTGGGAAGCAAGTGGCCAGCTCAGGATCCAGAAGCTCATATTTGCTGCGGAAAGCTTGAATTTGAGTGACAAGCTCAGTAGCGTTGACAACCTTGCCTGCTATATTTACATGACCTGCTTTCCCCAGGTCTTTCCGAGACAATTGGCTGGTGGGTCGGCCAATGTCTGCCATTAGTTTGACAAAGCCTCCTGGGTACCCCGCATTCATCTTCTTCCACAATGCTTGCCACTCATAATGAATGGTGCCAGTACTGGGTGCTGTACCTTCTGCCAGCTCGTCTCTGGCTTGCAACTCCTCGCACAACTGTTTTGCACAACTGCGCACCAGCTCCAGGTCCAAGCTGCCGTCTGCAAGATACCACTGTTGAGGTGCGCGCCGCTGTTGCTTGGCCCTTGAGCCAAATCTAGCCTCAGCGCTTTGCGAGTGGCGCTGCCGCTTCCTGTTGGTGGCACCAGGTGACGGCAGGGGCAAACCACCAACGCCAAACGCTGGCTTGGGCTCAGCCTTGGCCTTACAGTATGGCGCTTTGACTTTTGCTTTCTGTGCTTGACGTTGGTTACTGAACCACCCCCTAACGCGTTTCACGCTTTCACCAGTACTTTCTGCTATTTCCTCATACTCGTTCAGCGGGTACTTTCGGGCAGCAGCGAACTTGGTGCGCAATATGCGCAAAGCCTCTGGCGAATGCGACTGAGGAGGCATAGTGCGTAAACTCTTCGTTATACAGAGATGCTGACCGCCTTGTTCGCTGTTACCAACGTTCGACGTGCCAAACGCTTCAGATCGTATGGCCTTGCTACGCGATAGCAATGGTGATGCTGCTGGTGTGTGACTCACTATGATGTGCAAGCTGCATAGCACAGCAGAGCGTCAGATCTCAGCTTGCACGCGATCCGTACCTCAGTCTCCGTAACTGGGCACAGCAGCTCTAGTAGTATACTATTGCTTGACAAACTCTGACAAATCACAGAGAAAACCCTATGGTCAGTAGTCAGTCATGCAAATATATACATGTTTGCCTGTATACACCTTCCCAAGGATGCAGAGCCTGACAACATACCTGGATCATAGAGGTACTCTGTCAGATGCAGTAAGTCATACGCATGCACAACTTGCGCAAGATTGTGTTATGCGCAATGCACTGAAACGTCTCAGAAACTATGTTTGCAATTATAGTGCGTAGCCATCTGAGGTCTGCTGACTTTATAAGCTGCTGAGAATGAACAGTAGCGACGCTTCCAGCATGCTTACACAGATGTGAGATGCTTACAAAAACAAGATAAACACAATGTAGAAGTTCCACCAGCCAGCATGCTTACACATATCGTTAATAAGACGCTTGAAATGTATGCTTGCTATGAGCAAACTCTTGTCACTGACTTCATGGTGAGAATGCTGGGCAACAGTACAAAGCATATCTGATGAACCAACTGTGAGCTTGTGCTGTTGCTGCGAGTTGACATCATGAAGTGGAAGTGAACAGTGCATTTACCAGCTGTGCTTGGATTTTTGATCCACGCTGACGTTACTGGCTTTTGCCAGCTTTCTGTAGCTTGTCTGAGTAGTAGTCAGCCCTGACTAAGTCCACAAACCGCACCAAGTTGCTGTAATTGCGCACCATTGATGGGATTGGGGTAGCATCATTCCCATCATACAGATAGTTTTCCAAAGTTCCAAAAGCGGACGCATCTGCTGCTGATGGGCTTGAACCCAAGAAGTAGGGCTTGTCACCAAGAATGCTAGAAAGGGCTGCCAGGTCATCATCTATCAGTTGGTTGATATCTGCTTCTGAGTTTGTCAGCACACCCTGTGCAACAAGTACACTCTGCCCAAAGGTTGGTAACAGCATGCATGGTGGCACGGGTTTGACATCATCATAACCTGACAAAGCAACAACTCAGAGCACAGCTCAGCTGCATGGAGCATCACTGACAGTAAGCCAGGCCTTGCAGGGTGGCAGATCAGCCATGGAACAAACCTGGTAGCGGAGTTGCTTGCTCCTGCCCGCACGGAAGGCATACATGATCAGCACAGACTGCCACCCAGGTGCGTCCTTGAACAAGGCATTTTGAAACCATCCTGAGGCCTGCAGTGGGATTTCTGTTGGTTGATAATCAGGTTGTTCATGTGGTTGGGATCAGATGTGGTTGGGAGGAGAAGCAGATTGGGCACTGCATTGCCTTATTTGATCAGCCACAACTCATTGCTGCTTTCAGGATGGGGCCAATCATGCCAATTGTGCAGTGAATTGCATCAGCAGCATGGAATCAAATATAAAACAGGTGTCATTACCTTGGGGTTTACCATCCTATGGTATTGACTGGTGAAGTACATGTGCTCCTCGCACATGCGCTGGATCAACGTGGAGATTGCTTGGCTTGCTGCATCCTGCGGTTCTTGGATCTTGAGTTGCGAACCATATGTGTTCTGGAGGTACTTGACAATGAATCGTGAGTCTGCTACAGTATCTTGGCCATGTTGCATCCACGGCAGCTGCATGCAATGGCCAGCAGGTCAGTATTTGCGATGGCTTGCTGTCAAACAATGTTGCCATAGGCAGGCTTCCTTCAGGTGCAGCAGATGCAACAGAGAGACGAGGAACGTACTCTCCCTTTTGGCGAGCCCGCAAATCCGCCATTCTCAGTCTTGTGAGGAAGACCAGCAAAACGCAAGTATGTCTCAATTTTGTTGGTAAAAGGGCTGACTGACCCAACAAGCTTTCCCACTGGAGTGAAAAAGCCTGTGAGGACAATTTTGTCTCCTGGGGACCCTTTGGTCGGCGACGTTTCACGCGGGCCTAGATTGCCCGTAAATTGTTTCTGCTGCCGCAGGAAGAACAGGTATCCCGCTGTTGCGGTCAGTAAAGTGAGCAACACAAGTGCGATAAGAGCCTGCATCAGTTTGCTTCCAAGTGCAAGCTGGCCTCAACTGGCACTACCACACGGGCTGTCACGGAGCCCTGCAACGGTACCGTGCGTAGCGTGCATCATAAGTAATTTTGAGCTCGAGTTGCGACGATTCGTATTTCGGATGGTCAAATGATTGCGTAATGCGATCAGCAAGTATGCTTTCTCTTTGCAATTTACTCAAGGTGCGCATGTTACACAACAAGACGTGAGCAGTCTTCGGGTTTTGAAAGGAGAAACCAAATACAGTCATGAAGGCTACTTCAATCACAATCTGTATGCCGTACAAGAAAGCTTCAGGCAGGACTTATAGTCCCTTGCATCGCAAGTCACAATGTGATGACACACTGCAGACCATGCATTGCAGGACGACAAGAGCCAGTGTCAAGCTGTGTCTAAACAAGCATGCGTTATAGGGGTGACATGTCAGATGGGTCAGACTCTTCTGCTAGTTGCCTAGCAACGCTGAACACAGAACCTGTCTGTTCTTCTAATTTGCATTGCTGCTGAAGCATTGCAAGACACCTAACTTGCATCAACCTTCATAACTTCTGCGCCATTGGCTGGCACATTTGCCTCCTCTAGGGCATGCACGCGATTGAGCAAGCCAGCTTTGCTTTGCCCAAGAACCGTATCGGCCTGCAGATTGCAACCAAGCATTCTGCTCTGAAAGAAGGCGATAAAATTTGTTGCCCCAGCAGAAAGCCCAGGCAAGCAAATGGATGTGATAACATGTATACACATGGCTGTAAGGTAGCAGGCACTAACAACAATAGCAGGTGTGCAGCTTCTGTGAAGCGTCCTTTGTCCACCAGCCAAGAGGTGTGCACATGCAGAGGTGCTGTTGTGTGTTCACAGGAGGAGCTACCTGTCTTGCATCTTCAGTCTTCACACTGCTGCTGACCTCAGACTTTACCACACCTGCTTGTGCAGCATGCTGAACATCAGACTGTGCAGCAGGATTGTGCTCAGCAGCATGACTACTGCCACTGGCTGCAAATGTCTGTGCCTTTTCTTCTATGCCATGCATTTCTGAGGCCTCATCTATGCTCATTGGCTGTGCTGCTGGCTGCGCTTCAGTGTCAATGTGGAACAGTGGTTCCAAAGGCACACGTTGATGGGCATCTGATGGCCGGTCTCTGTATGTGACTGTGATGTTTTCATTGACTGGTCTGAGGTCACTTATGCGAGGACGGGGAGGCGGATTGGATGTGATAGGTTGGGTCTTGACCACCAGCAGAAGCCTCTCAAACGCAAGGGCCTGAGCAATACACGTACTTGCCTCGACGCTGCATAGCGAGTCAGTTGCCATGCAATGCTCGAGTCAGTATGCAAGGGTTGTGCTTGATAACTCTCTCAGTGATCAGAAAGAGGGAAGCAAGGACATACCACTTTATGTAAGTGTGTATACTGCTTGTGTGGTTCGACTAGCAGCTCACACAGTCTTTGGAAAGTGAAAGGTGCTTCTGTAAAGAAGTCTAGGTATTCGAGAAGCCTCTTTTGCAAGTCCTGGACAGAGTTGTCATTGGCCAATGGTAAAGGTGGGCCAATCTGCAGGGCAAAGCATGTATAAGACTCTCAGCTGTGGCAAGCTTGCTGACCATGCATTTGATTGCAGCCTACCTCAACTTTTCTCTCTGCGTCAAAATCTTGTAGTACAGAGCTCAGCACATGCGCCACCAAAGGCTTCAAAAGCAGCCAGTTGTACCTGGAGGTGAGCCAAATCAAACTGGGAAAAGGTAAGCCATCAGAGCGTAGTGCAGCCTTTGACTGGTTGAGGGGATGCCATTTACAAGACGTAAAGATCGTGCCTGATGATGCCAGTGGTAGCTGCTTCTGCCAGCACACCCCTCAGTGCAGGTGTAAGTCTCCTTTCCTTCTTAGCAAGACTGCAGTTGCCAAACAGTCAGCGGCATCGTACGACATATGGCTAGACTGTAATGTCAACACAGTACATACAGCTATGCCACCTCCAACAACAGCAGGAACATGGCTTGCAAACACCTGATCACACTCAGGTCGAGTTTGCAACAAAAACAGTACCTGTTAAATTTGCGCAGGTCCTCTGCGCTCGCATTCAGATCAGCCATGGAACGGTAAGGAACACGCACTGTGGGTGTCTCCGATCGTAAATTAAAAGCTTCTGCAGTCAAACTCTCCACCCCCTTGTTCTCCCCCCTCGTTCGTGTTGAGACTCAGGGCTGAGTTGCACAAGCAGCTTGTAATCTTCTTCTTCAAATGCATTCTCTCTTGTGAGGGCGTTAAAAACAATATTGTCGTATCTCTCTCATACAAGATGTTGAAGGCTTGTGCAATGTATTCAAGCATTCTTGCATGGTTCTGTCAGACACAGCACACAACCCAGGCCGCAATGCACAGAGTGTAATATTGTGAAGTTCGGTTCGTGATCAATGTCATTTCACAACCAGAGCTTCCTTCACAATAAGTTGTACATGCATCTGAGCAAGTACATTCACACAACAAATATAAATGCCAAGCAACAGCGTCTCTATTGGCTGTAAATGTAAACCATGCTAGCTGCCTGACGCTGCATTGAAGACGTGACATGAAAGAATCATTGTATGATACAGCACTATGACAACAAGTGCTCAACTGCCATGAGCTAGAGTCAAATCACTGTGGCCTAAGCTACCCCAAGATGTGGTCATACATGCAAGCAAGACATGCACATTGTGCTGGTACTCGCCGTCACACCCTGCACACTTCACAATGAAAGCTGCAATGTCCTGCAACTGTTCATGCATTTGCCAAGGGCTCTGTTTTTATCAGTGGACTGTTGCAAAATCCTCTTGACCATGTGCATGATGGGCAGTTGCTAGAACGTCGCCTTCAGAATCTGGAGAAAGTCACCTGCCAGCAAAACTGTTTCTGAGTTGCTGCCATGTGCTACTGTGGGAAATGCACAACTTGGCTTGCTAGCTCAGAACTTTAGCTCCTGCGTGTGAAAAACAATCAAGCATAAGCAGGCTCCTCCTCCACAAATAAGGAAGGATCTCCTTTGCCCAATCGCACAAGTGACGGCTCAGGACCTGTCATGTCAATCACTGTAGAGCCCTCTGCAACCTGCAGCATCATTTGTCTCACTGCTTGCCCATGATGGCTCTCCATATTTGGATAAACAAGTGCTGCCAGCCTTGCCGCATGACGCAGTGCATCTTGAGTAGTGTGCACACAGGGCAGTCAGCATTGCATGACTTACACGCTGGCCAGTGTCAACTATGAAGTCAAGGCCTTGGCCTGCATACTGGTCCACAAACATGGCAGCTTCTGGAATCTCAAGCTGCTCCAGCTCCTCTACATGAGCGCTGGTACAGAGCAGCGGCCGATCCAGTTGGCTTAGGACAGCCTGAGGGGGGCAACATCACCATGACTCAGCACAACATTGCTGTCACTTAAACCATCAACAGTGATAATGTTGTGCTTTTCATCCCGTCATGTATACTGCTTAGTGTTACCAAGGTGTTGACGTAAGATAGTCTCATGCATTGACTGTGCCAGGAAAAACATGAATGGTGCCTGCAAGTGCACATGCCAACGCAAGAAGTTGCAGTTCAACAGATCAAAGTCAACACAACAAGCAAGTAGATTTGGCAAGGCAGTGCCAACACCTGAAGCACAGCATCATCTGGTATGCGCACTCCGACACTCTTTCGTTGCTTGGATTTGCCGGACTGATAATCAGTGCATTGCTTCGGCAGCTGCTTGCTGGCTGTCAAGATGAATGTGTACTGCATATGCACATGATACGTAACACATCTTTGAAAAACAAGTAACGGGTAGGCTCAAGACATATGCACCGCAGTCTTGAATGTGACCAAGCTGAAGCGGCCAGCACATTTTGCCCCAGGGCTAAGTAACATGCAGCAGGAGCAAACAGAGTACAAAACACTGATTTGCATTCAATGCCAAGCATTTTAAGCCCACATGTCATGAAACGCAGCGATGTTGCTTGGCTGTACCGGGCCTGGTAGAACTTGACGTGCAACCCTGAAGGTGTCTATCTGCCCAGGTCTGTTACTGGATGGAAACCCCATTGTGTATGTGCTGATGTCCTGGAGGTGTCTGCACAAGATGCTGAGCTGCTTCTTGGGAGAGAGCCCTTTGATTGTGTATAGCTTTTCAACTGCTTTACGGTTGTCAATGTCACATACAAGTGCTGGATATGTGTCAGTGGGCAGAATGCCGACCTGCACCCCCATACACACAACTTTATGATACCTGCGCGGGTGACCTCAGCTTCCATCGGTGTGAAAAGCCCATGAGGCAACGAACTGACCATGATGGCTGGCGTTACAGGTTGCGAGACAATCAAACTCACATTGCCGGCCTTCAAACCTTCTATGACAACGTCCAAGCGCCAAGCGTCAGAGCCATCTGGCTCGACTTGTATGAACAAAGGTTCACCGCGTGTTTGACCCCCAGGTTGAGAGTATTTGACTCGTTTGGCACTTTTGGCGAAGGCTTGTACCGACAACTCACGACGAAGCAGCCTACGGTGACAGAAAGACGCTGGTAGCTGCGCTTTCAAAAGTCGACCACAGTGCTTTTGAGTTGATGCTCGACTGTTGGACTGAAAGTGTTTGTGACATCGTGTCATAAACTCAACCCGTAAACGTTCGTCAGGTTGAGGTTGACGGCGACAATCAAACCACCAAGGGCGAAGCCGTGATCGACGCCATCAACAAGAATAATGGACGTCGATCAGGCATGATCCGCTTTCAGCATTGACAATTCTATGTGATCCCACAGCGTTCTCGTCAGGGGGGGGGGTGGGGGTCAGACTGGGATTCTGGCACGTGGCTTGAGGGGCTGAAGTTTGCAGCTATCCTCTTCTTCTCTCAAAAAGCTCTTGCACACTTTCGCATCGTTGAGTTAAGCCTGCCACCTGCTGACGCCGATCACGCATCTGCAGCGCAGGCCAAAGATGGTGCAATTTCACAACCTCACTTTGACGCTGGAGGCTTTGGGGTCCTGTGGGGTGGTCCTACCGCTGGAGCAAAAGGTACAGCTATCATAGCAACAAAGCAAGGACATCAAGTGTGTGCTGGCATAGCTGTGCTTCTTGCCACGCGGCAGAAGGGACCAACGGATTTGCACCCGCCTGAAGTTGTTGCGCATGCAGGCAGTTCTTGCTCACTCTCTTCCTCTGAAGCAAGCGAAGGCAGGCCTCAGGTCTCTGAAATCTTGGGGCAAAGTGACCGCTAGAAATGGCAAGGTACTGGTACCCGTCCTGCTACTCATTCGTTTCCTATCGATGTTGAGACCACCACCAGCAAACCTCTCTTGCGTGCCAGAGACAAGCTGCACACTTCAGCTAATGTCTGCTCACAAAAATTGCTGAATACGCAGGACTATCTCATTGCCCAGGGTGCTGGTAAGCTACCGCCAGGTCAGCTGCCCCGTACAGCACTCAAGTACAGCTTTAGCCAGGATGGCGTCAAGTGGATTGACCTGGAGGCTCTTTCAGACGATGTAGTAAGCAAAGTTGCAACAATCACTGGCATGCTCAGTGGTGAGCCTGCCAAATCATACACCATTCAGGAGCCAGGTGCACCACCTGCTGCTGAGGGAGAGGTGCGACTTGCTGTGCTGACTTGCATGCCATTCTTACTCTTGTCAATGTGCAAAAGCTGGGCTCGTCAGGTAGTCAAGGCACTAGTGTCATGGATGTGCCCTCTGGTACAATAAATTCATCAGATGTTCTGAGCTGGCACTCTCACAACTGCAGGCTATGTCTCAGCTGACTCACACTTCAGGACTTGTGTCAGTAACAGACAGATCAAAGAGCTGAGAGCTTGACCTGCTTGCAGGAAGGTATTGCTGGAGACGAAGGAGCAGCTCCAGGCACTCAGATCAGTGAGCTTCAGAGGTTGCGTTACATTGTTGATGCTATCAGTGCAGACACGAGTGTAGTTCCCAAGGGCAGTGTCAGAGTAGACGCCTCTGGCAAGGTGGTCAAACATGAAAACTTCTCAGGGATATCATATCCTGACAAGCTCGAGTCCTACTTACATGGCATGGTAAGTAGTCCATGTGCTGAGCTGACAATTGTACCACAGAACAACAAGCCATAAGTGTTGAGTCAAATTTTTGGTGCAGCTCGCATAGTCCTCACATACATCATGATGTGAGGAGCATCATTCTACAAAAACACCCATGCTGCACTGCAGGATGGTCCAGACGGTGCATCTCTGGCAAAGGATGTTCAAGGTACATGGGCCTTGCAGTATGATGCATTCCAAGGGAGGACCTTCCTCCGTAGCCTGATATGGCCAGGGTACCAATTTTACTACATTGGCGCCACATGCTCATGGGGTGCCCAGTACCACGGTGATGGCTGCAAGAACAACGATCTTGTGTTCATGCTGTAGGGCGCTAGCATTGACAACTGTCAAGTGCTGTATTGCGTCTGCTATTTGGCAGTGATTTAGTCTGTAACAGTCAGTATGCGCTGTGCAGACGCTTTTAGCCCTGCAGCCCTCATCTAGTGTAGCAGGGGTCCAACCTGTTTATGACTCTCATATGCGTACTTTGAGCAACACAATTGGAAGCATGTCTAGCATTGTCGCATTGGGCATGGTGAGTAATATTGCAGGTGAAGCAACTTGATGTATGCTGAATCCAACTATTGGTTGGAACTACCAGCCAACGAGGAGCAGCCAGCATTGCCCACAACATTTTGCCTAGGCTCTGTAGCACTCAGTAGCCAGCACTGACAGGCCTCCAAGGGTGCCTGTCAGTAGGTCAGAAGCTTTCCCAGTTTGCCATCACATAAAATCCAGCACACTTGTCTTTGGACTACTTAGTGGACAGCATAGCAGACATTGGGACTGGAACACCATCCTTGCAAACAAGCTTGAGGCATGTGATGACATCACAATGAGATCAGTGACGTCAACAGCAAGAACGGCAAACTCAATTAGCTTTGTCTCCACAAGGAGTGCGGGCTGGCAATCACAGTGATTAGGTCTGCTGGTATCAGCTATTGAGCTGGCACAATCCTGTACTGTGAGTTAGGACAGCATCCATTTGCACCTGATGGGAGATGAATGGGTTGTATTAAGAGGTATTTACAACACGCATCACCACAACAGAACACAACTTCATTTCAGGCACAACACCTGTCAAGCTGAAGTTTTGCAGCAGTCACCTCTACACTCGATGACACTTATCAGTTCCCCATTGCCTATCTAAAGCGTGGTCAGGTGTTTTGAGTTCAAGTCAGTCAGTGTTTCACCAATCTCAGATCGTTTCTATATCACAAGCTCCTGAGCAGTCATCTGTCTACCAACTTCATGTACACCACTGGAGCGGCGACCCCTCAGTACTTCAGAATGATGTACAGAGCGTGGATGATACCTGCACAAAATTTGAAAGCTCGGGGTCTAGACGGGTCGTTGAGCAATCCGGAGGCAAAGGTAGTGTTGAGCAATGACTGTTGTTAGATGCCACGAATGCCTGTTTGCTGACACCTACCTGGAATGTATCCAAGGACAGTTAGCAGGATGTTGATAAGCACATCCTTGTCGCAACGTTCCTTTTCCGCGAACACACCCAAAGGCGGAAGAATTACAGCTAGGATGATTTTGCAGATGTCTCCAACGGTGACTGCCATTTTTGCGGGAGGTCCTCAACTGAGATAGCCGGCACGACAGCGAAACAGCTTCCAATGTCAGCGTGTGTGGGAGCGGACACGAGATCCCTGCTGTCATGTCACATTACGCGGGTCCCCGTCAATTCTGGGGATTTAGGAAGCCCAGTGTTATTTCTCATCGGTTCTCAGATTCCCCCACCGCGCCTCATGCGCAGTTGGCCTCGGCAGGGGGGAGCTGAGTGCTGAGTTGCGATGTCACTCACATGACTAACGCATCAGTTCAAACGTCGAGCA